>AMWB02043805.1_pt1 | contig 56814 bp, 50 predicted proteins | sample 200311 | NCBI WGS metagenome assembly AMWB02 (sample SAMN02737377, study PRJNA173069) | bioreactor metagenome | biome: anode biofilm in microbial fuel cells | place: USA: California | collected 2010-12-16 | reverse complement strand
AAAAAGCTACGGTTTTAAGCTGAAAGGTGAAGAAATGGCCGCCATTAAAACCCTCGGCCAGTTTTACGATTATATTTACGAGCGAATCCAAAATCAGAATTAGCCATGGCCACCTGGCAGGGCAAAACGCGCGGCGGATTACTCGGTCACCAGATCTTCGTATTTATCCTGAAATACCTTGGTTTATCCCCGGCTTACTTTCTCTTGGCCTTCGTATCATTCTATTATTTCCTCTTCTCCAGGAAATCGAACCGGTTTATTTATCGCTATTTCAAAGACATACATCATTATTCATCATTTAAAGCCCGGAAAGCGGTTTACCGGAATTATCACATCTTCGGTCAAATCCTGATCGACAAAGTAGCCATCAATTCCGGCCTTGAAAATAAATTCACCTTCGACCTGGAGGAGGAAAAAAACCTGGCCGCTATGGAACAGGGAGGTTTTATGATCAGCGCCCATATCGGGAACTGGGAAATGTCGGGTAAAAAATCAGACCGGATCAACAAGACGATGAACCTGGTGATGCTCGATGCAGAGCACCAGCGGATCAAGCATTACCTTGAATCGGTGATGAAAGACCGCAATTTCAAGGTCATCCCCCTGAAAGACGACCTCTCCCATCTTATTTCCATCCGGCAGGCGCTGGATAATGCCGAACTCATTGCCATTCACGGCGACCGTTTCATGGAGGGTGTTAAATCGATGACGGCACCATTTCTGGGCCGCGAAGCGAAATTCCCGGAAGGGCCTTTTTATCTTGCGCTCAGGATGAATGCGCCGGTCAGCTTTGCTTTCGCTATGAAAGAAGGAAGAAAGCATTATCATTTCTATGCAACACCTCCGAAGAAATATGATATCCCCAAAGGAAAGAGAATCGCATCCAATGACCTTGAACCTGTTCTGAAGGATTACATTTCAGCGGTCGAAGCCATAGTAAAAAAGTATCCGGAACAGTGGTTCAATTACTATGATTTCTGGAGTGGTTAATCCGTGAAAATACTCTGCATCCGTGTCATCCGTGTTCTATTATGGCACGCGGATGACACGGATGCAACGGATTATCGCGGATAATTTTTTTACATTTGGCATACTTATAAGACTCTAGAATGAAAAGAATTCTGATCATATATTATTCTCAAACCGGGCAGCTAAAAAGTATTGTTGACTCGATAACTGAACCATTAAAAGACGAGTGCCAGCTCTTTTTCGAGGAACTGAAACCTGTACCGGCCTACCCTTTTCCCTGGAATGGCATGCCCTTTTTCCAGGTTTTCCCGGAGTCGGTGAGGGAAATCCCCTGCCAGCTTGAACCCTTAAAAAATGATCCTGAACTGGATTATGACCTGGTTATCCTGGCTTACCAGGTCTGGTACCTCTCGCCCTCCATCCCGGTCAATTCCTTCCTGAAAAATGACCTTGCGAAAAAAATACTTCACGGGAAACCAGTGATCACGGTGCTGGGTGTGAGGAACATGTGGATCATGGCCCAGGAAAGGGTAAAGGCCATGATCGCTGAGGCGGGCGGAAAGCTGGTCGGTAATATTGTCATGGAAGATCCTGCTGGAAATCTCACCAGTGTAGTGACCATTGTTCGATGGATGATGAAGGGTGAAAAAGCGCCGTTCCGGTGGATGGGAAAGAATTACCCTGCAGCAGGAGTTCCGGAAGAGATGATAAAGAAAGGAGGGGTTTTTGGAAAATGTATGATGTACTATTTACTATGTGATAAGTTAGAAGGAGTGCAGGAGGAATTGATCAAACAGGGAGCGGTGAAGGTTGATCCGGTGCTTTCCAGGATTGAGATGACGGGCAAGAGGATCTTCGGGGTCTGGTCGACGCTGATCCTGAAGAAAGGAGGATACAATGATCCGGCAAGGGAAGGCCGGCTCAGGGCCTTCAAATATTATCTCTTCGCGGTCATCTTTTTAATATCACCTATCGTAGCCGCGATAAACCGGCTGATCTTTTTCCTGATGCCGGGTTCTGCCCGAAAAATCATCGCAAAGAACACATCGGTATAGTAACTTGCTGTAATCCGCATTGCTCCGTAAAAATCAGTGGTATCCGCGTGAAATGATTAAAAATTTTAACTTTGCGCCCTTAATCAAACTTGGAGTGGCTGAATATGACGAATGAGGTTTACATCACACGCCTGGCAAAATTCCTGCCTAACCGGCCGGTCGAAAACGATCAGATGGAAAAGTTCCTGGGGATGATCAACGGAAAACCATCCAAAGCAAGAGGAATTATCCTTCGCAATAATAAGATTACAACGCGATACTACGCCATTGACGACCAGGGCAAAGCCACTCACAACAATGCACAACTCGCTGCCGCAGCCATCCGCATGCTTTTCGACAAGGGTTTTTCCATGAATGACCTGGAACTGCTGGCTTGCGGCACCACTGCCCCTGACCAGACGCTACCTTCACATACGTCTATGGTTCATGGTGAATTGGGGGGCCGCCCGCTGGAGATCATTTCCCCGGCCGGCTCCTGCGCTACCGGTATGCACGCCATGAAATACGCTTATCTGGCCATTAAATCAGGCGAAAAAAACAATGCGGTTTGCGCCGGTTCGGAATTGTTTTCCAACATGATGCTCGCCCGCAATTTCGAGAAAGAAACCGAAAATCATCATCTGCTGGATAAAGAGCCTATCCTTGCTTTTGAAAAAGACTTTTTGCGCTGGATGTTATCCGATGGCGCCGGCGCCGCCCTTCTTCAGAACAAGCCCAACCCGGATGGGATCTCGTTACGGATCGACTGGATAGAGACCATTTCATTTGCCAACCAGCTTGAAACCTGTATGTATGCAGGCGCCGACAAGCTCCCTGACGGCTCGGTCAAAGGATGGCGCGAGTTCGATGCTGAAGATATCCTGAACAAATCGTTGTTTTCCCTGCGCCAGGATGTCAGGATGCTCGGAGAGAACATTTACCAGATGAGCAATACGTTCCTGGCCGATATCGTTAAAAGAAGAAACCTGGATCTGGACAAAATCGACTATTTTCTGCCTCATATTTCGTCAGAATTTTTCCGGTATAAAATCGATGCCGACAGCCTTGAAAAAGGCGTGCATATTCCCCAGGAGAAGTGGTATACCAACCTGGTCAGGCTCGGTAATGTAGGTGCTGCTTCGATCTACTTCATGCTCGAAGAGCTGTTTCATTCCGGCAAGCTTGTCAAAGGGCAGAAACTGCTGCTGGGCATTCCTGAAAGTGCAAGGTTTTCATACGTTTACGGACTGGTGACCGTCGTTTGATATCTTTAATTATCTTTGCCTGCCTTAATTGAGCCGGCATTCATTTATGTTAATTTCAGAAGATAAAATCCTGGAGCTGATCCCACAGCGTCAACCGATGATCATGATCGGTTGCCTGGTAAGCTGTGATGAGAAGCAGGCCGTTTCTCAATTTACCATCCGCGAGGATAATCCTTTTGCGGATGAAAACGGATTTACCGCATCCGGCCTGATGGAGACCATGGCACAAACTTCGGCTGCCAGGATCGGTTACCTTCTGAATAAACCGGGTGAATTGCCGAACAAAAAACCGCCCGTCGGTGTTATCGGAAGCATAAAGAATTTCAGGCTTTATTTTCAGCCGGAAAAAGGATCGACCATTACCACGACGATCGTTGTCGAGCACGAAGTATTGCAGGCCACGATCATTAAAGGAATGGTAGAAGCCAATGGAAGACTGGTCGCAGAAGGTGTTTTGCAAATCTATTTAACTGAAGAACAGGCTTTATCATGAAAAAACAGGAAGTACCCCAGGATGAAGGATTGAATGAAGGACTTTTTGAGGATGTCTGTTATGCTGTCGATGAAAACGGGAATTATACCCAGGTAGGCAGTACAGGCTGGCAGCCAAAAACGGATGCCTTATTGCAGGCCTGGGAAGTCATTCATGAAAAAGTCGAACAGGTCAGGCAACAGGTACTTGCAGGTGAACTCAGCCCAATCGCTTTTTACATGGAGAAGAACCTGATGGATTTAAAACTGCTTGCCGACTACACCAATCTTCCCAAAAGAAAGATCAGGAAACATTTAAAGCCTGAGCGGTTCAATAAACTCGACACGGAAATTCTGGCAAGATATGCCGACACATTCAGGGTCAGCGTTGAAGATTTACGAAATTTTTGCATTAACGAGAAAAATAAATGAGCAAAGACAGCATTATCATTGATTTCAACCATAAACAGGCGGCCCATTGCGAAAATGGCGTAACGTCCAACCTGCTTCATCATTACCAGATCAAATTAAGCGAGCCCATGGTGTTCGGCATTGGTTCAGGGCTTTTCTTTTCATATATGCCATTTTTTAAACTGAATGAATTACCGGTCGTTTCGTTCAGGCCCTGGCCGGGAAAAATCTTTAACCGGATCACCAAACGGCTGGGACTTGAAATTAAGCGGCATAAATTCAAAGATCCGGTTAAATCCATGGAAGCACTGGATGATAATTTGCAGCGTGGAATCCCGATCGGGTGTATTGTCGGGGTTTACCACCTCAGCTATTTTCCAGCGGCTTTTCGTTTTCATTTTAATGCCCACAATATCGTTGTGGTTGGACGTGAAAACGGCGACTACCTGGTCAGTGATCCGATCATGCCAGCAATTGAACGGATCAGTTACCAGGATCTGATGCGGGTCAGGTATGCCAAAGGTTCAATATTTACGCCCCAGGGAAGGATATATTTTATCACAGGCACTTCAAAGGAACTGGACCTGGAAGACGCCATTATTAAAGGGATCAAACATGTTTGCAAAGATATGCTCGATATACCGGTCCCGATTTTCGGGGTAAAAGGTATCCGTTATCTAGCCCGGCAAATGCGTTCGTGGCCGAAAAAACTCGGGGATAAAAAAGCTTCTTTATACATGGGGCAGGTGGTGAGAATGCTGGAAGAGATCGGCACGGGCGGGGCCGGGTTTCGTTTCATGTATGCCGCATTTTTACAGGAAGCGGCCCATGAACTCAACCAGCCCTGGCTGAACGACATGTCGAAGGAGATGACCGTTGCCGGCGACCGGTGGAGAGAATTCGGCAGCATCGCCGGAAGGATCTTTAAGAACCGCGCCGGACAGGAGGACAGTTACATTGCAGCATCCGATATCCTGCTGGATATTGCCGACCGGGAAGAAAAAATCTATCGCAGATTGCGTGAAATCAAACATTCATGATGCCTGCCATTCCTGCAATAGAAATTCGAGATCTTGTAAAAATCTACAAAGGAAGTGATGAACCCGCACTGAACGGGATCAGCCTGAGCGTTCCAGATGGCGAGATCTTCGGATTGCTGGGCCCCAACGGAGCAGGTAAGACTACCACGATCAACATACTTTCGGGCATTATCCAGGCTTCTACGGGAACTATAAACATTTCAGGAATGGATTCGCGAAAACACCGCGAAGCGATCAAGCACAGTATCGGCGTTGTTCCGCAGGACATCGCCCTCTACCCTACCCTTTCAGCCCGTGAAAACCTTCATTTTACCGGCAGCATGTATGGATTGAACGGAAAAATCCTTAAAGACCGGGTCAATGAATGTTTATCGCTTTTTGGCCTTGAAAAATTCGCAAACCGGCATATCAACACCTATTCAGGTGGGATGAAACGAAGGGTCAACCTGATCGCAGGCATCCTGCACCGGCCGAAGATCCTTTTCCTGGATGAGCCGACTGTTGGTATTGATGTACAGTCGAGAACCGTCATCATTGATTTCCTGAAAAAACTGAATGCTGAAAATACGACGATCATCTATACTTCTCATTACATGGAAGAAGCGGAGCTTCTTTGCTCTTCAATTGCCATCATTGACCAGGGAAAGATCATTACTTATGGCAAGCCCTGCGAAATGATTGGCAGCAGGCCTGAATACACCAACCTCGAGTCGATATTTCTGCATCTGACCGGGAGAAAGCTGAGGGATTACTGATGAAGAGGCTGATTGCATCGATAAAAAAGGAATTCCTGCTGATCACCAGGGACATTGCCGGGCTGGGCCTGGTCTTTCTGATGCCGGCCATCCTGGTTCTGGTCATGACGCTGATCCAGGATGCTTCTTTTCGGAAACTGGATGAGACCCGGATCACGTTGCTGTATTTTGATGATGACCGGGACACATTGGGCCGGCAGGTGAAGCAGGGGCTGATGGACGCGAAATATTTCGATGTGATCACCAGCCTTGCCAACCAGGACCTGGATGAAAAAGCCGTACTTGACCAGGTGGCTAAAGGTCGTTTCCAGATTGGAATCGTCATCAGGGGGGGCTCCACGGAAGCCATACGGCTCAGGGGCCAGCACATTGCCCGGCAAACCCTGATGGGCTCCGAAAGCGGTATTGAAACCGACACATCATCAAAAGCCAGGATCATCATTTACTATGATCCGGCCATGAAGAATTCGTTCCGGCTGACGGTCAGGAACGCCCTGGAAAACTTCACGTCGAAGATCGAAGCCGGCATCATGTACAGTGCCCTGGCGGACGAACTCGCGCAATACCTTCCCGAACCGCCTGTTGTATCAGACGGGGCCGGCAGCTCCATTGCCTATGAAGAGATCTATGCCCGGGATGCGTATACCGACATCATCCCCAATTCCGTACAGCATAATGTACCGGCCTGGACCATATTTGCCATGTTCTTCATCATTATCCCATTGACCGGCAACCTGATCCGGGAACGGGAAAGCGGGCTGGCTACCCGGTTGAAAGTGATGCCCGTCAATCCCTTTACAGTGCTCAGTGCCAAAGTGGTCATATACATCATGGTCGGTTTGCTGCAATTTACCCTGATGATCCTGATGGGCATATACATCCTGCCATTGTTCGATCTTCCCGCTCTTGTACTGGGCAATGAGCCGGCAGCGCTTTTCCTGATGGCGCTGGCTACAACGCTCGCCGCTACAGGCTACAGCATCCTCGTCGGTACAGTGGCCCGCACTCATGACCAGGCCGCTGTTTTCGGGATGGTCTCCGTGATCATCCTGGCGGCCATCGGGGGAATATGGGTACCGGTTTTCATGATGCCCAATTTAATGCAGGCCGCCAGTATCATCTCACCCCTGAACTGGAGCCTCGATGGATTTTACGATATCCTTTTGCGTGGATATGGGATCCCGGGAATCTTCTCCAACTTTACCGCCCTCGCAGGATTCTTTGCTATAAGCCTTTCCATCGCCATTTTGATCAATAACAGTAAACAAAAAACATAATAATCCAACAACTAACCAGTAACCAGTAACTAATGACCAGTGACCAATAACCAGTGACCAATGACCAGCAATCCCCTTAAATCAATCCTCGAATTTCCCGTTCGTTTCAGTGAAGTAGACTCGATGCAGATCGTATGGCACGGGCATTATGTGAAATACATGGAAGAAGGACGGGAAGATTTCGGAAGAAAATTCGGCATCAATTATATGCTGATCAAAGCCAATGGCTACCTGGCACCCGTTGTAAAACTGACCTGCGATTATAAAAAGCCGCTTGCCTACGATGACCGGGTGATCGTTGAAACCAGTTTTGTCGATTGTGAAGCCGCAAAAATCATCTATTCCTTCAGGATTTTCAGGGCCTCGGACAATGAACTCGTGGCCACCGGGGAAAGCGTACAGGTATTTCTTGACATGGACCGTGAACTGGTACTTACCAATCCCCATTTTTTTGAAGCCTGGAAAAAAAAGGTGGGCTTACGCTGAGAATTTCTAATTTTGCCCGCTTAAGCCGGGATTATGCGCAAGATTTATTTCTCGACCGATAACATCATTACTTCACTGGGATTTACTACGGAAGAAAATGCCACGAACATCCGTAAGGGCATTTCGGGAATAAAACTAATTGAAGATGAATGCATCTCCCCTTTTCCGGTTGCATATTCAGCGGTGAACACTGAAAAATTGAAAGATCATTTTTCCGAAATCCTGTTGAAATCGTGCATCGTTAAATCCGAAATCATCCATCCATTCTCCCGTCTCGAAAAGCTGTTTCTTAGCTCGATCCTGGCAGCCCTTGAAAATTCAGGGATCGACCCGGCTGATCCAAAAACTGTGATGATTTTTTCATCGACAAAAGGAAATATCGACCAGATTAAGGATAATCCGCAACCCGTAACCCGTAACCCGCACCTCGTAACCCGTAACCCGCAACCCGTAACCCGTAACAACCGGATTTACCTCTGGGAGATGGCGCATTATATCGCTAAGTTGTTAAACTGCCCTCATGTTCCGATGATCATCAGCAATGCCTGCACGTCGGGCTCAGTGGCCATCATTCATGCCGCCCGGTTAATCGAAACCGGTCAGTATGATCATGCCATTGTGACCGGAGGAGATATCATTTCTGAGTTTGTTGTTTCAGGTTTTCAGAGTTTCCAGGCGTTGAGCCCGGAACCCTGCAAGCCGTTTGATGCCGACCGGACCGGCCTTTCGCTGGGCGAAGGCTGTGGAACCGTGATCCTTACTGCAGATCAGGCCAAAACTGGCGTAAGCAGGCCGGTGAGGTATCTTGGCGGTGCAACCAGTAACGATGCGAACCATATTTCCGGTCCGTCAAGGGATGGAGAAGGGCTTTACCTGGCGATCGCTGCGGCCATGAAGGAAGCAGACGTCACCCCCGGCGAACTGGATTTCATCTCGGCTCATGGCACGGCCACACCCTACAATGATGAAATGGAAGCGCTGGCCCTTTCATGGGCCGGGCTGGACCATGTGCCGGTCAACAGCTTCAAAGGATATTTCGGGCACACACTGGGGGCTGCAGGACTGATCGAGACCATACTTTCGGCCTGGTCGGTCAGAAACGGGATCCTGTTTAAATCGGCGGGATATACGAAAAATGGTGTCTCGAAGCCATTGAATATCATTACTCAAAACATCAATCAGCCGGTCAGGAAGGTGATCAAGACCGCATCCGGATTCGGCGGGTGCAATGCATGCCTGGTGATTGGGCACTAAATTCCAGATTCCAAATAAAAAAAATGCAGAAACGAGTATTTATCACCGGATGTGGAATCATCACTTCGATTGGCAAAAATCTGGAGGAAAACCTTGATTCGTTGAAATCGGGAAGGTCGGGGATCGGGAAGATCACTTTACTGGATACGGTTCATCGTGATGAACTTCCGGCCGGCGAGATCAAACTCGTGGATGAAGAGCTTGCGAGGCTGGCCGGGGTAAAATCAGCGCCGGGACTGACCCGGACGGCCCTGCTGGGGATGATTGCGGCTGAAGAAGCCTGGCGAAAATCGGGATGCCGTTTGAGCGATGTCCGGCGAACCGGTCTCATTTCAGGATCTACCGTCGGGGGCATGGTATCCACCGAAAAATACTACCTCGATTACCTGGAAAGTGACCGGCATTCAGCCTGGATCGATTCCAACGAAAGCAGCGACAGCACGGAAAGGATTGCCCGGCACCTTGGCATACGCGATTTTGTCTCCACCATCAACACGGCCTGTTCGTCTTCGGCCAATGTGATCATGACCGGCGCCAGGCTGATCAGGTCGGGGCGCCTCGACAGGGTGGTTGCCGGCGGAACCGATGCACTCTCCATCTTTACGATCAATGGCTTTAACACCCTGATGATCTATGACCGGGAGCCCTGCAAACCCTTTGACGAAAACCGCAATGGCCTGAACCTGGGCGAAGGGGCGGCTTTCATCGTCCTCGAATCCGAAGAAAGCCTGGGCACAAGGATTCCCCTGTGCGAGCTTCGGGGTTACGGCAACTCCACTGACGCGCATCATCAGACGGCACTGTCGCCGGAAGGCACAGGACCTTACCTGGCCATGAAAAAAGCCCTTGAAATCAGCGGGCTTACAGCCCGGGATATCGGTTATATCAACGCCCACGGCACCGCAACGATCAATAATGACCTGGCTGAAGGCATGGGCATGAAAAAGATTTTCGGTCAGAATTTTCCGATGTTCAGTTCCACGAAACCCTATACCGGGCATCTGCTGGGAGCTAGCGGAGCTGCGGAAGCTGTATTTTCAATCCTGTCCATCGTTCATGATATAGCATGGCCCAACCTGAATTTCAGTACGCCCATGACGGGATTTAACATGGAACCGGCTGGAAAGCTTGTCCAGAGAAGCGGTATCCGGCATGTGCTGTCAAATTCCTTTGGCTTTGGCGGCAATAATAATTCACTCATTTTTTCCGCAATATAAATGGGCATCTATATCAACGGCACCGGTATCGTATCTCCCCAGATGACCTGGAATAATGCTTCATTTCCTGATGAAATAAAACATTATTATGGAAGAATGATCCAATGCCTGGAACCCGAAGTGGACCCGGGTTTGGACGATAAGTACCTGCGACGCATGAGTCGGTTGATCAGGCTGGGTTGGATCGCTGCAAAAATCTGCCTGGATGATGCGGGCCATCCGGAACCCGATGCCATCATTACCGGATCAGGTCTCGGAAGCGTACTGGATTCGGAGAAATTTCTGCTCTCTGTTTACCGGAATAAAGAAAACCTGCTCCCTCCTACCCCATTTATCCAGTCGACACACAATGCTTTAGGCGCCCAGATTGCCATGCTGCTGAACAACGCTTCCTATAATATGTCTTATGCCCATAGCTGCCATGCTTATGAACATGCATTGACGGACGCAGTGGTAGGACTCGAAAATGGCGAATTTAAAAACATCCTTCTTGGTGGATTCGACGAAATAACCGACAACCAGTTTACACTGGTCGACAGGCTGAACCGATGGCGAAAAAATGATGTCGGTAACCTGGAATTATTCAACGATGAATTGCAGGGCACAATAGCCGGCGAAGGGTTCAATTTCTTCTTCCTTCAACATCATCCGACAGAAAAAACATATGCGGAAATAAAAGATGTTTATACATTATTTTCAGAAAATGATCCTCACATAGTTGCTGAAGCAGCAGGGGCATTTATTGAAAGAAACGGCTTGACACCTGGCAATATTGATTGGGTATTTGCCGGTTTGAACGGTGACATGAGCGGGGATCGTTTCTACCGGCAGGCGCTGTCCGGGGTATTTAAATCGGGATACAACCTGGCAGCCTGGAAACATCTCTGCGGTGAATACCTGACTTCCACGGCATTTGCCACCTGGATAGCCGCCAAAGCTATTAAAAACAAGTTAATACCCGATGTCATCCGGCTGCACCAATCCATCCCACATCATCCAATTAAAAATATTTTGATCTACAACCACTATAAGGAAATTCATCATAGTTTTATCCTGGTTTCATCCCCTGAATAAAAACACATATGAAAAAGCAAAAAGTCCTGCGGAAATTTCCTCACCAGTTCTTTTACTTTATCGGATTAAAAATCAGAAAAGTTCTTCTTAAGCTTTCAGAAAAATTCGTCCCGGCGCCGGTGGCCGTTTACGAAAAAGCCCAGGGATTATGGATTTCACGTGCTATTGTCACCGCCTGCGAGTTAAACCTTGCTGACCTGCTGGCTTCCGGTCCAAAGGATATTCATTCGCTTTCTGCCGAAAGCAAGACAGATCCGGATTTTCTTTACCGCCTGATGAGGGCCCTGGCCGGTGAAGGCATTTTCAGGGAGCTTCCCGGCAAGGTTTTTATGAATACACCCCTTTCCGGTTCGCTGAAAGAAGGGGAAAATTCGCTAAAATACCTTATCCTGCAACAATTTGGGCATAATTCGGTCAAATTACTATTACCTCTCACCGAAGTTATTCAAACCGGAGAAAATCATGCCCGGAAAATTTTTGGTAAAAATGTATTTGAATACCTGGAAAACAACCCGGAAAAGAATGACATCTACAATAAAGGGATGGACAATTCATCGGGGATGATGGCCATGGCTTTATTGTCATCGTATTCATTTAAAGGCATTCAGACCATGGTGGATATTGGCGGCGGTCATGGCCTGCTGCTGGCTCACATTCTTGAAAAGTACCCGAAAATGAGCGGGATTCTTTTTGACCAGCCGCATGTGGTTGAAAATGCATTTCAGCCCGATGCCGGATCACCGGTATCCAGAAGGTACAGGGTGGCGCCGGGTAATTTTTTTGAAGATATTCCAACAGGTGCTGATGCTTATTTCATGAAAAACGTACTGCATGCTTTTCATGAAGATGAATGCATCGTCCTGTTAAGAAAAATCTACGCTGTCATGCCTGCAACCGGCAGGCTGATCCTGCTTGAAACGGTCATTTCACCGGATAACAAGCCTGCCCTGGGCAAGCTGCTTGACTTTCTCATGATGACCGGAACTGACGGGGGAAGGGAGCGAACGCGGGAGGAATTTACAGATCTGCTGAGCCGTTCAGGATTTACCCGGATAAAATTCCACCGCACATTGGCCCCATTTTTCGTCATCGAAGCGATAAAAAAATAATTTCCTCCCATCCTGTTTTATACTTCATGAAACTCTTCTAAATTTGTGATGGATGAAAGAAAAAGATCTCTATATCGATGATAAAACTCACGAGATCATCCTTTATGCAGAAAAGGAAGATGAGTCGTATGCCCCGGTATTGTGCAGTTCCTATGCGGTAGCAAATCACCTGGATGAGTTTTTCAGCATGAAACAAAAGCTGGAACTCACGCTAAGCCAGGAATTCAGGGAAGGAAAAATAAGCCCGGTTTACTTTTTCATGGTTATTCAGGATATGGGCCCGGGCGACCTGGCCAAGCGGATGGGCATCAGCCTCCGGAAATTGAAGAAACATTTCCGCCCGGAGGTTTTTTCGAAGCTTGATGATAGAAAACTGAACAAGTATGCTGTGATATTCGGGATCAGCATCGACCAACTTAAGGCATCCAATCTTCACTAAATGAACATGACTGAGATTCCCTTTGACCATAAAATGGCTGCGCATTGTGAAACCGGCACGGTGACCGCTTTGTTGAACCATGCCGGGTATACAATATCGGAGCCTCTTGTATTCGGCATTGCGGGCGGAATATTTTTCGGCTACCTTAAATCACCCGATTTCCCTTTCCCGATGTTCATCCTTCGCAGCAAGCCCGGAAATATCCGGAAAAAGGTGGCCCGACGGCTGGGTATTAAATTCCATGAGCAAAGGTTCCGTTCACCGCTGGAAGGTGAAGCCGCACTGGACGAAGCTATCCGCCAGGGTCATCCGACGGCCGTGCAGGTCGATTTTTTCTACATGGACTACATGCCCGAATGGCAGCGGGTCCATATCAATGCACATTATATCGTGGTGGTCGGCGTGAACAGCAGCAGTTATACTGTCAGCGACAGCTATTACAAGCAGAAATCGGTGCTCGACCGGCAAAAGATGCTCACGGCACGCTTTGCCGGCGGTATGATGGCCCCGAAAGGCACGATGTTTTATATCCGTCATATCCCTGAGAACATCGACCTTGTAAAACCGATCATGACCGGTATAAAAAGAGCTTCTTTCAATATGACGAAATTGCCCATCCCTTTCCTGGGCGTCAAAGGGATCCGGAAATTCGCGGAAAAGCTTAATGAATGGCCTTCCATTGCACGGGATGAAAACGACCTGGCCGACCGGCTGATGAAAATCAATATTTTGATGGAGGACCAGGGCACCGGTGGCGGCGGATTCCGCTACATGTACGCGACTTTCCTGCAGCAGGCCGCCGACATTGTCAAGGATGATCGGCTGAAATCCATGTCAAAAGAAATGATGGAAATTGGGGACAAATGGAGGAATATTTCTTACTTTGCGGCAAAAATGAGCAAGCATCGTGATTTGGGCCAGGGCAAAATCAAAGAACTCAGTGATCTGGTATATGCCCAGGCTGACGTGGAGCAGCGATTTTTCAGTGAATTATACAAATTAGTGAAATAACCGGGCACATGACGGCTGAAGAAAGCATAAAACTTAAAACAGAGATCAAGGATCTGATCATCCAGACTTTAAACATTCATAACATCCGTCCTGAACAGGTACCGGATTCGATACCTCTTTTTTCTTCCGAAAATATACTTAACCTCGACAGCATCGATGGGATTGAACTGGTGATGGCCATTCAGGACAAATACCAGGTCCGCATTGCCGATCAGAATGTTGCCCGCAATGTATTGGAATCGATCGACAGTATCGCCGAATTCCTGGTCCGGGAAAAAGGGCTTTGATTCCACACTATGAATTCTTACATCCTCGCCGGCATCCGCATGGGCCCCCTGATGAGCTTATTGCGTAAGCACGGTTTTTCGCCTACTCCCAAAAATCTCGGAAGAATTTTATTCCTTTTTCAAAACTCGCTGTGGGCTTCAATTCTGTCCTGGCGGGAAAAGAAGATTTATGGAGAACGGATGAATTCTTTCATGATCCCTGATGATCCGGTCATCATCATCGGTCACTGGCGCACCGGCTCGACCTTTTTGCACCAGCTTTTGGCGCTGGATGAACGCTGGGTCACACCAACTGTTTTCCAGGCATCATTCCCGGATAGTTTTCTTGTTTCGGAACCGTATTTCAGGCCAATCATGGGCGCATTGATCAAAAAACGCCCGATGGATAATGTGAAGATGGGATTCGACGATCCCCAGGAAGATGAGTTTGCACTGGCCAAACTGACCGGGGATTCGCCCCTGTTGCACTTCATTTTTCCTGACAAACCCGGATATTTCATGAATGACATGCAGGATTTCTTACCGGATAAAGAAAATGAAGAAAACTGGAAAAGGCTGGTGAGTGGATTTTGCGCGAAAGTCAGGCAGGGGTCCGGAAAAAATCTCCTGCTGAAAAATCCCGCTCATTCGCTTCGAATCCCTTTGCTGAATAAGATTTTTCCCAATGCCCGCTTTATTTATATTCACCGACATCCGTACAAAGTCGTCGCATCCTCTTTGCATCTCTGGCGGGTCATGGCGCGGGACAACAACCTGATAGGCAAGCCTTATTTTCCCAGCCTGGAGGAGGTCACAAAAGGATTGGCCAGGTTTTACGAGGTTATCGATCGTGAGCTTGCGTTTATGGACAAAGGCAAATACTGCAGAGTGTGCTACGAAGCACTGGAAGCAGATCCGGTTGGTGAGATCAGGCAAATTTACAGGTCTTTGGGCATGGAATTCAGCCAGGCCTATGAAACGCAATTACGCGCCCATCTTATAAAAGAAAAAGATTTCAGGAAAAATTCCTATATCTTTGATGATAAGGAGAAAGAACAGGTTTACAACCTGATGAAAAAGATATTTGAACAATATCATTATAAAGTTGAAGGATGATATTAAGACTGATATACCCAAGCTGGATCAAACTGGAAGGACAAACCGCTTTTGCACTGCCTCCATTGGGGCCTTCAGCTTTCGCAGCCACCCTTCCTGAAGATGTCATCGTCAATTTTATCGATGAAAACCTCCAATCGATCAGTTATGATGAACCAGCCGACCTGGTTGGCATCTCGGTGATGATCACTGCCCAGATCAAAAGGGGCTGGGAAATCGCCGACGAGTACCGCCGGAGGGGGAAACAGGTTATTTTCGGCGGAGTGGCTGCGACTCTGCATGCCGAAGAAACCATGGCCCATGCCGACAGCGTATTTCTCGGTGAAGCAGAAGGAAGGACCGAAGAGGTTATCAACGATTTCAAAGAAGGGAAACTTAAAAAGATTTACAACTATCTTCCACATCCGCCTGACGTTTCGCTGATCGGGCCGGCAAGAAGAAACATCCTGAACGAAGACCTTTACTATCACAAAGGGATCCGGATGGTCGATCTTTTCCAGGCTTCCCGCGGATGCCGGTTCAGTTGCTACCCTTGTGCCGCTTCATTCCTTGGCGGGCGCAAATTCAGGCCCAGACCTTTTGATAAAGTCGCGGAAGAGCTGGACGCCATCGATAACAACCGGCTTTTTGTCGTGGATAACTCATTGGCCCAGGATAAGGAATGGGAGAGAGAACTGTTCAGGATGATGAAGCCCTTCAAAAAGAACTGGTGCAGCCACACCATCGATGACGACCCGGAAATTCTGGACCTTGCTGCCCAGGCCGGCGCATGGTACGTTTACCAGGCTGTGCTCGATGATTCCGATTTTATAAAGCAGCGGATTAAACGTTACCATGACTTCGGCATTGCGGTTGAAGCTACCGTACTGCTTGGAACTGATAATCACACCGAGGATGATATCCTCCGGCTGATCGATTTTCTGCTTGAAGTCAACCTTGATCTTGCAGAATTTACCGTCCTGACGCCTTTCCGGCATACCAAGGTATGGGACGATATGGAGCGTGACAATCGCATTATTGATCGCGACTGGAGCCATTACAATGCCGGAACCGTTGTTTTTCAACCGCGGCATATGTCGCCCGACCGCTTGCAGGAACTCTACCGCTATGCCTGGGAACAATTCTATAAGCACGAAACACAGGAGCAGAAGATGTTTAAGCTCATTATGCGGGTCATTGAGAAAGAAAGAAAATTGGGAACCTACCGTTCACCACGAAAGGACCTGGCCAGGTTAAGCTTTGGAAAACCTGTCAATCGCTGAAATGATGGATAAGCAGGACAAGTATATTGATCGCATCTACAATTTCCAGGGAAAATGGGAGATGCCATCTCTATGCGGTCTGAAAATATTTAATAAGGACCATGATAGCTACGTAGTTTTAACAGAGCTTTACACCGAAAACACCGGCAGTTCAGTCACTGAAATGATATTGCCACTGGCGACAAAAATTGTCGGAGAATATTCACTAGATCCGGAACAAACGGTGTTCATCGTTCGTAATCCGGAACGTAGCACCCATTACGAATTTTTTGCTGAAACTTTCCATAAGGCAGGGATGATTTGGGATGGGAGTTCATTTTGTCAATTAGTATGGGAAAGGCTTGAAGTTGATGATTTTGAAGAACTTTTAGAGGTAAATTGAGATGGCATCTCAAAGGCATAATTTTCTTATCATAATTAATTGGTATATTGGTAATTAACCCAAGTTTTAGGTGTAATTGAGATGGCATCTCAAATCTAACATTTATTGTTTATATTTATTTGATATATTGATAATTAACCTTGTTTTTTCGGTTGTTGTGAGATGCCATCTCAGGGAAACCTCAGTCGAATGCATTTTTTCAAAATATCCACCGGCCTTGCATTGCTCCTGATTCTTGTCACGAGCTCCCGGTTTACTCTTAATGCTCAGCAAATACCTACTCAAACCATTCGCGGTCAGGTCGTGGATAAATCTTCCAAATCTCCTTTGCCAGGAGCGAATGTGGTGGTCCTGACAACCGATCCTGTTACTGGCTCGTCAACCGGCGCTGACGGCACCTTTACTATCCCAACTGTTCCCACAGGCAGGCATACGATACAGGTCAGTTATATCGGTTATAAATCCCTGACATTCGAAAACCAGATGGTCACTTCAGGAAAAGAATATATCCTTCAGGTAGAGATGGAAGAAAATGTGATTCTGGGCAAGGAAGTCGAGATCGTCGCACATCAGCGGAAAGACCAGCCGGTCAATCCGATGGCGCTTGTCGGGGCCCGATCTTTCACCATTGATGAGACCAGCAGGTATGCCGGCAGTTACGGCGATCCAGCACGAATGGTAGCAAACTATGCCGGTGTAGTAAGTACCCGTGATAATCGCAATGATATTATTATTCACGGAAATTCACCTTTCAGTTTGAAATACCGCATCGACGGGATGGAAATCCTGAACCCGAACCACTTCGGCGCTACAGGCACCACCGGAGGCCCGGTCACTATGCTGAATTCAAACATGCTGGCCAACTCCGACTTTCTCACCGGCGCTTTTCCGGCAGAATACGGCAATGCGCTCAGCGGACTGTTTGATATTAATATGCGGAATGGCAACCAGGCCAAGCGCGAATATTGGGGTCAACTTGGCTTCAACGGGCTGGAATTCGGATTGGAAGGTCCGTTCAAAAAAGGAAAAGATGCTTCATACCTGGCTGCTTATCGCTATTCGTTCACGGGATTGTTGGAGGACCTGGGGATTGACCTCGAGGAAAGCGCAGATTACCAGGACCTCTCTTTCAAATTATATTTTCCGGTAAAAAATGCAGGGATCTTTAGCCTGACCGGTATTGGCGGAATCAGTAAAATTGCAGTGCTGGATTCTGATAAAAATCCAGGCGACTGGCTTTTCGATGGTCATGGAGAAGATCTACGGTCAGCTTCCAGGTTGGCTACCCTGGGGCTTTCACACCTGTATTTTTTCAGCAAAAACACCAGGATCAGAAGCTACCTATCGTTCATGCATTCCGGAATCGAAACTACCATCGACACGTTCAGCCTTGCATCGACCAATCCTTATCAACAGGCCGGGGAAAAATCGGAAGAAAATAAAGCCAGTGCATCTGTTCATCTGACCCATAAATTCAATGCACTTAATACCCTGGATGCAGGTTTGGGCTTCAATGGATACCAGGTACATTATACAGACAGTCAGTTTGTTCATGGAAGATACGTATATCACACAAACACAGACCAATACTTAGGGCTTTTAAGTGCCTATCTTGCTTTGCAACACCGCTTTCATCCCAAACTCAACAGTTCGGTCGGAATCCATTTTCAATATCTTACAATAAACAACTCCGTTGCGATTGAACCCAGGTTAAGCCTGAAATGGGACCTTAGCCCAATAAGTTTGCTCAGCTTTGGCATCGGCTTGCACAGCCAGATGATCCCGATGATGCTCTATTTCACGCAAGCCGAGGTTTCAGAAGGGCAGTATCTCATTACAAACCAGGGGCTTGATTTCATGCGCAGCCTTCACACTGTTATGGGTTATGATTATCTGCTGAGCGAACAACTGAGGCTTAAAGCAGAAGCTTACTACCAGTATTTGTATGACATTCCGGTAAAAAAGAGCATTCCGGAATATTCCGTTTTAAATGAAGGGATCGATTACTACATGCTTCGCTATGACAGCCTGCTTAGCCAGGGAACGGGACGCAATTACGGTATTGACCTGACGCTGGAGCGTTTTCTTCACAGGAATTATTATTACCTGTTCACTGCGTCCTTTTACAGATCTTACTACCAGGGATTTGACGAAGTTAAGCGAACAACAGCCTTCGATAACCGTTATGTACTCAATGCAGTAGTCGGTTATGAGCTGCCTTTCGGCAGATTTAAAAACCAGTTCCTGATCACGGGCATCCGCGCCACCTGGACCGGCGGCCGGCCCTATCTTCCCTACGACCAGGAAGAAACTGTAAATAAAGGAGAGGTGGTTTATGACTGGGAAAATGCCTATAAGGACCGGTTTGATGACTACATCCGCTGCAGTGTGCGGGTTGGGTACCGCCGGAATGTTAAGCATGCCAATATCCAGTTGCTTTTCGACCTGGTATACCGCAGCAACTATACGAATATATATCTTTACAGGATTGATGTGACCAATGGGGAAATTGAACAGGGATACACGATGGGATTTTACCCGATGGCGACATGGAGGATACAGTTTTGATACGTACCTTTGAACAATGAAGATAAATATAATCGGCGCAGGTGTTTCCGGTTTATCGGCGGGTTGTTTCCTGCAGATGAAAGGTTTTAAAACGGAGATCTTTGAAAAACACAATTTACCCGGGGGGCTTTGTACTAGCTGGGAGATCGGCGGATACACATTCAATGGCGCCATCCATTGGCTGCTGGGCTCGAACAAGAGCAACCCGTTCTACAATTTATGGTCGCAGCTGATCGATATGGAATCGGTTGAATTTATCAGCCATAAGACCAGGATTGAACTCGAAGTGGAGCACAACTCCGACAAATATGGCAGCAAGATATTTCATTTTTATACCAACCTAGATCAACTGGAGAATTATATGATTGACATTGCACCTGAAGATGCAACACAGATCAAGAAATTCGTCCAATCCATGCGAAGAGTACAACGCTGGGAGATCCCTCCGGAAATCAAAACCCTGCCGGCTTTTTATACATGGAAGCAAAAGATCGGCATGATCAAGCATCTCCCTTTGTTGTTATTCATGCTCCGCAGCCGGCATATTACAAACTTTACCTTTGCAGAAAAACTCAAAAACCCCTTTCTCAAAGAAGCCTTCCAGTTGATCTTCGACGGGTCGGAAGTCCCTCTGGTTGTCATCACGATACCCCACGCTTTTTCCGATCTGAAAGGAACCGGGTACCCTATTGGCGGCTCTCTTGCTTTTTCAAAACGAATCGAAGCAAAATACCTTTCGCTTGGGGGAAAAATTAATTATAGTTCAGCCGTTAAAGAGATACTGGTCAAAGATGATGTCGCTGCGGGAATTCTCCTCGAAGATGGCCGGGAGATCGCTTCGGACATTACGGTGTCGGCTGCCGACTGGTATTTCACCGTGTTTAAGGCCCTCAAAGGCAGGTATACGGATCAGAAAATACTGGATCTCCGCGATGGAAAAAGCTTCGAGGTCTATTATGCCGTGATCAACATATCGCTGGGGATTTCGAAACCGCTGAACGACCTGCCGCATTTCTCCAGGTTTCCCATCCCGAAGGACCTTGTGTCTCCCGATGGTACCGTCTATAAACGGCTGGAATTGCATGTTTATAATTATGATCCTACCCTGGCCCCGGCAGGAAAAACCAGCGTATCGCTCAGCTTTTACACGCAGAATGGAAATTTCTGGATAGATCTTTTCAAGAATGACCCTGAAAAATATAAGAAAGCCAAAAATGAGTTTGCCCGGGAGGTGATCGATCTCCTCGAACAAAAAATAGGAGGGATAAAGGATTACATTGAAGTGATGAATGTGGCTACGCCGGCGACTTATTATCAGTATACCAATAACTGGCAGGGCAGCACCCAGGGCTGGCTGCCAGGCAAGAACATCATGGCTTCCTCACCGGTCGGTTTTGAACTTCCCGGTCTGAAAAACTTTTATTACTGCAGCCACTGGTCGATGCCGGGAGGCGGATTACCTACGGCCGTCAAGACTTCCAGCGACCTGGCACAGATCATCGCGGCGAAGTATAATTAGGGACTGGGTGATATATTTTTTCGTACTACCACTATAGTGGGACTACCAGTTTCTTGGCATTTTTTGAGATTTTTAGTCCAAAAGTCGTACTACCACTATAGTGGGACTACAGGTTTATAATGGTTTAAGATTTCACCGGCAAACTTCAAATTTGGAACTTTTAATCACACCGGAATCATTTTTGATGACCGCAAAATAGATACCGGGTTTTAGCTTATTGACCGAAATACGCTGAACGCCTGTGAAAGTCATAGATATAATTTCCCGCCCTGTAAAGTCAAAGATAATTAGCTGATAATCCCATTCCCCCTTTGACTTCAGCAGTTCAATATTCAAATAGTCGTGACATGGATTAGGCCACATCAGTATGTCTCCACATTCCTTTACTTCCGTGTGTCCTTCTTCGCCGATTCCCATGATCTGCCCCAGTGTATCCAGTTTTTCAACCCACAACGAGGACACATGCAATGGGGGACCAAAAGTACAGCCGGTCAATATAATGCCTCCATCCGATGTCAATGTGTAATTGTGCAGATAATTTTCATCCTCCGGGTAAAGGCTATAGTCGTGCATCCAAAGGCTGTCGCCATTGTTGTCGGTTTTAAGGATCCATCCGTAGGTACCGAAACCACCAGTATACGAAGCCAGTCCGGAAGCCAGGATACAGCCATCATCCAGTTCTTCGATCTTGGTGCAAAAGCCCATGAAATTGCATCGGGCATAAGTTTTATCCCAGAGCACATTACCGGAGGTGTCGGTCTTGAAAATCCAGGCCCGCTGTTCCGGGTAGCCGGGGTAATACTCATAAACCGCATAAGTGCTGCCGACCAGGTAATTGCCATCATCTGCAAGTGTAACAACGGATGTACCATCTTCATACTCTCCACCGTAAAATTTCAGCCAGATCATGTTCCCGAGACTATCGGTTTTTAATAACCCGGAATTCGCTATGAAATTATTCAAAGGCGACAATCTTACCGTGCCGGCTAAAAATCCCCCGTCAGGCAGCAGGGTAACCGACACCGCGCCATCTGACCAGCCGTCGACACCATATTGATTGACCCATAGCTTGTTGCCCAGGCTGTCGGTACGCATCAGGAAATTATTGTCTCCTCCAGGACTGTTGTGTACCTGTCCGGCCAGGATCAATCCCTTGTCCGGTAATTCCCTGCAAACAAAAGGCACATAAAGGGTATCCTGCGGAGTAATATCATCAAAATAAGTTCGGATCCACAAAGAATCACCGTTTGGATCAAGTCTCATGAGGAAAGCAGCAGACTCATCTTCATTCATAATCGTACCACAAAGCGTATAGCCTCCATCGGATAATTTTGTGAAAGCTCCAAACAGGCTCACAAAGTATTGCAGTCCGTAACCACCGTAGGTTTTCCATGAAAGCAGGTTACCTTCGAAATCGATGGTGGAGATCAGCATTTTTCGCATTCCATAACCGTTTTCCTCTACTTCACTCCAGCCGCCGATCCTATACCCGAAGTCCGTTTCAAAGATTCCCGTAGCACCGCTGTTCAGATCATTGTTGTATTCCTCATTAAAATAGATGAACTGGCTTTGAGATAGGAAGGCTAATGAAAGGAAAAAAGTGGTTAGGAGAAGCGTTTTCATGGTTGAGGTTGGTTAAAGCAAGGTAAATTTAATAAATATTCGTACTACCACTATAGTGGGACTACCAGTTTCTTGGTATTTTTTGAGATTTTTAGTCCAAAAGTTGTACTACCACTATAGTGAGACTACCACTTCATCAACACCTCTCCCAACGGCACCTTCAGAATCATCGACTCCACCCATGCCGTGAAATCAAAAATCCGCAATATTTGCATCTCAAACACATCCTTCCTGATCTCTTCAAATTCTCTCCTGGTCCTGTCGAGCAAAGCTTTCCGCCTGGGCTGAGCCGTAGGAAGTTCCTTCATTAAAAACCTGAATAGGAATTTTTCAATCTTGTAATCTTTACCCGTATAGTTGAAATCCCGCTTCATGGAACGAATTTCATACTGGATCAGTTCGAAATCCCCTAACCTGTATAGAATGATGAGATTCACCAGGCGAATGGTCCGGTATAAGGGAAGATAATAGTAATTCTTCCCGCGCAGAATGATCTGGTTCAGGAATTTATGTGCTTTCTGGAACTCGTTGTTGCCCAGAAAGATCAATGCAGTATACAGGCAGAGCTCCGCCTGCCTGGCACGGTTCAGCGTAAATAACTTATCGTATAAATTTTCCTTGTATTTCTTCATCAAATCCATGGCCGCAGAAAAATCACCCCGGTCAAGAAAAGGAAAGAGCTCGTATAGAAAAATAGTGCAGGTGAGGTTGATCTTAAAATCAGCCGACGGGCCTTCAATGGCTTTCAACTGATCGATAAAATAAGTCATGCCTTCATAATTCCTGATGCTTCGCAAACTTTCAAGAACGCCTTCCAGCGTAGCCATGTAATAAACCGGCGGATTACTCCACAAATGCTTGTTGGCTTCAAACAAGTTGTTCAGCTCAATGTAAGAATTCAGGGCCGATTTGTAATCCCCAACACTGATCATGTAATTCGATTGAAAAAGCTGGTGCAGCTTGCTGATTTCGAAATTGTCGAGATTCTGCGAAGCGACGATGCTAATCTCACTGAATACCAGATCGTTCATTTCATCCTTCTGCTTTTGCGAACGTGCGTATCCTTTGTTGATCACCCGGTGCTTGAGGATCTCGTATAAGGCCGATTGTTCATTGATCTTTCGTAAATATTTTAAGGCCTCATTAACATTGAACTGCTTTCTCAACAACTCCTTTTCATCCAGATTCGGGAAATTGATCGCTAGCAAATACTCAAGCTCGAGCCTTGAAGCCAGCAACATCGCATGGTAATTTTCGTACTTCTCCGCATTAGCTATTATCTGGTTCAACATGTCGAAACATTCATCATACAAAGATTTTTCATACAATATCCTGGCTTTTAAGATCATATCGAACAGGTAGTAAAAACTGTCCTGCTCTTTCCTCAAATCAAGTAAGGAATCGAGAAGCAATTCATACAGGTACCTTGTTGTGGTTTCAAAAGACGCGCCGGGCCTTTTTTTCATGAACTCAAGTTTGATTTCATGTGTCGGTTTATCGCCGTTCTTTTCTATCGTATCAAAAAGAATCTGATAATCAGGAATTGTACTTTTCCTCCCGGATTTCATTTTGAACGTCTTCTTCTCAGGCAGGGTCATTGAATGAACCAGCAGCATCAGTGATTGCAGTTTTGTCATAGATTTCAGTTTATAACAACAATAATGTTTATTGTGTATTAGAAGGATTCTTATATAAATGTCTTAGATGTCTGATCTTAAAATGTCATTCGGTAGTCCGACGGCTAAAGCCATCGGTTCCAATTTTGTAACTCGCTCGGAACCAACGGCTTTAGTCGTTTGAGCATTATAAATATGAAATCATAAACAACCTAGGCAACAATGTCACAGCCTTTCCTATTTTTTTCTTCATTTTCGAATTAAAATTACAGTTTATATGAATAATATTTTAAAATGATATTTTTTATTTATTTCATTTTCATTTATTTAATTTTTATAAAAAATAATATGATGTATTTCACAATTACAGATTCCATAACATATTTGACTTTTTTTTGAACGGTTATTAGTTAGATTTGTAACTTCATTAAAACCAAAATTATGGGATCAAAAAAAATAGTGGTTGTTGGCAGTTGCAATACCGATATGGTGATCAAGGCAGACAGGCTGCCCGTTCCCGGGGAAACGATACTGGGCGGAACTTTTTTAATGAACCCCGGCGGGAAAGGAGCCAACCAGGCCGTCGCCGCATCACGCATGGGCGGACAGGTCTCTTTTATCAGTAAAACCGGGAACGATGTGTTCGGCAAGCAATCAATCATGCTTTATAACGCCGAAAACATTAACACTGATCATGTTTTTTCTGACCCTGGGCTACCCTCCGGCGTAGCCCTCATTACCGTAGACGCCAACGGGGAAAACTGCATCGTGGTTGCTTCGGGGGCCAATGCATCGCTGAGCCCGGCCGATATCAACAAAGCCGCACGGGAGATCGAAAGTGCCGACCTGGTGCTGATGCAACTCGAAATCCCTATTGAAACAGTGGAATATGTCGCCGGAATCGCCAACAAGAAAGGCATCCGCGTGGTCCTGAACCCGGCCCCGGCTCGCTCATTATCCAACGAATTACTGAAATGCCTGTACATCATCATTCCCAATAAAACCGAAGCCGAGATCCTCTCCGGTATTAAAGTCACCGATTCCGAATCTGCACGGCAGGCTGCCGATATCATCAGCGCCCGTGGCGTCACCAATGTGATCATCACGCTGGGATCCCTGGGTGCGCTGATCAAGGAAGGAATTGATTATCATTACGTGGAAGCATACAAAGTCGAAACCGTTGATACAACAGCTGCCGGTGATTCATTTTGCGGCTCGTTCTGTGTCGGCCTGGTTGAAGGACGATCCATCCTTGATGCAGTCAAACTGGCCGCTAAAGCCGCCGCTCTGACCGTCACACGAATGGGCGCACAGTCTTCCATCCCCTATCGCTCTGAATTATCCGCTCTGGATGTCGAAAAAGTAAATACAACACTATGATACGCTCTCCATATCTCACATCAAAACTAGCAGGAACATTACTGACATTCTTTATCCTGCTCTTCTTAACCGGTTCACTTTCAGCACAGATCAACCCGATGACCATTACCGGCCGGGTCATCGACATCAACTCCAATGAATCGCTTCCCGGAGTGAATGTTACCGTAAAAGGAACACAAACCGGCACTGTGACCGATGTTAACGGGAACTATTCAATCGAAGCCTATAAAGATTCGACGCTTGTTTTTTCCTTCATTGGTTATCAAAATAAAGAAGTAAAAATTGGAAACCTCCAGAAAATAGATGTCGGATTAAACGTTTCTGTTGAAGCACTTGACGAAGTGGTCGTGATCGGCTACGGTACTACCACCAAGAAAGAAGTGACCGGATCCATCGCCACGGTGAAAACGGAAGAGTTCAACAGTGGCCGGTATTCCGATCCGATGGGTCTTATCCAGGGCAAAGTTGCCGGACTTTCCATCATGAAACCGGCCAACTCCGACCCGATGGGCCGTTACCAGATCATGCTCAGGGGTACCAATACAATGACCCTTGGCCAGGAACCGCTGGTGGTGGTTGACGGTATTTCCGGCGTGGACCTGAAAAACGTCAGCTTTGAAGAGGTCGAATCGTTCGATGTACTGAAAGACGGCGCCGCTGCTGCCATTTACGGTACTCGTGGATCCAACGGTGTCATCATCATCACCACCAAACGGGCAAAAGCCGGTGCGACCAAAGTCGAATTTTCAACCCAGCTCACCACGCAGGTTGCACCCCGCGGTGTCGAAAACCTGAGCGCCGACGATTTCCGTTATGCCATCGAAACCTATGCGCCGGATAAAGCCGGCAGCATCTACGGCTATGAAACCGATTGGTTTGACGAAATCACGCGGGATATGCCTTTCAGCCAGGTTTACAACCTTGCTTTGACCGGCGGTACGGAAAATTTCTCCAACAGGACCATCGCCTATATCGACATCGCCCAGGGACTGCTGAAAGACAATAATGCGAAGAATTATCTCTTTAAAACCAACATGAAGCAAAAGGCCATTGGTGGTTACCTTGAACTGGATTACAACCTTAACTACAGTACCCGGAATTACAATCCGGCGAATTATGACCTGTTTTACCAGGCCTTCCAGAATAATCCCACCACACCGGTCTATGATCCTGAAAATGATTACTCAGGCGGATATTTCCAGTTGCCGGGCATTGAATACTATAATCCGGTGGCCATGCTGAATGAAAGGACCCGCGAAGGTAAAACCAATGATTTTGGCGGTAATGTACTGGCTAAACTGAATTTTACAAAAAAATTCAACTGGGTGAATATGGTGTCACTTCAGCAATCCGACTATGAAGAGCTGACTTACAAGACGAAATACTACCCCGGTGCGCTGGGAAGAGGCGGTGAAGCTGAGATCAGCAATGGAAAAAGCGATGACCTGATTTATGAAAGCACCCTGAATTATCTCACCAATTTCGGAAAACACAATCTCCAGGCACTTTTGGGCTATTCATACGAAGACTTCACCTTCAACAATTCGTATATGCTGAACTCGGGCTTTGACAGCGATTATTACGGGCCCAACAATATCGGCGACGGCACCGCACTGGGCGAAGGAACGGCTGAAATGGGGTCGTACAAAGGCATGAACCGCCTGATCTCGTTCTTCGGACGCGTGATGTATAACTTTGATGAAAAATATCTTGTCGCCGGTTCACTGAGAAGAGAGGGCTCTTCGAGGTTCGGTGAGAACAACAAATGGGGCTGGTTCCCCTCGGTCAGCCTGGGCTGGCGGATGAACCGCGAGAATTTCCTCGCTGACGTAAGCTGGATCAGCAACCTGAAACTACGCGCCGGTTTTGGCGTGACTGGCAACCAAGACATTGGCGATTACCGCTCGCTCATCCTGATGGGCAAAGCCGGGAAATTTTATTATGACGGCGAATGGCTGAACACGTACCAGCCCGTCAGCAACCCGAATCCCGACTTGAAATGGGAAAACAAGTACGAACTGAATTTCGGTGTCGATTTTGCTTTCCTGAAAGAAAGGCTCGGCGGTGCCATCGATCTGTATTACCGTACAAGCACCGACCTGCTTTATACCTATAATGTCGCTGTGCCGCCCTACCTGTATGGACAGTATTTCACCAATATCGGGACCATCAGCAATAAGGGCATTGAGATCATGATCAACGGAGTACCGGTGAAGACCGAATCGCTGCAATGGTCATCGATTTTAACATTCAGCCGGAACATCAACAAGCTGGATGACCTCTCGAATGAAGAATTCACCGAAACCAGCTACGATATAGGCTGGCTTGGCGGCGATTTCCCGCTGAACTGCCAGAAAATTGTGGAAGGCGAACCGCTGGGCACTTTTTACGGACCTGTGTGGTTAGGCGTAGATGAATACGGTCACGACATTTTCAAAAATGCCAATCCTGTTGGCAAAGTGGATCCGGAAGACTGGGAAGAGATCGGGAATGCCTATCCTTTCTGCCTGCTTGGCTGGAGCAATTCACTGAACTACCGCAACTGGAACCTGAATTTTGCCTTACGTTCCGGGATCGGAGGAAAAGTGCTGAATATGTACCGGCTTTATTACGAGAACTGGACCAAGATCGGGACCCGCAACATTGTTCAGACCCAGCTTGATAATCCTGAATTCACGGGCAATGCCACCTATTCTTCAAAATATGTGGAAGACGCTACGTTCCTCAGCATCGACAATATCGCCATTGGTTACAATATTCCCATCAATTACAAATACATCTCCAAACTGGGGGTAAGCCTGGCGGCACAGAATGTTTATACCTTCACCGGTTACAAAGGACTATATCCTGAAGTAGACCTGACCGGCCTTGAGCCCGGGATCGACCACCTGTCGTATTACCCGCGCACTACGTCCATCACCCTGGGAATCAATGTTTCATTCTAATCTGAACAAGAATTGTCATGAAAAATACGATATATACCAAGCTGTTTTTAATACTCCTCCTGTCAGCAGGATTATTTTCCTGCACAAACCTGGATGAAGATGTCTATTCCGATATCCCGCTGGATGAATTCTTTCAGTCGGAGCAGGAGGTACTGATGAATGCCGGGCGGGCTTATACAAAGCTTCAGAAATTCCCCGAAGAGTTCAGCATCTGGACCTTGATGGAGATGGCATCGGATGAAATGGTAGCTCCCGGCCGTGATGACGGCTTTGTCTGGGATAATGGCCGCTGGGACGAAATCCACAAGCACAACGTCAGTTCCACCAATAAAATCAACCGGCTGGCCTGGGAAAATACATTCGAAGGCATCAGTGCCTGCAATGAAATTATCTATGAAACCGAATCCACCGATATCACGTTTCCCGAAAAAGACCAGATTGTTTGCGAAATCAAGGTGCTAAGGGCCTATTTTTATTACCTCGCCATGGATAACTGGGGGAATATCCCGTTTACGATTGATTTTACCGATAAGAACCTTCCCGTCCAGAAAGACAGGCAGTTTGTTTTTGACTATATCGAAAATGAAATCCTGGATAATGTTGATAAACTGCAGCTTGAACCGACATCAGCCAATTATGGCCGGGTTACCCAGGGCATGGCCTATACGTTGCTGGCCAAACTTTACCTGAATGCCGAAGAATGGATTGGCGAAAACCGTCTCGAAGATTGCATCGAAGCCTGTAACCAGGTGATCGACCACGGATATTACTCGATTGAAAGTGATTATTTTGCCAATTTCAAGGTAGTCAATGAAAGTTCTCGCGAGAATATTTTTGTTATCCCCATGCATTCTATTTACACAAAAGACCGTTTATATTGGTACACGTTAACGCTGAACGACGCAAGCCGTGCAACGTTTAATTTCAAAGGCAATATGTGGGATGAATTTGTGCTCGAACCTGGCTTTCTTGACAAATTTGACACCACCGATATCCGGAGAAATTCTTTCCTCTTCGGGCAGCAGAAAGACAAAGCCGGCAATGATATCGTGATCGACGGCGAACCGTTCATCTATACACCGACGATTGCAAATTATATGTCGCGCAAGAAATGGGAAGGGGCGCGCTGTTGCAAATATGAATACCAGGAAAACCTAGAATATTATGTGACCGACATGGAGAATGATTTTGTTCTGTTCCGTTATGCCGATGTGCTATATACGAAGCTTGAAGCTTTATGGCGCCTTGGCCGGGCCGGTGAAATGATCACCGATCCGGGATTGCAGCAGATCAGGACCCGTGCCGGGTTGCAGCCTTATCAATTGTCTGACCTTACTGAAGATGAATTTTTGGATGAATTGGGTCGTGAATTCGCTTGGGAAGGGCATCGCCGGCAGGATCAAATACGGTTTGGCGTGTGGAATACAATGTGGTGGAACAAACCGCCTTCTGATGCTGCCGACAAGCTCTTCCCTATTCCTGAAACCGCTTTGAGCTCTAACTTTAACCTGGTGCAGAACAATGGCTACTGAGCGATTTCTTAAACAAGAATGCATGATTTCAAAAGGTAAATGGATGTTGCTGTTTTTGGTCATGGTAGCTTCTTCTTCTTTTGCTTCGAAACCGTTGAAGATAAAAGTCAGCGATTTGCACGATAAAATTGCAGGGGCCTGGATCGGGCAGATGATCGGGAATATTTACGGCTTACCGCATGAAAACAAGTATATCAATGCCCCCGGGGCCGAGACCTGGCCCTATGGATACACCAAAAACCTGGATAAACTGAAAAAATACAACGGTGCGTTTTCCGACGACGATACCGATGTGGAATACATGTACCTGCTGCAGATGATGAAGAACGGCCCCGAGCCTTCTTACGCGCAGCTTCGCGACGCATGGATGTACCATATCCGCGACCGGGTCTGGCTGGCCAACCGCGGTGCGCTGGGTCTGATGCACTTCGGCTATACCCCTCCGTTCACAGGCAGCAAAGACCTTAACCCGCACTGGTACCAGATCGATCCCCAGTTGATCAACGAAATATGGGCCTTTACGGCGCCCGGCATGGTGGATTATGCCGCCGCCAAATCGGAATGGGCTGCCCGGATCACCAGTGACGACTGGGGCACCGAGCCGACTGTTTTCTATGGCGCCATGTATGCCGCTGCCTTCTTTGAAGATGATATGGATATGCTGATCGAAACCGGCCTGGATGCGCTTCCTGAAAATGGACGGTTCAAGGCAACAGCGCTCGATATGATCGCACTTCATGAAAAATACCCGAAGGATTGGAAAGCCGCATGGCAGGAGATGGCAAAGGAATATTACATCGATGAACATAACATGACCAGGACCATCTGGAATGCCAACCTGAACGGCGCCTGCGCTATCCTGGCCATGCTTTACGGAAATGGGGATTTTCAGCGCACCCTCGATCTCTCCTGTGCCATGGGATTCGATGCCGATAACCAGGCCGCAACCATCGCCGGCCTGATGGGTGTTATTTACGGTTTTAAAGCCCTTCCCAAAGAACTTTATCTGCCGGTCGAAGGCTGGGAGAAACCGTTTAACGACAATTATGTCAACATTACTCGTTACGACCTGCCGGATGCAAAAATTTCTGATATTATTGAATATTCGGTGAAAGCGGCAATTGAGGTGGTCAGGAGGTCAGGTGGTCAAGTGTCTGGTGGATCTGGTAGTGAAGTGCTGACGATAAATCCTGATGCCGTTTTTAATCCCCCGCTTGAATTTTATATCGGGCCTATGCCTTACATGGAAATCGGAAAACCGGTGGATTTTGCTTTTTACACAAAAGGTAACCAGGCCTATAACTGGAAACTTGTCTCCGGCTCTTTGCCCGAAGGGCTAAATTTTGATAACGGAAAAATCACCGGAATACCTGTCAAACCAGGCGACTACAAAATTTCTCTCAGCCTTGATAATGGGAAAGAGAAGATAACGCGTGAATTCAACCTCCTGGTCAGGAATAATAATTTAGCCCTTTCGGCAGACACCATCTTTGCCAATGTTCGCCGGTTGAATGAAGCCGTGCTCGATTCATGCTGGTACACGTTTGGCAAGTCAATGTACGCCGGGTCGGTCGAAGTGATCCGGGATGGCGTTATAAACGGTGAAGGATCGGTATTTTACAGCCTGGCTGCAAAAGCCAATATTCCGAAAGTCGATTATTATGGCTATGGATGGGAAGCGCCTCAGCAACTCAGCATGATGGCTTTTCACACTGGTGGAATGGAAGAATTCGGCGGTTGGTTCACATCGCTGAATGTGCAGTACCTGAATGAAGCCGGTAAATGGGTGCCGGTTGAAAATACGACCATAACTCCTCCCCTGCCCGCCACCGATGTGGTCTTTTACCAACCCCATTTTGCCGAATACGTCATCCGTTTCAATCAGGTAACGACAAAAGGCATCCGGATCATCGGCGACGCGATGGTGCAAGGGCACTGGAACAAATACACAAAAAATGTATCGTCGTTTACATCAATTACTGAACTTTACGTTTATCCTTAATATGACCGGATCATGAAGATGATGATGAAATCTTGGCTTGTTGTCTGCGCTGCTGGAATTATCCTGTCGCTGGTGCTATTTTCATGCGAAGAAAACAACAAAGCATCGTTGTCTTCCAAAAAGGAGTATGTTTTATCCACAGAAATATTAAAGGAAAAAATAAAGGGGGGCTGGGCTGGCCAAACCATCGGCGTGGTGTATGGTGCCCCGGTCGAATTCAAATACCAGGGCTCGGTCATTCCCGAATACCAGAACATCCCATGGCGCGAGGGATACGTCAAATACTGGTGGGACAAAAAACCGGGACTTTTCGATGATATTTACACCGATCTGAACTTTGTCAATGTTTTTGAGAAATATGGCCTGGATGTAACGATGGATACCATCGCGCATTACTGGGCATCAACGGCTTATCACCTGGCCCATGCCAACCAGGCTTCACGGTATAACATCCTTAACGGGATCATGCCTCCGGCTTCGGGTTACTGGAAAAATAATCCACATGCCGATGACCTGGATTTCCAGATCGAAGCGGATTTCATCGGGCTGATGGCACCAGGAATGGTTAATTCTGCAACTGAAATCGCCGACCGTGTCGGACATATCATGAACAGTGGGGATGGCTGGTACGGCGGCGTTTTTGTGTCGGCATTGTATTCACTGGCATTTATACATTCAGATGTCAATATTATTGTGGAAGAAGCTGTTAAAACAATTCCGGAAGGAACAAAATTCCATGATTGCATGGCCGATGTGATCAAATGGCACCGGCAATACCCAAATGACTGGAAAGCAGCCTGGTTTGAACTTGAAAAGAAATGGAACCGGGATGTGGGCTGTCCCAAAGGCGTGTTCCTGTCGTTTAACATCGATGCCAAAATCAATTCAGCTTATGTGGCGCTTGGTTTACTTTATGGAAATGGCGATTTCACGCGCTCTGTCGATATTGCCGCACGCTGCGGCCAGGACTCCGATTGCAACCCGGCCACCGTCGGCGGTGTGTTGGGCGTCATGCTTGGTTATCCGAACATCCCCGCGTTCTGGCTGAAACCCTTGCAGGAAATCGAATCGCTGGACTTTGAAAACACGACAATGTCGCTGGCTAAAGCCTACGAGATCAGTTATAAACATGCTGCCGAGATGATCCTTAAGGAAGGTGGTACCATCGAAGCAGGTAAAGTGGTCATCCCTGACCAGAAACCACTTCCCGTAAAATTTGAACAGAATTTTGAAAAAACTTATCCCATTTTCCGCGATCGGTTCGATCGATCTTTTACTGATGAACTTGTTTATGAATTTACCGGGAATGGATATATTTTCTATGGAAACCTGGTCAAAAATTCCAAAATAGACCGGAATTATATCGACAGGATTTCAAAAAGAGTGGGTTCAGAAACAATGGGTCTTGCCGAGCCGGATGATCCGTATGTCGCTGTACTGGATGTTTATATTGATGATGTACTGGATGAAACCGTGAAGCTGCCGATGAAAAATACATCCCGCCGCCTTGAGCCCGACTGGAAATATCAGCTCACCGAAGGAAAGCATACGGTCAGGCTTAAATGGATCAACCCAAATCCTGAGTATGAGATCAGGATCAATGATATAATGATTTATTCAGAAAATCCACCGGTTAGTAATTTACCACAATGAGTTCCAGTATGGAAAAAGCAATTAACTCGATCATGTTACTGCCGGTGCTCCTGCTGCTTGCTGCTTGCGGGGGCGCCGGCAGGCCGGTGGCTGTTCAACCTGAAAAAGTGGCAATATCAATCCAGGATCTGCAGGACAAGATCAGGGGCGGATGGGCTGGCCAAACCATCGGTTGTACGTATGGCGGACCCACCGAATTCAAGTTTAAAGGTACGATGATCCAGGATTACCAGCAAATGATCTGGCACGACGATTATATCACCGAAACGTTCAGCCTTGATCCGGGCCTGTACGATGATGTTTACCTGGACCTGACCTTTGTCGAAGTTCTTGAACGCTGCGGGCTGGATGCACCGGCCGATTCCTTTGCGCTGGCCTTCGCCAGGGATGATTACAAACTCTGGCATGCCAACCAGGCTGCACGATACAACATCCTGAACGGGATCATGCCCCCGGAATCGGGCCACTGGATGAATAATCCACATGCCGATGACATTGACTTTCAGATCGAATCAGATTTTGCAGGGATGATGGCGCCGGGGATGATAAATACTGCGGTTGAGATCTGCGACCGGACCGGGCATATCATGAATTACGGCGATGGCTGGTACGGCGGAGTGTTCATGGCGGGTATGTATGCTACAGCGTTCATTTCGGATGATATCGGTAATATCATTGAACAGGGACTGAAGCCTATCCCGCAGGAAAGCAGGTTTCACAAGGCTATCCGCGATGTGATCAACTGGCATAAGATGTATCCCGACGACTGGAAACATTGCTGGTTTGAATTTGAAAAGAAGCATACTTCAGAAAAAGGATGCCCGGAAGGCGTTTTCAATGCGTTCAATATCGATGCCTCGGTCAATGCAGCTTACGTGGTCATCGGGCTACTTTACGGGGAAAAGGATTTTTACAGGACCATGGATATTGCTACCCGATGCGGACAGGATTCCGATTGCAATCCCGCCACGGCTGCAGGTATTCTGGGTGTGATGCTGGGTTATAAAAATATCCCCGCCTTCTGGAAACCGGCGATCGAAAAAGCTTTCAACCTACCATTCCCCTATTCAAATTTGACCCTTAACAGGGTCATAGAGTTGAGCCAGAAGCATGCTTTGATGCTGATTAAAGAGAATGGCGGGGAAGTCGGGAATGACAGTGTTTATATAACTGTCCAGTCTCCTGAATTATTAAAACTGGAACAATCTTTCGAGGGTATGTACCCGGTCAGGGAACTCCTGGTCAGGGTCGACCACCTGGAAAAACCGATCGAGATAGACTTTTCCGGCAACGGAATCGTTGTACTTGGTAATGTGAAGAGCCAGTGCGGCATTGCCACGAGTGATTACACCGCTTTGCTGGATGTGTATATCGACGGTGTGAAAACCACACAGGTGAAAATGCCCTACGACTACATTATTAGAAAATATGACATTTATCATCAATATATGATACCTGAAGGCCACCATCATCTTGAAATAAAATGGGTGAACCAGGATCCCGATTACCGGATTTATTTCAAATCATATGTGGTTTACAGTGGTCACCCATTGGAAAAATTTAATCCGCTTGAACATTAAAACCCGATGAACAGCAGCATCCGGAACAAAATATTAACGCTGGTTTTCCTGTCGGCATCCCTCTTCTTGACGGCAGGATTTTCCGCTTGTGAACGGGAAGAAAATCCGCCTGATGATACGCCATTTGTTCGCTTGCTTGAAAACCAATCCTACCAGAGCAATATCCTGAAAAGGTCGATGGCCTATGCCGTCCTGCTCCCGGAAGAATATGAGAAGACAACTAAAAGCTACCCGGTGGTTTACCTGCTCCACGGTTATGGCGATGATGAAACGGCCTGGTATATGGATGGGCTGATCCAGTTTTATTCCGATAGGGACAGCGCTCAGAACGGACCGATGATCTTTGTCATGCCCGAGGCCTTCAACACTTACTATGTCAACAAATACAACGGCAATTACCCGATCATGGATGTGCTGGTGAATGAACTTATTCCAGTTATCGATTCTTTGTTCCGCACAATCCCGGATGCCGTTCACAGGGCCGTTATGGGTTATTCGATGGGCGGATACGGCGCCATCATCCTGCCGGCTAAAAATCCTGATATTTTCAAAACCGGCGTTTCGCTCAGCATGTCGTTCCGCACCGATTCCCAGTACGTCGATGAACCGCAAAATGTGTTCGATGTTCAATGGGGGCCCATATTCGGCGGCATTGGCAAATCCGGAAATGAAAGGTTTACTGGTTATTTCATTGAATACAGCCCCTTCCATTTTTTCAGTGATCCGGATAACCATTATTTATGGGACCTGGATTTATATTTCACCTGTGGGGATGAAGAAGAAAAATTGGATGTGACCAATGAGGAATTGCATGAATTGTTGACGGAAACTGGTTATCCACATGTTTATAAAACCGGTCACGGAGGGCATTCCTGGGATTACTGGCACCGTGAACTGCCCGATGCGCTGCTGTTCATCTCGAATTCATTTAAAAATGCAGAAAGATGAGCAGGTTGATCAGTTTCATCGGGTTTATTCTTCTGTCGGCCGGTCAGCTCCTGGCCCAGGACGGGTTGAGGATCATGGAAAGCCTCGTGATGCCCAGCAGGATAATGAACCAGGATGTGAAATATTCCGTTTGCCTGCCGGATGACTACTACGTGAGCGGAAAGTCTTATCCGGTCGTCTATATGCTGCACGGATTGGGCGATGATGAAACCGCCTGGCTGGAATACGGCCGGATCAGCCAGTACTATGATGCGGAAATTGGGGAGAGTTCAGTCGTTCCGATGATCTTCATCATGCCGCAGGGTTACAGGACTTATTATGTGAATGATTACCAGGGAAAATTCCTGTACCAGGATATGCTTATTGAAGAACTGGTGCCCTTTATCGACCAGCAATTCCGTACAATCCCGGGTAAACAGCACCGTGGATTGATCGGATACTCCATGGGCGGCTATGGTGCCCTGATCCTGCACCTGCAGCACCCAGATGTATTTGGCTCGGCAGTTCCGCTGAGCATTTCGATTAGGACTGATGAGCAGTATATGACGGAATACGGTCCCGAGTGGGATGAACAGTGGGGAAGGCTGTTCGGGGCGGTTGGGATTGAAGGTCCGGGTAGGATTACAGATTATTACAAGGCCAATAATCCTTTCCACATCATCCCTAAAATACCTCCTTCTGAAATGAATCAATATAGGATTTATATTGATAACGGAGATAAAGAACAGACCCTCTGCAGGAGCAATGAAGAATTGCACATCCTGATGCGGAATCTGAATTTCCCGCATGAATTCAGGGTGCGTGAAGGCAGGCACAGCTTTGAATACTGGTGTTCGGCGTTGCCCAATGCCTTGAATTTCCTCAGTGATGCTTTTGAAGGAAAACCTTACAGGGGGGATGTGAGGGCCCAAGGAAATATCGAAACTGACATGAATCTGGTCCACCCTGAAACTTTTTCCATCGGACCGGTTCAGTTTGAGGTTTTCCTCCCTGAAGAATTCAATAATACCAATAGAAAATACCCGGCGCTGTACATCTCTGGAAACTTTGGCAGTGAACAGGTCCGAAAAATTGTATCGGAAATTAATTTAGCAGTTCAATCAAATGAGATTGGACCAATGGTGATAATAAATCTCTATGATTATTCCTTAGATAAGATAACATCACTCATTCCACGTATTGAAGATAAATTCAGGCTACGTAATGATTTTCATTTCAGGTCGATCATTGGTTACCGGGAAAGTGCGGAACAAGTCTGCAACCTGGTCACAAGTCAGGTTCTATTTTCTAGCAGTGTCCTGGTGGATGCTTATCTTCAGAAAGATCATGTGATTAAAATGATAAATGAGATGCCTGAAGATGCCCTGAAAAAGACGCCTTTCTTTATCATTGCTCCTTCAAGCGGGAATTATTATGAAGGGAACGGAAACCTGCACATGATGTTCAGGGATAAAGAGATAAAGCATGAATACAGGGTAATTGAGGAAGAAGGTGAAATAACAAAAGAAATCATTCATTTCATTTCTGATAATTTGCACAGGTAAAAAGAATATAAACTAAAACCGTTCATTATGTTTATTGTAGGAAGTTACACACTAGCCGTCATCCTCTGTATCATTACGATGCTTTGCTGGGGATCGTGGGCCAATACCCAGAAAATTGCCGCGAAGAACTGGCGTTTTGAGCTGTTCTACTGGGATTACGTGATTGGAATCCTCCTCTTCGCCCTGATTTTCGGATTTACCGCCGGGAGTTTCGGGGCAAAAGGCATGAGCTTTGCCGAAAGTATAAGCCAGGCAAGTCTTTCAAGCATCATCAATCCCATCATTGGCGGGATTATTTTCAACCTGTCGAATATCCTGCTGGTGGCGGCTATCGCGATTGCAGGAATGGCCATTGCATTCCCCGTCGGTGTGGGGTTGTGCATGGTTTTGGGTGTGCTGATCAATTACATCGCCACGCCAAAAGGTGACCCGGTCATGTTGTTTGCCGGGGTGGCCGTGGTCGTCGTTGCCATCATCCTCGATGCCGTTGCATACCGGAAACTGAAAGCCGGTCAGCAAAAGACATCCATGAAAGGCATCCTGATCTCCATCCTGGCCGGCGTTTTGATGGCCTGGTTCTTCCGTTTCATTGCCATTTCAATTGCGACTGACCCATTGAATCCTGAGCCGGGAAAACTAACGCCGTATGCGGCTTTCTTCTTCTTTATGATCGGTATCGTCATCAGTAATTTTGTATTTAATACATACCTGATGAAAAAGCCCATTGAAGGAGTACCGGTGAATTTCAACCAGTATTTTGCGGGAAATTTCCGTAGCCATATTTCCGGAATTATCGGCGGATTGATCTGGGCGTTGGGTACCGCATTCAGCCTGCTGGCCGCGGAAAAAGCCGGTTATGCCATATCATTCGGACTGGGCCAGGGCGCAACCATGGTGGGTGCCTTGTGGGGCGTATTTATCTGGAAGGAATTCAAAGGCGCCAGCAAAGCAGTAAATATATTGTTGTTCCTGATGTTTATCATGTTTACTGCCGGCCTGGCCATGATCATCCTGGCCGGAAACAAGTAAACAGGAAACCTAAATTTTTAATTTTTAATTTTTAATTTTTAATTGTATAAAGAACATTTTATCAACCTTTAATTAATTAACGTATGAAAAAACAATTTTTTATCCTGACCGTAGCGGCTGCACTGGCCATTTCGGTCACATCATGCAAGGAAGACAAGAATTCGCCTTCCCTGACGACAAAAGCCGTCACTTCGGTGACGTCGACCTCAGCTTCGACGGGTGGCACCATCACCGACGAAGGTACCTCAGCGGTGACCGCCCGCGGTGTTTGTTGGAGCACCGTTGAGAACCCGACGATCAACGATTCAAAGACCTCCGACGGAACTGGTACCGGAGAATTTACCAGCACCATTACAGGCCTGGAACCGGGTATGCTGTATCATGTCCGTGCTTATGCCACTAGTGCTGATGGTACCGGCTACGGAGCAGACGTCCAGTTCTCGACAGCTTCACTGATCAAAACCACCGGCGTTCAGTACACCGACGGCACTGATCTCTATGAATTCTATTACGATGATCTTAGCCGCGTCGACACCATTATCAATTACTGGAACGATGCCATCGACAAGACTTTGTACTACGACTACTCCGTGGCCAATATGCTGACCATTGACCGTAACGGTGATCTGTATGAATATGAGCTGGATAACCAGGGCCGCGTTGTAATCGATGCCGATGGATCAAAGTACGAATATGATGCTGACGGGTACCTGCTCAAAATGTCGGAATACTGGGACAATGCCTTCCACCTGAAATACCAGATGGATATTGACAATGGCAACGTGATCAGGATCACCACTTTCGACGATGATGGCGTTACAGCAAAGAAGATCAAGGAATTTTTCTACACCAGTGGCCTAAATACCAATAACATCGACCAGGTGATCGTTGTGGATTCACCGTGGAAGACGGTTGGCGGGCTTTATGGCAAGGTCAGCAAGAACCTGGTTGATTATCTCGAATACTGGGATCCGCGCGAAAACCCGATTTCAAAGGGCAAGACGACCATTACCTATGACTTTGATGACAAAGATCGTCCGACCACCATTACCCGCAGCGGTGACGGCTGGCAGGAAGTTTTCACATACACATACTGGTAATAGAGTAATTGAATGATGATTTAACCACAGAGTTCACGGAGGAAGCACAGAGGAAACCGAGAGTGCCAAATCCTCTGTTAACTCTGTGGTTAATTTTAATAATCGTTGAAAAAATCAAAATACATAGCCATCCTCGGCGGCATCATCTTCCTGGTGATCTGCCTTCTGTTGCCCGTTCCGCGAGGAATGAGCCCCGAAGCCTGGAAAGCGGCTGTTGTCGCATTGCTGATGGCTTTGTGGTGGATCACCGAAGCGATTCCCATCTATGCCACGGCGTTCCTGCCCATGGCCCTTTTTCCCATTTTGAAAGTGCTGCCGGCCGGCGAAACCGCAATAAATTACGGCCACGACCTGGTCCTGATGATGATCTCGGGCTTTTTCATCGCCAAGGCCATTGAAGCCCAGAATCTCCATAAGAGAATCGCCCTGGTATTGATCAAAGCATTAGGGACAAGCAGACCGCGGATCATGCTGAGCATGATGATCGCAACAGCCTTGCTTTCAATGTGGATCGCCAATGTCACTGCTGCGTTGATGATGCTTCCCATCGGGCTGGCCATTATTCTCAAGGAAGAAGAACTTGGACATGCCAACCCCAAATTTGGTGCGGCCGTCATGCTCGGAATCGCCTATTCGGCCAGCATCGGTGGGCTTGGGACTATCATCGGCTCACCGACAAATCTTATTTTTAGTGGAATAATGGATAAGTTATTTCCTATAGCTCCTAAATTCGGTTTTCTTTCCTGGTTTCAGATCGGCATACCGATTATACTTATTTTTCTACCACTTGTGTGGTATTTTCTGGTCTGGTTTTTCGGCATCCGTGGAAGTATCCCGGGCAATAAGGAATTAATCGACCATGAATTGAAGATTTTAGGGAGAATGTCACCGGGAGAAAAAAGAGTCACGATTATTTTTATCTTCACGGTAATCGGATGGGTGTTCCGCGAGGGTTTCACTTTCGATCGCTTTGCAATTCCCGGATGGACGAGCCTTTTCGGTATCGAAGATTTTGTGACAGACAGCACAGTGGGCATGTTTGCCGCCATGCTTATATTCATGATCCCGGCCGGGAATGGCAAGCGTTTGCTCGACTGGAAAACCGCAGGCTCCATCCCTTGGGGCGTCGGGGTAATCGTCGGAGGAGGCTATGCCCTGGCCGCCAGTTTTAAATCGACCGGATTGGCGGATTGGCTAGGCCTGCAGCTTGCATTTGTCAGCAGTTTTCCCACGCTAGCTGTCCTTTTCATTGTGGTAGGCGCTGTTTTACTCTTCACCGAGATGAATTCCAATACAGCTACAGCCAACATTTTCCTGCCTGTGCTGGCCAGCATGGCGGTGGCAGGAAGCATAAACCCGCTATTATTAATGTTACCGGCCACTTTTGCCAGCTCCATGGTGTTCATAATGCCCGCCGGCACTGGTCCCAATACAGTGATTTTCGGTAGTAACAAGGTTACGGTCCAGGATATGGCCAGGGCCGGCATCTGGTTGAAGCTGATCAGTATGCTCATTCTCCCACTTTTACTTTATGTTCTGATTATATACGTGTTAGGTCTGGATCTGGCACTTCCGGCATGGGCTAAATAAAAAGTCGTACTACCACTATAGTGGGACTACGGTTTTTTATCCACTTCGTGAATATATTATATAAAAAATCGTACTACCACTATAATGGGACTACAGTTTTTAATCACTTCATGAATTTTTTTGTATTTTTAACTATGCTTACTGGAGTATTTGAAAATATAAAGCTTTGTTTTCTCCTTTTCCTCTTATTATTTATTTTCCATAAATACTCATCTGGTCAATCCAATAATTACTGGACACGAAGCTTCAATGAAGAATCTTCTTTGCTTTCGGGTGCCGTAGTTGGAGGTGGTTCAGGACCTACTTCCATCTATTACAATCCGGCAAGTATCTCGGAAGTGCAGAATTCCAAATTATCGTTGAATGCAAGTCTGTTCAGTTTTGATTTTATCAATTTAAAGAACGCGCTCGGGCAAGATATCGATATAAATTATTCGCGCGGACAGATTGAACCCCGATTTGTTTCTTATATGATCAAATCCAGGAGATTCAAAAACTGGAGCTTTGAAGTGGCTATCCTCAATAATGAAAATAATAAGGCATTTATCACTGAAGGGGTTGATGAACATATGGATATTTTGACGGGAATTCCAGGAAATGAGCGATATTTTGCCTTATACCAATATGCAATGACATTCCGGGATGACTGGATTGGAGCCGGGGGCTCTGTTCGGATCAATGACCGGCTTGTAGCCGGTGTCAGCATGTTTGTAACTATCAAGAGCTTGAATTACAATCAGACGCTGAGCATAGATGCATACCCTCTTAATGATTCGGTGGTTTTGCAGAATGAAGGAGATTATTATGTCGCATCATATGAAAACTCGGAATATCTGAAATTCAATGATTACCGCCTAACATGGAAGGGAGGATTGCTTTACAAAGGCGATAATTATAGTATTGGACTAAATATCACTTCGCCTTCTTTGGGAGGGATTTATTCAGACGGAAAAAGGGTGACCAGGAAAGTTAAACAGACCAATATTACAAGTCCCGAAACCGGGGAAAATATTCCAGATTATACGGTTGTGGATTTCAAAGAAAAAAAAGATGTAGGCATTTCATACAAAACTCCTTTATCAATCTCGGCAGGATTCAACTATTTTTTCCCCGATAATAAAAGAGTGTTGTACAGTTCAGTTGAATATTTTGGTGAAATTGACCCATATAAGATGGCAGATGCAGAAGAAAGCCAAAATATAGGTCCCGAGTTTGTAAGCAGTGATATAATATTTTCAGAATGGCTGACTTTTATCAGTGGTGCAAAACCCATTTTTAATGCGGCTGTTGGATATAGCACAACATTGAAAAAGAATCTTCATCTGATGTGTGGCTTCAGAACTGATTTCAATTCGAAAAAGAATGTGGATTATGGAGAATATGAGGCATTGAATCAATGTGAATATGCAAATGTGGATATGTATCATGTCACCTGCGGTCTTTCCCTGAACATATTCGGACAGGACATCATCACAGGTCTGCAGTACTCGCTTGGACATGCTAAAGATCAGCAGCAACTGGCAAATCTATCCGACCCTGTTGAGTATATTCCCTCAGAAAATCTTGCTTTGCAAGGGATTCCAACCAATAATATGAAATCTTGGTATAATGCTGTCAGCATATACTTTGGGGCTTCATTGAATTTCGGAGGAGAGAAAGAAAAATAATAATCGTAGTCCCACTATAGTGGTAGTACGACTTTTTATAATCCTTTGTATATCTGCATCTTAAAATTTAATTCAATTTATACTATTTCCTCTGATTTTATCGTTCCTTTTCAAACCAATCAAAATAATTTCACATGAGAAAATCAGCCGTTATCTTAAGCTTTTTTCTAATTGCATTTGTTTCATTTTCACAGGAAAAAACAACTAAACCTGCCTGTTTCCGGGTATCATCTTTCAGCTCCAGCCTTGGCTTTTCCGGTGCTTTTACATCCAACACCCGAAGTGATTATTACACATTAAAAAGTGTTGCAGAAGATCCGGGCATTTTCGTTGATATATCAGATATGAAAGATAATGGCGGGTCATGGGGATATAGCGGTATGTATCCAATGGAAGGTTTTTATTACAGTGGAGGTGGTAGCGGCAATGGCAACCTCCTGGTCAACCTCGGACTAACACCTTACAGCAAAAAACTTGGTAAATACCGCGAAAACAGGGAATTGAGGCTTAGTCTCGGCGGCAGTTTCGGTACCCGGAATAATTTCTTTTATTACGACAACAACTTCACCCCGGTTGACACTTTCCAGTCTGTTAGTGGTGGTGGTTATGTATTTGCCGACTCCCTTGTATCGCGTCATTATAACTATACACTGAACTTTACTGAGGTAAATTTTGGCCTCAGTTACCTGTTTAAAACAGATGTTAACCGGGTCGTCCATTTCTATGCCGGTGCAGGATTGAATTATGGTATCACACTAAATGCCACCGTGGATCTTAATGAGGATTCATACCGTTCCCTCTATTACTACAATGAGAACAACAAGCCTTCGGATGATGACAGTTTTTATTATTATGGCGAAGATTACGAGTCTTCATTTAACTCAACCAAAACCAAACTGACTGGTCCGATGATGTTTGCAAGGGTTTATATCCCGATGGGGGTCAGTATCAGGCTATCAAAAAAGCCAACTTCTTTCTTCAACCATGTAAACCTTTATGCAGAACTTGATCCCGGTGTTGAATTCCAGTTCCTCGCCGGCGAAAAAACTTATGCTAATCCGTATGTTGGGGTAGGTCTTATCGGGGTGAGGTATAATTGGTAGTCTTTGGTCGTTAGTCTTAAGACCTTAGTCATCAATCCATTAATTATGAATTAATCATTAAAATTAAGCACTAAACATTAATTTCTTGATCAGCCGTATCAATTTTCGTACTACGACTATAGTGGTACTACGATTTTTCGTTTTTCCTCACCATTTCCCCAATCTTTCCTAATTTTGCTGCTTCAGAAGAAAAACAACCATGCTCATAACCCGATATTCTGCAGTAAATCCACCCGTTCTATTGATCAATGACTCGACTGTTCTTAAGAATGAAGCTGCAGACCCATCGGATTTCCTTAAATCATCCTACCGCCAGCTCAACATCTCCTACCCGAAGTTCTTCAAGATGGACAACCTGTGCAAACTGGCTTTCCTCACTGCTGAAATTTTATTGAAAGATGCCAATATCCTGGCTAAATACCCTTCAGAAGAGATTGGCATGATCATCCTGAATTCTTCATCATCCCTCGAAACCGATGAAAAACACCAGGATAGCATCAGTGACCGCTCAAACTACTTCCCCAGCCCCTCTGTTTTTGTTTATACGCTTCCCAATATCATGATCGGCGAAATCGCCATTCGGCATAAAATCAAAGGTGAAAACGGGGTAATCATTCATGAAAAACCAGACCCTGAACTTATTTTCACTCTTGTGGATGAACTTTTTGCCGGGAAAAGAGTTAGTTGCTGCATCGCCGGTTGGGTGGAAGCTTACCATCACAAGCTCTCTTCCTGCCTGATGCTGGTAGAAAATGGTCAAATCGAGAAATCAGTTTCAGAACCGGAGGAAATAATTATCTTTGACCCTTCAAATATTGAACGAATCTTTAAAGAGGTTTTATAGGATGGAACTTACGGAAAAGCTTAAAGCGGAGATTATTGAGGTTTTAAACCTTGAAGAGGTAAAACCGGAAGACATTGACACGGACGCCCCATTATTTGGCGACGGATTGGGCCTGGATTCCATCGATGCGCTGGAACTGATCGTTCTCCTTGAAAAAAATTATGGCATAAAAATTGAAGATCCCAAGGAAGGCCGTAAGATCTTCGCTTCGGTCCGCACAATGGCCGACTATATCCTCGAGCACCAAAAGAAATAATCCATGGCTGGCCGTGTTTTTGTCACAGGCATCGGGATCATCTGTGCCATAGGTAAAAATACCGGCGAAACACTGGACTCGCTCCGGGCCATCCGCCACGGCATCAGCAAACTTTCTATCCTTGACACCATCCACCGTGAAGAACTCCCGGCCGGTGAAATCAAACTGACGAACAAAGAACTGGCCTCCATGGCCGGCGTTTCCGGACTTGATATGAATCCGCGCACAGCCCTGCTGGGCATGATCGCGGCCGAAGAAGCCCTGCATAATGCCGGCATCGATCCGAAAGACCGTCAATTCCGTACCGGCGTTATCTCAGCCAGTACCGTCGGTGGTATGGACAAAACCGAGATCAATTACCGGAATTACAATCTGGGCGCGCCTTACAACAATTTCGTCCTTACGCACGATTGCAGCTATTCCACCGAACAAATCGCCACCCGGTTCGGCTTCCATGATATGGTCAGCACAATCAGCACGGCTTGCTCCTCTTCGGCCAATTCGGTCATGTTCGGCGCCAGGTTGATCAAGCATGGCATGCTCGACAGGGTGCTGGCCGGCGGTAGCGACTCGCTGTCGAAATTCACGCTCAATGGCTTTAATACGCTGATGATCCTGGATAAGAACCACTGCCGGCCGTTCGACAAATCCAGGACAGGACTCAATCTTGGTGAAGGCGCCGCTTTCCTGGTGCTGGAATCGGAAAAAGCCCTCGGCAACCGCACTCCATTATGCGAACTCAGTGGTTACGCTAACGCCAACGATGCCTACCACCAGACGGCCTCTTCGCCCGACGGCTACGGGCCTTTCCTGTCGATGCAGAACGCCTTGCTCAACGCTGCCCTGGCGCCCGGGTTGATTGATTACGTGAATGCCCATGGCACCGGTACCGATAACAATGACCTGACGGAAGGGATCGCCATCGAGCGGATCTTCGGGGACTCCATCCCTCTGGTATCATCTACAAAACCTTTTACCGGACACACCTTGGGCGCTGCCGCAGCCGTCGAAGCCGTCATCTCCATCCTTTCTATCCGTCATCAAACGGTTTTTCCCAACCTGAATTTCAGTGAAAAAATCGATGAACTGCATTTTGAACCGGTGAAAGAAATACATACCGGTGTTGAACTGAAAAATGTTTTAAGTAATTCGTTTGGTTTCGGCGGGAATGATTCAACGTTAATATTCTCAGCCTGCTGACATGGAAGCATTCATCCGGGGCATCGGAAACATATCGCCACAGCCGACCTTTGACCAGGCAACGTTCCTCGACGAAATCCGGGAATTTCAATCGGCCAGGCTGCAGGTTGCCGAACCTGACTATAAACAGTTCATTCAGCCCAACCAATTGCGCCGCATGAGTCGGCTGCTCAAAATGGGCGTCACCGCCGCAGGAATTTGCCTGAAAGATGCTATGGTCGAAAAACCCGATGCGATCATTACCGGTACCGGCCTGGGCATGATGGAAGAAACCGAAAAGTTCCTCAACGGAATTCTTGACAATGGGGAACGACTGCTCAATCCTACGGCTTTCATCCAGTCGACCCACAATACGGTCGGCGCCCACATTGCCGTGATGCTGGGCTGCAACAATTACAACCTGACCTATGTGCACGGACCGGTTTCGTTTGAGAATGCCCTGCTCGACAGCCTGATGTGGATGGATGAAAAACCTTCGGACAATGTGTTGCTGGGCGGCATTGAAGAGATCACGGCCAAACATTTTGAGATCACCGAAAGCATGGGCTTCTGGAAAAAAGGAGAAATCAGTAATTTGAAGCTGCTGGAAAACAACACTCCCGGGACCATTGCAGGGGAAGGTGCCGCTTTTTTCCTCCTCTCCCGCGAGGAACATCCATTGAATTATGCGAAGATCAGCGGGCTCTCGACCAGGTTCAATCCGGGCCTCAAGCCACAAGCTGCGAGCTTTATGAAGGAATTTCTTCTGGAAAAAAAGCTTGGCGCCGCAGACATAGATTTGGTCATTCTGGGCCTGAACGGCGATACGGAAAACGACAGTGTCTATGCACCGGTCAGGGAACTGTTCTCCGAAAATACGGTACAGTCATGGTTCAAACATCTTTGCGGCGAACATTACCTGGCGTCTTCCTTCGCCCTGTGGCTCGGTGCAAAGATTCTGAAACAGCAGACAATACCTGAAATTATCCGCCTGAATACCATGGAACGCACTAACGGGATCAGGAATATCCTCATTTATAACCATCATAAAAACCTTCATCATTCGTTTATCCTGGTGAAATCATGCTAAACCTGCGCACGGCAAGCATTTACATGGTCATCTTTTCAGTCGTGTCAATCCTGCTCACGATCATCAATCCCCAGTATTGTTGGCTGCTGACGGTACTTGGCGTGCTTTACCTGTACCTGCTTATCGCTGGCTCAGTTAAGATCTGTTCAGGATTTTATATGGATGTTTTTTGTAAAGGGACCACGAATGAAAAGGTGGTCGCGCTTACGTTTGATGATGGTCCGGATGAGATTCATACAGCTAAAATCGCGGATATCCTGGCAAAAGAACAGGTAAAAGCCACATTTTTCATCATCGGATCAAAAGCCGGGAAAAATGAAAAGCTTCTCAGTCATATCATCGCTGAAGGACATACATTGGGAAATCATTCTTACAGCCATGCATTCTTTTTTGATCTTTTCGGAAGAAAAAAAATGGAACGGGATTTGCAAAAAACGGATGAAACGATCATGGCTTTGACTGGTGAAAATACTGTATTGTTCCGGCCTCCTTACGGCGTCACCAATCCGGTGCTGGCGAAAGTAGTGAAGAAGCTCGGTTACAAAACAATCGGATGGTCGATCAAAAGCCTGGATACTGTATTAAAAGATGAAGATAAAATCATCGAAAGGATCAAAGACCGGCTTCATCCCGGTGCTGTAATTTTGATGCACGACGACCGGGAGATTACGGCAAAGGTGCTGGAGAAGGTTATTTTAATGATAAAGGCAGAAGGGTATCAATTTGTGGGATTGGAAGCGATAATTGGTGTTTAAATTGAAAAAGTATAAGCCACAAAAAACCAATACACGGAATAACACAAAACCTGATGACAAGAATTTTGTGAGTTTTAGTGTTTTTGTGTTTTAGTGGCAAAAAGGCAAATTAATAAAATGAAATCTTATTTATTTCTTCTGGTTTTAATATTAGTCTTTCCACAGGAAGGAGATAAATACCGTTTGGTAGTTAATGTTTCCGGTCTTAAGCCATTGAAAGGCGATCTGTATATCAGCCTGCACAACCGCCCGGAATATTTCCATGTGGCCGACAGCGCCTTTATGAAGAAGAAGATAACCGTGGATAATGAGACGGAAGACATTGTCTTTAAAGATGTTCCCGGCGGGAAATATGCAATAGCCATCTATCATGATGAGAACCTGAACGGGGTGATGGATGCCAGGGAGAACGGATTTCCGATAGAAGGCTATGGTTTTTCAACAAAATCGAAGTTCTTTGGCCGCCCGAAGTTTGAGCAGGCGGCATTTGATTTGGGCGGGAATGATACGATAGAAATCAAGATGATCTATCATCCTGGTCCGGGGCAAAAGAATGATTCTGATCATTGATAGTTTTATATTTAACCACAAAATACACAAGGGATTACACAAAGGACACAAGGGTATGACGGAGAATGAAATTGCTAAAATCGTGTTCGAAAAAGGTCTAAAGTTCCATAAAGCATTAGGGCCAGGCCTTCTTGAAAGTTCATACCAGGAATGTCTTTATTACGAACTGTATAAAGCTGGTTTATTTGTTGAAAAACAAAAAGCTTTACCCTTGATTTATGAGGAAATAAAGTTAGATATTGGTTACCGTATTGATTTAATGGTTGAAAATAAACTGGTTATTGAACTCAAAGCTGTAGAAGCTTTAAATGATTTACACCTGGCTCAGATCCTGACTTATCTTAAATTATCGAATTGTAAACTGGGTTTATTGATAAATTTTAATTCAGTATTGTTTAAAGATGGAGTAAGGCGAATTATAAACGGCTCCTTGTGATCTTTGTGTAATCCATCGTATCCTTTGTGGTTAAAAAATAATAGTATGAAATTGTCGAGACTAATTATATTACTGATATCACTTAACGTTTCAATTTCTGGAATATGCCAGAAATCAACTGAAACTCCCGTAAAAGAACCATCTAAAATAACGGAGCAAATCAACCAGGCTTCTTCAAAAACCAGCACGATAACCGCCGATTTCACCCAGGTCAAGGATATGAGTTTTATGGAAGAAAAGATCACGTCAGTCGGAAAATTCTATTTTAAGAAGGAAAACCTGATGCGTTGGGAATATACCGAACCGTTCAACTATGCGATAATCCTCAACGGAGAGCGCATCCGGATCATCGATGAGGGAAAGATGAAAGATTTTGATACCGGTTCCAACCGGATGTTCATGGAGATCAGCCGGGTGATGACCGGGATGGTCAATGGTACGTTGCTGACAGGAAATGAGTTCACTACGAGCTGGTTTGAAAACAAAAATTCTTATAAAGCAGTGCTTGTTCCGTCAGGATCCATGATGAAGGAATACCTCACCCGGATTGAGCTCAGGTTGAACAAGACTGATTTTTCAGTTGATGAGCTGAAGATGTATGAGCGGTCGGGCGATTACACCATAATTACATTCAGAAATAAAAAGTTGAATGAAACCATCCCTTCTGAGATATTTCGCGTGGATTAGCCTGACGGCCCTGCTGCTTTCCTGTGTTTCACCAAAAATAATACTGAAGGGGGAACAGGAAGCTCATTCATGGGCATCCAATGATAAAGCAATATTTAAGGCTACAATTATTTATCATGAAGAAGAAATCAGCGGCAGGGTGCTTATAAAAAAATTCGGGGAAGACGATTACCGCATTGCCTTTTACAATGAAATGGGCATGACCTACCTGGAAGGAACGCTCAAAGGCCATAAGCTTGAATTGCAAAACATCATGCCGGTGCTGGACAACCGGGTGTTTTTGCGGAAATTTGAGAAAGCGCTTTTAGCCATCTTATAATTTTCACCACAGATTACACAGAGTTATACAGAAATTCATCCTTATGGAACCAATATATACCCTATCAAACCTCACCTCAACCGCCAATTCCTTTACAGCCATTGTCAGTTTCAATCCTGATCATGAAGTCTTCAAAGGCCATTTTCCCGGGCAACCGGTCGTGCCGGGGGTGATCCTTGTCGAAATTGCGGTGGCGGCCGTTTCAAAAGCTACCGGGATAAAACTTGCCGTGAAGGAAGCTTCCGTGGTCAAATTCCTTCAAATGGTCGATCCGCGCGTAAATCCTGTTCTTACGATCGAGGGTTCAATTGTTGATGAAAAAGATGGGAGATTTAAGGCGGATTTAAACTTTTATCACGGCGAAACCGTTTTCACTAAAGTAAAAGGACTAAAATTGTTTAAATTTGTTTCAGAAAAAAAGTCAAACCATAAAAGTTAAAACCATGAAAAAGACATTCTTGTCCTTCCTCGTTATCATCGCAACTTCGCTGGCTGTGATGGCATTTACAATGCCTTCAATAAAAACTGACAATCCGCCACAGGATAAAGTTCAGGCCATGTTCCCCGATGATGTCCAGAAAATTCTCGAAAATTCATGCTATGACTGTCATAGTGATGCTTCTTCAAATGCAAAGGCCAAGCTGAAACTGAACTTCACAAAATGGAGCGAATTGTCGGATGCCAAGAAAATAGGCAAGCTCGAAGGAATAAATGATGAGGTTAAGGGTGCAAAAATGCCGCCCGAAAGGTATCTCTCCAACAATCCCGGCAAAGCCCTTACTGCTGAGCAGAAAGAACTTATCAACAAATATGTAACGGAAGAATCCGCCAAACTCATGGGCCAATGAAAAAATCCTGGATCGTCATCGCTATAGTTCTGGGCCTGTTGATCATTATTCAGTTCTTCCGTCCTGAAAAAAATGATAAAATAGTGAATCCTCAGAATGATATCATTTTCGCGGTCGATATGCCGGCCAATGTTAAAAAGAAGATCGTAAATGCTTGCTATGACTGCCATTCGGAGAAAACAGCCTACCCGTTTTATAATCGTATAGCTCCGGTAAGCTGGATGCTTGCCCGTCATATTAAAGAAGGCAAAGAGCATCTCAATTTCTCGGCCTGGGCGACCTACGATAAAAAAAAGCAGATCAAGTTGCTCAGCGAAATTTGTGATGTCATCACCGCGAAAGAAATGCCCATGAAAAGCTATGTGATGATGCACAGCAAGGCCGTCATCAATGAAAGAGAGCTGGAAGATATCTGTGCATGGACCGAACAGGCTGCAGAACAAATACTGAGCAAGCAAGACTAACTATCCGGGCTTCCCGGCGTTTTAAACATGTCCGAACTAACCCGATACGAAGATTTTAAAACGCTGGGATGCTGCATTATCGTTCCGACTTACAATAATGAAAGAACGCTGGAAAGTGTGATCCGGGATGTTCTCGGCTACACGGACCAGGTCATTATAGTTAACGATGGCTCGACGGATAAAACATCAACCATCCTGAGCAGTTTTCCTGGTCTGACGGTTATTAATCTCCCGAAAAACAAAGGCAAAGGCTATGCAATCCGCATTGGTTTTGAAGCGGCATCACTCAAGGGGTTCAGGTACGCAATCACCATTGATTCCGACGGCCAGCATCTGCCCGGCGACCTGCCAAAATTTGCTGAAACTGCCGCCGACCATCCCGGTGCGCTGATCATCGGGGCCAGGAACCTCAGCCAGCATGGTATTCCCGGCGGAACCTCATTCGGCAATCGCTTTTCCAATTTCTGGACCTGGATCGAAACCGGATTCAGGCTGCCGGATACACAGTCGGGCTTCCGCCTTTACCCGCTGGACGAACTTGCCCGTACACGATTCCTGACCCGCCGTTTTGAATTTGAGATCGAAGTGCTGGTCAGGGCCGCCTGGAAAGGAATCCCGTTGCTTTCTATCCCGGTCGGCGTGATCTATCCCAAAAAGGGTGAGCGTGTCTCACATTTCCGCCCGTTCATTGACTTTGCCCGGATCAGCCTGCTGAATACCGTCCTGGTCCTGATGGCCATATTATTCTTTCGTCCCTGGATGATCATCCGGGATATGAGCAAAGACGGCTGGCGGGAAATGGTTCGCAAACACTTGCTGAACCCTGACGAATCGAATGCCCGAAAAGCCGCATCCATTGCCCTGGGTATTTTCATGGGAATTGCCCCGTTGTGGGGATGGCAAATGGCCATCGCGCTGGCCCTGGCCGTTCTTTTCAAACTTAATAAAGCCTTAACGCTGATCGCCGCTAATATCAGCATCCCTCCCATGATCCCGCTGATCTTATTTTTCAGCTACCTGACCGGTGGGCTGGTCCTGGATAATCAGCAGGCTATTGGGGATTATTCCGGGATCACCTTCGAATTCGTGAAAAAGAACTTTTTCCAGTATGTCGTCGGCTCCCTGGTTTTCGGTGCGGCCATGGGCCTGCTGGCGGGCGGTATTGCTTGGGTCGTGCTGAGTATCTTCAGAAAAAAACAACGGAAAAAACCGGATAATCCGCAACCTGTGCAGATCACCGTCGAAAACAAGGGAGATGTCATATGAGCCGCATTTTCACGTTCATATATGATTTCTTTTCCCGCCGGCGACTGATCTTTTTCCTCGTCCTTGGCATTTCAATTGCCCTCATCATTTATATCGCCCTGAAAATTAAAATCGCCGAAGATGTATCCAAGGTCCTTCCGACCAACGAAAAAGTCGAACAGTACCTGAACGTCGTTAATCAATCCGCTTTCGCTGACGAACTGATCGTATTCGTCGGGCCGGCAGATACGGCAAAGGCTCTCCCGCCTGGCGACCTGATCCGGTTTGCCGCTGCACTGGCCGATTCAGTACGAGACGCCATGATGCCCCATCTGGTTGCCGGGATCAGGATGAAGACGGAAGACAACGCAGCAAAAGGGATTTATGAAGAAATCAGGCTAAACCTACCTGTTTTCCTGGAAGAAACCGACTATCCGATCCTCGATTCACTGACTTCAGCTTCTTCTATCGACCGTTCGGTCCATTCGGTCTATATAAGCCTGGTCTCTCCCGCCGGGCTGGCCATGCGCGATATCCTGCTGAATGATCCGCTTGGTTTTTCCGGCATCGCACTGAAAAGAACCGAATCGTTCAGGATCGATGAAAGCTACCGGACACACGACGGTTATATCTTTTCCTCCGACCTGAAATATCTTGTCTTTTTCATCACCCCCGCTCAAAAATCAACAGAAACGTCTAAAAACAGCATCCTGCTGAAACAGCTCGATCGATATATCAGCGACATCACGTTAAGTCAAAAGGGACAGATCCGGGCCGGCTATTTCGGAACGCTGGCCATCTCCGTCGCAAACGCAAAACAACTGAAACGAGACATTCTGATCACGATGAACCTGGCTATCGTGTTGCTGATCCTGTTTATCGGGTTCTACTTCGGGAAGTTCAGGGTCATCCCGGCCATCGTGCTGACAACCCTGATGAGCGCCGGTATCTCGATCGCCGTTCTTTCGCTGATGAACCGCGAAATATCAGCCATTTCGCTCGGTTTTGGCGCCGTCCTGCTGGGTATCGCCATTGCCTATACGATCCATTATCTCAACCATGTCAGGGAACTGCGTGATCCACGCAAAGTACTGAAAGAGATCGCCCTGCCCATCATCATGAGCAGCATTATTTCATCCGGCGACTTCTTCACCTTGTTACTGGTCCGTTCGGAAGCCGTCCGCGACCTGGGATTGTTTGCCGGTTTCAGTATCCTCGCCGCAGGCCTGCTTACCCTGCTCTTTCTTCCCCATCTTACAAAAAAAATCAACTGGGAAAGAACACGTGAAAACCTCGTGAACCGATCTGTCCGGAAACTTTCTTCATACCCCGTCGAAAAACATAAGTTCGTTCTTCCCATCATCTTCCTTCTGACGATTATTTTCTTCTTTGCTTCAAAAAAAGTCACCTTTGAAAGCGACCTCACCGGCATGAGCTACATGAATGATGACCTGAAAAAGGCGGAAAAAACGCTTGACGGGATCAGCCAGTACAGCCTGAGATCGGTTTATGTGGTGACCAAAGGCAACAACCTGGATGACGCGCTGGAAAAAACAAGCGCTTTCCTCGATAAAGCCGGACAGTTGAAAACACAGGGACTGGTCAAAAAATATACGGCGGTCACCTCACTGGCCATTCCTTCTGAGGTCCAGAAAGCGCGAATCGAACGGTGGAACAATTACTGGACGGCGGAAAAGAAGGAGGCTGTTAAAAAAAGGCTGACAGAATCGGCCATCCAGTCTGGATTCAAAGCTTCCGGCTTTAATGGGTTCTTCCAATGGCTCGACCAGGATTTCAAACCGGTCATGCCGGAAGATCTGCCGAACCTGCACGCAGTGTTCCTGGATCCTTACATTTCGGAAGGCGCGAAAATGACGACCGTGACAACCATCCTGAAGGTCCGGCAGGAGGATAAACCCGGGGTATATGACGCTTTGAAAGACGATAGTTCATCCTTCATTTTCGACAAACAATTCCTGACCAGCACCTTCATGGATATCCTGAATGAAGATTTCGGAAAACTGGTCCTCGTATCGATGCTCATCGTTTTCGTAGTGCTGTTGCTGTCTTACGGCCGCATCGAGCTCACCCTCATCACATTCGTCCCGATGTTCGTTTCATGGATCTGGACCCTGGGCATCATGGGGCTGCTGGGCATGAAACTCAACATTTTCAACATCATTATCACCTCTTTCGTTTTTGGCCTGGGGATCGATTACGCGATTTTTTCCATCCAGGGAATGTTGCAGAAATACAAATACGGGCATGACGAAACCGATTCGTTCCGGTCGTCGGTACTCATGGATGCCATCACCACCCTGATCGGACTCGGGGTGCTGATCCTGGCGGTTCACCCGGCTTTGCGCGCTATGGCCTATGCCGCGATCATCGGGATTGTCTCCGTCTGGTTCATCACCTGGAGCATTGAGCCGGTTTTGTTCAACTGGCTCGTTTACCTGAAAGACCGGAAAAGGCCCTTGCCGGTCACGCTGAAAGACTTCCTGTTCGCCATTTCATCACTCACCATCTTTGTGGTGTTCAGCACCGTAAACATGCTGGTTGGTTTTCTTTTTTTTAAAATTTTAAGAATTAAAAATAAAAGGGTAAAAGACTGGTTTCATTATCTCCTGATGATCACCTCCCGTTTCCTGATCTATTCCAACTTTCTTTCATCAGTGGTCATAATTAAAAAAGATGAAGATGAGGATTTCCGAAAACCAGCCATGCTGATCTCCAATCATCAGTCGCATATCGATATTGCGCTGATCCTGATGCTTCATCCGAAGTTGCTGGAATTGACCAACGACCGGGTTCAGAACAGCCGGTTTTACGGTCCGCTGATCAAGATGGCGGAATTCTTTGCCGCGTCTGACGGGATGGAGTCCCTGGCTAAACAACTCCGGAAGAATGTCGATGAAGGCTATTCCGTCCTGATTTTCCCGGAAGGTACTCGATCATTCGACGGCCGGGTACAACGGTTCCACAAAGGCGCTTTTTACCTGGCGGAAGAATTGAAACTGGATATTTTGCCGGTGATCCTTCATGGTTCAGGGCCGATCATGCCCAAAGGAGAGTATTTTTTAAGAAAAGGAACGGCCACGATTCAATTTCTTCCCCGGATAAAATATGAGGATCAGCAATTTGGCACCGGTTTACTGGAAAAATCACGGGCTATCAGGCATTATATCGCCGATGAATACAATAAAGTGAGGGAAATTGCCGAAAGTCCGGCATATTTCAGGGATAAGCTCATCAAAAATTACATATATAAAGGCCCGGTCCTTGAATGGTACCTGAAGATCAAGAGCAGGCTGGAAAACAATTATGAATTATTCGACCGATACCTCCCAAAGAATGGCCGGATCACGGATATTGGCTGCGGCTATGGATTTCTGGGCTATATGTTGAGTTTTCTGTCGGATAAAAGGCTCATCACCGGGATAGATTATGACCGGGAAAAAATTGATGTGGCCAATCATTGCCCGTCAAAAAATGATCGCCTGACATTTATCCATGGCGATGCCGCAACGATGGATCTTCCTGAGAGCAGGGCTTTCGTATTAGCGGATATGCTGCATTATTTACCCGAAAATGAACAGGAAAGACTTCTTGTGCGTTGTACAGAAAAGCTGGCAGACGGAGGTGTGATCATCATCAGGGATGCGGACCGTCAAATTGGACCGAAACATCTGGGCACCAGGCTGTCGGAATTTTTCAGCACGAATATCGGGTTCAATCAAACCCGGGAAAAGAATAAGGAACTGTATTTTACGAGTAAAGAAAAGATTTTAAAGATACTGGAAGACAGAAACTTCAAGGTTGAAATCGTCGATCAAACGAAGGTGACTTCAAATATTGTATATATTGCACATTACCCCCACCCC
>AMWB02068581.1_pt2 | contig 56905 bp, 47 predicted proteins | sample 200311 | NCBI WGS metagenome assembly AMWB02 (sample SAMN02737377, study PRJNA173069) | bioreactor metagenome | biome: anode biofilm in microbial fuel cells | place: USA: California | collected 2010-12-16 | reverse complement strand
GCAGGATATCCTCGTGCCGCTCCCGCAGGGGCGGCACGGCGAGCGGCACGACATTGAGCCGGTAATAAAGGTCTTCACGGAACCGCCCCTCCCGGACTTCCCGATCCATATCGCGGTTCGTGGCCGCAAGGACGCGGATATCGATCTTGACCGGACGGCTGCTTCCCAGCGGTTCGCATTCCTGCTCCTGAAGCACCCTGAGGAGCTTGACCTGGATTGCCGGGGGGGTTTCGGCGATTTCGTCCAGGAAGATCGATCCGGTGTCGGCCAGCTGAAACCTCCCTTTCTTTTTCTGGAGGGCCCCCGTGAAGGCGCCCCGTTCGTGTCCGAAGAGCTCGCTTTCCAGCAGGGGTTCGGGCAGGGCCGCACAGTTGACCTTGATAAACGGCCGGTCCTTCCTGCCGCTGTTCTGGTGGAGGGCGTTGGCGATCAGCTCTTTTCCCGTGCCGCTTTCACCGGAAATCAGCACCGTGGCGTCCGTAGGCGCCACCAGGGATATGGTGTCGAAGAGCCGCTTCATGGGAGGGCTTTTGCCCACGATATTTGCAAAGTCGAAGCGGGCTTCGATACGTTCGCGGAGGAGGTCGTTCTCCTCTTCCAGCTGCCTGAAGCGCACGGCTTTTTTCACCAGGATCTTGAGTTCGTCGACGTCGAGGGGTTTGGTCAGGTAATCGAAGGCGCCGGACTTGAGGGCGTCCACGGCCGTGTCCACCGCCGCGTAGGCCGTCATGACGATGACGGGGATGTCCGGGCGGATCTCGCGGATGCGGTGCAGGGCCGCGATGCCGTCCATCCGGCGCATGCGGATATCCATGAGGATTAGATCATAAAACCTCGTCGATACGGCGTCGACCGCCGCCATGCCGTCCGCCGCATGGGCGACGGCATAACCGTCGTCGTTCAGCACGGCCGCCAGCATCCGCCGGTGGTTGATGTCGTCGTCGACGATCAGAATTTCCGCGGTCATGGAAAATCCTCCGGAATCGCACGTGGAATGAAGATGGTAAACCGGCACCCCTGTTGGCTGCCCGGCGGCGGGCTGGCGATGTGTATCGCGCCCTGGTGGTTCTCGACGAATTTCCGCACGATGGCGAGCCCCAGCCCCGTTCCGTTCTCCCGGGTGGTGAAAAACGGGTCGAAGATCCGGTCGTGATCCTCGGCGGGAATGCCTAAGCCGTCGTCCGCCACCCACAGATCGAGGCCGCCCCGGCCGTCCTTTGCGGCGCCGATGGTGAGCGTTCCGCCGCCTTCCATGGCCTTAAGGGCGTTGAGACAGAGGTTGAGCAGGATCTGGGTCATCTGCGCCCCGTCGAGCATCACGGTGGGCATCGCCTTCGGCAGCAGCTGGTCGATCGTCACGTTTCCGTTCCGGGCATCTCCCTCGATCAGCCGGACCACGTGGTCGACGAGCTCCGGCAGGTCGACCGGCGCCGGCTGAAAATCCTGGGGGCGGGCGAAGGTCAGCAGATCGGTGACCACCCGGTTGATCCGGTCCACCTCCTTGACCATAACGGCGGCATATGCATAGTCTCGGGGACGGTCCTTGAGAATGTGGCCCAGAAACTGTGCAAATCCCCGAATGGAGCTCAAGGGGTTCCGGATTTCGTGGGCGACCGCTGCGGCGAGCTTGCCGATGGCCGCCAGTTTTTCGGATCGCCTAACCTGCTCTTCGAGCCGTTTGATCTCGCTCAAGTCCCTCAGAAGGATGACGGCGCCGCTGGGGGCGCCGGCCGCATCGGTGAGCGGCGTGCTGCTCAGGGCCAGCGGGCTGTCGTTGCCGGCGAGGTTTTTCCGCCGGATTTCCCGATCCATGACCGGGGTGCCCGCTGTCAGAGTGTCGCGCACCCCGGCGGCGGACAGATCGATCACCCGGCCCAGATCCGTTCCCTCGATGTCGGGTCCCGTGAGCCCCAGCAGTTCGAGGGCCAGCGTGTTGTAGGAAACGACCCTTCCCGCCGCATCGATGCCGACGAGGCCGTTGGCCATATGGTCCACAACCTGGCGGGTGTAGTCCCGGGTCTGCTGAAGCGTCCGGTCGACGAGATAATAGTTCTGAATCACAAAGATAAAAAAAATCGCTCCCGACGCCAGAACGACGAGGATGCCCGCCATGACGACGGCATGAAGAATGTCCGCCCGCCGGGCCGCTTCAAAGTCCGTCATCCTGAGTCCGATGGCGAGCCTGGCGCCGGTGCGGCTCTCGATCCAGCGCCGGCAGGATGCCGGATCCCGCGACGGCCCCCTCACCAGACACATCGATGGCCGCATTTTCCCGGAAAAGGGCGTAAAGGGCTTGGATAATTCGTAAACCGAGGTACCGTCGGGCAGACGCCCGAAATGTTCCGCCAGCATCGGATCGTTGTTGTTTCCCGTTTCCGGCGGAAGATGGTCCCGGCCGGAAGGCATTTTGCCGTCGCGTTCCGGAGAGGAATGGTGGACATATCGCCCGCTGCCGTCGGCCAGATAGATATAGGCGATATCCGGGTTTTTCCCGGTTTCCTCGATCAGCCTGCCGACGGCGTCCGACTCCCAGCGCGGCGAGAGCATGCCCGCCCGAACGCCGGCCTCGACGACCTGGAGCATGGCAAGTCCCTGCCGACGGACCGTGGCCGCGACGTTCTTCCGGTTGATATCAAGGTTGCGGTAGGTGGAGAAGCCGATGAAGATCAGCATCAGCACCACCACCGCAACGATGGACAGCGCCGGCAGGTACAGGTTTCGACGCTGGAGAATCCGCATGGTCAAAATGTTAATAGATGGAGCGCATCCAGCCCATATCCTTGTGGATGATCAGCTTGTCGACGAGAGATCCGTTCTGGGTCACGATCTCGGCTTCGTAGGTTGCGCCCTGATCGGTGACGTTTCCCAATTTCAGATTGGGATTGTGCATGTATGCCAGACGGCTTTCGACCCGGGCCTTGGCGTCGTCCATGGTGAGGGGGGCGGCGGGTTTCATGCCGCCCATCTGCATCATGGGGCAGCCGCCGGCCATCTGCATCATGCCGCAGCCGCCCATGCCGCCGCCCATCTGCATCATGCCGCAGCCGCCGCCCATGCCGCCGCCGCGCATGTGCATCATGCCGCCGCCGTGTCCTTTTCCGTGGCCTTTCATCGGCATGCCCTGCATTCCCTGAGATCCGGCCGGCGCCTGCGCCGTCCCATCGGCCGGCTGCGACGCTGTCGCCGCGGGCTCGGCCGCCGCAGGCTTTTCAGATGTGCCGGCGGCATCCGTGGTTGCGGCATAAACGCCGGTCAGGGAAAAAACAACGCCGACGATCATGACGGCAAGTGCAAAGATCAGTTTTTTCATGGAATATTTCCTCCTGTTGTTGGCTGAATATCATTCGTTGTTCGTGATCAATGTTTTGATGATGCGCTTCTATAATCTTCCTTAACCTCCTTTTCGGGTGGGTGTTCCCGGCCGGATATTCCGGATCGTCTGCCCGATGCATGCATGCTGAATATCCAGCAAAAAGGATGCCAGTATTGAAAATAGTGAGCCCATCGGCTGAACGCAAGCTTTTTCACGGCGAAAGCCTGCAATCGCGGCATGTGTCACCGTGAAGCCCATAAAGAAACGGGAGTATGAAGATTATCGGGCATGCCCTTTTTCGCGGCAGTGCGAAATATCTGCGCGCAGGCCCTTTCAGTTCCTTTGCAGGAATGGACCGGCATGAAAGGCGACGGTGGAATATCCCTTGACAGTGTAACATCTCGTTTCGCGACATGAGAGAAGATCCCGGGTATGAAACTTGCAATCGTATTCCTGTTGTGAACAAGATTCATAATTTGGATATAGACCTCAATGAGATATGATATGATCCACATTCGAAGCCTTCATCACAGAATTACCTTGTTTCTGATTCTTCCGGTGGCCGTTCTGATGACGGTGATGGGTGCCGCCGCCTTCGGCTATGCCCGGAACGCCTTTCTGAACCAATGGACCGAGGCCACCATTCTCAGGCTTCAGCGCGCGGCGCATCATGTGGACATGCGCCTGGACGGTCCCAAGAAATGGATGCGCATGCTTCAGACAGCGGCGAAAGAGCCCGATAACCCATATCTTCAGTCCGCCATTGTTGATCAGCTCAGGGCGGCGGACGGCGTTTCGGATGTCCGGCTCCTGCCTGCCGCCACCCCGGATTTCGGCATGACGGGATCAGGCACCGGCGGCCGATCACCCTTTGCATGCGGCGCGGAATATCCTGAGATCCGTTCGGGAGCGGTCGCGGCATTTGCAGGAGATGCCGAGGCAAAAAATGAAACCGTCACCCTGATTTCGGACCTGAGTGATGCAACAGGCCGGGCGAAAGCGTGCCTGGCGGTGGACCTCCGTTTCAGCTATCTGGCGGACGCCGTGGCGGAATCGGGCTGGTGGCGGCAAAACAGGGCCTACCTGGTGGATGAGGGCGGGAGGATCCTGACGGGAAACCATGCCGGGCTTCCGGAGAAGATCGGCGACGACGGGGATCCGCTCGAACGGAAGGTTCTGGCGGCGATGGCCGCAAAAAAATTCGGTACGGTCTTCGGAGAAGGGCATCCCCCGGCCGAGATCGGCGGATTTTACAGGTTGATGGAGGCGCCGTGGTATCTGGTCGTGTTTGCCCCCGGAGACGAGGTCCTCGCCCCCCTGGTCCGGTTCCGCCGGTATTTTATCGTCGTCGGATCGGCGTTCATCCTGGTGATCCTCGTCCTGATCCGATGGGTCACCGGAAGAACCGCCGCCGCCGTGAGAAGCGTTTCGGAGGCGGCCGGGGAGATTGCCGAAGGACGCTTCGGAGCCCCGCTGCCGGTGATCAGCCGTGATGAAGTCGGGGAGCTGACCCGAAGCTTCAACACGATGACCCGGCAGCTCGAAGAACGCAGCCGGCTGAAGACGGCGCTCAATCTGGCCATGGAAGTGCAGCAGAATCTCCTGCCGTCCCGCGATCTCCGCTTCCAGGGAGTCGACATTGCCGGCAGAAGCCTCTATTGTGACGAAACCGGCGGCGATTATTACGATTTCTTCGAAAGCATCGGCGGGCAGAACGACCGGATCGGGATCGCGGTCGGCGATGTCGCGGATCACGGCATATCGGCGGCCCTGTTGATGACCACCGTGCGGGCTCTCGTCCGAAGCCGGATTACCCAGCCGGGGTCCCTCTCGTCCGTGGTGACCGACGTCAACCGTCTCCTGTGCCGGGATACCGGATCGACAGGCAACTTCATGTCTCTTTTCTTCATGACCCTCGATACCGCCGCCGGGGAAATCCGATGGGTTCGGGCCGGGCATGATCCCGCCTTTGTCTATTCTCCGCGGCAGGACCGCTTTTCAGAGCTCGGCGGGGAGGGGATCGTTCTCGGCATGGACGACGGCTGGATTTTCAAAGAGCAGGTCATGACCGGATGGACGGCGGATCAGCTGGTCCTCGTGGGGACGGACGGGATCTGGGAAACCGAAAATCCCGCCGGGGAGATGTTCGGCAAGGAAAGGCTGCGCCGGCTGATTCGTCGCTGCCGCAACCGTCCGGCCGCCTTGATTCTGCAGGATATCGTGGACGCGCTTGCCGCATATCGAGACGGCGTGCGACAGGAGGACGATGTGACCATGGTGCTGGTCAAGAAGGAACCAGATGCGAAAAATATGCACATGCAGTGCGAACCAATTGCGCACCGCCCTGATGACGTTAGCGACATCGGGACTGATCCAGACGATTTTTGAAAAACGCTGCGAAGGGGATTTTCATGAAAAAGATCAGACGAGACGTGATGCTCGCCCTGGTATTCGGGATGACGATGATATCGCTGGGCGTTCCACCCCGCGTGGCTGCGGGCGCATCCCCTGCGGGTGCATCCAAAGACGTGTCCGGGGCGGCGATAACCCCTAGTATTCATGAGTTTAAATTGGAGGAGAAGGCCCGGCTGCCGGATCTCGTGGCCTATGCTTATGAACAGAATCCCGCCATCCGGGCGGCCCGTGAGACGTGGCGGGCCGTGGTCGAAAAATACCGCGTCACCGTCAGCCTGCCGGATCCGCAACTGGCGGTGACCTATTTTCCCCAGCCGATCGAGACGCGGCTGGGCCCCCAGGACTGGAACGTATCGATCGCCCAGCGGTTTCCGTTTCCCGGCCGCCTTTCCAAGGAGGGGGAGGTCGTGGCGCAGGAGGCCGTGATGGCGCGGCTCGATCTCGATCGGGCGGTTCGGGACGTGTCGACGGCGATCCGGGAATCCTATTTTGAACTGCTTTACATCCGCCAGGCACGGTCGATCGCCGGCAAGAACGCGGGGCTTCTGGACGAGCTCCGAAAAATCGGCGAAACCGCCTATGCCGAGGACCGGACGACCTTTCTGGATGTGGTCAAATCTCAGTCCCAGACCGGCCAGCTGCGCTACGACGTCCTGCTTCTCGAGGAGCTCGAGGAGACCGAGCGCACCCGCTTAAACGGCGTTCTCAACCGACCGCCTGAGGCTCCCATCGGCGAACTGGCCCAGATCCCGGTCCGGCCGCTTGCCTATACCCTCGAAGAAATTTACGCCGCGGCCGAGTCCCGCCAGGAAGAGATCCGGATCGCGGACGCGCAGGTGGCGCAGGCCGGGCGGCGGATCGAATTGGCCCGCTACCAGAACCTTCCCGACTTCAGCGTCGGCCTTTTCTATGCCGGCATCGGCCGGCCCGATACGGCCACACCGCCGCCCGAGGCGGGGGACGACGCCCTGGGTGTGCAGGTCGGCGTCAGCATTCCCCTCTGGTTCGGCAAAAATCTCAGCCGCGTCCGGCTGGCGCGTGCCGACGCGGAAAGGGCCCGGGCGATGCGAGTGGAACGTATCAATCAGAGCCGAACCCAGATCCGCGCCCTTTTTTTTAAGCTTCGGAATGCCGACCGCCTGATGACCCTGTACGCCAAGGAGATGATCCCCCAGGCCCTGCGGTCGATGGAAACCGCGGAAACATGGTTCCGGGAAGGGCAGGGTAGTTTTTCCGATTTTGTGGAAATCCAGGCGACGGTTTACAACTTTCAGCTGGCGCTGGCCCGCGCCCGGGCGGATTACGGCAAGACCCTTGCCGGGCTCGAGCGCCTCGCGGGCCTCGATTTAACCGGGCGGGCCGCAGGCGGGGCAAAGGAGAAAACACCATGAAAATGATCGCTGGCGCCGCCGTTTCGATGCTGCTTTTCGTGGTCTGCGGATGCGGCGGCTACAAAGGGATGAGATCCGAACTGGCGGCCTACCGTCCGCCTGTTGCTTTTCAGCCGCCGGCCGGCGAAAAGAACCTTTCCGCACCGACGCCGGATGCCGCGTCCCGGCGTGACGGCGGTGACCAGAGCGCCGATATGCGGGAGAGATGGCGAAAGGCCGCCCGGACGGTACAAACGGCACATCCCTTTTACCGGCCCGACCCCGATCGATTCCAACGGCTTTCCGCCGCCGCCAAAACGCGCAGCGGTGCGGCCGGCGTCCTGAAGGGCGGGTATACCCTGAAAACGCTGGAGATGCTCACCCTGATCCGGAATCCCGGCATTCAGGCGGCCAGAAGCCGGGTCCAGGCGGAAATCACGGCCTTCAGCCAGGTGGCGGATCTCGATGCCGTTCTTGCGCGGTACGCCGCCTTCACCGAAGGGCTGATGACCGGCGTCGGACCCATGAAGGATCAGGGCGGCATCCGCATGCAGTTTCCGTTTCCAGGGGTGACGGCCCTGAAGGGGGAGGTGGTGGGCGCGTCGGTGAAGGCCGCCGCCGCGTCTCTTGCGATCGCGCGCCGGGATGCGTTGACCGATGTGCGCAAGACCTACTGGAACCTGCTCTATGTCCGAAAATCCCGGCGGATCACAGCGGAGACCCTTGTACTCTTCCGCAGGCTCGAATCAGTGGCAAATACCCGTTACCACTCCGGAAATACGAGTTTTCAGGATGTCATCAAGGTCACCATCGAAACACGGATCCTGGAAGAGGATCTTGTCACCCTAACGGAACGGATCCGAAACGTGGAATCGAAACTGCTGGACGTCTTGGATCTGCCGCCTGAAACGGGCATGGGCCCACCGACCGAACAGGCGCCCGACAAGAGCCTGCCGTCTCTTGCCCGGCTTTACCGCCTTGCGCGCGAACGGCGGCAGGAGCTCGTGCGCCTGCGCGCCGGCGTGGAAAAGATGGCCTTGATGCTCGCGTTGGGCGAAACCATGATTCTGCCCCAGTATACCCTGGGCTTTTCCTACTATGACGACGCGGCGGTCTCCCAGGTGGGTTCCGCGGCCGCAACATCCCCGTCCGTTCCCCAGACAACTGTTGCCGGAAACGCCGGGCTCGGATCGGGTGAAGCCATGATTCTGCCCCAGTATTCCCCCAGGCTTTCATATGACAACGCGGCGGGTGCTTCCGAGGCGGGATCCATGGCAACAAAGCCCACGTTCGCCACCCGGACGACCGCCTCCGTGGGCGCCGGACTGCCGAAATCGCCATGGTTCGGCACCAACGACGCCTGGCTGAACGGCACGCGCAGATCTCTCGACGCCGCGAAGGCCGACCTCGAAAAGGCGGAGGCCGAGACCGACAACCGGGTGAGGATCGCCTGGTTTGAAATGGACAAGGCGATACGGGAGGCTTCACTGTACCAACATACGGTGGTGGACCTTTCGAAATCGGCACTCGACGTATCGACCCGCGGATACGAATCCGGAACGGTCTCGTTCGCCGATGTCATCGGCTCGTACACCAACTGGCTCAACGTCGGCCTGGCCTTGTCCCGGAAACTCAGCGATATCGGGGTGGCCCGGGCCGAATTGGAACAGACGGTCGGCCTATCTCTCTGACACATGCCGCATCGATATGCCGGCAGGCTTTCCGACAAGGCCTGCCCTGAACAGGGATCAAGATATGGAACCTGAACAAGAGAAAAGAGCGCCCGCTCACGACCGGCGGAACCGGGCGACGACGTTATGGGCGGCGGTGGTCATTACCGCCGTGGTTTCCGTTGGGCTCACCTGGATGGGGCTTGCGATGTTCAGCGGCGGCCGCGCTTCCGGGCCGGCGACCGCAGACAAAACTTCTTCCCCCGCGGGCAAGCGCGCCGTCGCCTACTGGCGCGCTCCCATGAACCCCATGGAAATCTATGACAAACCGGGAAAGAGCAAGATGGGAATGGATCTCGTGCCCGTGTATGAAGACGAGGCCGCCGTTCCGGCCGCCGGCGGGGGCAAGCGCACCGTCGCCTACTGGCGCGCGCCCATGAATCCCACAGAAATATATGACAGGCCGGGCAAGAGCAAGATGGGGATGGATCTCGTGCCGGTATACGAAGACGAGCTCGTCGGCGGCGTCGACATCAAGATCGATCCGGTGGTCGAGCAGAATATGGGTGTGCGGACGGCACCGGTGGAAACGGGGCCCCTCGTCCATACGATTCGGACCTACGGCCATGTCGCCTATGACGAAACCCGCACCGCTCAGGTGTCGCCCAAGGTCGACGGATGGTTCGGCCGTCTGTATGTCGATTTTACCGGTGAAATGGTTGAAAAGGGGCAGCCGCTCTTCGAGATTTATTCCCCCCGGCTTCTGGCGGCGCAGGAGGAATACCTCTCCGCGTTCCGCAATGCCCGGCGGATGGGCGACGCGAATCAGGAGTTTTTGGCCTCGGCCCGCAGGCGGCTTGAATATTTCGATGTCTCCGAGAGCGAAATCCGCGCCATCGCGGCCGCGAACGATGTCAAGAAGACCATCATGATCCGTTCTCCGTTCAACGGCGTCGTCACCCACAAGAATGCGATCGAGGGCGGATTCGTCAAGGCGGGCACCACGGTCTATACCATCGCCGATCTCTCGGTCGTATGGGTGGAGGCCCATATTTATGAATATGAGCTGTACTGGGTGGCCACGGGACAGGATGCGGTGATGACCCTGCCGTACCATCCCGGCAAAACCTACCGGGGAAAGGTGGCCTATGTCTATCCCTACCTCCAGAGGAAAACGCGTGATGTGGTCATCCGCATCGAGGTTCCCAATCCCGATCTGGCGCTGAAGCCCGAGATGTACGCGGATGTGCGCATCAAAACGGCCGGAAACAAAGAGGGTTTGATCATCCCCGGCGAATCGGTGATCCGCTCCGGTGAGCGCAATGTGGTTTTTGTCGCCAGGGGAGAGGGGCGTTTCATTCCCCGGGACGTCGTTTTGGGCATGAATCTCGACGACGGCAGGATTCAGGTTCTGGAGGGTATTGCGCCTGCCGATATCGTGGTGACCTCCGGCCAGTTCATGCTCGATTCGGAGTCCAAGTTGAGGGAGGCCGTCCAGAAAATGATGGAACCCGGGAAGCCCTCGGCCGTAAGCGAGGAAAAAGCGGTGGACGACGAATTCTTCAAGGATATGAAATGAACATGTTTTTGGTAGTCTTGCAGGGCTTGCCGGCTCCTGTCGGTGACGGCATAGAAAGGTGTCCGGAATGATCGAAAAAATCATCGAATGGTCCGTCAGGAACAAATTCATGGTGATTCTGGCGACGGTCTTCGTGATCGCCGGCGGCGTGACGGCCATGCTGCGGACGCCTCTGGACGCCATCCCCGATCTGTCGGACGTTCAGGTCATCATCTTCACGGAATATTCCGGGCAGGGCCCGCAGGTGGTGGAGGATCAGGTCACCTACCCGCTGACGACGGCGATGCTGAGCGTGCCCTTTGCCAAGGTGGTTCGGGGGTATTCCTTTTTCGGGCTGTCTTTCGTCTACATCATCTTCGAGGACGGCACGGATCTCTACTGGGCCCGCTCCCGGGTGCTCGAATACCTCAACTTCGTCGCCGGGCGCCTGCCGCAGGGCGTGACGCCGAGTCTCGGGCCGGATGCCACCGGCGTGGGATGGGTCTACGAGTATGTTCTCAAGGACACCACCGGCCGGTACGACCTCCAGCAGATGAGAAGCCTCCAGGACTGGTACCTCCGGTATGAGCTGACGGCCGTGCCCGGCGTCGCCGAGGTGGCCGGCGTCGGAGGGTTCGTGAAGCAATACCAGGTGACGGTCGATCCCAACAAGCTGCTGGCCTACGATCTTCCCGTCCAGAAGATCCGGCAGGCCATCTTACGCTCCAACAACGACGTCGGCGGGAAACTGATCGAAATGGCAGAGACCGAATTCATGGTGCGGGGGCTGGGGTATATTCGCTCGGTTGAGGATATCGAGAAGATCGCCGTCGGCGTCGACGTGAAGGGCACCCCGATTCTGCTGAAAAATGTCGCAAACGTGCAGATCGGCCCCGAGCTCAGGCGCGGGATCGCCGAATGGAACGGGGAAGGGGAGATCGTTGGCGGCGTCGTCCTGATGCGGTTTGGCGAGAATGCCCTAGCGGTCATCCGGAAGGTCAAGAAGCGGCTTCAAGAGTTGGAGAAGGGCCTGCCCGAAGGCGTCGTGGTCGAGACGGCATACGACCGCTCCGGCCTGATCGAGCGGGCCGTGGCGACGCTCAAGCGCAAGCTCGTCGAGGAAATGACGGTGGTGGCGATCATCTGCGTCATCTTCCTGCTCCATCTGCGGTCGGCGTTTGTCGCCATTTTCACCCTGCCGGTCGGCATTTTGATCTCCATCACGATCATGGTTTTCATGGGAATCAACGCCAACATCATGAGCCTGGGAGGGATCGCGATCGCCATCGGCGTCATGGTCGACGCGTCGGTGGTCCTGGTCGAAAACGCCCACAAGCACCTGGAGCGGAACCGGGAAAACGTCACCCATACCCAGATCATCATCGAGGCCTCCAAAGAGGTGGGGCCGGCCCTGTTTTACAGCCTTCTCATCATCACCGTGTCGTTTCTTCCGGTCTTCGCCCTGGGCGAGCAGTCGGGCCGCATGTTCAAGCCGCTCGCTTACACGAAGACCTTCGCCATGGCCGCCTCGTCGATTCTGGCCATCACCATCGTCCCCGTGCTGATGACCTTTTTCGTCCGGGAGCATCCCTTCGATCCCGCGCTCTCACCTCGCCGGAAGCGCTGGATCCGCATCGTTTCGGTCGCGGCACCGCCGCTGCTGGTGACGGCAGCCGGGTTAGCGGGCCTCGATCCGCCCGACTGGAGTCTTGCGGCCGCGCTGGGTCTCTCCCTTGTCATCCTGGTGTGCCTGGTCCCCCAGCGGATCAAGCCCGAGGCCGTCAACCCCATCAGCCGTTTTTTCATCCGGCTCTACCTGCCGGTCATCCACCTGGTCCTGACGTGGCGGAAGACGACGGTCGCGGCCGCGGTCCTCGTCGTTATCATCACATGGGTGCCGCTCTCGCGGCTGGGCAGTGAGTTCATGCCCCCCTTGAACGAAGGGGATCTTCTCTACATGCCGACCACGCTGCCGGGCATCTCCATCACCAAGGCGCGCGAGCTGATCGAGCAGACCGACAGGATCATTTACCGCTTTCCCGAGGTCCACCACGTCTTCGGCAAGATCGGCCGGGCCGATACGCCGACGGACCCGGCGCCGCTCTCCATGATCGAGACCACGATCATGCTGCGGCCGCATGCGGAATACGAAAGGGTGCATGTCGACCGGTTTTTCTCGGGTTGGCCGGGTTGGATCAGGTATCCCCTCGCCTGGATCTGGCCCGAGGAAAAAGATGGAAAGCTTCTCCACGAATGGCGGAAAAAGGAAATCGACCGATGGTTCTCGGCCTGGCCCGACCGGCTCAAGACCCCGCTGACGTGGATATGGCCGGAGGAAAGGTATATCACCATCGACGAGCTGACCGACGACCTGAACGCCGCCGTCCGGTTTCCCGGCCTCACCAACGCCTGGACCATGCCCATCAAGACCCGCATCGACATGCTCTCGACCGGCATCAAGACGCCGGTGGGCATCAAACTCATGGGGCCCGATCTGGATGTGCTGAGCGATCTGGGGGAACGGATCGAGGCCGTGGTGCGCGACATCCCCGGCACCCTGTCGGTGTTTTCCGAGCGGGTGACCGGCGGCAATTATTTCGATTTCAATATCCGGCGGACCCGGATCGCCCGGTACGGATTGACGGTGGCCGACGTCCAGGAGGTCATCATGACGGCCATCGGCGGCATGAACGTCACCTATACGGTCGAGGGATTGGAACGCTATCCGGTCAACCTGCGCTACGATCGGGAGCTCCGGGACAATATCGAACAGCTCCGGCGGGTTCTGGTGGCCACGCCGACCGGCGCCCAGGTGCCGCTGGCGCAGCTCGCGGATATCACGATCCACAAGGGGCCTGCCGGCATCAAGAGCGAAAACGCCCGCCGGTCGGCATGGATCTTCGTGGACCTCAAGGGCATCGATGTGGGGACGTATGTCGACAACGCCAAAAAGATCGTGGACGACGCCGTGAAACTACCGGCGGGATATTCCATGATCTGGTCGGGCCAGTACGAATACATGGAACGGGCCCGGAAAACGCTGAACCTCATTGTCCCGGCAACCCTGGGCGTCATCTTCATTCTGCTCTACCTCCATTTCCAGAGCATCGTGGAGGCGGCGCTGGTCATGGCGAGCCTTCCGTTTGCTTTGGTCGGCGGGGTCTGGCTGCTATATCTTCTAGGCTACAACATATCGGTGGCGGTGGTCGTTGGGTTCATCGCTCTCTCCGGCCTGGCGGCCGAGACCGGCGTCGTCATGCTGGTCTATCTGGACGAGGTCTATGCAAGGCGGCGGGCCGCGGGAGAGATGCGCTCTTCGGCGGACCTCAACGCCGCCATCATCGAAGGCGCGGTGGACCGGGTGCGGCCCAAGCTCATGACCGTGGCCACGACCCTGATCGGCCTGCTGCCGGTCATGTACGGCACCGAGACGGGCTCCGAGGTCATGAAGCGGATCGCCGCCCCCATGGTCGGCGGGCTCATCTCTTCGACCATTCTGACCCTCGTCATCATTCCCGTGGTGTACGACATCTGGAAGGGCTGGGAGCTCAGGCGGGCCGCGCGGAAAGGCGGTTGAACAGGTCGCCGGGAAAATCAGGACGCCGGCAGGCGTGTGAAAAGAAGCACGACAACGATATGATGAACGGCGGTTTATGGCCGCCCCAACCACCGTCCGCTGGACGGGGAAACATACAAAGGAGATGCGACCATGAAAAAACAAATGACAAAACAAATAATGATGACGGCGGCAATCATATTGGGCGTGATGCTGACCCCGGCATGGCCCGTTCTGGGTGCCGGCGGCGGGCATGACGGCACCGGCCACGGAAACAGCATGCACGGCGGCACCGGCGGCGGGCAGGATATGGGCCAGGGCGGTCATATGAAGGACCAATCCGGTCATATGATGGATCAGCCCGGCCAGGGCATGGGCCGGCAAGGACACCACGGCATGAAGATCCACTCCGCCGACGTCGACGGCTATCACCTCAGCTACGAGATCATCGACATGGGCGAGCGGATGAAGGGGATGCAGAACATGCCTGCAATGGCGCATTCCCACCATCTGATGGTGTACATCACGGATCCCGGCGGCCACCCCGTCGAAGACGCCAAGGTAGGCTTTTTTATCCAGGGCCCCGGCCGGAGCGGGCAGAAGGTCATGAGCATGGGGATGGGGATGGGCGGCTACGGCGCGGATGCCGATTTTAAGGATCAGGGAACCTATACCATCAAAACGAAGGTGGTAGAAGGCGATAAAAAAATAATGGACAGCTTTGAATACAAGGTGCGGTGAGTCCCGACGGTATGGCGGAGAGATGACCGGCTTTTCCGGATCGATGGAAACCGAAAGGGGAATAAAATCTCCACGATCCCCAGGGATATACAGGTTTAACCTTATTGTCTGCGCGCATTCATTAAGAGAACATGAGTCATCTTTCGATCATGCCAGACGGTAAGTTGACCGTAGGGGTGAAAACGAAACAGCGTTTTTACAACGGGGGTAAAACGATGAGAACGACGTCTTTGGTTTGTATAACATCGGCGATCATGGGATTGATACTGCTTGGATGTGTCGGCCGTCCGATGGATGGATCGATGCGGGGGATGGATCATATGATGGGTTATGGTGGATATGGAGGTATCTATATGTGGCTTTTCTTGATCGTTGTTGCGGCGGTGATCATCTATTTCGCCGTCGGAAGGCGTCGAGGCGCCGGCGGTCTTCAGGGGTCTGCGAATGAAAGTGCAACGGAGATTCTGAAAAAAAGATATGCCAGGGGCGAGATTACGAAAGAGGAATTTGACCGGCTGAAAAATGAGATTGAAAGATAGCCAAAACTGCCTCGATCGGCCTTAACATCCTTAACATCCAGGCCCGCACGCGAGTGAAAAAACCGAAAAGAGGTGAGTTATGAAGTACGTTCTGACCATTATCATCGTCCTGGCGGTCCTCGTGGGGGGAGCGCTCCTCTATGCCTGGTCCGGCATCTACAACATCGCCGCCACCGAACACCACTGGGCCGTCACCAAGTCGTTTATCGAGTTGCTGAAGGACCGTTCCATTGAAGCGCACAGCAAGGGGATCAGGGCGATGGATGTGACTGACCCGAAGGTGAAGGAAGCGTCCTTTTTTCATTATCATAATATGTGCCGACATTGTCACGGGGCCCCCGGATTTCCCTCCGACGAGTTTTCAAGCGGACTCTATCCCCAACCGCCGGCTATGACCGCCGGCCACCTCCAGAAGGAACTCGGCAAGACCGAGATCTACTGGATCGTCAAGCACGGCCTCAAAATGACCGGCATGCCGGCATTCGGTCCCACCCACGACGAAAAGCAGCTTTGGGGACTGGTTTCCATCGTCGAGGATGTGCCCAAGATGAGTGCCGAAGACTACATGCGACAGGTGAAAGCCGGAAGCCCAAAGAGCGTGATGCCGGAAAACATGATGGAAGACGGACACTCGCACGGCTCCTGACCACTGACCCAAGAAAAAAAAGGACTTGTTATGACCATGACGGATGATTCCCGTATTCAATGCTCCGGAATGACACGTCGCGATTTTATCAAGGCGGCCGGGGCGGGGCTTTTTCTGGCAGGCGTCAATTTCACCCTTCCCATACCGGCCTGGGCATCGGCGGTCACCCCGGGGATCAAAGAAATGGGCCCCGGAAGCCGCTATGACCTGACCATCGGCTATGCACCGTATACCATCGACGGACGCGAAGGTATCGCCACCGCCATCAACGGCACGGTGCCCGGACCGGTGGTGCATCTCCGGGAGGGCGACGACGTCGTTCTCAACGTGACGAACCGCTTGATGGACGTCGAACACTCTTCGATCCACTGGCACGGCATTCTCGTTCCGTTCCGTATGGACGGGGTTCCCGGGGTGAACTTTAACGGCATCCAGCCGGGCGAGACCTACGAGTACCGCTACCATGTCAAACAGGCCGGCACCTACTGGTATCACAGCCACTCCCGTTTCCAGGAACAGACCGGCACCTACGGACCACTCATCATCGATCCCAAGGACGGCGAGCCCTTCGCCTACGACCGGGATTATCCGGTGGTGCTGTCCGACTGGTCTTTTGAAGATCCGGAGACGATCTTCCGCCACATCAACCTGAAGGGAGACTACTACAATTTCCAGCGGCGCACCGTCTGGGATTTTTTCCGCGACGCGGGCCGGCGCGGCTTCATGAACACCGTGGCCGACCGGATGGCCTGGGGACGGATGCGGATGAGCCCCGTCGACCTGGAGGACGTGACGGGCTACACCTACACCTACCTGATGAACGGCCATTCCCCCGCCATGAACTGGACGGCCGTCTTCAACCCGGGCGAGACCATCCGCCTGCGCTTCATCAACTCTTCCACGATGACCAATTACGATGTGCGCATCCCGGACATGGACATGGAGGTGGTCATGGCCGACGGCAAGGCGGTGCGGCCGGTTTCCGTGCATGAATTCCGCATCGGCGTGGCCGAGACCTACGACGTGCTGGTGCGGCCGAGACAGGACCGGGCCTTCACCATCTTCGCGGAATCCCTCGACCGAAGCGGCTATGCCCGCGGGACCCTGGCGCCCGAGGCGGGAATGGAAGCGCCGGTGCCGTCGCTGCGGCCGCGTCCCGAGCGCCGGCTGGAGGACATCGGCATGGGGGCGATGGACGACAGCCTTTTCGGGATGGACCATAAAAAGATGAAACAGATGAAACACAAAAATCAGCCGTGGCAGGATCCCAGGATCCCCGGGCCGAACGGTCCCATGCCGTTCATGCCCGACAAGGGACGTTCGAACGTCGCCATGGTCATCAAGAATCCCAAGTACCGCCTCGACGAGCCGGGCATCGGCCTGGGCCATGACGGCTGGCGCGTCCTGACCTACGACGATCTCGTCTCCACCGAGCCGCAGCCGTATTCCACGATCGTCGAACGGGAGATGACGATCAACATCACCGCCAACATGGAGCGGTACATGTTCTCGTTCGACGGCAGGAAATTCAGCGAGCAGCCCGGCCCCTACCTTTTTCGCCACAACGAGCGGCTGCGCGTTTTTCTGGTCAATCATACGATGATGGAGCACCCGATCCATCTGCACGGCATGTGGATGCAGCTCGAAAACGGCGCCGAAAAGCTGCCGTTCAAACACACCATCCTGACCAAGCCGGGCGGCGTGCTTTCCGTCCTGATCACCCCGATCGAAAAGGGGGACTGGGCGTTCCACTGTCATCTGCTCTATCACATGGAAGCGGGCATGTTCCAGGTGATGCGGGTTGCCTGAAAACGGAGGAGATACCATGAAGAAATGTCTGATCGTTCTGGCTTGGATACTGCTGGTGCCCCTTGCAGGCGCCGCCGCCGACGCTCCTCTCACCGATCCGGGCGCGGATCCCGAAGACCGCGGCTTCCCCCCCGGTTACCACAAGGCTGCGCCCGGACCGCCGCCGGGCAAGGAGATCCGCAAATACGCCGACGATCCCGGATCGCCGCCCCAGAAAAATTTCGGCATTCAGCCGATCCCCGATAACGAACCCTTCGCCATTTTCCGCGGAGACCGGCTCGAATATCAGACGAAGGAGGGCGAAGGCGCCTTTCTCTGGGATGTCCAGGGCTGGGCCGGCGGGGATTACAACAAGATCTGGGTGAAGAGCGAGGGCTTGATTCTCATCGACCAGGAGAAGGTCGAGTCGGCCGAAGTCGAGCTCCTCTGGGCCCGCAACATCGCCAGTTTCTGGGATCTGCAGCTGGGCGTCCGCCACGATTTCAGGCCCGATCCGGACCGGACGTTCGCCGCCGTCGGCGTGGAGGGGCTTGCGCCCTTGTGGTTCGATGTGGAAGCGACCGGCTATGTCAGTGAAGACGGCGACGTCTCGGCCAAACTCGAGGTCGAATACGATTTTATTTTAAGCCAGCGGCTGTTTCTGCAGCCCCGGTTCAAGACTGCCGTCGCCCTTCAGGAGGTCGAGGAAAACGGCGTCGGCCAGGGCATCAACGACATCGAGCTGGGCCTCAGGCTCCGCTATGAAATCCGCCGGGAGTTCGCCCCCTATATCGGCGTCTCGTGGAGCCGCAAGTTGGGAGAGACGGCGGATCTGGCGGAGGCCGAAGGGGAGGACGTCGAGGACACCTCTTTTGTGGCCGGTGTCAAAATATGGTTCTGACAAAGGCGCCGGCGCCTGAGATTCCAAAACCCGCATCCAGATTTGTTTCGAACGCAGCCCCGGAACAAACTGGATGCGCTGATGGATTATGATCATCATGTGACGACGATCATGACGAACATACTACATGTATGGAAGAATCAACGGTCAGTTTCTTAAAAGCCCCTTGCCGTACAATATTTCTCTGGTCAGCCAAACCGCCAACAATCCGGTGATGCTCAACTGAACCATAGGAGATATTCCAATGCCAAAAAGTGTCGGCATGGCCTTTTTATACAGCCATCTGTGGTAATAGAAGATCGCTCGATACTCGATCATTGCCGCCACGATCGTCCCCTGACCGCTCAATATCATCCAAGCAGCGGAAAAGTGCCTCCAGGTTGCCATGAATGTCAGATATTACCGCTATTCTCATTGCTCTTGCCTTCTCGCTTATCCCGCCGAATTGTCGACAGCGGCGCTCTTTACAGTTCTGAAACCAATCTCCTCGAATCCTTCCCAGGGGAAACGCACAACGACCGCGGGCAAAGAAGTTTTATCCTTCCGAGCGCCCTCAACGCCACCGATAACCGCGTAGCGATTGGATGTCGAGGGGTCTCCGGATGGCTGGACCAGTCCGTCTGTATAAACCCATTCGCCGATCTCATGGTTGAGCCCCTTTATGCCCAACAGATTCGGAGAAAAAGATGCGGCTGATAACAGAAATTCGGGACCCTTTGGTTCAGCTTGATCTTTGGCCCTCGGATTCGGCTCAGGAGAAGCGCTGCTCCAATTTTCCGTTTCGTTCTGCCAGTTTTCCATCATTCGCATCATGCCCCCCATCGGTTGCGTCCCTACTTCCGCTGAGGGTTCTGCATTCACTTCCGAGCTGTCCGCGCCCTTGACCATTGCAAAGAGCATTTCCACCTCCGTCGGCAATCGTCTGCCGAAGTAGTTTGCAAAGGCCGAAGCACCATAACCGGTAACGCGCAGAACTGGACTGGAGGCATAGGCCGGATCATTGATATGAAATTCGTTGTTTCGGTAGACAATGGGCTCATATCCCGAGCGCACCTCTCCCAATAAAAACCAGTTCGCGCCGCTGCCTTTCACCACACCATTTTCTATGCTGATTTTTGAAAGGTTGTGATTCAAAAAATCGACGAATTGCTGGTTGGTAACGAAGAAGTCGTCCATGTAATAAGATTTAATCTGAACCGACCGCTCAGTGCCGCCATCCATGACCGTGGGAATAGTAAAGCTCCCCCCCTGGATGAGGTGCTGCTTTCCAAGGTGCTCCGACGCGAAGGAATCTCTTTCGGCGTCCGTCGGTCTTGCGGTAGTCTCTCTATCAGGGCCTGGCTGGGTTTGGGGCTGGCTGGGAGCTGTCGAAATACTGTCCTTCGGTGGATTCAAACCGGGTTCGCCCATAAGATGCCAGACGGTCATCGACATGACCGACAGTACGGCAACAATGATGCCTGTCCATATCCATCTCGGTTTCGAAAATAGGGAAGCTGATTGTTGCCGGGAAGATTTCGCATCCGTTTTCTGAGACGCCAACCCATGAATCACGCGTTCAAGCTGTCCGAATAAGTCCTGAACGGATTCCGTTCGGTTGTCTCTGCTCTCGGCCGTAGCCATTTGAATGATTCGATCCAACTCTTCAAAAAAGGGCGATGCGGTTTTGGCTATCTTTGCGCTTTTAAACGGCGTGGTTCCGGATTTGATTTTGCCGTCAACGGCTTCAAAGAGTATCTTGCCCAGGGAATAGACATCGGCGCGCTGATCGGCCCTTTTGAAATCGAAAAAATGCTCCGGAGACATGTAGTGAGGCGAACCTTTCACGTCCATGGATTGGGTGATCGGTTTCAGACGGCTCGAACGCGCCAGACCGAAATCGGCGATTTTGGGCGTATCCTGTTCCATGAGGATATTTTCAGGCTTAAGATCGCGGTGCACAATGCCATGGTCATGCAGTGCCATCACACCCGTGAGAACAGGCAAAAAATACCGTTTCACCCAGGCTATGAAAAGATCCTCCTCCGGATAGAATCCTTCCTCCGACATGGTGTCTCTAAGAGACCCGCCGGGGATGTATTCCATGGCGATGTATTCTATGGATGCGTCTTGATCACATTTTTTTACGGTAATGGCATCGTAGTCGAAGACCTGTAGAATATTAGGGTGGCGAATCTGAGCCATGGCCTGGACTTCCCGTCTGAAACGCTGGACCAGGGTTTCGGCCTCTTCGTCTCCCTCGTCAATGGATTCGAGCCATTCCCGTGAAACGACCTTGATCGCGACATCGCGATTCAGGTTGCTCTGATGCGCTCGATAGACCTCGCCCATCCCGCCCTTGCCGATAAAGCCGAGGATCACCCATTTGTTGTTGAGCACATCGCCGACCTTAAGCGTGGTTTTGCATGTGGTTGTCATATCATGCGCTTTCAGTTCCATTATCGTTTTAATCCCCCGGCACCGATTCGCCCTCTCAGCGACTGAATCGTTCCGGACTGTTTGTCGATCAAGACCTCATCAATGACGCTGCCATCTTTTTCAACAAGCCGGGCAATGTAATATCGGCCTGTGTTTTTCAAATCCTTCAGGCCGTATTTTTCCCATTGATCGTCGCCAAGATGCCGATTGATGATGATTCTGGCGGTGGCGGTTCCCATGCCGTCAAAATATCTCGCCAAGGGGTTTTGCCCATCCTCTATCGTTTCTTCATCAGTCGATTTTTCGGTCGTGTCTTTTTGATTAACGTCTTTTGATTGCATGGCGACACTTCCTTTCGAGCTTCGCAGTAAAGGATAACGTTTATGGCTGGGAGAGGATTTGCTTCATTTTGACAAACTCTTCCCGCGAAATTTCCCCCTTGGCGAATCGCGCTTTCAAAATCGCCTCGGAGTCGGAACGATCTCGTAACGGCCCCTGAGAGACTTGGGTTTGCGACTTGAAGATACGAATTACGACATAAACAATTAAGAAAAGAACCAAGCCCCATATCAGCAGGGACAATAAACTACCTGGGAAAAAGCCTCCCCACCAGCCGCCCGCCATTGGTCCAAAATCACAGCCCCACATAATCGGTCCTCCTAATGTCTTTAATATGGCAATCGGTTTCGATTCGGCTGCCTCATCTGCTTTCAGCTAAACTGAATATTCATGATGCCATTCATTTTTGCCTTAATAAACAACAAATTTCGTGCCACAAAACCAAAAAATGTATAAGTAGCTCATTAAATATAATTTTATGGCATAATAAGGAGAAATTAAAGACCTTTGAGGAACATACTATCGGGGCTTTATTACCCAGCATGTCTGCACGTGGAAATCGACATGTTGCTAAAATACCCACTCATGCGTATATTGTTTAGGAGACAAGAAAATACCGAGGATACCATGATTTCAAACACAAGTCGCCGCAACCGGACAAGCCTGCACACATCGCCTTGGAGTATCATTGGATCGGTGGCAATTCTGCTGATCGTCGTGGTGGTACTGGCATATCAGAACTACAGCCGCGAAAAAAAATACATGTCCCGGATCTTGAGCGAAAAGGGCGCCGCCATCATCAAGACGGTGGAGGCCGGCGCCCGAACAGGGATGATGGGCATGATGTGGGGTGGACAGCAGGTCCAGTCATTAATCGAGGAAACCGCTCGGCTCCCGGACGTGTTTTACATCTCGGTGGTCGATCGCAATGGCTTGGTTCTGGCGAGCAGCAACCGGGGCCTGATCGGCACGCAGATGAGCGGAGGTCCTCCTGAAAGAGGCTTGGATCGACCTGAAGCGGCCAACTGGCGATACAAGCGCATCGATGATCAAGAAGGCGTGTTTGAGGTGTACCAGTACTTTCGGCCGATCACCCACCGGGACACTTGGATGGGCGATCGCATGCGCCGAATGATGCGAGGGCGCGAAGGAATGATGGGGTCCGGAAACGACTGGTGCCTGCCTTCCGCAAGCGATGACGGCGACCAGATCATACTGGTTGGTTTGGACCCTCAGCCTTTTGAAGAAGGGCGTAAAGAGGACATCCGCAACACGGCCATCATATCAGGCGTCCTGATTCTGCTGGGGCTGGCCGGCTTTATTTCGATGTTCTGGATGCAAGGATACCGCTCGGCCAAAAAATCACTTCAGGACACCAGCGCCATTCAAGACCAGGTTGTCACCAGCCTTCCCGTGGGGCTGATCGCCACGGACAAAGACGGGAGAATCGCATTTTACAACAGCGCCGCCGAGCGCATCACCGGACTTGATTTGGCCCAGGCGCGGGGAAAAGATCCCGACAGCGTTCTGCCAAGGCATTTCTGTGGGCTGAAGGAATCCCTGGATCTTGGGGAGTCGATATTCGAAAAAGAAATGGAATGTGAGTTCACCGAAAACAGGATTGTCCCGGTGAGCATCAGCGCCTCGAAAATTATCAACGAAGAAGGTCAGTTTATCGGTCAGGTTCTGATTATTCGCGATCTTGGCGAGGTTCGCCGCCTTCAGGAAGAAATCCGCCGCAAGGAGAAGCTGGCGGCGATCGGCGGTCTTGCCGCCGGCGTGGCCCATGAAATCCGAAACCCGTTGAGTTCCATCAAAGGGATCGCTTCCTATTACAAAAGCAAATTCGAGGACGGCAGCGAGGACAAAGAGATGGCCGGGGTCATGATTGAGGAGGTGGATCGCCTGAGCAGGGTCATCAGCGAGCTGCTGGAGTTTGCCAGACCGACGAAATTAAATCGGAAACCATCCGATATGAATGAACTGCTGAAACATTCAACCCGGCTTGTTGAACAGGAAGCAGCGGCAAAAAATGTCGACATTCAACTCAATCTTATATCCGATCCTGTTGAGGCCGATGTCGATCCGGATCGGTTGACCCAGTGTTTTCTAAATCTGTTTCTGAATGCCTTGCACGCCATGGAAAACGGAGGCCGGTTGACCGTTTCCAGTTCCACCGGCGTTAACGGGAACGTTGCGATTGACATCAAGGATAACGGCTCGGGTATATCCGCAGAAGATCTGAGCAAGATATTCGACCCTTATTTTACCACCAAACCAAAAGGCACCGGCCTGGGCTTGGCGATTGTACACAAGATTATCGAAGCCCATCAAGGGCAAATAAAAGTGCGAAGCACCATGGGCCAGGGCACCGTGGTCTCGATTGCCCTGCCGCATGGGGACAGCGAAATGAGGTGATCATGACCCTACAACACCCTTCTCACATTCTGATTGTCGACGACGATCTAAACCACTTGAAAACGCTTCAAACCATCGTCAAAAGTTGGGACTACCAAGTATCCACGGCCGACGACGGCGTCAAGGCCGTTGAAAGCGTCAAGGAAAAACCGTTCGCCCTGATCTTGATGGATGTCCGCATGGCCCAGATGAGCGGCATCGAGGCCCTGAAGCAAATCAAGCAGTACAATCCCGCCATCCCGATTCTCATCATGACCGCTTACTCTTCCGTTGATTCGGCGGTTGAGGCTTTAAAATCCGGGGCTTACGACTATTTGACCAAACCCCTGGATTTTGAAGTGCTCAAAATCAGCCTGGCCCGTGCCTTGGAGCATTCCGGCCTCAAGACGGAAAATGCGACCTTAAAATCAAAGATGAGCGCGGATTACGAGCTGGAAAATATTATCGGAAGAAGCCGGCCGATGAAGGAACTCGTCGACATGATGTCCATGGTCGCGCCTTCGGAAGCAACCGTGCTGATCGCCGGGGAGAGCGGGACCGGCAAAGAGCTGATCGCCAAATCCATCCATCACAACAGCCCGCGCAAGGATCGGCCCCTGGTGGTGGTCAATTGCGCCGCACTTACCGAGACATTACTGGAGTCGGAGCTGTTCGGCCACGAAAAGGGTGCGTTTACCGGTGCCGATAAACGCCGCGAAGGCAGATTCAAACAGGCTGACAAGGGAACCATTTTTCTGGATGAAATCGGCGAGACCTCCGCCGCGATGCAGGCCAAGCTGCTGCGGGTCATTCAAGAGCGGGAAATCCAGCGGGTCGGCGGGGAAGAGACGTTGAGCGTGGATGTGCGGATTCTTGCCGCAACCAACCGGAACCTCGAGGATGAGGTTAAAGAAGGAAAATTCCGTGAAGACCTTTTTTATCGGTTGAACGTCGTCACCCTGCGCATCCCGCCGCTACGCGAGCGTCAAGATGATACCCCTTTACTTGCCCGGCATTTCCTGGAGAAGTACGCGAAAAAAAATCACAAGCAGGTCAAAGGCTTTTCTCCGCTGGCCATGGATATGCTGCTCAAATATGCTTGGCCCGGCAACGTCAGGGAACTTGAAAACGTCATCGAGCGTGCCGTGATTCTCCTGCCGGATGAACACATCACGGAAAAAGAGCTGCCTGTCACCATCACCTCAAGTTATGCCGAAAAAAGCGAATGGGTGGCTCCGCCTCCACCGGTTGCAGCCAATCGTCCCCTGGACGAAATCGAAAAGGAGGCGATCTTGGCCACACTTGAAGACAGTGGCGGGAATAAAAGCGAAGCCGCCCGCAGGCTTGGAATCAACCGTAAGACCCTTCACAAGAAACTCAAAGATTATGGAATAGATGGAGATTCCTAATGGAAAGCGAATTCTTAACGGTCCTTGGCTTGGCGACGCTTCCGGCGCTGGGAAACTTTGGCGGCGGCGTGCTCGCCGAATGGCTGCGGCCGTCGAAAAAGACACTCAATCACGCCCTGCATGCCGCCACCGGAATTATCCTCGCAGTTGTTGCGGTCGAAGTCATGCCGGCTGCACTTGCCGGCGCGCCGGCCTGGCTGCTCGCCCTGGCTTTCATGGGGGGCGGCGGTGCCTATCTGCTCATAGAATCAGGAGTCAAACGATGGCAAGATAGCAAACAAGCCGGAGCCGGGGCTGGGGCATGGATGGTCTACGTGGCGGTGGCAACCGATCTTGTCGGTGATGGCCTGCTCATCGGCACGGGATCGGCGGTGTCGAGCCAAATGGCGTTCATCCTGGCCCTGGGCCAGATATTAGCGGATATTCCCGAAGGTTTCGCTACGGTTGCCAACTTCCGGGATAAGGGCGTGGGGCGAAGCAAACGGCTACTTATCTCCGCTTCCTTTCTCTTGCCGGTCGTTGGCGCCGCTGTCTTTGCGTATTTTGCGCTTCAAGGGCGGAGCGAAATTATAAAAATGGCCGCACTGGTCTTTGTCGCCGGCTTGTACATGCTTGCCGCTATTGAGGATATGATGCGCGAGGCCCACGAGAGTGCCGAAGATAGCCGCTGGTCCGCGCTCAGCCTTCTTGCGGGCTTCGCCATTTTCCTGGTCATCTCGGGATGGCTTGATCGATAGCGTTCCCGCCCCCCCACAGGCTGACCAATTTTACCCCATAATGCAATTCAGAACGGACTGAAGTGGGTATTGTCGCAACACATCCTCCCCTGCACGTCTTGACACAATCTGTCCTATCGTAGAATTTCGATTTAAAAAATTCAATCATTATAAGTGGATATATTATTTTTAAGTTAAACTGGCAGGGTGTTGGCATCGTGTTTGCTTTGTTGTTAAACAAAAGCCGAAACGGCTTTCAGAAAGCGGCCGCTTTTTTGATTGGGAACAACAAATCGCAACGTATTCATAATGGAGGATAAAATGAAACGAAATACCAAAGGGATTATGATGTGGGCCGTATTGGCCGTTTTTGGAATCTCAACCATCGCGTTTGCCGGCTCGGGCGGTAGATCCGGACATATGATGGGGCCCGGCATGATGGGTTCAGGCTGGCAGCAGGGGGATGGTTGGTACGGCAATCTTTCGGCCGATGAAATCGCAAAACTGGAGCAGCAGCGCGCGGCATTCTTCCGGGCGACAGAAAATACCAGACAGCAACTGTATGAGAAGAATCTGGCCCTGCAGAGCGAGCTGGCGAAGGAAACTCCGGACAGCGCCAAGGCATCGAGTCTTCAGGGCGAAATTTCCAAGCTGCAGAGCGACCTTGATCAAAAACGATTGGAGTATGACATCCAGGCCCGCAAATCAGCACCCAACTATAACCGCGGCTATAGAGGAGGATACGGTTCGATGATGGGTTACGGCCCCCGTGGTGGCGGATATTGCGGGTGGTAAGCAAAGGGATATGAAAGGGCGGCGAATGCCGCCCTTTCATATCCAAAACCCACAGGGAACCCGTTGACGACTGCATCAAAGGACGACTCGATAGAAAGGTGATCCGATGAAAAGCAATTTTTGGAAAGCGACGATAAGGCCAATCATGCTTGTTGCAATTATAGGACTTGCATTAACGGTGCTGGTGGGCTGCGGAATCGGCCATAGGCCATACCGGCATGGTTACAATGATTATCATGGTGCTGGGAGCGGCGATGACTATCGCAATAGCGGCTCTTACGGCACTACCTATGGTCCCGACGGCAGGGTCTACCACCGTCGCATACCTGGCTACGTCAATGGACAAAGCGGATACTGCGGATGGTGATGGCACTTTTTCGTCTCATCCTGAATTAGCGTTGAGGTGAAAGACATGATCATAAAATATCTTTACAACAGGTTCTTGTTAGGACTTCTCACGGTATGGGGTTTGAATAATATCCTTTTAAGCCCCGCATTCGCTCAATCCGGCGGATACCGGAACTGGCACATGGGACGATGGATGATGGGCGACTGGGGTATGGGGTGGTTCGGTATGATAATGATGTTATTATTTTGGGTTTTAGTCATCGCCGGAATCGTTTTTCTGATTCGATGGTTGGTTCAAAACACGGGCGGCAGAAGTTCCTCCGGTGTCGGCACAGGTTCTCAGGCAATGGAAATTTTAAAGGAACGCTATGCCAAAGGAGAAATCACCAGCGATGAATTTGAATCCATGAAAAAAGAGATACTCAGATAGGCTCCGCAGGAGGTTGGCGATGAAATACAGTAACACAGGCATCATAATAGATAGCGGGCATTCCAGAAGGCAATTTTTGAAGCTGGCCGGCTATGGAACCCTGGGATTGATGGCAGGCGGGTTCTGGAGGGGGGTAGACGGTTTTGCAGCAGGACAAACTCCTGATACTCAATTCATCCCCGACCTCGACATTTCCCTTTCCGCCCGCCCAGACGAGATCGCCGTTTTGCCGGGAGATTCCAGTGGGGTTTGGCGCTACCATGCAACGGTGCACAAAGGCGACCGCGCCCGGATTGTTGAAATGCCCCGTAGCTATCTGGGCCCGATCATTAAGGCCCATCATGGTGAAAAAATACGGATTCGCTTCAAAAACGCCATCCCTGAAGAGTCCATTGTGCATTGGCACGGCCTTCATGTACCTGCGATTATGGACGGACACCCACGCTATGTCGTTCCGCAGGGGCAATCCTACCTGTACGAGTTCGAAGTAAAGAACAGAGCCGGTACCTATTGGTATCATCCACACCCGCACGGCAGAACCGGCCCTCAGGTGTACCGTGGTCTGGCAGGCCTTTTTCTTGTGTCCGACGAGGAAGAGCAAGCCGTTGGCTTGCCCGATGGTGAATATGATGTTCCACTGGTGATTCAGGACCGAACGTTCGATTCAGGCAATCAGCTGGTGTACATGTCGGGCCACAGAATGGAACGGATGACCGGTTTCTTGGGCGATATGATAATGGTTAACGGGCTGCCGGATTTCACGCTCCCCGTATCGACCGGAGCCTATCGGTTACGCCTGCTGAACGGCTCCAATTCACGTATTTACAGGTTGGCTTGGGAAGACGGCCGACCGCTGACCATTATAGGTACAGATGGTGGATTGCTGGAAAGGCCGGTCTTCAGAAAGTATGCGTTTTTGAGCCCTGGAGAACGGTTGGAGATCTGGGCCGATTTCAGCGATAATCCGGTCGGCTATAATACATTCCTTTTGAGCCTTCCCTTCGAAGCCGGCGGCATGGGTGGCGGGCGAATGGGCCGCGACATGATGATGGGCGGGCGAATGAACCAAAATCTAAACCTTCCAAATGGTGCGGCCTTTTCCGTATTCAAAGTGAAGGTCACCCAAACTGTAAAAACAAGTTACCGTCTCCCGGAGACACTTTCCGAGATCGGGCCTGTCAGACCTGGCGACGCTGTAAATTATTATCACCCGCGGCAATTCTATCTCACGATGCGGCATATGCAATGGACGATCAACGGTCGGGTGTTTCAAATGGAGGACGTCGCAGACGACGAGATTGTCCAGTTGGGATCGACGGAGATATGGGAATTCAACAACACCAGTGGCGGAATGATGAATATGATGAACATGCCCCACCCCATCCACCTGCATGGCAAACAATTCCGCGTCGTTGAGCGAAACGGCGTCATGCATGAAGGCTATGTGGATGAAGGGTGGAAAGATACCGTTTTGCTGATGCCCGGTGAGCAAATCAGAATCTTGGTTGATTTTGAAGATTATGCGGGAATGTTTCTGTACCATTGCCACAACCTGGAACATGAGGATATGGGGATGATGCGCAATTATTTTGTGAGAGAATCCTAACAGCTGATGAAAGGTCATGCTCTTCGTGGTTTTCCATCATGACCGAAAAACCTCAATTCTCCCGCGAGTTGATTGAGCTCTTCCTGTGCCTTCCGTAGTATGAGGGCCGCGTACTCCATGCAATAGTTGTTCTTCGACATGTTCTCCTTGATGTCCGTTAACTAGTGTCCGTCCAGAAACGAGGAATTTTGGTCGAGATCAAGGCGCGCGAAAAATTTTACCGGAGGCATATGGTTGATATTCCGAGGATAAAATTTTTCGCGCAACGCAGAGATCGAGCAAAATAACCGTTTATGGATGGACACTAACTAAAGTCATGGCGGACGCAAGTACCAAGGATGTGCCGATCGAAGAGCTTCAACCCGATGATGGGAGCGGTGCTCATGTCTTTGAGCACGGTGATCGTTGCCATCAATGCGAGATTTCTGAAAATCGCAAAATAGTTTCAAACGGTGGCATGGTGCTGCCTTCGGGAATCAATCACAATTGGAAGACCCGCTGTCAGGTTAACGGACATGGGCCAGGTACCGCTTGACCCTTTCGGGGGCAACGATTTCACCGGATACAACATGACAGCTTTCCAGATACATGCCAGAGAGTATGGATTGAATCGCTTTAAAGTTTTATCAATAAGAAAAACATGCCTGTAGAAACAACGTTCAATCCCAGCGGCTCCGCCGTTCCAAGCATAGGTGTTGGGGATAAGATCATTTTTCCGATATCGACGAAACAACCATCACCAAAGGATCGCGTTATGGAATTTGGATTCTTGTCGTTTCTGGCAAACCCATGGTTCGTCATCCCGTGGTATGTCTTCGGTCTTCTGGCTGCCGCATGGGTCGTCTACGATGAATATTGGGTCAATACCCCTGTCAATGCGGCGCTGAAATGGGCATGGCCGATCATCATTTTTTTCTTCTCGGTCATCGGACTCCTGATGTACTTCGTTACCTGCCGTCCACCCCATATCGGCGACATCAAGGAACCGGAAAGGAAAAAAAAGGTCCACCACAAATACGTGGACAACAATTTCCGCAAGGTTACCGGCTCGGTGATCCATTGCGTGGGCGGCGACGGTCTGGGCATCATGACGGCCATGGTGATAGCGCGGCTGATCGGCATGAATTTCTGGGAAGAATACTGGTTCGAGTATGCCGTTGGATTCGCGTTCGGCTGGTTTATTTTCCAGTACAAGGCGATGAGCAAAATGGCCGACGGCCCGCTGATGACCCTCTGGATGGGCGGCAGAGCCGAGTTTTTTTCCATGATCACGGTCATGGCCGGCATGGGTGTCGTTATGGGTTATGTAACGCCGCTCGTGGTCGGTGAACAGCCCAAACCCGATACGATGGCCTTCTGGGGTTTTGGCGCCCTGGGGCTCATGGTCGGATTCATCACGACCATTCCCATGAACTGGATTCTCGTCAAAATCGGCTGGAAGCACGGCATGTCATAATATTTTTTCGGGGACATAAAATGAACACATCATCCAAAGCAATGTTTCTGATCGGTGCCTTTCTGCTGGGTATCTGCGCCTTCGTGGTCTTTACCGCTATCGTGGAGTACCGGATTGGCAGCCCCATAGAAACCGGAAAACCGCCCGCGGACGAAAAGAGCGATCATCCATTGACAATAACGGCGGCAGGAACCGGCGCGGCACTGGCGGCGGCCAAACAGAACCTTCTTGCCGGAAAACGCAGCGAGGCCGTCCCGATGATCGACGGCGCCATACGGACCACAGAGGTCGGCAGGTATGCCGCCCCGACTGGTCAAAAACAATATTTCGAAACGGCCAACGAAAAGATCAAGGCCGCCCGGCATGCCCTGCAGAACGGAAGCCCTCAAGCGGCGGCCGCTGATCTCGATGCGGCAAAATCGGCGATGGATGCCGCCGCCAAAGAGGTTGGGGAAGGGTCAAAAACCGAATATCCGCCGCCGGGGAAATGGAAGAAGTATGCAGGTGCAAGGCTGATCAATGCCCAGGGCTCCCGAATCGGCGAATTATCCGCGATCGATACGCCTCAGGCAGGAAGTGTACCGATGGCCCGCCTCAGTCTTGGCAGCCGTGATGTCATGGGTTTTCTGGATGTAGACGATCAAAGTCTCGAGATTCCCGTCGACCGGCTGCTCTTCGGAAAGATACGGACCATCGGTTCGACCATGGTGTTGATGCCCACGCTCCTGTCGAATGCCGACACGATTCAACATCAGCAGCGTTCTCAGCGTTAACCGAGATTGGAAGATGCAAAACAATGACCGCGAAAGTCGTCATCTATTTTATTTTGGAGGTTTATTTTTGAGGCAAGAGAGAAGGGAAGGATTATTTCAGAACCAAAAACTTTTAAGGAGGAAATCATGAAAAGATCAGCGTTGGCGTTTGTATGGATGGTGAGTGTTCTGTTTATCGTTGCCGGTTGGATTGGCGCTCAAACCGTCGGAGCTGTGGAAGAACACCATAAATCCGCCGCCAAAGGAACAAAGGCCGCCATGGGGTCTTCGAACTCGGAAATGATGTCCGGCTCGGGAATGATGTCGGGCTCCGGGACAGAAGACGAATCCGGCATGATGGGCGAATCGGAGGATGAGGACGGTCAGGGCATGATGGGCGGAATGAACCAGGGCATGATGCCGATGATGATGTCGCATATGATGGGAGGCCCCGGCGGCATGGGAAAAATGATGGGGCATATGGGTTCCGGCAAGAAGGGACATGGTTGGGGGCGCGGCGGCATGGCGCACATGACCCGCACGCTCGAGAACCTGAACCTGAGCGCCGATCAATGGGACAAGGTTCACGCCCTGGCCAAGCAGCGCCTGGACAGCATGGCCGACCTGTGGGCCAGGCGGATGAAGCTGCAGATCGAGATGGCCAGCCTGCGCTGGGACAAGAAAATCGATCCCCAGCAGGTCAAGGATGTGTTTGCGAAGCTGGGCGAAGTGAAGGCCGAGATGTTTCTGGCGGGGATGGACTATATGCGCGGCCTGAAAGACATCTTGACGCCGGAACAGCTCAAGAAATTCGAGGCACAGGGTTTTTAGGTCAATATTTCTATGCTTTGCAGTCTGAAACGGAAAAAAATGAGGCTGCGACATGAATCATCGTCCAGCCTTATTCTCTCCGTTTTTCGTTCAGAGTGTTTACGCCCCCTCCTCCATGAAGAAGGGAAAGCCTTATCTGGCGGGTTTTTCAACAGACGACATGGATGCCTCGCGTTTTTTCAGGCACTGGTCTTTTGTGTGATGATCATTTCTTTCTCTCCTGCCATGGGTGCAGGAGATTTTCTTCCCATAACCACCGCGTAATTTTTTCCCGATCTTCTCTTCATTTGAGCCCGACCGCGCAAAAATTACGCGCATCTCTTCCGTCCAGAAGAAACCTAAGGACCTGAAACTAAATAAAGTTGACAAAGATTGCGCCGGATTTTGGGTCGTCTTCAAGGCGCGTCAAAGGTGGCATACTTTACGTATTCGGCCTTTGGCGCAACGCAGAAGACGAGTCAAAAGACAAGCAAGATTGTTAAGTTTATTTTGTTTCAGGTCCAAAATGCGACGGGCATCGTTTTTGCAGCCGGAATCGAGCGTCCTAATAACAGGCATAGGTTTTGCTTATCATCATACTGCTTCGTCTTTGACCAAGCGAGATCGGCTCAGCAAACAAACCCAAGAATTTATGATATAAAGGAGACATCCCATGGCGGAACATCTGGGAATTGTCGTTCAGATCAAGGCGGACGGATCAGCCCGCGTTACCGCGGACCGAAAGGGAGCTTGCGGCGGCTGTAACACCACAGGCGGCGGCTGTCACGGCTGCCTGTCCGCGTCCGGAAAAATGATCAGCGAGGCCGCCAACCCTGTCGGCGCCAAGGTCGGGGATCTGGTAAACCTTCGCATGGCGTCCTCGAAGCTCTTCACCGGCGCCGCCATACTTTACCTGTTGCCGGTTCTGGGCCTGATGGTCGGCGCCTTCGCGGGTGACGGCTTTGCCGGTACGGCGGGAATCAGCGAGGTCATCGGCGCCATCATCGGTGCTTTTTGCGGCCTGGCGATTGGATATGCGTTTCTTTCGGCTGTCGACCGCGGCCAGGGACTTCGCCGGCGATGGATGCCCACCATTACCCGTGTCGTCCGATCGGGCGTCGGTATGCCCGTCGGTCATGGGCCATCCGAAGGACATGTATCTTGTTGCGGAGATTGAGCACATCGATAGATCAGAGGAGAACAGAACATGAGTCAAGAACACATACATCATCCCCATGATCACATACCTCGTCCGGAACAAGCGGCCGACGGTAATGTCCTGAAAGACCCGGTCTGCGGCATGGAGGTCGGCAGGGATAGTCCCTATCACACCACAATCTATTTCTGCAGCAAAGACTGTCTGAAAAAATTCCAGGAAAATCCCTCGGCGGTCCTTCTGACACATGAACAAGAAGCAGAGAGGGATCTACCGGAAGCGCATGCTTCTGAAAAAGGGAGTGGTCTTTACACCTGTCCGATGCATCCGGAAGTGAAGCAGGCCGGGCCGGGAAGCTGCCCGAAATGCGGTATGGCCCTGGAACCAGAGGGTGAGGCGGAACAGACGGGAGAAAACCCGGAATTGGCAGACATGCGCCGCCGATTCTGGGTCAGTCTAATTCTTACGCTTCCGGTTTTTATTTTGGCCATGGGCGATCTGATTCCCGGCAAGCCTTTGGCGCGGATCGCCTCGAAAAATGTTCTTGTCTGGATCGAACTTTTATTGGCGACACCGGTCGTGCTCTGGGGCGGCTGGCCATTTCTGGTTCGGGGCTGGCAGTCCGTCGTTTCCTGGAATCTCAACATGTTCACCCTGATCGGCCTGGGTGTGTCGGTTGCTTACCTCTACAGCCTGATCGCTGCGATATTTCCTGAAATATTCCCGGCCTCCTTCAGAGGAGAAGGGGGGACGGTGGCAGTTTATTTTGAAGCGGCCGCCGTCATCACCACCCTGATTCTACTGGGGCAGGTGCTGGAATTGAGGGCCCGCGGCCAGACCAGCTCTGCCATCAAGGCGCTGCTGGGGCTCGCACCCAAAACCGCCAGAATCATTCGAGATGACGGTACTGAAGAAGATATTCCACTCGAAGAGGTGCAGCCCGGCAATCACCTGCGGGTGAGACCGGGCGAGAAAGTGCCGGTCGACGGCGTCGTTGTTGAAGGGAAAAGCGCAATCGACGAGTCGATGGTCACCGGGGAACCCATCCCTGTAGAGAAAAATCAGGGCGACAAATTGATCGGGGCAACGGTCAACAGTACGGGGGCTTTGATCATGGAAGCCAAACGGGTCGGCGCTGAAACCTTGCTGGCCCAGATCGTTCATCTGGTTTCAGAGGCCCAGCGAAGTCGCGCCCCCATCCAGAAAGTGGCCGATGTGGTGGCCGGGTATTTTGTGCCGGCGGTTGTCGGCTCGGCCGTCATTACCTTTATTGTGTGGAGTATATTCGGTCCCGATCCGAAGATGGCTCACGCTTTGATCAACGCGGTCGCCGTGCTCATCATTGCCTGCCCCTGCGCCCTTGGTCTCGCCACACCCATGTCGATCATGGTGGCTACCGGCAAGGGCGCCTCGATGGGGGTCCTGTTCAAAAATGCCGAGGCCATCGAAGTCATGCGGAAAATCGACACTCTGGTCGTAGACAAAACCGGCACACTGACCGAAGGCAAGCCCAAGGTCGTTGCCGTCAGCACGGTTGCCGGCGGCGATGAGACGGAGATGCTGCGTTTGGCGGCCAGCATAGAGAGAGGGAGTGAGCACCCTTTGGCTGCGGCCATCGTGAACGGCGCCGGAGAAAGAGGGATCGACCTGGTCGAAGCCGCCAATTTTCAATCGGTGACCGGAAAGGGTGTCAAAGGCAGTGTTGACGGCAAACAGGTCGACTTCGGCAATATCAAACTCTTTGAGGAATTGAAGATCGATGTGCAGGAGCTGGCCCAGAAAGCTGAAGCCATGCGGAAGGACGGCCAGACCGTCATGTTTGTCGGGGTTGACGGGAAGCTCGCAGGCCTGATTGGGGTGGCGGACCCGATCAAGGACACCACCGCCCAAGCGATTCAACTGCTTCATCAGGACAACATCCGCATTGTCATGTTGACCGGCGACAGCAAGACCACGGCTCAGGCGGTGGCCCAAAAACTTGAGCTGGACGAAGTGGTGGCCGAAGTGCTGCCGGGTCAGAAAGCCGAGGCCGTCAAGAAGTTTCAGGATGACGGCCGGATGGTGGCCATGGCCGGAGACGGCATCAACGACGCACCGGCTCTGTCCCAGGCGCACGTCGGTATTGCCATGGGCACCGGCACCGATATCGCCATGGAAAGCGCGGGCGTTACCCTGATCAAGGGCGACCTCGGAGGCATTGTCCGCGCCCGCTTGCTGAGCAGTGCCACCATGCGCAACATCAAACAGAACCTTTTTTTCGCCTTTATCTACAACTCACTGGGGGTGCCGATCGCAGCCGGCGTGCTGTATCCGGCTTTCGGCCTGCTGTTGAGCCCGATGATCGCGGCGGCGGCCATGAGTTTCAGTTCCGTGTCGGTCATCGCCAATGCCCTTCGGTTACGCGGCCTAAAGATGTGAAGCGCTATGCAATAGATGAAACCGTTGGTTATTTCTGGGGGGAATAAAATGAGCGGCAGCGATGATGGCAACTGAAAACAGCACAGACGATCCAGGCTTGTTCGATACCGGCGACGTGATCGACGGCAAATGGATCCTTATCGAGCGGATCGGTGAAGGCGGCATGGGCGTTGTGTACCGCGCCCACCAGCTCAACCTGAAGCGCGACGTCGCCATCAAGGTCATTTCCCAGGAGATGCTGACGGACCTGGAAGACAACCCGGAAGAGCGCGCCGCGGCTGCGGCACGCTTCAGGCGGGAAGTGCAGACCATGGCCCAGGTGCGCCACATCAATGTACTCCAGATTTACGATTACGGCTCTTTGACCCTTCAGAAACAGGGGGTATCGCGGCAGGTGGAATACATCGCCATGGAGTATATCCCGGGCAACACGTTTCGGTATACCATGTCCGAGCAGGGGTTGGACGATGACGAAAAGCTGCTGACCGACTGGCTTCGGCAGTTCTTTCTGCCGGTTCTGGACGGAATGAGCGCCATTCATGACCACGGCATCATCCATCGCGACATGAAACCGGAAAACATCCTCATGGATGGAGACATCCCCAAGATCGCCGATTTCGGATTGGCCCGCTCCCTGGCACTCAGAGGCGTCTCCAATTCCTGGGATGTGAAGGGTACCTGGGCGTACATGGCGCCGGAGCAGTTCGCCAATTTCCGCAAAGCGGAGGTGCCGGCGGACATTTACGCCGTCGGCAAGATGCTGTACGAAGCGGTGGCGGGCAAGCTGGACAAAAGCACCCCCCCTTTCAAGCAGGTCGCCCTGACGGCTCCGGCGACACCTCTGCTGGAAGATCTGGACCGCATCATCCGGAAGGCCACGCATGAGGATGCCGGTCAACGATACCAGACCGTCGCCGAACTGCGCCGGGATATGACCGCCGCGCTGGAAATGGCCGCGCGGCCGACATCGCCTGAACCGAAAATCGGGCGTCCGCCGGCAATGGTCCGCTGGCTCTGGATCGGTATCGCAGTCGCCATCCTCTCGATGGCAGGCATGACGGTTTATCACATCTGGGAAGGGATCAGAACGGAGCCGCCACCCGAGGGCGTTGGAACCGCCGATGCCAACGGAAGTGCTGAACAGAAAAGGGCAACGGAGAAAGCGGAATTGACGCTCACGCGCCTGGCCGCCGATGGTCGGGAGATGCGGCTCTTGGAGGCCGACAGCGGTCGCATGTTCTACATCGACACGGCATTGGTCACGTTTCACCATTATATGGAATTTTTAAACGAGGTCGCCGATAAGGTGTCGGCCACGGACGGTGTGGTCCAGCAGGGAAAGGCGGTCTGGTTCTACATGGGCGACAAAGTGCTTTTCCGGCATGGCCGTTTTCATCTCCGGGATGCCCAATGGGCGCCGCGGCCCGTCACCCGGGTCACGTGGCTGGGAGCAGGCGCCTACGCCCGCCATTTCGACAAACGGCTGCCCACTTTTGCGGAGTGGTCGACTCTCCGGCTGCGGATACCCGGAGCTGTCGAACCTCCCCGCTCGCCTCTCCCCGAACCGACGGACGGTTCTTCGTCTCACATGCACATGATGAGCGCACCACCGGCCCGGGAACCCGGAAGTCAAACCGCCGAGACAAAGAACGTCACCAAGGAATGGGTAAACCTGGAAGTGGACGGGAAGCAGTCCAGCCGGGTCGTTGCATGGCCCGTCAGCGGCGCATCGCCGACCCTGATGCGTCGATATCCCTGGGAAGGTTTTGACGATGTGGGGTTTCGCACCGTCATGAATATCGATGCAAATCCATCGAAATAGGAGGAAGACCATGAAACCCAAGAAAAAAATACTCGAGTTTATCCAGAAGGCCTATGAAGATAATGATAGTCCGGCCGATACCATGGCGCCGGACGACCGGCACGCCATCCGGGAGCTGTTCGACGGCATGAGCACCGGTACGGCCCGGATCATCATTGAAGAGGAGATCGACGGCCGGATGGCTGAAGATTACAGCATCGATGCCCTTGAAAACAAGGGCCGCTATTACGTTGCCCGCATCGTCAGGCCCGACGGCAGCGCCATCCGGCGCCTCCTGGTGGACAAACAGACCGGAAAGGTTCAATTCGCCGGTCGGTAGTACGACGTCCAGCTTTGATCGGTCGGGACGTCTTCCAAGAGATGGCCGAAAGAATGGAAAAACATGATCGTATTGAAACATGTAACATATTGTGGTTTCACCGATGTTGGACTTAGACGCAAGAAAAATGAAGACGCGTTTATCATTCACCACGGAGATCCGGATGATGCATCCGTCAAGCAAAAAAAATGTTTGTTTGCCGTCGCCGACGGCATCGGCGGCCACAGCTGCGGAGATCAGGCCAGCACCATGGCATGCGCGTCTTTGAAAATGCTGTTCGATCCATCGTTTTCAGGACCCGATGCCCGGAGCTTTGCCAGGCAACTTGAAGATCGGATCCACCGTATCGACCGGAAGATCCGAAACGCGGCATCGAAAAATCCCCAGTGCAAACATATGGGAACGACCCTTTCGGTGATGGTGCTGTTCGAGAATTTCGGGGTTACGGCCCATGTGGGCGACACGCGGATATACCGGCTCCGCAATGGACATCTCAGCCAGCTGACCGTAGATCATACCTTTGTTCAGGAGATGATCGAAGAGGGTGAAATTCCTGCGGATGCGGCGGCGACACACCCGCTTCGCAACATGCTGACCCGTGCGGTGGGCACACAAATGCCCCTTGAACAGGTGGATACCCGTGTTCTGGATCTCGCCGCCGGCGACCGATTTTTGATCTCTTCCGACGGCCTTCACAAAACAGTTTCAACCGATGAAATTGCCGAAACGATTAAAAATATTGAAGATCCGAAACAGGCTGGGGAACACCTCCTTCACCTGGCGTTCGCAAGCGGCGGAAAGGACAACATTACCGGGCTCGTGATTCATATCCAGTGAGAACGAACATTCAATCTTGAAGATGAGAATGGTGCGATGAGAGAAGATTCACATCTGGCCCTGGAAACCACTCTTCGGAAGAATTATCAGATCATCAAGATGTTCGGTCAAGTCGCAATACGCACTGGGCGTGGCAAAAATAACCTATCTCGTCTATCCGGAGATGCTTCGGGCGAAAGACGGGGCGCTTTTTCATCTATTCAGCTTATCCATAAAGGGGGAATTTTGGACTTTCAAGTCACTAAAGAAGACCTCATCAAGATCCAAACAGGTATTCATGAAAAATATTCTAAAGTCGCTGTCAGCCCTGAGGGGCAATTCAAGTATCCTACCGGCAGAAATGGACTTGAAGTACTGAATTATGAAAAGACTCTGATCGGAAAACTCCCGGATGCCGTTGCTGCCTCCTATTGTGGTGTGGGGAACCCTTTTTCCTTGGGAAAGATAGACCAAGGCGACCAGGTTCTTGATATTGGCTGCGGCGCGGGTGTGGATACGATTATCGCTGCGATGATCGTGGGGCCGAAGGGATCTGTCGTCGGTATGGATATTGTGCCCGAGATGATTGCGCGAGCGGAAAGCAACCGCCTAATGATGGATCTTGACAACGTCAATTTCCAGAAAGCATCCGGCGAGAGCCTGCCGTTTGCTGATGATACTTTCGACGTGGTGATCTCGAACGGAGTGATCAACCTAATCCCTGATAAAGAGACCGCCCTGTCGGAAATCATAAGGGTGTTAAAACCCGCAGGACGTTTAATGATGGCAGATCAGATCGCGGCAGGCAACATCCAGAATGATATCAAGGCTCGTCTTTCCAATTGGTTCCAGTGAGAGGGTGGCACAATACCGGGAAAGGATTTCCTGGCTTTATTGGAAAAGGTCGGTTTTCTAAATTTTGAAATCATTAGTGAAACTGGTTTTAACAGCTCCCCAAAAACCAGAGGTGTCTTGCTGCGAGCTGAAAAACCGGCAGTATCGGCAAAACGAACCGAAGAATGAAAGAGGGATGGAAAATGAAGCTCTGGAGGATTTCATGGAACGCTGGAACCTGAGAAAACCGTCAATGAAGCCCGCAAGAGCATTTGTGAATATGCCGATAGGGAGTTCGGGCTGAACTGTTTTCCCAGAACCTCTCGACAGTCACGGTTTTTTTTTATTGTCGGCATTGAACCGATATCCTTTCATCCGAGGGCAACATCCAGGGTCATCATGACGGCAAAGCCCGACATCGCCCCGATCGTGGCGACGTCGCTGTGCTTTTCAAGCTGGGATTCGGGAATCAGCTCTTCGACCACCACATAAATCATCGCTCCGGCGGCAAAGGCGAGCGCGTAGGGCAGGATGGGCCGCATGTATATCACGGCGACCGCACCGAGAACGCCCGCGATCGGTTCCACAACGCCGGAGAGCTGCCCGTACCAGAAGCTCCTGAACCGGGAAAGACCTTCACGCCGCAGCGGAACGGAAACCGCCGTCCCCTCGGGAAAATTCTGAATGCCGATGCCGATGGCAAGTGCCACGGCGCCGCCGATGGTGGCCGACGGCAGATCGGCGGCAATGGCGCCGAAGGCCACGCCGACCGCAAGACCTTCGGGGATATTGTGAATCGTGATGGCCAGAACAAGGAGGACGCTTCTGCGCCAGCTTGTGGGAATTCCCTCCGCCTCCTCGGTGGGAAATCCGGGGTGCAGATGCGGAAGAAGCTTGTCGATCATCCAGAGGAAAGCGCCGCCCAACAGAAATCCCGAGGTCGCGGGCACCCAGGCCGGCAGACCCGACCCTTCCGCCATTTCGATCGCCGGGGCGAGCAGGGACCAGTAAGACGCGGCGATCATCACGCCCGCGGCAAACCCTAACATGGCATCGAGGACTTTCCGGTTGATGGTTTTGAAAAAGAAGACCACGGCCGCTCCCAGCGCCGTGAGCAGCCAGGTGAAGAGGGTGGCGAGAAGCGCCTGGTAGATCGGGTTCAATCCGACAAAGAATTCGCGCGGCATATCCGTTTTTTCGCTTTCCGTGTGATGATGAATTTCAGAAAAAGTTTTTGGCTCTCGTCATCTCCTGACATGGCACGATGGTGCGCGTGGCGTTGACGACGGCAAGAACGGCCGTGCCCATATCCGCGAACACCGCCTCCCACATCGTGGCCATCCCCATCGTGCCCAGCAGGATGAAGATCCCTTTTACGGTAAACGCCAGAACGATATTCTGCCAGACGATCCGGCGGGTCCGCCTGGCGATGGAAACCGCCTCGGCCATTTTCATGGGGGAATCGTTCATCAGCACCACATCGGCCGTCTCGACGGCGGCGTCGCTTCCCAGGGCTCCCATGGCCACGCCGACATCCGCACGGGCGAGGACCGGTGCGTCGTTGATGCCGTCGCCCACAAACGCAATCTTGCCGTCTCTTCGGATCAGGCCCTCGAAGATGCTGACCTTGTCTTCGGGAAGAAGCCCCGCATAAAACCGGTCAATTCCCAATTGATTCGCCACCGCTTCAGCGGCGCAGGCATTGTCGCCGGTCAGCATCACAATGTGATCGACACCCTTTTGTCTGAGTGTTTGCAAGGCCTCGTACGCATCCGGCTTAACCTCGTCGCCGATGGTGATATAGCCGGCGTATACGCCGTTCACGACGATGTGGGCGGTTGTCGCATCCAATTCACATGCAGGGTGCTCGATCGATCCGCGGTGCAGAAGGGCGTCGTTGCCCACCATGATCGACCGCTCTTTGTAACGGGCCTTGACCCCCTGGCCCGGAATGTCGGTATGGTCAACAACCGCCGCGGTGTCTATGGCCGCTCCCGTTTTGTCAAAGGCGCCGGCAATGGACCGGGCGATGGGATGGTTGGAATGCGTTTCCGCGGCCGCCGCGAATTCCAGAATGTCAACTTTGGAAAATCCGTTTGTATTGACAATGTCCCTGACTTCAAAGACGCCTCGCGTCAATGTGCCCGTTTTGTCGAACACCACGGTTTTGACGGCGGCCAGCGCATCGATGAAATGGGAGCCTTTGACCAGAATGCCTCTGCGGGAAGCATAGCCGATGCCGCCGAAATATCCCAATGGAATGCTGACGACCAGGGCGCATGGGCACGAAATCACGAGCAGCACCAGAGCGCGGTAGATCCAGGTCTGAAAGGAGGCGCCGGCGACAAGCGGCGGTATCAACGCGATCGACGCCGCCGCCAATACCACGGCCGGTGTATAATACCTGGCGAAGACCGTGATGAATTTTTCGGTTCGGGCTTTTCTGGCGGCGGCGTTTTCGACCAGATCCATCACCTTGGCGATGGAGGAGGCGCTGAAGGGACGGGCGACACGGACGGTGAGGGCGCCGCTCATGTTGATCTGCCCCGCCAGCACGCCGTCGCCCGGCCTTGCGGAGGAAGGAACGGATTCTCCGGTCAGGGCGGATGAGTCGAGCTGCGTGCCGCCGGTGAGGATGGTGCCGTCCAGGGGAACTTTTTCGCCGGGTTTGATCAAAATGACATCCCCGGTCTTTACGGATTCAGGTGCGACATCCTGATATCCGCCGGGCGTCATCACGACCGCCTTGTCGGGTTTTGCCGCCAGGAGCGCCGTGATCGAGCCGCGTGAGCGCGTCACCGCCATTCCCTGGAGCAGTTCACCGATTTTATAGAAGATCATGACGCCGACGGCCTCGGAATAGGCATGAATCGCAAGGGCCCCGCCGGTGGCGATGACCATGAGGACATTTTCATCGAACAGCGTGCCGCTGCGAACCGTTCTGGCGGCGCCGGCAAGAACGTTCCAGCCGGCCAGAAGATAGGCCGCGGCAACGACGGCGATTTCCAGTATGGCCGTGGGGTGCTGGTGGAGCCGTTGCTCGAAAAAAATGTGCACGGCGAACAGCGCCGCTGCCGCCATCAAAATGGGAAGTTCTCTTTCAATAAGTCTGCCGGCCGCACCTTCATCACGTGCATGAGCGGGCGGTCTTTCAGATGCCGGCAGGATTTCGACCGCCGGATCGATCTTCCGGACCTCTTCGGCAACCCGCGTCATATCCCGCCCGCTCACCACCAGGATGAGGCTGCCGAAATCAAGCGCGGCCGCCTCGATCCCCTCGACCGCCCGCAGGCCATTTTCAATCTTCATCGCGCATGTCGCGCAGTCGAGGTTCCTGACGATAAACTTTTCCGTGGATATTCCTGCCGCCATAGCTATACCTTAATCCAACTGTCGGATCGTGTTGGGTCGCTGTCAAATATGATTAACCCTGTGATGGGACGCTCCTCTCACTTGTTGCCTCAGGATATGCCGGCGTCTGCTGCCGGACACAGACAGTGGGCGCATCATGCAAAAGGGCAGAACCATGGTCCTTGCCCTGCCGGGTCGGATCCTTCCCGATGAGAGGCAGATGCCTAGGAGGCTCATTGATCTGTCTCTGCCTTCTTTGCTGTCTTAATTTGTCGTGCCGTCATTAGGATTGATGCCGTTTTTTGGTTGGATATCGCAAACACGATTTTGTGTTCGGCGCCGTGATACCTCTTCGTCCTGATTGTTCAAAATAAGCCTTGATCTCAAACTCGGCAAGTTGAGGGTTGCCGGCATTCATCCCGTTGGCGCGTCTGGACGCTTCGCGTGAACCACGGGACATGGGGTTGCGGGGATTGTGCCTGCACCGGATGAAAGGGAAGTCTATAGGTAACCATATGATGCTGTACCATGCGTCAGCACCTGGATATGGCCGGGATATTGTTCCTGTTTTCAGGTGTGCGGTACCCCGGCCACACATCGTATGCCTCACTCACAACCGGCTGTGAGATCAGAAATTGAACACCTTTGCCTCGATGGCAAGATCGATCAGGTGGGGGCCGCCGTCCAGCAGCATGTTGGGAAAGAAGTTTTTCTCGTCAACCTGACGAGCCTTGGCGCAGGGGATTCAGACCCCGATGGGGATATCGCGGTCGACCAGATACGGCAGATAATCGTTCGGGCAATCGCCGGTCTTTGTCCTGACCGTGAAATCCCTGGTCTTATCGGCCCATGCCACGCCGCCATCGATGAGAAAAATATTGACCCTCTGTCCTTTTTCATGGGCGATCTTGGCAAACTGAAAACAGCGGGTCGCTTTTTCGTTGTCGTCCCGGCTTAACGTAAACAAGAAATTTGCCATGCGTTTCCTCCTTTTGTCAAACGGTTCACCTGATGGGCATGAGCGGTGAGAGCGAACGGATATCGGATCGTCTCATACACGAACTCGCCCTGCCGCGCCCTTGCGGCTAAATTGTATAATATGATATGGGATATTATACAATATATTTTTTCCCATGATCCCGGGCCGCAAATCGACAATTGTCGGCTTGCCAGAAGCCCCTCCTTTGCGATAAGATGTTGATGAATCGGTAAACGCGTTTGTCAGAAAATCTGTCGCGTCTGCAAATTTTAAATCCCGACGAGATGTTTCCAAAACGGCAATCAACTGATTTTTCCGCGATAAGCATATGGACTTCAACTGGGACCTCGTATGGCATTTCGTGACGGCGATGATCGCCATCGTCAACCCCGTCGAAAAAATTCCCCTCTGGGTCGAGGCGGCAAAGGGGGGCGAAACGCGGTTCCAGTGGCGGCTGGCCGCGCTCATCATTCTGACAAGCGTCGTTATCCTGCTGACCTTTCTGTTGCTCGGAAGACATATACTGGACCAGCTCAAGATCGATCTGGCCAGCTTCAAGGTCGGCGGGGGTCTGATCCTCCTGCAGTTCGGGTTCAGCATGTTGAAGGGCGAGGCGGTGCAGCTCGGCGGAGATGCCGATATCGAAAAGAGCAGAGACATCAACAAACAGGTTCTCAAACGATACCGGCAGGTATTCATTCCGATCGGCGTGCCGGTCATCGCCGGGCCCGGCGCCATCACCACCGTGATTATCTATGGCTCGCAGAGCACCACGTGGCTGACGATGTTCGGTCTGGCGGGTGCCCTGACCGGTGTTCTGCTTCTGCTTTTTCTGACGCTCGTCACCGGCCCGTTTATCGAAAGGCTGATCGGGGAAATGTTTCTGAAACTGGCCTCGCGGGTCTTCGGGATGATCCTGATCGCGATTGCCGTCCAGTTCATGGTCGATGGGCTGAAAGAGGTCTTTCCCGGATGGATCGGATAGCTTTCAGGACGTTGTTTACGGAAAACACCCGTTTCAAGGGATCAATCGACGATTAAAAGGAAAAGGCGCGTTTATGACAGATCCGAAAATGAAGAAGCAGGCAACAATCAAGGCGGCCGCGGATCAGGAGGCGCCGCCGAAAAATAAGCGCACAGGCGATGCCGCTGCGAAGCTGATCGCGACCCTGGAGCGGCACCGGGGGGAGAAGCACATCATCGTCCTTCAGGACTATCCCGATCCGGACGCGATTTCAACAGCCCTCGCGCACCAGATCTGCTGTAACCGCTTCGATATCGAAACGGACATCGTGTATACCGGACGTATCAGCCACCAGCAGAACGTGGCCCTGGTCCGTCTCCTGGCTATCGAAATGTCTCGGTACGAGTCTTCACTGGCGCTGGAGCAGTATCAGGGCGCCGTTTTTCTCGACACCCAGGGAACCACCGCCATGGGCCTGGTCAAGGCGCTGAAGGATGCAAAAATTCCGAAGATTGTCGTTGTGGATCATCATGAGATTCAGGGCGAGCTGGATGTCGAATTCAAGGATATCCGCCGCGACATCGGCAGCACGGCGAGCATCTACTCGGAATATCTGCAAAATGGACTGCTCGAACTCGACGGCTCCCTTACCGAACATGTCAAGATCGCCACCGCCCTAACCCACGGCATCATCACGGATACCAACGGATTTGTCTACGCCCGGCCGGAAGACTTCCAGGCGGCGGCTTTTCTGAGCCGCTTCAAGGACGCGGATCTGTTGAATCAGATCATGATGCAGGAGCGCTCCCGGCAGACAATGAATATCACCGAACGGGCGCTCAGGAACCGGAAGCTGGCCGAAAGCTTTTCCATCAGCGGCATCGGCTATCTCCGGGCCGAAGACCGGGATGCCATTCCCCAGGCCGCCGATTTCCTTCTGACCGAAGAAAACATCCACACCGCCATCGTCTACGGCATCGTCACCTGCGAGGGCCAGGCGGAAATCATGGTGGGATCGTTCCGGACCTCCAAGATCACGCTCGACCCGGATGCGTTCATCAAGGAGGTTTTCGGCAAGGACGCCGGCGGCAACTACATCGGCGGCGGAAAACTCTCCGCCGGCGGTTTCCAGATCAACATCGGTTTTTTGTCCGGCGGCAAAGACGAGGAATTCAGGCAGCAGAAATGGCGACTGTTCGACAAACAGATCCGACAGAAGATTTTCACGAAAATCGGCTTCAAGGAAAAAGAGGACGCGTGACGGCATTCAAATGACAAAAAATGGCAAAGGAGAAAAACATGGCAGAGAAAAAAACGAACGGCAAGCCCAAGCAGGAATTAAAACAACAGTATGTATATGTAAAAGATCAGGACGGGGTAGAATATATCTGCCGGCTCGAGGATTTGAAAAAACCGGATGAGCTGTCGGAGGAAGAAAAGAACAAATGCATGATTCCGCCCGGCAGTGCGTGATATTCTCACCAGGTTTTAACGATCACCGAATCTATCGTGGCGAGATCCGCGATGGGAATATGGCACAGGATGTGGTGTTTCCCCTTGACCTTACGCCACGGCGGGATTTCGGTTTCGCAGATCCTGCCGTCGTCGGGGAGCATGTCGCGGCGGGGGCACCGGGTGTGGAAGCGGCATCCCCGGGGCGGGTCGAGGGCGCTCGGGACACTGCCGCTCAGGCGGATCGATTTCTGCTCGGCCGCGGGGTCGGGGATCGGGACCGCCGACAGCAGAGCCTCGGTGTAGGGGTGGTAGGGCGGGGCGTAGATCGTTTCCGCGGGGCCCATCTCCATGATCTGGCCCAGGTACATGACGGCCACGTCGTCCGAGAAAAACCGGACCACGGAGAGGTCGTGGGCGATGAAGATGAGGGTGGTGCCGAAGGTTTTTTGGACCTCCAGCAGAAGGTTGAGAACGGCCGCCTGTACCGAAACGTCCAGGGCCGACACCGGCTCGTCGCAGATGACCATGTCCGGGCGGCTGGCCAGGGCCCGGGCGATGCCCACCCGCTGCTTTTCGCCGCCCGAGAGCTGTCGGGGATACCGGTCGTAGTAGGCCGGGCTCAGCCGGACGGCTTTTAAAAGCCGCAGGACCTCCCGGCGGATGCCGTCCCTGGAGAGATCCCTGAAGCGCCGGATGGGGCGGGCGATCTGATGGCCCACGGTGAATGCCGGGTTGAGGGTGGCGTCGGGGTTTTGAAACACCATCTGGATGTCGCGGATGATATGCGTCGCCCGCTGGGCCACCGGCTGGTTGATGTCGACGCTCAGAAACTCCAGTTCGCCGTCGGTGACGTCCTCGAGCCCGATAATGCCCTTCACGAGGGTTGATTTGCCGCACCCGGACTCACCCACGATACCCAGCGTCTTTCCTCTGGCGACGCTGAACGAGATATTGTCCACCGCCTTGACGTAGCGGGGCTTTTCGAGCCCGAAAAGGCTCCTGATCGAGCCTGCCTCGGTTTCGTAGTAAATCTTGAGGTTGTTCAGGTTGAGCAGAATCTCCTCGGCGGCTGGATCGGGGGGGTCTTCTTCCGCACGGATTTTCGCCTGGATCTGCGCCATCCGACTGTCCTCCCATACCTTTCGGGCCCGGATGCAGCGGGCCTGGTGGTCGTCGCCGACATCCGTCAGCATCGGCCAGGCGGTGGTGCAGGCGGGTATTTCGTATGCGCATCGGGGCGCGAAGATGCAGGCGTCTTCCGGCCGCCGGTGGGGCGGTGGGACCCGGCCGGGGATGGGGAAGAGGGTCGCGCCGGCCTTGTCCTCGCCCAGGCGGGGAACGCAGTGGAGCAGGCCGTTGGTGTAGGGGTGGGATGGATTTTCGAACAGATCCGCCACCGGGCCACTCTCGACCACCTGGCCGGCATACATGACGCAGAGGTGATCGCTCACCCGCGCCACGACGCCTAAATTGTGCGAGATGAAGAGGATGCCGGTGTCGAATTCCTGCTCCAGCTCTTCGACAAGATCCAGCACCGTCGCCTCCACGGTCACGTCGAGGGCGGTGGTCGGCTCGTCCATGATGAGAAGCGCGGGCGTGTTGAGCATGGCCATCGCGATGACGACCCGCTGCTGCTGTCCGCCGGAAATCTGATGGGTATAGCGGCGCATGACGGCGCCGGGGTCGGGCATGTGGACCCTTCGGAGCATGTCGATGGAAAGGTCCTCCGCGTCCGCCCGGCTGATGTTCTGGTGGCTGGTCAGCACCTCGCTCAGCTGCCTGCCGATCCGGACCGACGGATTGAGGGCGGCCATGGGGTCCTGGTAGACCATGGCGATGCGGTTGCCCCGCAGCCGGTTGAGCTCCCGCTGGGACCGGCCGACCAGCTCCTCTCCCTCGAAACGGACGCTTCCCCCGATGATCCGGCCGTTGGCTCCCAGAAAATCGACGATGCCGAACGCCACGGTGCTTTTTCCGCAGCCGGACTCGCCGACGATGCCCAGGGTCTGGCCCCTCCGGACCTTGAACGAGACATCCCGGACGGCCGGAAGAAGCCCCTTTCGGGTCTTGTACGAGATAAAGAGGTTGTCGACCTCCAGGATGACGGAAGGATCCGGGCTGTCCGCCGCGTCCGGTGCATGATGGTCGGTCATAAGACTTCCCCGCCGGTTGGTTGAGGTTGCTGAATCGGAGTGCCGCCGCCTACTGGTAGCGCATGGTCTCTTCCCTCAGCCCGTCGGCCAGGAGGTTGAGGCCGACGACGAGAGACGCGATGGCCAGGGACGGCCAGAGGGCCGCCCACGGGCTTCCGGAGAGAATGAACTCGCGGCCCTTGGCCACCATGCTGCCCCAGTCCGGTGACGGCGGCGGCAGGCCCAGGCCCAGAAACCCCAGTGTTCCCATGGCGAAGATGGCGTATCCGACCCGGAGCATGGCGTCGATGATGATCGGCCCCTTGGCGTTGGGGAGAATCTCGACGAACATGATATAGGCGGTGCTCTCCCCGCGCGTCTCGGCCGCCCGCACGTAATCCCGGGTACGGATGTCGAGCGTGAGGCTTCTGACCAGTCGCGCCACGCCCGGCGTCCCGACGATGGCGATGGCGAAGACGACATTGACGGCCGAAGCGCCGATGGCCGCCACGATGATGAGATACAGCAGGATGATGGGGACGGCCATCATGGCATCGAGAAGCCGCATGACCAGCTCGTCGATCCAGCCGCCCCGGTATCCGGCCAGAAGCCCGAGGGTCGCGCCCAGGAGGAGGGACGCCAGTACGCCCCATATGGCGGTGCCGCCGGGCAGCCGGAAGTTTCCGGTCACGGGCAGCACGACCAGGACGATGCGGGCGCCGTAGGCCAGCCGAGACCAGATATCCCGTCCCAGCTCGTCGGTGCCCAGGATGTGCTCCGCCGAGGGCCCCTGGTTGGGCGCTTTCCAGTCCTGTTCCGTCGGACTGTAGGAGGTGACCGCCGGGGCGAAAAGGGCTGCAAAGACCCAGAACAGCACCAGAAACAGCCCGACGACGGCGGTTTTCGATGCACACAGAACCGACAACCCGTTTCTCATCCTGACGGCCCAGCTCCTGCGCCCGGGCGGTTCGTCGGTGAGCGCTTCCGGCGGGTCGGTGAGTGCTGTAGGCGGTGTGGTTTCGTTCATGCGGCTCCGTTATGTATACCGAATGCGTGGGTTCAAAAAGGTGTAGATGACGTCCGCCACGAGCTGCGTTCCCACCGCCACGAGCACCATGATCATGGTGCCGGCCTCGAGGGCGTTGATATCTTTGTACAGGGCGGAATCGAGAAGATACTGTCCCAGGCCGGGATATCCGAAAACCACCTCCACGATGACGATGCCGCCCATGAGCCAGTTGACGTGCAGCATGATGACCGTGATGGGTGCGATGAGGGCGTTTCTGAGGGCGTGACCAAAGACGACCTTCCGGTATGGAAGGCCCTTCAGGAACGCCGTCCGGATATACGGCGCGCGCATCACGTCGGCCATGCTGGCCCGGGTAATCCTGAGAACGTAGCCCAGTTCGATGAGGGTGAGGGTCAGCACCGGGAGGATCAGCATGTCGGGCCGCTCCCACGGCGCCTTCTCGCCGAAGACCGTGGCGCCCGGCACGATCTGGAGCCAGGTGGCGAAGACCAGGATCAGAAAGATGCCCGTGGCGAACTCGGGAACGACCGAGAACATCATCCCCGAGATCGAGAGGAACCGGTCTTTGAACGAGCCCTCCTTGAGGCCCGCGACGATGCCCAAAAGCAGGGCCAGCGGCATGACGATGACAAAGGCGATCGAGGCCAGCACGAGGGAATTGCGGAGGCGGACGAAGAGGCTTTTGCCGACCGGCCGTCCGGTTCTGAGCGAGACGCCCGGATCGCCCCGGAGAAACCCTTTCTTGAGAGGGATGTATTCGAGCGGACCGCCGCTCGTTTCCATCCAGCCGGTGCCGACGACAAAGGTCCAGACCTTGCGGTCGGAGCCCTTCTCCCAGAGGACGGCGTGGTTCTGAAGGTCGACGCCCCAGAAGACCGACGAGCCGTCCTCGCGGGTCAGCCACCGTTCGTTGTCGATCCGCTCGGCGACCTGCCCGTCATTCCCTCGGGTGTGGGCGATGAGATCGTCTCCCGCAAGATTCCACCGGACGAGCCGGCCGTTTTCATTCTCGGCCCACCATTCCTCGAACCCTTTTTTGGTGACGATCTTTTTGAGGGGGAGACCGACCTTGCCGGAGGCAACCCAGTCACTGCCGAAGAGCCAGTAGAAATAGCGGGTGGTTACCGGCTTATCGAGCCCCATCTGCTTGAGAAACGACCGTTCCTGTTCGGGCGTGATAAAGGCGCCCAGGATATTCTTGGCGACATTTCCCGGCGAGGATTCGGCAATGAGAAACACCGCCATCGAGACCAGAATCATGGTCAGGACCAGAAGGATAAAACGCCGCAGGATAAATTTGGCCATGATGCGTCTTCGTTCCTCGCGTTCCCTCGCTGTTGCATGCGCGCGGCGCGCCTAAGTAAAACGTCGGGCCGCCGCCGGATCAGGCGCTCAGCCAGGCATTGCCCAGATTCAGGTAGAGGCTGGGATGGGATTGGACGTTCTGGACCCGCTTGGTGGTGATCGTCCATACATTGATCCAAAAAGCGTTGCCGATGGAGCCGCGCTCCTGCTGGATTTTTTCCAGCTTGCAGAAGATCCGGCGCCGTTTTTCGATATCGAGCGTGCCGTTGGCCTCTTTCAGCAGCGTCGAAAATTCCGGGTCGACCCATCGGGATTCGTTCCATGGCGCCGGCTTGCCCTGGTCGTCGGACGTGTACCCGAGGTTGAGCACCATCGTGCCCAGGGGGCGGTGGGCCCAGGTCGTAATGCCCAAGTCGACCTCGGTCCATTTTTCCCAGTACTGGCTGTTGGGCATGGTCTTGATGTTGATGCGGAACCCCGCGGCGGCGGCGTCCTGCTTGAGGATCTCGGCGTACCGGACGATCTCCTTCCAGCCGCTGCCCACCGCCAGGTTGATGTCGAGGCCGTTCGGATAGCCGGCCTCCGCGAGAAGCTTTTTGGCCTGTTCGGGATCGTATCTGGGTGTTTCGATGGGGCAGTATTCAGGATGCTTGCGACTGACGTGCACATCCTGGCCCTCAATTCCCTGGCCGAAATAGGCCAAGGCTAAAATCTTCTCGCGGTACTGGCAGAGCTTGAGGGCGGTGCGGACCCGGTTGTCGGTCCATGGCTTCAAGTCGACGCGCATCCTGAGGACCCGTGTCTGGTTGGTGGCCACCGGCAGCACATTGACCCGCGGGTCGTCCTTGAGGGTCTGGAAAGCCTCGGTGGCGCCGATGTCTCCGAAATCGATGATATCGACCTCGCCGGCCTGAATGGCGGCGATCATCGGCGGCATCTCGGTGCCCATGTCGATGAATTCCACGCCGTCCATATAGGGCATGGGCTTGCCGTCCGCCCCCTTTTTCCAGTAATCATCGCGCCGTTTGAGGACGCAGCGCTCGCCTTCGCGGTAGGATGCCAGAAGGTAGGGGCCGGTGCCGTGGGGCGCCTTGATGAAATCCCCCTCGAAGGTCCGGCTGTTGAGTACGATCGCAGGATAGTGGAACAGGTGCTCGGGCACGCCGATTTCAGCGGTTTTGAGATGGAGTTTGACCTGGTGGTCCGACACCTTTTCGATGCCGGTCCGGTCGAGATAACCGCCGATCATGCCGAGCATGGACGATCCCACGTCTTTGTCGAGCCACTGGTTGAAGGTGAAGATGACGTCGTCGGCGTTGAAATCGTCGCCGTTGTTGAATTTGATTCCCCGGCGGAGGTTGAGCGTCCAGGTCTTGAGATCCTCGCTCGCCTGCCAGTTTTCCAGAAGATAAGGGTGGGTGATGTTCTCTTCGTCGGTGTAGGTCAGGTATTCGGCGACCTGCCGCAGCTGATTGGAGGGCACGATCCATGAAAACTGGGCGGGATGGGTAACCTTGTGGACCGGAGCCGCCACCTTGAGGGTGCCGCCGCGCTTGATGTCGGCGGCCCGTGCCTTCCTGGGCCAGCCGAGGCCCGCCATCTGGCCTGCGGCGAATGCCGACAAGCCCAGCAGGCTCGAATACCGGATGAAGTCGCGGCGGGACATTTTGCCGTTGTCGAGGTTGCTCTTGTATTCCCGGATGGCCGGATGAATCGCTGCGGGGTCGATCTTCATGCATCCTCCTTAGTGGCGGCAGGAGCGCCGACGACACGGCGCGTTGCGGCGGGCAATCTCGCAAAGAATCGCGCCTTTCCGTTTCCTGCCTGATCGTAGGTCGGTATGTTTCCAGATTGTTTCAACATTCTGCCTTCACCCTCTCATACCCCTCTCATAATTATTGATATCTACCATAATTCCCGCGTCTGTCAAGTTATCGTTTCCCGCATTCAGACCCGCGCCAGCGCCTGGTCGAGATCGGCGATGATGTCTACGGGATTCTCCAGCCCGACCGACAGGCGAATGAGGCCGTCGTGGATGCCGGCGATCCGCCGCTCTTCCGGGCTCAGGTGCTCGTGGGTGATCGTCGGCGGGTGCATGCAGATGGTCCGACTCGTGCCGAAGGTGACGGCGTGGACGACCAGTTCGAGGCTGTTCATGAGCCTGGCCGCGCCCGCCGTGCCGTCGGCGGCCACAAACGAGAGCAGGCCGCCGTGGCCGCGCATCTGCCGGCAGGCCAGGAGGTGCTGGGGATGGGTGTCGAGGCCCGAGTAGTTGACATGCTCCACCCGGGGATGGCCTGCCAGGAACTCGGCGACGGCCTGGGCGTTTTCGCTGTGGCGGGCCATGCGCATGGAGAGGGTCTCGATGTACTGAAGGGTCATCCAGGCTTCCATGGGCTGCATGACGGCGCCCACGAACTCCGTGGTGTTCCAGCGGATATCCTCGACCAGCGGCTCCGGACCGACGATCGCGCCGCCCAGGACGGTGGCGTTTCCGGCGATGAACTTGGAGACCGACAGGAGCACGATGTCCGCGCCCAGATCCATCGGCCGCTGCAGCGCCGCCGTGGCGGTGGTGTTGTCGACGACGAGGGGCACGCCCTTGGCGTGCGCCGCATCGGCCACCGCCTTGATATCGGTGATGAAGAGGCATGGGTTGCTGGGGGTTTCGATCCAGACGAGCCTGGTCCGGCCGTCGATCCGGCGATCCCACGACGCGGGGTCGGCCGGATCCTCCACGAACCGGAACGTGACGCCGCACCGTTCGGGGAAGATGGACTGGGCCTGCTTGTATCCTTCGCCGAAGATGTTGAGGGAGGTCACGATGTTGTCGCCCGGGCGCGCGATCGTGAAGATCAGGTTGAAGAGCGCCTGGGAGCCCGACGCCGCGGTGATGCAGGCCTCGCCGCCCTCGAGCGCCGCGAGCCTTTCCTCCAGAACGGTGTTGGTCGGGGTGCGGGTCCGTCCGTAGACCGGGCAGGGAATCTTGTCGAAGGCTTCATAGGGGTAGGTGATGGACTGCACCAGCGGCGGAACGAAAGACCTGAAATCGTTCCGGTTGGCAATCGGGTGAAATCCGGCGTGGAGGGCCCGGGTGTCGAACCCTGTGCAGGCGTCGTCCCGCACCTTCCTGGGTGCCTTGGGATCGTACGTCCAGGGATCCCTCATAAAGAAATGATCACTCTTGCTCATCGCCTGACTCCTGTATTGCAATATCGAATCGATAGGTGGGGTTATGCCGGGATGTCCGGCCGGTTGATTCCGTCGATCCAGGCCTGTTCCCGGTCGACGATGCTCCTGATCGCCGTCCGGATTTCGTCGGACAGGGGAATGGCCCGGTGTTTTTCAAGGATGTCGTCGATGACCCGGGAAGCCTGCTGCTCCATCGTCATCCCGCCTTTTTTGAGCCAGAGGGAATAGGGCCCCTTATCGACAAGCCTGGAGTGGAACGGCTCCTTGAAATGGCGCATCGTGTGGGGATGCCCGAGGTAGTTGCCGGTGGGGCCCAGTGCGTCGATGACGTCGAGGGCCAGGGTCTCGTCGTCGACCACGACGCCCCGGGTGGCGGCCCGGAGGAACCCGATGGTTTCGTTCGCGATGACCATGAGCTGGAGCGATCCCTGGAGACCGGCGTCCATGAACCCGACGTCGTGGACGATGTTGGCGCCGTGGAGCAGGGCGGTCGTGAGGCTGATGGTCGCCTCCATGCCCGTCTGCTGGTCGAGGACCTTGGCGTCGGTGGCGCCGCCCAGGCCGAAGACCGGAAGTCCGTAGTATTTTCCCATCGAGGTCGGAACGCCCTGCTCGTCCGCCAGAACGTAGTTGCCGACCATGGTCTTGAGGTTGTACGGGCCGCCGTTCCATCCGGGGACCGCCACCGGCGACCCTTCCCGCACGAGCTGGGCCAGGACGATGCCGGTCATGATGCCCGCGTTCATGGATGCCATGCAACCGGCGGTGGTGGCGGGCGCGTTGACGCCGCCGGCGTTCAGGGGGATCCAGAGCTGGGGCAGGCCTTTTTCGGCCAGGTAGATGCACTTCTGGAGGGCCTCCTGGTTGGCCGTGAGGCCCGAGGTCACGTTGATGTAGCAGGTGGCGAAAGGATAGCGCCGGAAGGCCTCGACACCCCCGGCGACGGCCTCGCACATCTCGACGGCGGCCCGGCATCCCTCGAAATCGGGTGACACGAAAACGATGGGCTTCGTCGTGTGCGCGAGCATGACCTCCATCTGATACCGGTCGTAGATCTGCTGGTTCACGTCGGTCGGGAGGAAAAGAGACATGACGAAGTCGATCTCGGACAGGGCGTCCATGACGGTGACGGCGTCGACAACGTCCTGGAGGACGGGCTTCCGGCGCAGGCCGGTGCGGTGGTCGAGGACGTTGAGGCAGTCGGACCCGCCGCCGTAGTAGGTCTGGTGTCCCCAGGCCCGAATCGCCGGACGCCGGTGCCGGTCGTAGAGGGTGAGCCGTTTGGGCGCCTGGGCCAGGGCGCGGGACACCATGAATTCGGGGATCCGGACGCGGATGCCGTCCGCCCGGGCGCCGCCTTCGACCAGGAAGCCCCGGGCTTTTTCATCGTGGACGTCCACCCCGGTCCGCTCGAGAATTTCCAGGGTGGCCATGTGGATCTTCTCGCATTCCTGCCGCCCCATCCGGGCGTAGCGGGCGCTCTCCATATGTGTGTCGTGGGTCGAAATCATCTCTTCCTCGCTCTCGATCGATCAGAATTGTGGAAAAACAGACGGTTGCAAACAGGGTTGCGGAACACCACAACGTTTTTATACTGAAATATTCCCGGCAGGCCGCTCGGGCGGCCGGCCCCGCGCGTCCCATCCCATGGCCTGGTAGAACTCGGCGATCATCCTGTCAAATTCCGGGCGGTCGATCCCCTCCTCTTCCTCATCGCGGCCGGTGAAAAACATGGCCGGAAGGTCGTCGTCCGCCGTGTCGAGGCCAAGTTTAATGTTGATTTGCCGTTCGAGGTCGGCGGTCCTCTGCCCGATCGCAAAGAGCTCCCGCGCCGTCATGTCCCAGCCGGTCAGGGCCGAGACGAGGCGGGCCTCGTTTTCGAGGTCGAAGGTGCCGATCAGGGAGAGGGCCGGCACCTTGCAGATGCCCAGGCTGTCGACGATGATGTTGACGAGAACGGCCCGCTGCACCAGGCGCCCCTTGCCGTCATAGCTCTTCGGGTCGATCGCCTTTGCCGTCCCGAAGACGCGTGCGGCCTGGTCGGGGGTCCAGCGGTGCTCCATGGAGGCATACACGTTGTTGTAGTCGCCGCCGCGGCTGGAGACGGCGTATCCCAGGGCCGAGGCCAGGAGGGCCGCCGGATGGTAGGCGGTCAGCTCGAGCCCCTTGACGTGGGCGGCGAACCGTTCGGCGCCCCGGCCGATCGTTTGGGCCGCCCGGCGCACGCCGCCGGCCAGGACGCCGCCCAATCCGACGCCTGCGGCCATCTGCCGGATCAGGGTTTCCATGGCCGCGCCATTACCCCAAAAGAGGTCGAGCCCGTCCGTAAGATCCCGGTCGATGATGCCCCGTTCATAGAGGTCCATGGCAAAGGCGATGGCCGTCGCGGCCGAGGTGGAGTCGAGGCCCAGTCGGGTCAGAAGGTTGTCCAGATGGATGAGGGTGGGGGCGTCGTCCAGGCCGCACTTGGCCCCCAGATTGATCATGGGTTCGAACTCGGGCCGGAAGAGGTCGCGGTCTTTGTATGTTCCCTCGGTGAACCGCAGAACGGCCTTGCACCGCACCGGGCACCGCGCGCATCCCCGGACCCGGACGCGGGCGCTCTTCAAACCGGCGCCGTCCAGGGCGTCGGTACCTTCGAACCGCCGCTTCCGGTAATTCCGGGTGCTGAGCAGGGCGTTGTCGTCGGCCCATTTGACATATCCTGCACCGCCCAGCGCCTGGAACACCTTGAAATCCGGAGATCCGGTGATCTGGCGGAGATAACTCGTCACCGCCTCTTTTACGGCAGGCGTGCGCCGCTCGCGGGAGGAGTGCCCGTCTTGCCGGACGATGACGGCCTTGAGTCGTTTGGCGCCCATCACCGCCCCCATGCCGGTCCGGCCGGCGGCATGGTCCCGGTCGGTCACGATGCAGGCGAACGCGGCGCCGTTTTCACCGGCCGGCCCGATGGCAAGGGATTGAAACGCCAGCCCGGGCAGCATCTCTTTCAGGGCTTCGTGGGTGGCGTCGGTATTCCTGCCCCACAGGGCTTCGGCGTCCCGGATGTGAACGCCCGCGGCGCCGATGTCGATATAGACCGGCCGGTCGGCCCGGCCGCGGACGACAATGCCCTGGTATCCGGCGGCCCGCAGCCGTATCCCGAAATCGCCGCCGACG
>AMWB02101996.1_pt2 | contig 56929 bp, 49 predicted proteins | sample 200311 | NCBI WGS metagenome assembly AMWB02 (sample SAMN02737377, study PRJNA173069) | bioreactor metagenome | biome: anode biofilm in microbial fuel cells | place: USA: California | collected 2010-12-16 | reverse complement strand
CCACGGCGACCCGGTACCCCGGGGCCGCCGCAGCCAAGTCGATCGAGCAGATCCGCGCGTTGTCGGAAGCTCGGAGATTGGAGGCTCGTCAGGAAGCCGTCTGGCGGCGTCAGACTCCGGCCGGAGACTGATGTGAAGAGCTGACGCCTCACCTGGGGCGCCGGAGCTAATCCTGAAGCGGGACCGAGTCGACTCGGTCCCGCTTTCGTTTTCGGTCGTGTGGTTACTGGGTCCGAGAGGAGTCCGTCAGTGGTGCAAACCGTTGCCGGGCGAGGAGTCGAATCTCGTTGGCCATCGCCGTGTCACCGGTACTTCGGTAGGCCAGGGCGAGATTGACGTAGGCCTCTGCCAGCGAACTATCCCCTTCGATGGCCAGGCGGCTGTATCGAATCGCCTGGGCCATCAAACCCCGTTGACCGGAAATCGAACCAAGCAGGAACTGGCTACGGGCTTTCTGGCGGGCTACACCGGCGCGGTCGTTGGGAAACGACTCGTTGAACGCGGCATCATCGGTTTCAATAGGGGGCGGTTGACTGTGGAGCGCCCGCGTGGCCAGTTGCTCTGCGTAGACAAGGTTCTGCCGTCGCAGCAGGGTCACCGCACCTTCGGTCAGGACAGCAAGGGGCTGTTCGGTTCGCGCCATGGCATTCTCCGTGGCAACGACCAGCGCGGAGTCGCTGATGCTGCTGTCCGCGGCGGCGATGCGAAGGAAGAGCAGATTGGCGGTGAGGTCGTAGGGCTGGAGGGTCAGCGCGCGGCTGATTCCGGTGCGGGCAGCCGGCAGATCCATCCTGAGGAGGTCGAGCGAGGCGAGATTGGTGAAAGCCTTGGCGCGGAGGGGGTGAAGGCGTGTTTCGCGGGTGAAGTAGTACTGGGCCGAGTCGGCTTGTCCCAAGCGCAGATGGCAGACGCCGATATTGAGGTTCAGGTCGGCAAAGGATGAGTCGAGGGCCAGCGCCCGGCGATTCTCGGTCAGCGCCGCCTCGTAGTCGCCGCGATGGTACAGGTGCAGGGCCAGTGAGGTCATGTCCTGAACATTCACCCCCGGACGGAGCGAAAACCATGGCCAGGCCGCGACAGCGCCCAATCCGGCAACGATGATCAACTGCCTGAGGAAACGTCGGCGGTCGGTGAAGAGCGAGCCCACCAGATTGCAGATTACCGGGCCGGCCAGGCTCAAGAGGAGCGGCACCATCGGCAGGCGAAACCGGCTGTTCACGAAATACAGGGCTGACAGGGCCGAGAAACTCGCCAAAATGGCCACCATCCAGCGCACGCGACTATCGGAACGGATGGTCAGCCCCGCTCCAACCACGGCCATGGCCAGGAGCAAAGAGAAGGACAGCGGAATGACTTGCAGCCACGGAATTCTCCGAAAGAATACGCCAATATCCCGGTTGTTGGCCAGCTCGTGAGGGCCCCAGAAGAAGAAGAGTTTCCGCCCGTAGAGTGCGAGGGCCGAAAGGGGGTGGTCTCCAATCCACGCCGTCCCCTTGGCCGTCCAGTAGGCGGAGACCTCGCCCGGGGTCAGCGGGCGGCCGGCGTCGCGCTCGGCCTCAAAGGTGATGTCCGCGATGCGCCAGTTGAAGCCGTAGGGCTCGGGGAGCAGAGCGGAGACGCCATCGGCTTCGGCGTTATTGCCGATGTACCAGTTGATCCCGCCCTGGGATGCGATCGGGACCGGGTCGTGAGCGACGATGAGGTTTCTCAGGAAGATCGGTCCCACGAAGACGGCCATGCCGGCGCACAGCAGGGCGAGCCCTTTCAACAAGTCAAGCGAGCCTCGATGGCGCCATAAAACGGCCAGTCCGATCACGGGAAGAACGGCGAAAGCGGTCGGTCGGGTTATAGCGGCCAAACCGAGCGCAAGTCCGAGCCACAGGAGATCGCGAGTGCGATCGGTATCCAGCCACACCACGAAACGAAGCAGGGCGATCTGGAGCAGGAGGGTGAACAGCGGGTCGAGCAGCAGTTCGCCATCGAAGTAGATTGCCACAGGATAGATGGCGTGCAGCGCCGCGGAAATGAGTCCGGATCGCTGTCCGAACAGGCGGGCTGAGATCACATAGGTCAAGCCCACCGAGAGGACGCCCACCAGAATTCCGAACAGGCGGGCAGCCCATAAGGACACGCCAAAGAGCCACCAGAGAGCGGCCAGGCAGTAGATGTAGAACGGTGCGCGGAAGTAAGTGGTGTCGCCGGCGAGGTTTCCCTCTGCAATGGACTGGGCCCAGTGCAGGTGGTACCAGTTGTCGACCGAGAGAGCGGTCCAATCCGGCAGGGCGGAATACTGAACCAGATAAAAGAGGCGAATCAGGAAGGCGGCGGCCAACAGAATGCAGAGGGTCCGATAGCGGGTCCAGAGCTCTCGAAGTCGGAGAATCATGGCGCGAATATATCGAGAATCCCCGCCAAAGGCGTCGTAAAAAAGTGCACGCCAATAACCTGGCTTGTACGACAATATGTCTCCGGTTTGCATATATATGGGATCTCTCCTGCACATCGGAAGCGATTTCCCTGAAAGTAGTGCTTTTCTAACCGATTGCTAATGTGTATGTTACCATCCCCTGGGTGAGGCTCTATGCAGACCTGTGCATAACGAGCACACCACAGGGCAACGGCATACCCTTTGCTCTTTTCCGGTTAGGAACTGAAGCACAGGAGCGTACATGAAGACAGGCACCTCACACCTCGTGATCTTCGCAGCGCTGATTCTCTCGGCCGCCGTGCCGGGTGGGTTGGTGGCTGGCATGTCCGGTACGCTTTCCCCGTCGCTCGATTCGCTGTCAGGCAGTTCGGTCGACAGCAACGTGGCGGTAGTGATTTTCCTCGAACAGAAATCAAAAGGTCAGATACAGAGCGCGGTCGCTTCGCTGCCGGATCAGACGCGCGCGACCCGCATAAAGAGCGTTTTGCGGACGTTGACTTCCGGTTCGGCGATGGACCGTTCGGCGGCCGTCGAGAGTTTTCTGGCTGATCGGGCGATCGGCGACGTGCGTCGGTTCTGGATTGCCCCGGCCATGGAGGCCGTGGTGCCCGTTTCGGCCCTGGCCGAACTGGCGTCGCTCCCCGGCGTGGTCCGGGTGGTGCCGAACGTGGCACTTGATTTCGATGAACCGATGGAAGTGAAGCCGGCTCCGTCGGCGACCACGTCAGTGGCAAGTGAGCTGTCGCTGTTAAAGATACCTGAACTGTGGCAGATGGGATTCCGTGGCGCCGGCCGGTTGATCTGCTCGTTCGACACCGGAGTCGAGAGCACGCACCCGGCGCTGGCCTCCAAGTGGCGCGGGACTCATGCCGAGCTTTCCTCCTGCTGGTTCTCCAAGGTGGCGCCTGATACGATTCCGTACGACAAGTCCGGCCACGGCACGCACACGATGGGCGTCATGGTCGGATCGACCGCGACCGATTCATTCGGCGTCGCTCCGGCGGCCGAGTGGATCACCGCCGGTGTCATCGACCAGGGTCGTCCGCTGAACGTGACGATTGCCGATATCATTGAAGCGTTTCAGTGGGCGCTGAATCCGGACGGCGACACGGCGACGACCGATGACGTGCCGGATGTCATACTGAATTCCTGGGGGATACCGACCGGGCTGTTCGAGCCGTGCGATCAGACGTTCACGACGGTGATCGACAACGTGGAAGCGGCCGGCATCATGACGATCTTCGCCTGCGGCAATGAGGGGCCGAACGCCATGACCATTCGTAATCCTGCCGATATGGCCGCGACGCCGATCAACTCGTTTTCCGTGGGAGCCATCGACCTGACCCAGACGATCGCCAACTTCTCCAGCCGCGGGCCGTCGTCGTGTGACACCACCCAGATCAAGCCGGAGCTGGTGGCGCCCGGTGTGTCGATTCGCTCCTCCACTCGCGGCGGTACCTATGCCTATATGAGCGGCACCTCCATGGCCGCACCGTATATCGCCGGTCTGGTGGCTCTGTGCCGGGAATATAATCCGGATGCCACCGTCGCCCAGATCAAGTATGCCCTGCTCCAGGCGGCGGTTGACCTCGGTCCGACGGGCGAGGACAACGCCTACGGTCATGGGCTGGTGGATGCCTCGCGTCTGCTCCAGTACCTGCCGTCTTCCTCATCCGTACGATTCTCACTGCTGGGGCGCGTCATTTCCGGTGACGGCGTGGCCAACCCGGGAGAAGCGATTGACCTGCAGCTTTTGGTGGGGAAGATCGGTACGATCGAGAAGGCCAGCGGCAGTCTGGTCAGTTTGGTTCCCGGTCAGGTACTGATTACGAAGTCCTCGGCGCAGTTCCTCTTCGGTTCGGGCGGTTCGACCGCCCTCAACGCCGACCCGTTCAGTCTGCTGCTCGATTCCACGCTGGTGAACGGTACCGAGATTCCGCTCATGGTGACTTTCCGCGATTCCTCCTCCGCGGTTCTGGACAGTCTTTCGCTCACGCTGGTGGCCGGTTATCCGGCCCCGGGGCGGACCCTGGCGCTTTCCACGAGCAAGATCGAGGTGTCGGTTTCCGACTTCGCCCAGTACGGTCTGGCCCCCGGTTCCATTTACAACCTGGCCGGACAGGGGTTCCGCGTCAACGGCAGTCACAACCTGTTATATGAAGCCGGACTGATCGTCGGGCGGAACAGCCTCCAGTTGGCCAGTTCGGTTCGGGATTCCCTGGGCTGCTACTGCCCGTCCGATTTCGCGCCGACTGAGCCGCTGAGCGAAACGCTGAATGCCGCCGATGGCGGAATCCGCACCACCTGCCGGTTTTCGGACACGCGCAGCGCGATTTCGATACCGGTGACGATCAGCCAGACGACGGATCACTTCCAGACCACCGAAGATGCCGGGTATGTTATCATAACGTATCATCTGGTCAATCAATCGCTCCAGACGCTCACCGGCATCCAGTTCGGCCTGTTAACGGACTTTGACCTCAGTGACGAATATGACCAGACCGCGCTCAACTCGGATTTGCGCCTGGCTTACCAGCGGGGGGATGGCACCAAGGTCGTGGGCCTTGCGGCGCTGACCGACGGCGCGCGCTTCCGCGCTCTGGACAACGGATCGGGCAAGCGGGGCCTGAGCGGGGTCGAGAAATACAACCTGATATCGGCGGCCGGCGATTCCGTTGACGCCTCGGCTATCGGCGACCGGATCATGCTGGTAAGTTTCGGCCCGTTCACGATCGGTGTCGGCGATTCGGTGGCCGTGTCCATTGCCGTGATCGGTGGTGAGTCGGTTTCCGAGGTGGCTGCGAGCGCGACCCGCGCTATGCAGAAAATGGGGATTCCGACCGGGATCGACGATCCCGAAGCGCTGGTGCCGGAGACCTTCACGCTCGACCAGAACTACCCCAACCCGTTCAACCCTTCGACGACCATCGCATTCACCCTGCCGGCCGCGGCGGATGTCCAGCTGGACGTGTTCAATCTGCTGGGCGAGCGCGTGCGGAGTCTGGCCTCCGGCACGCTCGCGGCGGGTGTACATGAGATCGAATGGAACGGTACCAATGACCGCGGCGATGCGGTCGCCAGCGGCGTGTATTTCTACCGCCTCAGCAGCGCCGAAGGAACCCGGACGCGCAAAATGTTGCTGGCAAAATAACCCCTTCTGACCGTATCTTTATAGCCGGCCGGAAACGGCCGGTATGAGCAAGAAAGATATGTCACGAATGTGGGTTAACGAAATGTCCAAGAAACAGTACGTACGAATTTCTACGGGGGCGCTCATCGCCCTCGCCTTTTTCCTGCTGATTCAGACCGCGGTTGCCGTGGCGCCGACGCCCGGGACGCTGGAGAAATGGAAGGCCGAGGGGACGCTCGAAAAGAACCTCGCGATTCTCAGAGCGGCGCGGGCGGCCGGTGTCGATGCACCCTCGGCCAATCCGCCGATCAATCCCCGGAAGCTGGCGGCTCGGTCGGCCATGGCCGCCGACGCCATCGACACGCTTAATGTCATCGTTATTCTCGTCGATTTCTCCGACAATCAAGCATCGGTCGGCGACAGCGCCAAATTCGACTCCATGCTGTTTTCGCGGGCCGGTGAGCCAATCAACAACCCGACCGGTTCGATGACCGATTATTATCTGGAGAATTCCTACGGCAAGCTGCTGGTCCAGGGGGATGTCACCCATTGGCTGCGGATGCCGCAGACCTACGCTTACTATCGGGGTGACGACTACGGCTTCAGCGGCAGCCCGCAGTTGGTGTACGACGCCTGCGTGGCGGCCAATCCGTTCGTGGATTTCTCAAAGTACGACAATGACAACAACGGCACCGTGGATGCCGTGATCGTGGTGCACGCCGGCAAAGGCGCCGAAGAGGGTGGCGATACCACCGCCATTTGGTCCCACCGTTCTCAGGTCTCCATCTCCTATTTCCCTGACGGGAAGTTGATCAATGACTATACGATGAACCCGGAGAAATTCAGTGGCGTGATGGTGCCGATCGGGGTGTTCTGCCATGAGTATGGCCACATTCTCGGCATGCCGGATCTGTACGATACCGACTACACTCCCTCGACCTCCGATGGCCTCGGTTCCTGGTCGCTGATGGCGTCGGGCAACTACAACGGGGGCGCCAAGAGCCCGGCGCAGTTCGATCCCTGGTGCAAGCTGCAACTGGGTTTCCTTTCAAATTCGACCGATATCCGCGAGGTGACTGAGAATCTGTACCAGGCGCCGATTCCGGCGGTGGAGGATAGCCCGTTCGTGTACCGTATTTACGGCAAGGCTAATCACTATGAATACTGGTTGATCGAGAATCGGCAGAAGACCGGGTTCGATATCGGGCTGCCGTCATCCGGATTGCTCATTTATCACGTCGACAACCTGGTCTCAAGCAACAACAACTACCTGCGCTACAAAGTGGCGCTGGAGCAGGCGGATGGTTTGAACGACCTGGCTCTGACGTCCAATGGGGCGGATGCCGGTGATCCGTTCCCCGGCAGTACCAACAATCGCAATTTCAATGATCGATCTAACCCGAACGCCCACGATAATGAGGACGACGACACGACCGGTGTCGGCGTCTGGAACATCTCCAATTCCGGGCCGATCATGTATGCCGATCTCGATGTCGAGTATTCGCGTCCCTCGTTCAGTCTCTGGAACGCCGACTCCGTCAGGTTCTATGATACGGTGGGGAGCGCCGACGAGGATGGCATCCTGGAGGCGGGGGAATCGGCGGACTTTTATTGCCGCGTCCGCAACTTCATGCGGCCGGCGTATACCTGGTACGCCAAGCTGACCTGCGATGATCCCGAGGTGCAGTTGTCCGACACCGGATTCATCCTGCAGGATGATTATCTGATGCCGACGATCGATCAGGGGGTCCTGAGCAATGCGCCGGTGCGCGTGACGCTGCCGTTGGACTGGCGGTCGCGGATCGTCTCGTTTACGCTGTATATGGAGGCGGATTCGGTCGTTTCGTCGGGTGACCGGCGGTTTGCCGATACGTTTCATTTCGAGGCGGAATTCGGCACGCCCCGCGTGCTGGTGGTGGATGACGACGAAGGCTTTGCGTTCGACACCCTGTACACGCGGAGCGTGCACGGTCTGCGGCTCCCGTATCGCGTCTGGCACAAGCAGGCGAGCGGTTCCCCCAGCAGCGCCGAGCTCCTGAAGTATCGTTCGGTGATCTGGATGACCGGCGATACGATCAATGGCGGGGCCCTGAACACGCTCGATATCACCGCCATCACGGCGTTTCTGAACGCCGGTAACAACTTTGCGTTTGCGAGTGTGAAGGGACTGCGAGATCTGTGGACGCTTGATTCGACGTTCATGAAGGATTACTTGCATGCTCGACTGATACCTGCGAGCAACCTAATACCATTTTTTAAGGGGGTGCCAGGGAATGCGGTCGGTGACACGTTCGCTTATCGTTTCGCCACCGGCGCCAGTTACTACGTCTGGAACAAGCTGCAGCCACTAAGCGGCGGCGAGGCTGCCCTTGTCCTTACAGATGTCAACAGAGTTGTTGACAGTGGTACTGCTGCCGTTACCTACAGCGGCGCATACAAGTCGTTCGCGATGTTATGGGGGGCCGAGTTCGTCAGCGATAACTGGGCGGGCACGCCGTGGGCGACCAAGCAGACGTTCCTGAATCAAATCCTGTTGTTCTTCGGCGAGAGTATCTCCACCGATGTTGATGAGCCCGGTGATCCGTCGCTACCGGGGAGCTTCGTGCTCGATCAGAATTACCCGAATCCGTTCAATCCGACCACGCAGATTTCCTACACCTTAAGCGCCGTGGGGGGGAAGCGGCAGAATGTCAACCTCGCGATTTTCAACCTGCTCGGTCAGAAGGTGAAGACGCTGGTGGATGCACCGCAGGGAGCGGGAAGCTATGTCGTCACGTGGGATGGCACCAACCAGGCCGGGAATCGGGTGGCCTCGGGGGTCTACTTCTACCGCCTGAGTAGAGGAGAGTCGGCCATTACCCGCAAGATGTTGTTGGTGAAATAGACTTTCATGGACCATTTGGTCTTTGGCCGCCCCTCTTAGGGGGCGGCCTTTTGTATTATATACTAACAGGTTACGGCGGCTCTCGATTTGTGAAAAAGTTCGCAATTCGGGCTTGACAGATTCGGAATAATGTATAATAATTGAAATTGAAAATCGTTTTCATTTGGCCGATACCAAGGCCAAAGGGATCGAGGTATGAAAGAGTTTTTGCGCACCAAAGGATTCAAGATGACGCCCCAGCGGGAGCTGATCTTCCGTTCGTTTTTCGAACTGGGGAAACATGTCTCGGTGGATGAGTTGTACGATCGGGTGCGATCGGAGGATCGCTCGGTCGGATACGCGACGGTGTGGCGTAACCTGAAGCTGATCTGCAAAGTCGGATTGGCCGAGGAAGTGAATCTTGGTGACGGCGTGACGCGGTACGACCGGGTGACGCGGGAACCGCACGGGCACTTGTACTGTCTGGAATGTCGCTCCCTGATCGAGTTCGATACGGGGAAGCTGATCGGGCAGCTGGTGGCCACGGCTGATTCGTTTGCGTTTCAGGCCGAGGGGTTTAAGATTGAAATCCAGGGGTACTGCCAGCAGTGCCAGAAGGTGCGTGGCCGTGCCGGCAAGAGCAAGGTTCACTGAGGGACTGATACTGGGTGCCGCAGCGGTGATTGGTCTGACCTGTGGGAGCGGTTCCAAACTGACTACCGACCAGCAGCGCGGCAAGCAGATATATGAAGGGTTATGCGACAAGTGCCACCAGCTGATCGCGCCGAAGAATCTGACGGACGAAGCCTGGCGGCAGGCGGCGGACAAGTACGGCGTGCAGTTGAAGCTGCAGGCGGAGGAATTGACGCTTCTGAAAGCGTACCTAACGCGGGCAAATGATACGGATTATTGAGGTATAGAGAATGACGCATCTCAGCAAAATGGAACCGGGCCAGCGCGCCAGAGTGATCGGGTACACCGACGACAGCCAGATCGCGCGCCGTCTGACGGAACTGGGGTTGGTCCCGGGGCGGACGGTGGTGTACCTGCGCAATGCGCCCCTGAACGATCCTCTCGAGATTCAGGTTGGCCAGTGTTGTCTGTCGCTTCGCCATGCGGAGGCATCGCTGGTGACGGTGGAGGTCGAGGACTAACGCTCCGCCGATAGCCGCGCCCACCATTATGGGTACCAGCCCCGTCATCAAAGCACCCGGTGCCATGGTCACTGTAGCGATCTGCGGAAACCCCAACTGTGGCAAGACGACCATTTTCAATGCCATTACCGGTCTTCGCCAGCGGGTGGCGAACTATCCCGGCGTGACGGTCGAAAAGACGACCGGCCAGTTCCGAATCGAATCGGCCCCGGAGCGCAGTTTCACGCTCGTCGACATTCCCGGCACCTATTCACTCGCCGCCTTCTCTCCCGATGAATATATCGCCGCGCAGGCGCTGTTCGGCCGGTTTGAGGCCGAAGAAACGCCGGACATCATCGTATGCGTGATCGATGCCACCAACCTCGAGCGCAGTCTGTACCTGTTGTTTCAGGTGGCCCAGATCGGCCGACCGGTGATAGTCGCATTGAACATGGTCGACCTGGTGGAGCGGAACGGAGTGACGATCGATCGAGAGCAGCTCTCGCGCGAATTGGGCGGCGTGCCGGTGATCCCCATTGTCGCCTCGCGGGGGACCGGTATTGCCGAATTGACGGCCGAGATCGCGCGCCAGGCGGACCGAGGCCGGGCGATCAGCATACCATGCTATGATCCGGCGTCCGAGGCGGCCGTAACGGCGGTCATGGCCACGGTGGGCGGTGAGAAGCGGAGCCGCGCGGAGTATCTTCGCGTGCTGTTCGATGTGCAAGGTCCGGCCGAAGCCACGTATTTGAACGAGGCCGGCGCGGTTGGACGGGAGCTATTGGCGAAGGTCCGGGCCGACCTGTGCCGCAAGTTCGGCTCGCTTTCGGTAGCCGAAACCGGAACGCTGACCACGCGAGCCGCCGAAATTGTCGCACGAGTGGTGACCACGCCGGACAAGCGGCGGCAGTCGCGGTCGGGCAAGGTCGATCGCTTCTTGCTTCATCCGATTCTGGGGCCGACCTTGCTAATTCTTATCATGACGTTCATGTTCCAGGCGATTTTCGCCTGGGCCGAACCGCTGATGGGACTTATCGATGCCGTTTTCGGCGGACTGGCGGGCTGGGTGGGCGGACTTATGGCCGACGGCCCGCTGCGGTCACTCCTGATCGATGGCGTGATCGGGGGTGTCGGGTCGGTGCTCGTGTTTCTGCCGCAGATTATCATCTTGTTTCTCTTCATTGCGCTTCTTGAGGATTCCGGCTACATGCCGCGCATCGCCTTCCTGGTCGACCGGGCGTTCAGCTGGTGCGGGCTGTCGGGAAAGTCGTTTATCCCCATGCTGTCATCGTACGCCTGTGCCGTGCCGGGGATCATGGCGACCCGGACGATCGAGGACAAGAAGCTGCGCTTCATGACGATTCTCGTGGCGCCGTTGATGACCTGTTCGGCCCGGTTGCCGGTGTATGCGATCATGATTGCGGCCTTCATTCCGCACCGAACTTATCTGGGGTTCCTCAATTCGCACGGACTCGTCCTGGGGGCGCTCTACCTGCTGGGGCTGGGCGTGGCGGTGATCGTTTCACTGGTCCTGAAGAACTCGATTCTGAAGACGCAACGCGGGACGTTCATGATGGAGTTCCCATCGTACAAAGTCCCCACGCTTCGATCGGTCCTGATCCGGGTGTACCATCGCGCGCGGTCGTTCGTCCTGCGGGCCGGAACCGTCATTCTGGCGATCACGGTGATCATCTGGGCGCTCAGCTATTATCCGCGTTCGGACAGCGTGCAGGCCGAGTTTCTGGCCGCGCAGCGGAGTATCGAACTTCAGGCCGCGGACCGCGCCGGGGAATTGCGGTCGCAAATTCAGGCCCGCGCCACGCAGCCGGGTCTGGGCCGTGAGACGGTCGCAGCGGTGCAGTCGAACCTGGCCGTGGCTACGGATATTGAGCACGTGGAGAGAGAGCGCGCGCAAGCGGTTTCATCAGGTACGGACAGCATACTCGTGTCCCTGCTGGCCGATCTTCGGAGATCGGAGCTCGACCGCGATACCCGGCTGGCCGAGGCCGAGCGGGGGCGGGCCGGGGCGCAACTGCGGAATTCGTATCTCGGACGAGTGGGGCGGGCGGTCGAGCCGGTGTTCGTTCCGCTCGGATGGGACTGGCGAATCACGATGGCGGTGCTGGCGTCATTTCCCGCGCGCGAGGTGATCATCGCGACGCTCGGTACGATCTTCAATCTCGGCTCGGATGTCGATGAGGGATCCGGTACGCTGGTGGACAAGATGCGGGTCGCGACTCGAGAACAGGGAGCCCTGGCGGGCCAGCCGCTCTTCTCGCCGGTGGTGGCGCTTTCGATCATGGTCTTTTTCGCTCTTTGCTGCCAGTGCGGGGCGACGGTCGTGACGATCCGCCAGGAGACCGGAAGCTGGAAATACGCGGCCGGCACGTTCGTGTACATGACCATCCTGGCCTATCTTGGGGCGTTGGCCGTGTATCAGGTATTCAGTCGGGTGGGGTTGTGATGTCGCTCTTTTGGCAGCAAATCATGGTCGGGGGAGCACTCCTGGGGGCAGGCCTGTTTCTGCTGATCCGGTTTCTCCGGGAGCGTCGCCGCCCCAAGTGCAGCAGTTGTGCGCTGGGGCAGTTGGCCGGTAAAAATCGGCCGCCTCGTCCGTAGACTCCACTGAGTTGCTTTTTCGCGCGACTCGTCTATATTCCTTCCAAAATCGGTGATAACCACATGACCAATACCGCACCTCTGCTGCTGGGCCAGTATCGCCCGCTCGACTCGTTTCTGCACCGCCTGGATGCCCGGGCTAAGCTGCTGCCGGTTCTGGCTGTGCTGGTGCTGGCGCTCATGACCGGCTCGGTCCTCTTTTATGCGGTGATTCTGGTATCGCTGATCGCCGGATTGCTTCTGTCCCGAGTGGGGGCCGGTAACCTGTGGCAGTCGTTTCGCCCCGTCATCCTCCTGGTGCTGATCACGTTTCTCTACCACATTCTCTTCTCCGGCAAGGATAGTCCGGTGTTGTTCACGGTGGACGGGTTTCCGGTGACTTCACGCGGCATGGCGAACGCAATCTTCTTCTCCTTGCGGCTTATTCTGTTCATCGCCATGGCGTTCCTGATCACGCTGACCAATTCCCCCTCGGAACTGGCGGAGACGCTGGTGAGTCTGCTCAAGCCACTGGAAAGATTACGCGTACCGGTCAACGACCTGGGCTTGGTGCTGTTCATCGCCATGCGGTTCATCCCGATCCTGTACGATGAATTCCTGGCGATTAAGTATGCGCAGATGATGCGTGGGGTCAGCTTTCACGGTTCAATTATCGGGCGCATCAGGAAGACGACGGCGCTTTTGATACCGGTGTTCGCTTCGGCCATGAACCGGGCCGATGATCTGGCGCTGGCGATTGAAGCACGCGGCTACCACGGTGCGTCTCCGCGAACCGCATACACGCACGCTCGATTCGGACGCACGGAGTGGACGTTCATGATTGTCGCCACGGCGGCGGTCGCCGCGCTCTTTGTGGTGACGAAATAGCCATGGCTATGCGGAATATCCGGCTCCTGATCGAATACAAGGGGAGTTCGTTCGCCGGCTGGCAGGTGCAGCCGGGGCAGACCACGGTTCAAGGGGAGATTACCGGGGCGATTACGCGGGTGACGGGACTGGAGGTTGACCTGATCGGCGCCGGACGGACCGATGCCGGTGTTCATGCCCTCGGCCAGGTGGCCAATTTCCGAATCGATCACTCGCTCGATCCGGGGCGATATCGGGATGCCCTCAACTACCATCTCCCGGAAGACATCCGCATTCGTGCCTCCGTTGAAACCGACCCGGAGTTCCACGCCCGGTTCAGCGCGAGTTGGCGGCGGTATCGGTATCTGCTGTCGACCGAACGGTCGGCGCTGTATCGAGAGCTGCGGTGGGAGAATCCGGTCGATCTGGACTTTTCGCTCTTGCAGGAGGCGGCGCGACAGGTGATCGGGGAGCATGACTTCGCGCCGTTTTGCGTACTCGCCTCCCAAAAGGAAGGGAATCTCTGTTCCATAGAGTATTCCCGCTGGTTTCGGTTCGGGCCACTCCTGGTGTACGAAATTCGAGGGAACCGCTTTCTGCACAGCATGGTACGTTCGCTGGTCGGCGCCATGGTCAATCTGGCTCGGAGGCCACAAGATAACAATATGCAGAACTTGACATTAGAGCGGTTCGGGAATATCATGGTCGGGCAAATCGAGGAACGAGTGGTCTTTACCGCGCCGCCCCAGGGGCTATACCTGGTGGCCGTCGGTTACAACGACAGGGAGCGCCGCACATGAAATTCTTCATAGACACCGCCAATCTCGACGAAATTCGGAGCGCCGCCGCTATGGGTGTTCTGGACGGTGTGACGACCAATCCGTCGCTGGCCGCCAAGGAGAGCGCCCCGTACCGGGAGATTCTCAAGGAGATCTGCAAGGTGGTGCCCGGACCGGTCTCGGCCGAAGTGCTCGCCACCGATACCAAGGGGATGCTGAAAGAGGCGGAGGAACTGCTGAAGATCGCCGACAACATCGTCATCAAGATACCGACCATCCTCGACGGGCTACCCGCGATCAAGACGCTCCACGAACAGGGGGCCATGACCAATGCGACGCTGGTGTTTACACCGATGCAGGCATTGCTGGTGGCCAAGGCCGGGGCGACGTTTGTCTCGCCGTTTATCGGCCGGCTTGACGATGTTTCGACCGACGGCATGAAGCTGATCGAGGAGATAGTCCAGATCTACGACAACTACGAATACGAGACTGAGGTGCTGGTGGCCTCGGTGCGGCATCCCATGCACGTGGTGGAGGCGGCACTCATGGGGGCCGATGTCGTCACCATGCCGTACGGCGTGATCTCGCGCCTCATTCAGCATCCGCTTACCGATATCGGACTCCAGAAATTTCTCGAGGACTACAGAAAGGCCGGCAAGGACAAATGATCAAGCGGTACACCCTGCCGGAGATGGGGGCGTTGTGGTCGGAGGAGACCAAGTTCCAGACCTGGCTGGAAGTGGAGGTCGAGGCGGCGCGCGCCATGGCGCAACTGAAGATCATTCCGGCCACGGCCGCCCGGGCGATCGAGAAGAAGGCCCGGTTCGAGGTGGATCGGATCAACCAGATCGAGCAGGAAGTGAATCACGATGTCATCGCTTTCCTGACCTGTGTCGGCGAGCATATCGGTGAAGAAGCCAGGTACCTGCATTTCGGCATGACCTCCTCGGATGTGCTGGATACCGCTCTCTCACTGCAGATGAAACGAGCGGCGGCGATTATCGACGCCAAGATTGTCCGTTCGCTGGCCTTGATCAAGGGGCTGGCGCGGAAGTACAAGGATACGCCCTGTATCGGGCGGACCCACGGCGTGCTGGCCGAACCGACCACCGCCGGGTTGAAATTCGCGATGTGGTACACCGAATTGACGCGCGCTCGTGACCGTTTTGCGGCGGCCAGCCAACGGATCGCCGTCGGCAAGCTTTCGGGCGCGGTCGGCAATTTTGCGAATCTCGATCCCAGAGTGGAGGAAGCGGTCTGCAAGCGGCTCGGCCTGAAACCGGCCGAGGTGAGCACGCAGGTGATCCAGCGGGACCGCCACGCCGAGTACCTGACGGCGCTGGCGCTGCTGGGCTCATCGCTGGAGAAATTTGCGACTGAGATTCGGAATCTGCAGCGGACTGAGATCGGCGAGATGATGGAGGGGTTTGCCAAGGGACAGAAAGGCTCTTCGGCCATGCCGCACAAGCGGAACCCCATTACGGCCGAGCGAATCACCGGAATCGCGCGCGTGTTGCGCGGCTACGCCGTGACCGGTATGGAGAATGTCGCTCTCTGGCACGAGCGGGATATCGCGCATTCCTCGGTTGAGCGGGTGATTATTCCGGATGCCACCATCCTGGCCGACTATGGCCTGGAGAAGTTCATCGGCCTGTTGAGCGGACTGGTGGTCAACGAGCGCCGCATGCTCGAGAATATCTACTACGGCGGGGGACTGGTGTTTTCTCAGCGGTTGTTGCTCAAGCTGACCGGTCCGGCCGGTTCGCGCGAGAAAGCGTATAAGCTGGTTCAGCGAAACGCGCTCGAGGCGGCCGAGGGAAAGGGGCTGTTCAATGAGCTGGTCAAGCGGGACAAGGAGATTCGGCAGTACCTCAATGAGACCCAGATCGACGAGTGTTTTGATGTTTCCTATTATCTCCGCAACGTGGGCAAGATCTTTCGGCGGGTGTTTGGGCGATGATCGCACGTGAAGGCTGGCCGTTCATCCTGATCCTGTTTGGGCTCACCGTCCTGTGCGCCTGGTTATCGACTCGGCTCGACAGTCGATGGTTGATCGGCGCAGCGGTTCTGTTGGCAGTGCTGACCCTGTTCACGACGTTCTTCTTCCGCGATCCGGAGCGCCGGGTGGCCGATGCTCCCGGGCTGCTCGTGTCGCCGGCCGATGGCAAAGTGATCGGTATCGACACGTTGCCGACCCACCCGTTTATCGGCGGGGAGACTATCAAGATTTCCATTTTCCTATCGGTGTTCGATGTCCACATCAATCGCGTCCCGGTCACCGGCAGGGTGGAGTATGTCAAATATCATCCGGGCAAGTTCCTGGTGGCGTCGTTCGACAAGGCATCGGAGTTGAACGAGCAGACGGAGATCGGCCTGATCGCCGCCGGCGGGCAGAGACTGGTCTGCAAGCAGATCGCCGGGTTGATTGCCCGACGCATCGTTTGCCATCTGAAGCCATCGGACGAGGTGACGGCCGGCGACCGGTTCGGTTTGATCCGATTCGGCTCTCGCACCGAGCTGTTTGTCCCGGCCGGAAGCGAAATCCGGGTCCAGCGCGGTGATCACGTGGGGGGGGGGAGCACAGTCTTGGGGTATTTGCCGGCCGGAGCCGGTGCGGATTCGGTGCGAACGACCGACAAGGAGAGGCATGGGCAACTATAGAGGGTTTTTCCCCGGGGTGTTCACCATGGGGAACGTGGTGTTCGGGTTTATCGCTCTGCTTGAAGCGGTTGAGTCGCACATTACCTCGGCCTGCTGGTTCGTGCTGGCGGCCGCCCTGATGGATGTCCTCGACGGGAAGGTAGCGCGCCTGAGCGGATCCACTTCGCAGTTTGGGGTCGAACTTGACTCGCTGGCCGATTTTCTCTCCTTTGGCGTAGCGCCGGCCATGATCGTGTATTCCATCAAGTTGAATGACTTCGGGAAGTGGGGCTGGATCATATCCATCGTCTTCATCATGGCAGCGGCCTATCGGCTGGCCCGATACAATGTCATGGCCGACAGCGACGAAAAGAAGAATTTCGTCGGTTTGCCGGTCCCGGGAGCGGCCATCGCGCTGGTCGCATTTCTCATCTTCTCCTATCGCATATGGGGGGGGCTGCAGTACTCGGAATGGCTGGTCACCATGATCGTTCTCTTTTCGGTCCTGATGGTTTCGCAGGTGGAATACGATGCCATCCCGGACCGCTTTTCCCGTCGTTCCGATCGGATCAAGCTCGGCCTGCTGCTTTTGGGTGGTCTGATGCTGATCGTTGTAGGCCCCAGACTGATGTTGTTTCCGCTGATGGCGGTCTATATATTGCACGGCATGGTGCGGGAATTCTACCGCTTGTTTTCGGTGGGGGTCGGCAAAGTAACCGGCCGACCGTACCTTAAGCGGAGGTTCCGGAAAGACGAGAGTGATGGCGAATAGCAGGAAAGCCGTTGTGTATGTACGCCTCAAGGATGGCGTGCTCGATCCGCAGGGTGTGACAATCCAGAAGGCGTTGGCCCAGATGGGGTATGGCGAGTTTCTCTCGGTCCGATCGGGTCGGTTCTTCGAACTGGAATTCGATGCCGGAGCCCCTGATGTCGACCGGCGTATCGAGGAAGTCTGCAGCAAGCTGCTGGCCAACCCGGTGATTGAGAAGTTCACGGTGGAGAAGGGTTCATGAAAGTTGGTGTCGTCACCTTCCCCGGCTCCAATTGTGACTACGACGCCTTTGCGGCGTTCCGGTTCGTGTTGGGGGTCCCAGTCGAGTTCTTATGGCATAAGTCCGAGGATCTTTGTGGGAGCGATCTGATTATTTTGCCGGGCGGTTTTTCCTACGGCGACTATCTGCGGGCCGGAGCGATCGCTCGCTTTTCGCCTATCATGAAGCAGGTCATACGGTTCGCCGAGTCCGGCGGTCTCGTGATGGGGATCTGTAACGGTTTTCAGATGCTCACCGAAGCCGGTCTGTTGCCCGGGGCGCTGATCCGCAACAGCCATCTCCGATTCTCCTGCAAGCAGGTCATATTGCGGGTTGAGTCTGCCGACTCCCCTTTTACCCAAGCCTGCCGGGCGGGGGAGCTGCTCCAGATACCAATTGCCCACGGCGAGGGGAATTACTACAATTTCTCGGGCGACCTTCAGGCGCTCGAAGCCAGGGGACAGGTGTTGTTCCGTTACGCTGACACCAATGGACAGATCACGGCCGAGGCGAACCCGAACGGGTCAGCCGGCAATATCGCCGGTATCAGAAATGAAGCCGGAAACGTACTGGGCATGATGCCTCACCCGGAGCGCGCGGTGGAGACGATCCTGGGGTCGACCGACGGACTCAGGGTCTTCGAATCGGTACACCATCACCTGCAGGCGCGTCGGGCCGTGGAGGGTAAGTGAAGAAACGCGAACTGACGTTCATCATCACCGCGCTGATCCTGGGCGCGGTTCTCGGCGGACTCCTGGGAGATGTCATTGGCACGTATTTGCCCGATGGTGCGGCCAAGACCCTGTTCACCAAGTCGATCCAGATCGGTTTTGAGAGCACCCATGTCGAGTTTTACGCCATTTCATTCACCATCGGACTGATGTTCAAGATCAACTTTATGTCGGTTCTGTTTGTTCTACTGGTTATAATCTACTTCCGGTGGTGGTATCTGTAGAGGTTCTGGAACCTCGGGAAAGGACGTCAATATGTTTGGACTTGGAACATCAGAACTCCTGTTGATCTTCCTGGCCATTCTGCTTCTGTTCGGCGCCAAGCGGTTGCCGGAACTGGCCCAGGGGCTGGGCAAAGGGATCAGGGATTTCAAGCGGGCGTTGAAGGACACCTCCGACGAGGTCAAGGGTTCGGTGGACGCGCCGACCGGTCCGACCAGCGCCCCTCGGCGCGATGATACGCCCAAGAAAGAGGACTCCGGAACGGCCCACTGAGGTCGGACCCCGGGCAGACGGAGCGAGTCAGATGGCCACGAATTTCAGCCAGAGCGATGCCGACAAGATTGGCGCCATGTTGGGCGCGGAGAAGGTTTCCTGGGAAAAGGACCATTTCCGGCTCAAAGTCACCAATACGGAGGAGCGCCGGATTCTCGTCCTTGAGATCTACCCGGAGGTGACGCTGGGGAAGACGCGTGGGATGCTGGTGGTCGTATATACCGGCAACTCCCATTTGCAGTTGCACAACTGCACGGGGTATGTCCTGTCTGAGGAATTGGGCGAAGTGACCTTTGTGGCCGAGAAGCCCCATCACCTGTCGGGGCTGGTGGTGGAGCGGGGGGCATCCTGCTCCATGTATGCTTCCCTCAACCGGGAGCTGATATCCTCTGACTTCACGCAGCTCGGTGTCGAGGTGATGCTCTCGGGCGTGGCCATGTCACTGGTCGAGGACATTCTCAGCAAAGAGGACAACCAGGGCTAGCCGCCCGATCGTGAGCCAAAAGCAAAGGGCCGTCGCGGTACTCCGCGGCGGCCCTGTTCGTTTCGGTGAAGGTCGGCCGGCTCAGCGACTGGCGAATGACTCCACGAAGTCGTGCAGATCGCTCGTAATCTCCGAGGCCTTCTGGTACCGTTCCTGCGGATTCTTCTTGAGTGCCTTGGCCACCACGTGATCGAACAAGAGGGGAATCTGCGGATTCAGATTCGAGGGCTTGTCCGGCTCGTGGTGCAGAATGGCGTAGATCAGCGAGGTGATATTCTCGCCCTTGAACGGTCGTCGGCCGAGCAGCATTTCGTACATCAACACGCCCAGCGAGAACAGGTCGGCCCGGCGGTCGATCGCCAGCCCGCGCAGTTGCTCGGGTGAAATGTAGTTGGGTGTGCCCATGGCGATACCGGTCTTGGTCATGGAATTCGAGTCGATGCGGGCAATGCCGAAATCCATCACCTTGACCCGGTAGTCACCGAGCACCATGACGTTGGCCGGTTTGATGTCGCGATGGACGATCCCGCGCTCGTGCGCGTACTCCATGGCGGCGCAGATCTGCGTGATGATCTGGGCGATGATTTTGTAATTGAAGCGGGTTTTCTTCTTGATCAAGTGCTCGAGCGTCTGCCCCTCGAGGTACTCCATGGCGATGTACTGCAGCGGCCCCTCGGAGCCGACATCGTAGATCGTCACGATATTGGGATGCGACAGCTTGCCGGCTGCCTGGGCCTCGCGATAGAGACGCTCTTTCAGTTCGGCCAGTTCATCCGGGTCGTTGACGAAGTCCAGGCGGATGGTTTTGAGCGCGACGGGCCGGTTGATGGCGGGATCGATCCCCCGGTACACCATCCCCATGGCGCCTCGGCCGAGCGTGCCCTGCACCTGGTAGCGGCCCAGATTCTTGAGTTCGGAAGCCTCTCCGGTTACGGTCAGCTCGCCGCTGTTCCGCTTGATTTCCGAGGAGGATTCGGCCTGCCAGTCGTCTTCGCTGCCATCGCCGAACTGCATCCCCTTCGAATCGGACTTGGCCGAGTGATCGGTGCGATAGGAAGCCAGGTCGCCCACTTCAAGTTGTTCGGGCTGAGCGGAAGTCTCACCCGAGCCGGACATCTTGTCGTTCAGTGCGCTGGTCTTGAGGTCCTGGCGGCCGCTGTCGCCCATATCCACAGCTACCGTCACCTGGCTATCCGGATCGGCGGCGCTGGCGCGAAGCTCCCGGACCGGCGCGTCGCCGGTTGTCTGGGCTCGCTCGGCCCGCACTTTGGGGACTTTCTTCCGCTCCGGTGCCTCGGGCGCTTCGCCGGTGAGCAGGGTAGACTCCAGGAGCGGCGAGGCCGCACCGAACAATACCAGTTGCAGCGCAATGTACATAAGCTGCGGCAGGATGTTGAAACTGGACGCCATGAAATAATAGATATTCGCCAGAATAATAAGGCCGGCGGCCAGCATGACCATGCGGTACAACATCGTCACGCGCGGCAGAATGAAGGCGCACACGCCTCCCAGGATGAACAGGATCAGCAGGTCGGTGGCCGGCGCCCGCTCGCTGACGGTGACGATGCGGTTGTTGATGATGTTGTCGATAACCGTGGCCTGCGCCGCCACGTCGCTGACCTCGGTCTTCACCGCCGTTTGAAACGTCTCATTGACCTCGGGTGACTGGACGCCGATGACGATCAACTTGTTCTTGAACTGACTCAGGTTGAACCCCTGGCCGAGGACATCCGCAGCCGAATGCCGCACGAAGGGGTTTTCGCTGGCGAAACTGACAAAGAAATTGGCCTGGTCATTCAGCGGCAGGGTGCGCTGGTTCCCCAGACGGATCTGCTGGTCATCGGTGACCTTGATCTGGTCGGGTCGAAGCCCCAAATAGACGGCCGCCCCCATCAGGGCGAGCGAGGGGTAGTAATATCCCTCATAGTTGATCAGCAGCGCCTGATGACGCAGAACGCGATCCTCATCGGGAGCGACATAGCTGAAGCCCAGATACGGATCGTGGGCCAGCAGCCTTTCCGCCGGCAAGAACGCCTTGCGGCAGTTCAGGCTGGCTTCATCGCTCAGGACGCCGAGCTGGTTCTCCACCGCCACCGAGTTCTTGAACAGGTACTTGGGATTCGAGGTTTTGGAGCTGCGATAGGGCGCCAGGGCGATATCGTAGGGAAGCACGGTGTTCGGCACCCAGCTGAGTTGGTCCGACAGAATCTGGGTATAGCCGGCCGAGTCCTGCCGGGCATCCTCGCTCAGATCGACATCGAGCACCACCGCCTTGGGTTCGCCGCTGGCCGTAGCCGCCAGGAGGTCGGCGATCCGATCCTGATTCCAGGGCCAGGCCCCATACTCGGCCTGTGCCTTGGCATCGATCAGGACCAGGGCGATATTGGGGGGCGGCGCGGTCGGCGCCGTAACGCGGCACAGCAGGTCGTTCACCGAACGCTGCAGGTTGGCCAGCGGTCCGAAGTCGTTGATGTACAGAATCACGACCAGGATGGTCAGCAGCAGGTACAGAATGTAAACTGAATACTTACTCATCGCAGATCACCTCATCGCCCAACCAGCAGACGATCGATAAGCAATTGGGGCAGTCTGGCCTGAGCCATCTTGCTCTGGGCCAGTTCGATATTGTATGGTACGCGGCAATAGCTGATAGTCTCTTCGCCCGGATCATACACGATATAGCAACTGCGCGGATCATTGTCGCGCGGCTGCCCGACGGAGCCGACATTGACGATGTAGCGATTCTCTTCATCCGGACAGAAATCGTGGCCGGCCCGCTGGCGCAGGCTCCCCTCCGGCGATATCGAAAAGATCATCGGCAGATGCGAGTGGCCCACGAAGCAGATTTGGCCGGTGAACTTGCGGAAGGCCGCTTCGGCTTCGACCGAGGTCAGGATGTACCGCCACTTCGCGGGTTCGTCGGGCGAGGCATGCACCAGATAGAGATTCTCCCGCTGCACTTCCAGCGGCAGATCCGAGATCGTGGCCAGATCGCGGTCGTCGAGATGGTGCTGTGTCCAGTCCATCGATTCTCGGGCCGCGGAGTTCATCACCTGTCCCGATAACAGGCCCAGGGCGGCATACTCATGATTCCCCATCAGGGTCACCGAACATTCCCGCGTGACCATCTGGAGACAGGCCGAGGGATCGGCGCCGTAGCCCACGATATCGCCCAGACAAATGATCTCGTCGACGGCTCGAGTTCGGCAGTCCTGGAGGACCGCGTCGAGCGCCTCGAGATTCCCGTGGATATCCGATATCACCGCCAGTTTCATCGCGCGCTGCCCTCAACGAACTTGAAGATGCTCTTGCCGACGCTGACGATGTCGCCGTTCTTGAGAACTGCCCGTGAGATTTCTTCACCGTTCACTTTGGTTTTGCCGGAACGGCCGAGGTTGATCAGGAGGTAGGTGTGGTCTTCCAGAACGATCTTCGCCTGGATGCCGGACAGCAGGAACCCCTTGGCCTTGATGTGCACGAACTTGGCCGAGCCGATGGTGGTCACTTCGCGATCGAGTTTGAATTCGGAGAATTCCGTGTTCTCCTCACCGAGCAAAACGGAGCCGCCGTACTTGGCGACGATTTCCCGCTCGACCTTGTCGTTCTCCAGCAGTTCCTTCTGGCGTTTGGTGTTGAGCACCATGGTGCCGTCCATGTTGGCCTGTTCGGGCCCCGCCGCCGTATGGGTGGTTTCCCGGTTGTACACGAGCGAGTACTTGCCGATGGTGATGATGTCCTTATCGCGCAGGACTTCTTCGGTGATCTTGCGGTTGTTCACGAACGTGCCGTTGAGCGACTCGTTGTCGATGATGACCGCCGCGTTGTTGTTGAACTCGATCATCGCGTGTTTGCGCGACACGCCCCGGTTTTCCAGAACGATGTCGTTGTCGTTGGTCCGACCGATCGTCACCCGCTTTTTTTCGGTCACGATGCGCTCGATGATCTTGTCTTCGTATTTGACGACTATCTCCGGCATGGGTCGTCCCTTTCGCCTTGGGTATAGGACATTGCATTCTCATGTATGCCGGCGCCGGACGCGCCGGGCGCTGGCCGCCAACGGCCGCTTGCCGTTGCCGGACAACGTACTTATATTGTCGGCATGCAGATAGGAAACTTAAACTTGCCCGGGCGGGTCCTGTTGGCGCCGCTGGCGGGAGTCTCTAATCGTCCCTTCCGCGTGCTGGCGGCCAAAGCCGGCGCGGCCATGACGTTCACCGAGATGGTCTCCTCGGAAGGGATTGTCCGCCATCAGGAAAAGACGATGTCCATGATGGCGTTCAAACCCGACGAGCAGCCGCTGGGGATCCAGTTGTTCGGCGCGGACCCCCAGGTCATGAACGAGGCGGCCCGGATCACGGTTCGGGAGTTCAAGCCCGATGTCCTGGATATCAACTTCGGCTGTCCCGTGAAGAAGGTGGTCAGCAAGAACGGAGGGTCGGCGGTCCTTCGGGACCTCACCCTGACCGATGAGATTATCCGGGGCGTGGTTGAAGGGGCCGGTGCTACCCCAACCATGGTCAAAATCCGCTGTGGCTGGACCGACACCCTGCCGGTTTATTGCGAAGTCGGCCGGATCGCCGAGCGGGCCGGGGCCGGGGCCATCACGCTCCATGCCCGGAGCCGGTCGCAGGGCTTTTCCGGCAAAGCGGATTGGTCGGCCATCAAGGAGCTCAAGGAGTCGACTCGAATCACCGTGATCGGTAACGGCGATGTCATGACCCCGCTGGATGCCGAGCGGATGATGACCGAAACCGGTTGCGATGGCGTCATGATCGGCCGGGCGGCGCTGGGAAATCCGTTCATTTTCGGCCAGATGACCCACTACTTCGAGACCAGGGAGCTGGCGCCGGAGCCCTCGATGTTCGAGAGGATTGAGATGGCCCGGCTGCATGCTCAGTTGATGGCCGAGCAGTTCGGGGAGCAGCGTGGTGCGATCATGATGCGCCGCTATCTGGGCTGGTATGTCAAAGGGTTCCCGGGCGCTTCCGATCTGCGTCCGCGCCTCTTCGCGGTAACCACAATCAGCGATATCGACAAAGTGTTCGCCGACTACATTCGCGAAACCATGCATATGGAGCCACCTCCCACGCCGTCGCTGGGTGACGACAGCTCCGGCCAATGAGCCTTTTCAGTTGCCCCCTGGGACTTACTTGGATATATTCGCGCCAATGAAATGACTTTAATCTGGGTATCTGATCATGAAAACACTTGCTGTTGCACTGCAGAAGAACGGTAAACTACTCTCGGCCTCGTTCGAGACGGTGGAAGCTGCCAAGTCGCTTGGCGGTGAATTGCTCACGGTCGTGCTGGCGGAGAGTGCCGAATCGATGGCTCAGGAGCTGGCCTCCCGCGGGGGCGGACAGGTGCTGGCCGTGTCGCACCCGTCGTTGACCTCGTTCAACGATGAAGTGTACAGCAAGGTCATTTCGGCTCTGATTGCCAAACACGCACCGAATGTCGTGCTCGGCCCGGCCACGTTTTACGGAAAGGCGCTTTTTGCCCGCCTGGCCGGCCTGAACGGCGGCGCCATGGCGTCCGATGCCACCGGAATATCGGTTGAGGGGGATCAGGTGGTGGCTATTCGCCCCAGCTTCGGGGGATCGGTTATTTCACGGCTGGCCAACCCCGGTAGCTCCTCGTATTTCATTACTGTTCGCCCCAAGATCTACCCCGAATCCAAGGCCGGCGCCGGTCAGGTCTCCAGTGAGACGGTCGATCCGTCGTGCTTTGATTCCGGGACCACGGTACGGGAATCGAAGTCGGAATCCGGCGGGAAGCAGAATCTGGCGGAGGCGGATATCATCGTGGCGGCGGGGCGGGGAATCAAGGGTCCGGAAGGGGTCCCGGTCGTAAAAGAGTTGGCGGATGCCCTGGGAGGCGCTTTTGGGGCCTCACGAGCCATCGTAGATGCCGGGTGGGTCCCCTATGCCAATCAGATTGGCCAGACTGGCCGTACGGTCAATCCCAAGCTCTATTTCGCCGTCGGGATATCCGGCGCGATCCAGCACCTGGTGGGGATGCAGACCTCCCAAACAATCGTCGCTATTAATAAGGATAAAGACGCTCCGATTTTCAATATTGCCTCGTATGGAATTGTCGGGGATCTGTTCGAGATCCTCCCGGCCATGGCCAAGAAGTTCAAATCGGAGCTGGCCCACTGAGCCCAGGTCCGATTTGGGCAGATAGCGAAAGGCCCGCTGCGAAGCGGGCCTTTTCCATTTGGCGTGGTGCCTACCGGCCCGGTGGCACGACCACAATTTTGTCGACTGAGACCTTTAGCAGGTGGTACAGGTAGTACGGATTGTGAACCCCCCGGGAGCCATCCTGGACATACAGGAGATAGTTGTAGAGGGCCATGGCGGTGTCGGCCGAAACGGTGAGCGTATCGAGCGGTATGGTATCCAGCCCGAGTACTCCCGCATTCACCAGCACATTGCGAAGCGAATCCGCGATGACAACCAGTGAATCTATGGAAGGCCGCGTGAAGAACTCACCCGCGACAATAGCCGGGGGGGTGGTGACGTGGCATCCGGCGACATTGCAGTTTGTCACGTATTGCGTACCGGAGGTTTGATCCATGACTTTGAACGTATGCTGGCCGAACTCGAACCCCTGGCCGGTGCCGAAGTGGCACATGAGACAGCCATGGCGGGCGCTGTCGGCATGGACCCGGGGCTTAGCCAGTACCGTCGCGTCATCGAAGTGATATCCGCCTTTGCCGACGAGGACATCGGCCTGGGCGCTGACGTGCGGTCCGAAACTGCGCTTGAGCGCCACGTGGGCGGTGTCCGTTCTCTCCATGGGCCAGCGGGCGGCCCGGTGGCACACGGCGCACATGTTCGAATTCCCCAGCGAGTAGCCGGAACCATCGACCAGCAGGGTCAGATCATCGTCGCCGCGAAGCGTGTCCATCGACCACTGCCCATACGCGCCGGAGTGCGGCATGTGACAGGTGTTGCAGCCGATGATCGACGGATTCACGACGGCCGTCACGGTGCTTCGCGTGGAGTCCCACCTGATGAACCCCTGGCTGGAGTGACAGATCGGTCCGCATTTGTTCGTGGTCGAGTCAAAGATGTCGTCCGTATAGTCCAGCAGTCGGCCGGAGGCATGGGCCGAGTTCGCCCACTGGCCTTTCGGTCGCGTGATGATGGTATCCTGTTTGTTCCCGCCGTCGTGGCAGTCCAGACAGGCCTCGCCGAGGGTCGAGTCGTAGTAGGTATTGTTGTTCACCTCGGTCGTGAGCTTATCGCAGCCGGGTAAGAGGGCCGCGAGGATACCTGCCAGCAGCAGGACGCAAGGGGCGAGTTTTCGTAGGGACATTGAGATGGCACCACCTGTCGTTATTGGTGTCGTTTATATAGCTCCGGTCCCACTTTCTGTCAACCACTAATTGCCCGCCGCGGGGATCATAGCCGGATACGATTTGTGACGCAGGAACTTTCCGGGACCGTGCGGGTATAAGGCGACGGACCGCCAGGAAATCGGGAAAGCGCTTGCCTCAGTTGAGCCGATTGGCTATTCTTTTCCTTCCATAGCAACGGTCGGGCTTACGGAACACGCCCGGCGCAACTCGGTGAGGAGGAGCCCTCATGGACTCACGTCGCGATGGCGCAGACTGGTTGGTCGACGCCCGGTACCTCGACAGGCAGGAGGGACAGTGCCTAGGATAGTTTTGTGCTTTGCGGTTCTGCTTGCCCTGGCCGGCAGTGCCCTTGCCCGCCCGGCGAACACCTTTGAATTGCCCGACACCGCGTTTGCCAGCAACGTCGTCATCGACATCATCGATCATAACGGCGGTGTCTGGTTTGCCACCAGCTACGGCCTCAACTTCACGCTCGATGAAGGGGACCGCTGGCTGCTGTACGATTCCTCCAACGGACTCCTGGACCACGATCTCTCGGCCATCTACACCATCGGGGGACGGCTCTGGGTTGCCATGAACTATGATACGCTGGTGAGCGGCGCGATGGTAAGCGCTTCGCGCGGTCTCATGTACACGGACGATAACGGCGAAACCTGGGTGCCGATCAACTTCGGCAGTACCGGTCTCGATATCCCCCGGGTCCTGGGTGGAAACCGCACGATTTACGACATCACCGGCTATAACGATGGGCTCCGCGGCACCGACTGGCTCTTCTTTACGGCTTTCGCCGGCGGCCTCCTTGCGTCGCAGGACGGCGGCCTGCACTGGCGTCGGCTTTACGCCTCGACCAGCGATTCAGTCAACTTCTGGAGCAGTACCGCGGAGCTGTCGTACCGCAATCGCCAGTTTTCGTGCATGACCGACACCTCGCATGCGGACTCCCTGTTCCTCTGGACCGGCACGGCCGGCGGTGCGATGCAGTATGTCTACGCTCTGGAGCCGGGGCAGAAGTTGTATGCCGAGCGCATGAACAACGTGACGCTTTGCCCGGACTGCAATCCCGACTACACGACCATGTTCACGTCGGGTGATCGCGGCGTGGTGAGATCAAAAATCACCGGCGGACCGTTTCAAACGAAATTGACCTCGGACGGTTTGCCCGGCTCTTATATAACCACCGTATTCCAGTTCGGCGGCAAGCTGTTCGCCGGGACCGCTTCGAGTGCGGACGGTGCTTCGACCGGACTGGCCGTCTCCTCCGATCAGGGGAGTACGTTCACGGCGGACCCGCTGACGGCCGTGATCGGCACGGGGCGGCAGATTCTCGATTTCGCAACCATGCATTCCCGTTTGTATATGGCGGCCGAAGAAGCCGGACTGTTCGTCAGTTCCGACACGGGACAGACCTGGCAGCATATCTACGTTGATTCAGCGAACCTGACGTCGGCCAACCGGCGGAATGTCGTGCGGGCGCTCGATGCGCTGGTGGACACGCTGCGGATCGGCGGCGACTCCGGGCTGGTGACGCTGTATATGGATGCCGACGGCGCCATTACCGGACGCCTGCATCATGTCTTTCCGGAGATCCAGTTCGGCGCTCGCGGCGGCCGGGTCATCCGGGTGCGCACGCAACGCTACAATCTGAATGAAAACACCGGCAGCTACGACTCTCTCGTCGTGTGGACGGTGAATCATCCGCTGGACACCGCCATTGGCCGCCACATGCTCGGCCGCTCGAGGAATGTCAACGATACGACGTTCGACATCCTGCAGTCCGACGCCGTGTATTACGATCTGGACTTTGTCGGTGATACCGCTTTCTTCGTCGGGGAAGACGGCATCCGTTATCTGCCGACAACCGGCGAATTGGCGAAGACGCTGCAGGTGACCGACAGTCTCTCGGGTCTGCGGTTCGATACCGATACGGTGCTGTCGATCCGCACCTATGGCGACACGCTGATCTTCACCAGCAAGCACGGACTGGCGATATCACCCAATGCCGATTCCGTCCGCACGTTTCGGGTTTTTCGGGCCAATCTCGACAGCTTGTCGGCCGACGTGGTGGTGAATTTCACGCAGGCGAATACGATCAACTTCGACACCACCGGCGGCTTCACGCTGGGTCTGCCCGGGAACTTCATTCCGGCCATGGCTACGCAGCCGATGGCCGACGGCACCACGCGCCTCTGGTTCTCCTGTCGACCGGCCGATACGACGCAGTATACCGGATTAGCGGTAGCGCATGCCGTGGCGGTACGTGACACCAACGGCGACAGTGTCGGAAGCGAACTTAGGTTCGACGTGGTGAACGAGCAGGATTACGCCTGGAATTTCTCTTTCAACGGCGACACCGCCTTCGCCGCCACCAATTCGGGGCTCCTGATGTACAAAGGGACGCCGGGTGGCACGATTGCCTGGGATACGATCGAGTTCGTCGATAGCCTCGGCCGGGTGCTGGTGTCGCCCGATCGCGCCGTCTATGCGGTCCGGGTGATCGACAACACGATCTGGGTCGGGACCGACAACGGCACGGTGGCGATCGCGGTCGACGATTTCGAGAATCAGCGTGTGTATGGCGTGATCGATTCCGCGAACGACGTCTACGCGTACCCGGTGCCGATGAGCCTCAAGCAGGGGCAGCGGGCGAGTTTCCATTTCGCGGTGGGGGAAGCGGCGGGGTCCGATGTCACCCTGGAGATTTACGATTTTGCGATGAACCTGGTCCGGCGCGTCTTCGAGAACCGCCATTTCGGCCAGGGGACCTATCAGGGGTTCTACTCCGGCGTCCCCGAGTGGGACGGCCGCAACGGCAAGGGGGATGAGGTCGCGGTGGGGATCTACTATTTCAAACTCATATTCTCGTCCGGCGACGTCCGCTGGGGAAAGTTGGCGGTGATCCCATGACACAGCGCTTTATTGCGGCGGCCATGGTTCTGCTCGGTCTGAGCATCGTTGCGCCGAACGGCCGCGCCGCCGACGGCGAGGGCGGGTATCCGGCGGCCTTTCTCCAGGTGCCGATCGGCGCTCGTCCGTCCGGGATGGGGGCATATCTGGCCGTCTCCAACGACGGCGCCGCGCCGCTGTTCAATCCCGCCGGTTTGGCCGGACTGGACCACAAGCTGTTCGCGACGTCGTATCGGGCCATGAAGCTCGACCGGACGCTGGGCTATGTGACCGCGATGTTCCCGACGCGGGGCAACTCGGCCCTTGGCGTTCACTGGCTGTATGCCGGGTATGGCTCGGTGGCCATGCGGGACTTCAACGGTGTCAAGACGGGAAGCGACTTCTCGTTCAACAATCATGTCTTCAGCGTCGTGTTCGCCAAGCGGTTCGAACGGTATCTGGCGGTCGGCACCAAGCTCAGTTACTTTCATTCGGTGATGCCGGAGGTGAAGGCGTTTTCGGTCGGGTTTGATTTCGGCGGAATGCTGTATGTGGATCAGCTCCTCGATCGCGAGGACCGCGAGACCCTGCCGGTCCGCGATATTCAGCTTGCCCTGACAGCCAAGAATTTCGCCGCCAAGTATCTCTGGAACAGCCAGAAGTTCAATCAGGCGAATGCCGGGTATGGTGACCTGGGGTACGATCAGGATGACCAGGTGCCGATCGAAGTCGGTCTGGGGGCATCGGCGCGTTTCCTGAAACGCAAGCTCCTGCTGGCCACCGACGTGCTGAAGAATGACAAGCAGAACATCATGTTCCGGGGGGGCGCCGAGTATTTCGTCTCGCCCGAGTTTGCCCTCCGCGCCGGGTACTCCGATCGTCGGCTCTGCGCCGGCACCGGGTATACCTTCAAGATCGGCAAGCAGGCGGCCGCCATCGATTACGCCTTCAACACCGACCGGGTCGATGAAGGCAACGAACACATCTTTTCGCTGGAAATCCTGTTTTAGGAGAGTGGTGATATGACCAGCCAGTTTCGGATCGTCGGTTCCCTTGCGGTCTGCCTCCTCGTGACAGCGCCGATCGTCTCAGCGCAGGACGGACTGGCACTGATGAAAGTGGATCCCGGCGCCCGACCCTCGGGTATGGGGGCCGCGTTTGTCGCGATCAGCGGGGACCCCAACGCGACGGCTTTCAATCCGGCCGGAGTGACCGGGGTGACCAAGTTCTCCGCCGCATTTTCGCACAGCACTTACTGGGAGAATATCCGTCTCGAGAATGGTTTCTTCGCCTCGCCGCTGAAGGGACGCTGGTATGTGCACGGCGGCATTCGCTATGCCACGATCGATAATTTGGAGATGCGCAACTCCCCGGTGGATGTGCCCCAGGCGCTTTTCGCCGCGAATGACGCGTCATTCAAGCTCGGTGTGGCCTACCGGTTCTCGGACCGTGTTTCCGCGGGCCTGTCGTCCGGTTGGCTGATCGAGAAGATCGAGGCCTGGAAAGGCTCGGCGGTGAATTTCGATCTGGGGCTGCAGGCGGCGCTTCGCCCCGATCTGCGCGTGGGCGCGTCCGTCACCGATCTCGGCTCGGCCTTCACGCTGAGCAAGGCGGGTGAGGTCGCCTCCCGCGAGATCACGCTCCCGACGGCTTGGCGAATCGGCGGTGCCTACATGTACCGCAAGTATCTCGGTGCCCTCGATGTGGTGGTCCTGGACGACCAGGCGCACGTGCACGTGGGGGCCGAGGCGAAAGTCCATGAAATGCTCCAGATCCGCGCCGGATACATGTCCGGGTACGACAGCAAAAATGTCACGACGGGGATTTCGTTCAGCCGGTCCGGCCTGCGGATCGATTATGCCTTCGTGCCGTACGCCAACGACTTCGGAGCTTCGCACGTCTTCAGTTTCGTCTTTGAGTTATAGATAGAGGATTATCTGACATGCCTAAGTACAAGATTGCCTGGTTACCCGGTGACGGCGTCGGCGTCGATGTCATGGACGCCGCCAAGATCGTTCTGGACAAGCTCCGTTTCGATGCCGAGTACATCCACGGTGATATCGGCTGGGAGTTCTGGTCGAAGGAAGCCAACCCGCTTCCGGACCGGACGATCGAGCTGCTCAAGAACACCGATTGCGCGCTGTTCGGCGCCATCACCTCACTGCCGAAGGAAGAGGCCGAGAAGGCGCTGATCCCGTCGCTCCAGGGCAAGGGATTAACCTATGCTTCGCCGATCGTGCGGATGCGCCAGGAGTTCAACCTGCGCACCAATCTTCGACCCTGCAAGGCGTACCCGGGAAACCCCCTGAACTACAAAGAGGGGATCGACATCGTGGTGTTTCGCGAAAACACCGAGGACCTCTATTCGGGGGTCGAATTTTTCCCGCTGCCCGACGAGGTGCGCGAGGTGGTCAAGAAGCACAACAAGAAAATGGGCCGTTTCGACAAGACCCCCGGCAATGAGATCGCGGTGTCGCTGCGCATCAACACCAAGCTGGGCTGCCGGAACATCATTACCGATGCCTTCGAATTCGCCAAGAAGGAGAAGCGGCCGCATGTCACGATCGTCGAAAAACCGAACGTGATTCGCGAGACCTCCGGCCTGATGGTGCGGACGGCGCGCGAGGTAGCCAAGAACTACCCGGGCATCGAACTGCGCGAAGCGAATATCGACGCCATGTGTATGTGGGCGCTGAAGAATCCGCTCGACTACTCGGTCATCGTGACCTCGAACATGTTCGGGGATATCATCTCCGACTTGTGCGCCCAGTTGGTGGGCGGGCTCGGGTTCGCGTCCTCGGGCAATATCGGTGACAAGTACGCCGTGTTCGAACCGACCCACGGTTCGGCCCCGAAATACGCCGGCCAGCACAAGGTGAACCCGCTGGCCATGATCCTGACGCTCAAGCTGATGTTCGACTGGCTGGGCGAGGTGCAGACCGGTCAGGCGGTCGAGAACGCCGTGGCCGCGATCGTGAAGGAAGGAAAAGTCCGGACTTACGATATGGGCGGTACCAGCAGTTCGCTCGATGTCGCCAAGGCGGTGGCGGCAAAGCTGTAAGCGAGCGGCACGTTCCTCGGATACTCATGCGGCGTCGGGCCATCTGCCCGGCGCCGTTTTTCTTGCGCCGGCTGGCCTTCAGGCGCGCCAGTACACGACACTCCCGACCACCAGGCCGAGCCCGATCGCCAGATACAGGAGCGACAGATATTCTCGGGGGAGCGGGGAGAGCCGCAAGAGGATTCCTCCGGCGATCATCGCGAGAATCAGCAAATACGACTGCATCGCCTGAAAGGCAAAGACACAGATCTTCTCTTTGTGCGGGGAGAGCTGGGTGATTCGCTCGATGTTCCTGCGGGCCAGCGCCCGAAAGATGAACCATCCCTTGAGGGCTCCCAGAAGAACTGCAGACGGCAGGATCCAGAAGAGACTCGATTGGATTCCGGCGAGCCAGAGCGCTCCGCGGACGATCAGCCCGATCCCGACCAGTCCCCAGACAAGGGCTGCGGTTCGGGTCAGGGTTGTTCGGGACGCCGCCGGTTCGGGGATAGTCACTTCGGAAGTCTCCATCTCGGGCCCATACTATTGACTGTCATAAACGGCAGCCGATCCGGCTTCTGTCAACCGTTTTTGAGAAAGCTGCGCCGCCCCTCGGGGTCGGGGTCGCCAACGAATGTGATAGCCGACGGCCCTGTTTCGGTGTTATAGAGAAGAGGGCCGCGATGGCCGACATACAGGAAGGAGACCGGGTCGAAAGGCCGGGGACCAACTATGTGGCAGGATACGGATATTCATCTTACTGACAATGCCCTGACCGTCCTCAAGCGACGGTATCTGGCGAAGGACGCGGAAGGTCGGGTTATCGAGACCCCGCGTGACCTGTTCCTTCGGGTAGCCAGGGCGATCTCCGAGGTCGATCGTCAGTACGGCGCCTCGGATGAGCAGGTCGCTCGGACCGCCCGGCAGTTCTTCGCCATCATGGCTGCCCTGGAGTTCCTGCCCAATTCCCCTACCCTGATGAATGCCGGACGTTCGCTGGGGCAGCTCTCCGCCTGTTTTGTCCTGCCGGTGGGGGATTCCATGGAGGAGATTTTTGAAACCAACAAGCATGCCGCGATAATCCACAAGTCGGGCGGCGGGACCGGTTTTTCGTTCTCGCGCCTGCGCCCCCGCAATTCCCCGGTCGCGAGCACGTCCGGCGTCGCCTCCGGTCCGGTGTCGTTCCTGAAGGTGTATAATGCCTCCACCGAGGCCGTGAAGCAGGGGGGAACCCGGCGCGGTGCCAACATGGGCATCCTGCGCGTCGATCATCCGGACATCCTGGAATTCATCTCCTGCAAACAGGACACGACCGAAATAACGAACTTCAATATCTCGGTCGCTGTCACTGACTCGTTTATGGAGGCTCTGGAGGCGGGGCGCAGGTATCCGCTGATCGATCCACGCACCGGGAGCGTGCATTTGGCCGACGGCCACGAGGTGCAACTCGATGCCCGCACCGTATTCGACCGGATTGTCGATCAGGCCTGGCGGACCGGCGAACCGGGAATGATCTTCATTGACCGGATGAACCGTCTCAACCCCACCTCGCCATCGGAAACGATCGAAGCCACGAACCCGTGCGGCGAGCAGCCGCTGCCGCCCTATGATTCGTGCAATCTCGGCTCCATCAATCTCGAGCGATTCGTCAAGAGCCCGCTGCCGGCGAATTATTCCCCGACCTGTCCGACCGATGGCGTGGACTGGGACGGGCTGGGCTCGGTTATCCGAACGGCGGTCCACTTCCTGGACAATGTCATCGATGCCAACAAGTACCCGATCCCGCAGATCGAGCAGCAGAGCCGCAAGAATCGCCGTATTGGTCTCGGCGTGATGGGCTGGGCCGATATGCTGGTGCTGTTGCGGTTGCCGTACAATCACGATGACGCCATCGCCCTGGGCGAGCAGCTCATGGCGTTTATCGAGACCGAGGCGCGCAATCAGTCCTCCGAACTGGCCAAACATCGCGGACGGTTTCCCAACTGGGATGGCTCGGTGTACCGCTCCGAGGGGGTGGCTATGCGGAATGCCACGGTGACGACCGTCGCGCCGACCGGCACGATATCGATCATCGCCGGATGTTCCTCCGGAATTGAACCATATTATTCCATCGCGTTCGAGCGGAACGTGCTCGACGGTACCCGCCTGACCGAACTCAATCCCCATTTCGCCCGGCGGGCGAAAGAAGGGAACTTCCTCACCGACGAGCTGCTCCGGAAGCTCGTTGCCGTGCGTACGCTGAAGGACCTGCCGGAAATCCCCGAGGAGATGCGCGCGCTGTTTCTGACGGCGGCCGATATCTCTCCCGAGGATCATGTCCGCATGCAGGCGGCGTTTCAGAGGCATTGCGATTCCTCGGTCTCCAAGACCATCAACTTCCCCGAAACGGCCACGCGCGAGGCGGTTCGCCACGCCTATCTGCTGGCGTATCGCTCCGGCTGCAAGGGAGTTACCATCTACCGCGACAACTCCCGGCCCAATCAGGTACTCTCGACCAAACCGGTGACGACGGCTGGTGAAGCGGCCGCGCAGAAGGTTGCCGTACGACCCTCCCTGTTGACGGGTTTCACGGAGAAAATTCGGACCGGTTACGGCAATTTGTACGTGACGGTAAATGTTCGGGAGGGGCGGCCGTTCGAGGTGTTTGCCCATATCGGGAAATCCGGTTACACCACGATGGCCGATACGGAAGCGATCTGCCGCCTGATTTCACTGGCGCTTCGGTCCGAGGTCCCGATCGAACAGGTAATTCGCCAGCTTCGCGGTATCGGCGGGTCGAATCAGGTTTACTCCGATGGCGCCCGAGTGTCATCTATCCCCGATGCCATTGCGCAAGTTTTGCACAGGCATTTCGGCAATGCCGGCGCCCCGCCTATGGTTTCGCAGCCCCCGGAACTCTGCCCGGAGTGCGGTGCCGCCATGTCGCTCGATTCTGGTTGCGCTGTCTGCGCCGCTTGCGGTTATTCCAACTGCTGATTCTTCCGATACAGGAGGAATAAGGAGTACCGTGATTTAGAACCGACAAGCTATGGCAACCAGCGAATACATTCCGGTCGGTCGTACCTCTTTGGTGAAGAAGGGGGAGCTCTCTCTGCAGGTGCAGACGGAATATGCCTCCCGGCCTAATCCCCGGATCACCACGTGTATTTCCACTTCGGGTCAGGTGCTGCACAAAATTGAACGCACGCTTGATAGTCCGGTGGGGACGCATGAAGAGCAGCTGCGTGTGGAGTCGACCATCAAGCGGCAGCACACCGAGGTGCTGGCCATCCTGCAAGGGGACACGATCGGTGTTCAGCGGACCGAACCGGTGCCGGAAGCGCCGCCGGTGTCCGTTGCCTCCATGACGACCGAAGAGCGGCTCAGTCATATTGCCGGCGTCCAGCGGGTGTTCCGCGTGGAGAATGACGGCACGTTTTCGAACGCCCAGCTGTCCGACGATTTCAAGCGCCAATTCTCGGTGGTCTTCCGGGGACTGCGCGAAATCATGGAGTTGTTCGGGAGGATACCGGGAGTGGGCGTGACGCGCCAGCGGGGGGTGTACGAAGTCGAACGGGACCGTCTTTATTTCGCATCGGCCGGCACCGAATGTTACTTTGTCCTGGTGCGCCGTGTCGACATGACCACGCAGTACGAACCGATGATCAAGGCGGCTCTTTGCGATACGGTCTGATCTCCGCAAAGCCACCGGTCATGATAAAGGCCCGTTCTCGTGGGAGCGCGGGCCTTCTCATTTACGGAGAGAGAGTTTCGAAATTTGAAAAAACTCCAGAGACTTGTACGTTAAAGGCTTTAGCGTTGCTTCCCGCGTTTTGCTTTCGCTATCCGTCGTCAGACGGGGTCACGGCGTACGCGCAGCGGAGAAGAAACAACCTTCATAAACGGAGTGTTAGAGATTTTCAAATGTCTATGTCTCTCTCCTTTTCTTCTACCGGAACGATATCCGAGTTCAACGCCGAAGGCAAGAACTTTCTTTGGACAGTTGCCAAGCACACGGCACCTTCGTACCTTATCCTCGCCTGAACGCCGCGTCGGGCGAACGACCATGGTAGAATCGGTAGGTATCGACATACTTGATACGGCCCGCGTGAAGCGGGCGTTGGAGCGATACGGCGAACGTTTTGCCGAGCGGATCCTTGGTCCGCGCGAAATGGCGCTGTTTGTCGGCCGCCATGACAAGCATCTTTTTCTGGCCGGTCGTTTCGCGGCCAAGGAGGCGGTGATCAAGGCGCTGGGGCGCTACCTGACGACACGGCCCGCCCTGACCGCCCTGGAAATACTGCCGGACGACTCGGGACAGCCCGGTCTGCAACTGCCGCCCGAACTGCGCGAGAAACTTCCCGGAATCCGATCACTCATTTCGATCAGCCACGAGCGTTCGCATGCGATCGCCATGGCCTACATGTCAAAGGATGCCTGACTATGTCTGACGTGCTCAATCTGTTCCGTGAATCCGGCGCTCTTCTGACCGGACATTTCCTGTTGACCTCGGGACGCCACTCCGATGTCTATTACGAAAAATTCACCCTTCTGAAGAACCCGGCCATCTGCACGCAGATTTGTCGGGCGATGGCTGATCACTTTCGAAGTGCCGGTGTCGAAACCGTGGTCGGCCCGACCACCGGCGGGATCATCATCGCCTACGATGTCGCGCGGTACTTGGGCGTCGAGTCGCTGTACGCCGAACAAGGGGAGAAGGGGCGCGTGTTCAAGCGCGGCTTTTCGCTTGAGCCGGGACGCAAGGTCCTGATCGTCGACGACGTGCTGACGACCGGAACATCGGTCAAGGAAGTGATCGAGCTCGTGAACTCGTATCAGGCACAGATCGTCGGCCTCGGACTTCTGCTGGATCGTTCCGGCGGGTCGGTCCATTTCGACTACCCGTTTTTCGCCCTGGCCACGGTCAGTGCCGCGACCTGGGAGGCGAATGCCTGCCCGCTCTGCCAAAAGGGAGAGCCGTTCACGCAACGCGGCAGCAGGAAGTTCTGAGCCTGGTTTTCTTCTCGGGAGCAGTGGGACGGTGACTCAGACGGCCACCGGTTCCGGTCGGGCGACCGGGAAGTCGATCCGGATACAGGTTCCCTCGTCAGGACGGGAGTCGATCGTCAGGCGACCGCTGTGATTGTCAATGATCCGCTTGCAGACCACCAGCCCAAAACCGTGACCGGTCTTCTTGGTCGTGAATTGCTCTTTGAACGCCTTGGTCAGCAGATCCGTCTGAAAGCCCACCCCCGTATCCCGGATCTCGAGTGCGAACTCATTTCTTTCGGCGGCAACCGATAGATCGACCGTGATTTTCTTCTCGGGCTGATCCACCACGGCGTCCGCGGCGTTGTTGAACAGGTTGTACAGCAACTGCTGGATCTGGACATTGTCCCCGAGAAACGGAATGTCTTCCGGGAACTCGTGAACCTCCATCGTGACGCCGCTGTAGCGCCGCTGGGGTTTGAGATAATCGAGCACTTCGCGCAAAATCTTGTCGAACTGGAGCGTCTCCACTTTGGAGGAGATCTGCTTCAGGTCCATCAGGCTGCCGGTGAACCGTTTGATCTTTTCGATCGTCTCGGTCATGGCCGTGACATAGCGGCCGAGATCGTCATACTTGCCACGCCGCAGCTGGACATCCAGCAGGCTGAGGTTGCCGGCCACGACGCCCAGGAAGTTGTTCAGTTCGTGGCCGATCTCCGCCGACATCTGACCCCGCGTGGCCATCTTTTCCAGTTCAATGGTCTGGTCCTGGAGGGCCTTGAGGCGAGCATAGGCCTGCTGCGACTCTTCGAGCAAGCCCAGGTTTTCGATGGTGATGGCCAGTTGGCTGGCGGTTATCGCCAGGAACTTGGAGTCGGCCTCGCGGATGCGTTCGGAGTCGTCCTCGAAGCCCAGCATCATCCAGCCATGCATCGCCTCCGAGCGCATGACCGGAACGATGATCATCCGCTTTCCCGGTTTGAGCCAGGTAGGGCAGAAGTACTGGATGAGTTCCTGCGGCAGCGGTTCGGCGGAGAAGTGCCGGTAGTCGCCGTAGTCGGCCAAGAACGGCTCGCGCCGCTGCATCAACTCCCGGGCATCGAGCGCCAGGAGTGGTGCCTCCGGCAGACTCATCTCCGAAGTTCCGGCCTCGGACACGCCGATCATCAGGCAGTAGTGCTTGCGCAGATCCCAGTGCAGCAGCGCCCCTCGGGGCGTCCGCATGTGCATCATGGCGAAGCGCAGCGATGAGACGATCAGCGACGTGCGGTCGTTGGCCGTAAACAACATCTGGTTGAGGTCGGACAGATGCGCCAATTGCTGAGTCGCGCTCTTATCGACGCTGTCCGACCGCAGTTTCAGGGCATTCTTTACCGCCTGTCGAATCTCCACGAGTTCGAACGGCTTCATGATATAGTCGGATGCCCCCTGCTTGATGGCGTTCTTGGCCGAGGACAGGTTGGCATACCCGGTCATAAAAATGATGGCGATGTCGGGGCGAGCCTCACGCACTTTCCGGACCAGCTCGATGCCATCCATGTGGGGCATGCGAATGTCCGTGATCAGCAGGTCGAACGGCTCGTTCTGAGCCAGGGCAAGCGCATCCTGGGAATTCGAGGAGGTTTCGATAAGGTAGTTCTCATCCTCGAGGGCGTCGCGCACCAGGGACAAGACGATGGTCTCGTCGTCGACGACCAGGATACGGTATCCCTGTGGGGCCGGGCTGTTCATGATACCCTCACCGAGTGCAGAACCTTGGTCAGGACGTCGCGCAATTGCTCGAGGTCAAACGGCTTCCGCAGGCAGTATGATGAGCTGGCCTGGACGGCCTGCTGGCAGAGGTGGTCGGGCAGCGAGTCGGTGAAGATGAACTTCAGTTCCGGACGAACCGCCGAGACCTCGCAGAATACCTGATAGCCGTTCTTCCTGGGTATGTGCAGATCGCAGAAGCACACTTCGTAGTTGCCGGCGACCGCCTCGCGCACGCCCTCGACACTGTCGCCGATCGCCTTGACCACGTGTCCCTCATCCGCCAGGAAATCGACCAGCAGGTCGCGGATGATTTTGGAATCGTCGATGATCAATATGCGTGCCATAGTCACCTCACGCTGCGAGCGTCGTCTCCACGGTGTGCAGCAGTTCCTTGATGCTGAAGGGCTTGGAGAGAAACGCGCACGCGCCGTTGTGGACGGACTGGCTCACTGTCGCCAGACTGGAGTAGCCGGAAATGACAATTACCCTGGTGTCGGCATGGGTCTGCCGGGCCACCCGCACGACCTCCTCGCCCGGGACCCGGGGCATCCGCAGGTCGGTGATCACCAGGTCGAAGTGGCGGGCCTGGATTTTCTCGATCGCCTCGTCGCCGTCGCTGGCCAGACTGACGTCATAGTCCTCCAGGACTTCGGACAGAAAGTCCCGGATGACTTCTTCGTCATCCACCACCAATATTGAGCGTCTCGTTTCCATATCCGGCACGGTTCATTACCTCCGGGCGGTCGAGCCCAAAGGCCTCTCTTCCGTGGTATCGGAGTTCGCATCGACTTTCTGAACCGGAAGCACGACCGTGAACACCGATCCCTCGCCGGGTGCGGAACTCACGGTGATTTCACCACCGTGATCCTTGATGATGCCGTAACTTACGGACAACCCCAGTCCGGTGCCTTTGCCGATGTCCTTGGTCGTGAAGAACGGCTCAAAGATCCGTTTGAGATGTTCTTCCTTGATGCCGCTGCCGTGATCCACCACCAGGACCTCCACCGCGCCGCCGAATTCGCCGATCGCCCGGCTGTATCGCGACGTCACCGTAATGGCCGAATTCGGCGGCGAGGCGTGCATGGCATTGATGATCAGGTTCGTGAAGACCTGCTGTAACTGGCCCGTATTCCCCTGAATCCGCGGCAGATCCGGGGCCAACGACACCTGGAGCTCGATCTGGTTGAGATGGAGCTGGTGTTCGACGAACGTCACCGTGTCCTCGATGGCCCGGTTGACGTCGACCTCCTCGAAGTCCACGGTACGGGAGGACCGCGAGAAGCGCAGCAGGTTCTGCACGATGGTCTTGCAGCGTCGGGATTGCGTCTCGATGTCGGTCAGATAGCGGACGTAGCTCTGGATCTCCTTGGCCGTGGTCTTTTCCGGCACGTTCTTCTGCAGCTTCTCCAGCGTGAACTGGGCATACCCCAGGATACCACCGAGCGGGTTATTCAGCTCGTGGGCCACGCCGGCCGCCAACTGGCCGATAGCGCTCATCTTCTCGGACTGGACGAGTTGCGCCTGGGTGTCTTCCAGCTGGCGCGTCCGCTCGATGATCTTTTGCTCCAGGTTGCGATTGTAGGTCTCGATTTCATCCCGGGACTGCTGGAGCGTGGAGATCATGTTGTTGAAGGTCTCCGCCAGATGCCCGATCTCGTCGTTGCGTTTCACTTCCACCCGCCGGCTGAGGTCGCCCCGGCTGACCTGGTCGGTAACTTCCACCAGCGCCGTGATCGGTTTGGTGACGGCGCCGACGATCAGCATGACGAGCAGGATCGTGCCGATCACCATGGCGGCCGAGAAGAGGATGGCTGCGGTCTGTGCCTCGCGAATGGACTGGTTGACCTTCTCCAGACTCAGGCCGATTTCGATGTGGCCGATGATCTCGGTGACATTGCTGTAGGCGATGGAGTTGTCGATGCCGCCGGTGATGCCGAGATGCTCCCGGTCGACCACCTTCTTATGAGTCACCACCGGCAGGGCCATGACCATCAGCTCCTGGTCCCCTTTGTGCGCGTGATACCAGACCGCAATACTGTCCTCGGTGGCCGGCGGCAGCGCCGCCGAGTCAGGATCATTGCAGGTGTCTCGGCTGCCGAATTCCGACAGCACCTCGCCATTTTGGTTGGTGATCACCGCATAACGCACGGCCTCGAAATGGCTGGGCGCCTTGAGGAGCTCATCCAACTCGTACTTGGACTCGAACAGCACGCCGCTTTCGGCGTTGATCGCCAGGATGCGGAGCATGGTTTTGCCGCTGGTCGCCAGTTCACGCCGGTACGAATCCGATTGCTTCTTGATCAGGAAGCCGCTGATAACCAGCATGCTTCCGATCAGGATCAGCGAGATCGGAACGATGAACTTCATGCGGAGACTTATTCGCCGCGGGGTGACGATGTGATTCATCGATACACCTCCTTGGCGATGGCCACCAGTTCTGCGGGGATGGCGATCCCCATGTGCTGGGCGGTCTTTTCATTGTAGTGAAACCAGATGATGTCGGGGGTCGTGACCGGAAGCGTCGTCGCCGACTGACCCTTCAGGATATGGTTGGCCAGTTCACCCGCCTGCCGTCCGATCGCCTTGTAATCGAAGTCCAGCGCGAACAGGGCCCCGGATTCCACGACGTTACGCGAGAACCCCATGAGCGGGAGCCCCCGGCGAAGGGCGTTGATCAGGATGAACTTGGTCGACTGGGGACTGAAGAGGTTCGGGTCGGCCACCGACCAGATGCCGTCGACCACCCCGGCCAGCGAATCGAACGCCGGAGCGAGCTGGCGCTCGTTGTCGATGCGCATGGCCACCAGCTTGAGACCCATTTGCTGGGCTATGGCCCGAGTCGGCGGAATGAGCGAGGCGGTGTTGTCCGTATACAGAACGCCCAGACTCTTCAGATTGGGAACGATCTGCTTGAAATAGCGGAACTGAATGTCGGCCGGGATCGAGAGCGATGCACCGGTAATATTGCCGCCCGGATGGGCGAATGACTCGACGAAACCGGAGATCACCGGATACATCACGGCGCAAAAGACGACCGGTGTGGATTTGCAGGTTGTCTGGGCAAACTGGGTGGCGGCGCTTCCGACGGTCAGCACGAGAGCCGGCTTGATCTGACGGATCGAATCGGCAATTGCCGCTTCCCCCGCGCTTCCCGGTTTGAGAAAAAGCTCGTGAAACACGGCCTCGGCGAACTGTGTCTTGACCACCGATTTCTCGCCGGACACACTGCGTTGGGTAGACGTGAGCGAATCGGTGGTCAGCACGACAATCTGCTGCGCAGAGGTCGCGTGCGACCATACGAGCAGGGCAGCCACGGCCAGAATCGGCGTGATGAAATTCCGACGCGAGAAGATCATGAGGCGATCTACTTGCCTTTCCCGACGGTAATGTCCCACAACAACTTGTCTTAGGCCGCGTCCTGCCGGGCAGTACTCGTCCGACCCATGCAGCTAATATCGGGACCCCGTCAAGAAACTTGATTGCCGCCCCGCCTTTTTTGGTTAACCCACCTCGCCGGCCACTAATCTTTTTCACGACCCCGCCGATACCTTTGTCATGATCAGGCCATTTCGGCCGCTGCCTCTTTAGTGAAGAGAAGATGAAACGAACAAACATCTCATATAAGAATCGGAGGTACAGCCGTGGGTAACCGTCTACCATCGTGCCGTGCCGCCCTCCTTCTCATGTTATTTCTGGCCGTGCCAGCCGCATATGCCGGTGTGACAGGGAAGATCTCCGGGACGGTCTCCGAAACCCAGTCGGGCGAACCGATTGTCGGTGCCACTGTCCGCGTTGTCGGTACCGATCTGACCACCCTCACCGATGAGGATGGCGAGTACTTCATCATCAATGTCCCGAGCGGAAAGTATGACATTGCGGTCAGTTCTGTCGGTTTCCAGACGCTGACGAAAAAAGATGTGCGCGTCCTTATTGATCTGACCACGCCGATGGACTTTGCGCTGCCTCAAATGGCCATCGAATTGAAGCAGAACATGGTCGTGTATGCGTCCACGCCGCCGGTCCAGAAAGACCTCACCGCCTCCAAAGTCATCTACACGGCGGATCGGCTGAAGACCCTGCCCAATGTGACGACCGTGCAGACGGTTCTCCGGGGATACCCGGGCGTCGTTTTTGACAAAAACGACGAAATGCACGTGCGTGGCGGCCGGGCGGGCCAGGTCTCCTACTACTATGACGGTTTTTCGGTCCAGGATCCGTTCGTGGCGAATGTCGGCATACGCATTATTCCCACGGCGCTGGAAGAGTTGTCGCTGACGTCCGGCGGTTTCACCGCCGAGTACGGCGAGGCGCTTTCGGGCGTGGTGAACGCCGTGACGCCGGAAGGCGGCCCGGAGTACCATGCACGCATTCGCACGTATGAAGGTGCGACCCAGCCCTATGACGTCAACACCGGCGACTGGGGTAGCATCGACCGGACCGGCAATCGTTCCCTGAGCTTCAGTCTCTCCGGTCCGATTCCCGGCGCCAACAGCGATCGCTTCACCTTCTTCACCGCCGGCGAGTACCTGCTCGATAACGGCTACTTGCCCCACAACGAGAACCGGTCCTATAGCGGCACCGGCAAGGTTGCGCTGCAGGCCACGCCTCAGGTCAGGTTCGTCGGTAACTTCGCCTACCAGGACTCCCGCGGCGAAATCTACACGCACCGGGATGTCAACGGGCGCTCGTACGATTTCAATCTGGACGGTCTCCCGGAATTCGAACGGACCGCCTATCTGGCCGGTCTTTCCGCCAACTACAGTCTGAGCGAGCGGACTGTGTTCAGCGCCTCCGTCAACCTCTTCCGGACCCGATACAATCAGGCGCCCGGCTTCCTCCTCGGCACCTACTGGAGCGACTGGCCCGGCTATTCGGAGGACTCCAACGGCGTCTATAATGGTACCGTTCACGAACACAATTACCTGAACGACCGCGACTACACCGACCCGTACGAGGTCACCGGCTTTGCTCTGGGGGACGATTTCGATCCCACCTACGCCTACCGGAAAACATACTACAACGCCTTCTCCACGAACATGCTCAAGCAGATCACCAACACCAATCAGTTGAAGACCGGATTCGACATTCGCCGGTACGACGTGGACTGGGATCGCAAGCAGTTCTATAATGAGAAGCCGTACGGCGAGTTGTATACCAGCCGGCCGACCTACGCCTCTTTCTATGTCCAGGACAAGCTGGAATACGCCGACTTCGTCATCAACTTCGGAATCCGGTTCGATTACCGGAACGCCGACGTGTCCTACAATATTACCCCCGGGGACCTGACGGCACATTATAAGAAGGCCAGCTCCAAGTCCCGGTGGTCGCCGCGACTGGGGATGTCGTTCCCGATCAGCGAAAAGTCGGTCATGCACTTCAACTACGGCGTCTACTATCAGGAGCCGCGCTACACCTATCTGTACACGAATATGAAAGGGGACGTCACCAGTGGCCTGCCGCTGTTGGGAAATCCGGACCTCAGCCCGGAACAGACGACCTCCTATGAGATCGGCGTCGACCACATGATCAGCCAGAGTCTCCGTTTCGACATGACGGCGTACGCCAAGAACATCACCGATCTGGTCACGACGCGCGAATCCGGCGCCTACCTGCAGAACGTGATCACGAAGTTCGACAATGGTGACTACGGCGATGTCAAGGGGTTCGATGTGGCGCTGGACAAGCTGGCGCTCGGCAGCAACTTCAGCGCTTCCGTGGCCTATACCTACATGCGGGCTACCGGCAACGGTTCCTATGCGCTGGAACCGTACTACACGTTCCTGACTTCGTCGACCGACACGCTGGCCCCCATGAAGGAGTATGCGCTGGACTTCGACCAGCGGCATACGGTCACGGCCATCATGACCTATCGCGCGCCTGCCGATTGGCATGGCTCGGTGTTCGGCATCCCGCTTCCGTCCAACTGGGGACTGAATCTGGCCGCCTACTTCGGATCCGGCCTGCCGTACACGAAGACCGACTCCATGGGGAATCGCTACGGCGAGCGTAACGAAGGACGCCTGCCCGGCAATTACAGCGTGGATATGCGCTTCAATAAGGACTTCCGCATCGGCGCCAAGGGGAGCATGCTGTCATTCTTCATCGAAGTCGACAACCTCTTTAACAAGCACAATGTCCTGAATGTCTATACGCGGACCGGACTGGCGGACGATGACCGGCAGCGGAGTGGTACGGGCCTCTCTCTGAGTCAGAGCGAACTGGCTCGGCTGGACCAGCTGTACGACCACGATCCGCAGAACTACTCTGATCCCCGGACCGTCAGGACCGGCCTCGAATGGAGCTTTTGAACCGGAGTGAATATGAACAAGACCAGCAAGCAGATTCTGTTATGCATCGTTGCTGCCGTCCTCCTGGCAGCCCTTGCGGCGTCGCCACTCTGGGCCAAACGTCCGCCTCTCGGACAGCCGAACATCGGCGACCCGCCGAACGATCCGAGCACGCGCACGCCCGCGCCGGTGACGCTCGACCAGATCACCCATGATATGGGGAACATCGTCACCACCGTTGACAATTTCGGCTATGTCGGCGGCTACAGTTACTACGGCTACCCGTCCGGCCAGTGGCCGCGCAACTCCGGCCACGACTATCTGGCCGAGATCAAGTACTGGATGGGCGCCATAACGACCGGCGGCGACACGCTGGTGGCCAATACCGAAGACGACTTCCAGGCGGTACCATCGCTGGTGTCCGGCAGCGACGAGTACAAGATCCTGCTGTCCACGGATACCGCCCGCTATTGGAATTACAGTCTGTCCGATACGGTCGGAGCCGGCTACGGCAATCCGGCCAAGGGCTGGCGCGAGTATAGTCTGGATTCCTCGAACTGGGTCTACACGCGCAACTACAACCCGATCGCGGATTCGTTTTTCTCCGGTGGACCACTGTCGCTCCAGGAGTCCCACTTCCGGTTCAACGACGTCGCCACCGGTGATCCCGTGATGGGTCTTGAAATGACCCACACCATGCTGCAGTGGAACTACTGCTACAATGAGGACTTCATCTTCGTGATCCTCGAAATCAAGAACACGTCGACCACCGACTACCACGACTTCGCCTTCGGCATCTATGCCGACATGGACATCGGCGGGCCGGACGGTACCGGTGAAAATGGACGACTGGGCGACCTGGTGAAATCCGATTCGAGCGAGAATCTCGCCTGGACCTATGACGCCGACGGCTACGATCCGGGCTGGGGACCGACCGTCACCACCGGGCTCATGGGGACCAAGTACCTGGAGACTCCGGATGGCATCGGCATGACGGCGTTTCGTACGGGAGACTGGGATGTGATCGCGAATGTCGATGACGCCGGGCGTTTTGATCTCATCAACAGCACCAGCTTCGATGCCTCACTGCCGCCGACCGATCAATACTACCTGCAGTGCACGCGCGGCATCGATCTGACCGCCGGCAAGACTGTCCGAGTGGTCTATGCCCTGATCGCCGGCGCCGACGAGGACGATTTTCGCGCCAACGCCGCCATGGCCCAGCAGCTGTACGACAATTACTTCGTCGGTCCGCAGCCGCCGGTTACCCCGACGCTGAGCATTCGCGCCGGCGATGGCAAAGTCTATCTGCACTGGAATGACACGGCCGAGGTCGGTCTGGACCCGATGACCGGCGTCCAGGACTTCGCCGGGTACAAGCTGTATCGTAGCGACAACCAGGGGAAGACCTGGGGACGCGCGATCTACAACACGAACAATAGCTGCCTGACCACGGACTACACCACCAGAGCCACCTACCGCATCGACAACATCGGCGATCCGATTCCGCATACTTTCATCGATACCGGATTGTCGAACGGTGTCGAGTATTGGTACTGTCTGGCGGCGTTCGACGCCGGGGACACCACGTCCGGTGTCGACCCGTTGCAGTCAGGATTCGGCGTGGCCGGTTCGGCCATCAACACCGTCAAAGCCACACCGCACAACAATCCGGCCGGCTATTATGAAGCGGCCGGTACGGTCGTTCATGCCTACGAGGGAACGGACCTGCCGTCCGACGGCACCGTGCAGCCGATTGTCTACCAACGCGATTCCCTGAAGGGAGCCGATTACGAAGTGACCTTCCAGGACACGCCGGAGTGGACCTACTGGCACCTGATCAACACCACGACCGGCGACACGTTGCTGGCGAATCAGGAAGATGACGCGCCGGACCCGACCCTCTGTCCGGTCGTCGAGGGTATGCAGCTCGTCATCACCAATGGTGAGCGCATGCCGCGCGGCTACGGCCAGACGGAATTCGCCACGGCCGGTGATACGACGCTCGGTATCATGACGTTCTACAACTTCACTGCGGCCGAGTACTTTGCCGGCCAGCGCTTTGGCGATGCCCCGCTTCGAGCGACCTATGAATTGCGCTTTACCACGGATTCCACCCTGGCACCCAACGCGCTCGACGATGATTATGTTTTGTACGCGGTGCCCTTCGAGGTCTGGAATACCTCGACCAACCAGCGCGTCTCGCTGGCCGTTATCGACGGAACGCTTGATGGCGTTTGGAATCACTACAATACCCTCTTCATCGTGGATTATCCGTACAATCCGGCCGGCAACCTGTTCGACGACGCGTTTCCGTACTACTTCGGCTGGATTTTCAAGGTCGACACTTCGATCTACGCCCCTCAGGTCGGCGATGTCCTGCAGATCCAGGGTGCTCCCGTAAACGGCCCCGACGACCGCTTCACGTTCAAGGTCGACGGTGTCAATGCCGCCAGCGCCCGCACGGCTCTGAGCAACATCCGGGTGGTCCCGAATCCCTACTTCGTGCAGTATTCGGCCCGTGTCGAAACGAGCGAAGGGGAGTCGGTCCTGGAATTCCAGAAGATCCCGGACCAGTGCACGATTCGGATTTACACGCTGGCCGGCGATCTCGTCCAGACGATCGACCACAACGACGGTACCGGAACCGCCCGGTGGGACTTGCAGTCGAGTAACCGCCAGCAGGTATCCTCGGGCATATACATCTTCCACGTGGAATCCCCGTACGGGGATCACCTTGGCCGTTTCTCGGTCATTAAGTGAAGGAGGCGGAGAATGAAACGGGTTCTTATCGTTGTCATGATCTGCGCGCTTGCGGCCGGCGTATCCGCGGAATTTTCCAAAGTTGGTTCGGCCGGCGCCCAGTTCCTTAAGATCGGGGTCGGTTCACGGTATCAGGGCATGGGCGAAGCCTCGGCGGCGGTCGCCAACGACGTGTATTCCATGTACTGGAATCCGGCCGGATTGGTGGAGGTCGAGAACAGCGCCATCGGGTTCACCAATGTCAACTGGGTCCTCGACATCGACCTCAACTATGTCGCCTTCGCCAAAAACTTCCAGGATATCGGCGTCTTTGGCGTATCGGCGTCGGTGCTGTCCATGGACAAGCAGGAAATCACGACTTTCTCACAGCAGGACGGCACGGGCAACCAATACTCGGCGTCATCGTTTGCCGTCGGGCTTACCTTTGCCCGGCAGATGACCGCCAAGTTCGCCTTTGGCGCCAGTGTCAAGTTTCTGGGTGAGCGCATTCACCAGGACAAGGCCGAAGGTATCGGTTTTGATTTCGGCACCATGCTGTACACCGGATTTCGGTCCCTGCGGATGGGGATGAGCATCACCAATCTCGGTCGGGACATGCAGTTCGAGGGGCCGGATCTCGATGTCACGTTCGATCCGCTCGAAGGGGAAGGGTCCAATGCGGACGTCGGCGCCCGATTGAAGTCGACGCCGTACGATCTCCCGCTGGCGTTCCGCTTCGGTGTGGCGTACGATTTCAATGTCGGTCCAAAGTCCGTCCTCACCATGGCCGGGGAGTTGAAGCATCCCAGCGACAATGTCCGCCAGGAGGCGATCGGCGCCGAATTCGGCTACAACGAGCGGTTTTTCCTCCGCTCCGGCTACCAGTTCAATACCGACGTTCAGACGCTGTCATTCGGCGGCGGCCTGCGGACCGACCTGACCAAGGGGACCAAACTGGTAATCGACTATGCCTGGCAGGATTTGGGCCGGCTCCAGAATGCCCAGCGATTTTCCGTGGGGTTTGTCTTCTGATCGAAGCCCCCAAGGCGTCAAAAAAGCCCCGCTCCCCGGGGCTTTTTTCGTGCTCCCGGCTGGACTGTTCGTGTAAAAGTGGTATATTATGAGCCCATTTTCCAAGCGGTGATACATGACGAGGAGTTACGGAATGAAGCTTTGCCGAGGCGCGGTCCTCTGTGTCCTATTCCTGCTGGTCGGGAAACCGGCCGCTGGCGCTCCGCCAGATCCCAACGGCATTCAGACCCTCAGTGAATACTTCGATCTCATTGCATCCGGCAACTATGAATCCGCCGGCATGATGTGGACCGAGAGCGCCCAGGAACGGGCCAGTCGGTTCGGCATCAGCTATACCGGCAATCCGCTCCGGGTGGACGCCACCTCCCCCGTGGTGCGTCTGATCGACCGCCTGCGGGGCCACCTGCAGCCGCCCGTCCGACAAGCCCAGGTTCTGTCCCCCGAATTCGTTCGGCTGGAGTTCAGTTCCATCGTGACCGGTCGCGAGCTCAAATGGAGCTACTTCCTGCAGCGTGTCGACGGATACTACTGGCTCTGTTATGCCGAGGATTACTATGCCAAAGACTGGCCGATCCAAACCAGCAAGTACTTCCGGATCCACAGCCATCCCGATCGAGCGAAGTTCCTCAATCCGGTCCTGCTGAACGAAGCGGATCGGTTCATCGAGCGGATTGCCGACTCGCTCCAAATCGACAAGAAGGCCCTGGCCGACATGGCCGCCAGGAAGATCGAGTATTACTATTGCGATGGCGATGATGCGGTCAAAGCCATCACCGGGGTCGTCACCAAAGGGGTGTATGATCTGGCCTCGAATGACGTTATCTCTTCGGACTTCCCGCACTTTCACGAGATCGTCCACCTGCTGGTGAACGTCAAGCTCAAGGAAATTCCGCTGTACACCTTGCCGCTCCTGCGGGAAGGGATGGCCGTCCGGTATGGCGGTCGCTGGGGCAAGCGCAACTCGGCGCTGGCCGATCTCGGCGGATTTCTGATCCGTGAAAAGATCGTCGATCTCGACTCGATCATTACGGCGCGGGGGTTTGAAGAGGCCTCGACCGCGGACATCGCCTACCCGGTGGCCAGTGTTTTCACGTCCTATCTGGTCGACAAGATCGGCCAGCTCAAGTACATCGACCTGTATCGCTCAATGTCCGGCGACATGGACATTGTCGACACGATGAATCACATCCAGGTGCGTCGGGCTTTTCTGAGCGCGACGGGAATGGCCGAGTGGACGGATCTGCTCAGCGACTTTGACACGTACCTCAAGTCCGGACTCGCCCGCTGGTCGGTGGCGTCGCCGGGAGCCGCAGCCAAAGCCAAGCAGGTCGTCACCGATCAGAAGTGCGCCGTTCTGCAGAACAACGAATGGGTTGAATTCAATTTTGTCAGTGACTCGTCGGGTGCCCCGCGAGGCAATTTCCTGTTCGGGCGCGATCGCTCGCTGGCCGAACAACACTCCATGCTGTTCCACGAGCAGTACGGCGACAATCAACCCTTTGATGGGTTCCGGTTCGGCGTCCGGTTCGATGCGAACGAGGCCGGTCTGTACGACTACGCCACCAACGAGCTCGTGGCCAAGTACATCTGGGGCATTACGCCGTCGGATCAGTATTTCAACGCCACCGACCGTACCTTGCGCATCTGCTTCAAAAGGAGTCTGCTGGGGAATCTGCTGCCGAAGGCGAACGACTACAAGCTGCTGCCGTTATAGGCCCGTTCTCGTATGAGCCCGCTCGTGATCGCCGTTGTCGCCCTGGCCCTGCTGAATCTGGGCGTGTTGGCCTGGTTGTTGTTTGGCGCGCGACGATCGGGCGATGATCTCGCTGCTGCCCGTCTTGAGGCGGCCATCCAGTCTCTTCGGGCCGACCTGCTCGGACGGCAGTCCGAGTCGTTTCTGGCCCTCAGGGAATCACTCGATGCCGCCAACCAGATCGTCAACAGCCGCCTCGCGGAGGGGACCTCGACGCTCGACCGCCGCATGGCGCCCCTGGGTGAGATCGAGAATCGTCTCGGGCAACTGGCCGAGCAGGCCAGGAGTATCGAACAGATCGGGCGGAACATCCAGTCTCTTTCGGAACTCCTGCGCCCGCCGAAACTGCGCGGCGCTCTCGGCGAACTCCTGCTCGAAAACCTCCTGACCCAGATCCTGCCGCGCCCCATGTTCGAACTCCAGCACCAGTTTCCGGGCGGCCAGCGGGTCGATGCAGTGATCCGTATCGGCGATCGGCTTCTGCCGATCGACTCCAAGTTCCCTCTCGAGTCGTTTGAACGGATGGTGGCTGGTCCCGAGGACCCCACGCCGGCGAAGGAATTCACGCTGGCCCTCAAAAGGCACATCGACGCCATCTCGTCACGGTACCTTCGCCCCGGCGATGGCACCACCGAGTACGCCGTCATGTACATTCCGTCGGAGGCTATCTACTATCAGTTGATATCGCTGGAGGACCGGACCAGCCTCGACTACGCACTGGCGAGCCGGGTCATCCCCAGTTCGCCGGGGCATTTGTATGCTTTCCTCGCGTCACTGGTGGCGGTACATTCCGGTACCGGCCTGCTGAGTTCCGGTCTGGCCGATGAGGGACGACGGCTGCTGGCCGGTCTCAATGAACTGGCGGAGGCGCTCGAGCGGTTGGCCGGACTTCACCAGCGCATCGAGGGATCCACCAGATCCCTTTCGGCCAGTCTCGAGCGAGCCCGCGGCGAAACCGCCGCCATGCAGCGCCGGCTCGAGGCCCTGCGCGAACCGACCGATGGTTCTGTCCTGACCAAGCCGGAACCGCCGAGCCCGGGACAGGCTTCTCTGCTGTAATGACGAATATCCGGAGCCGAGAGAGTGAGAGATGATGCCATGACCGACAAGACTTACGACCTGATTGTCATCGGCTCCGGCCCCGCCGGAGAGAAGGCGGCCATCGAAGCCGCCAAGATGCGGAAATCCACGGCCATCGTGGAACGACGATCGGTGCAGGGGGGAGTCTGCATTCACACCGGTACCATACCGTCCAAAACACTTCGCGAAACCGCGCTGTATATTGCCGGACTGCGGCAGCGGACGGCGTATGGTCTGGTCGGCGGCATCAAGTCCGACCTCTCCATGCGCGAGCTGACCCACCGCAAAGACCAGGTGATTCAGCAGGAACTGGACGTCATCCAGCAGAACATGGCCCAGCACCGCATCGAGGTGATCCACGGCACCGGCATGATCGCCTCGCCGAACACGGTTGTCGTCTCGGAGGACTCCAGCTCCAATCGCATCCTCTCGGCCGAGGTCATCATCGTCTCCACCGGCACGCATTCCCACCACCCGGCACATGTCCCGTTCGACAACGGCTTTGTCTATGACGCCGAAACCATCATCGATATGGATGTCCTGCCGCGAACCCTTACCATCGCCGGGGGAGGGGTGATCGGCTGCGAATACGCCTGCATCTTCGCGCATCTGGGGGTCAAGGTGTTTATCGTCGATCCCCGCAAGAAGCTGCTGTCGTTTCTGGACCATGAGATCGCCGATGCCCTCGCCTATCTGATGCGCAAGTACGGTATCACACTGATCCTCGGAGAATCGGCCGAGACGTTCTCGGTCGAGAATAATCAGGTGGTCACGATCACGAAATCCGGCCGGCGCATCGTCTCGGACCGACTGCTGTACGCCGCCGGTCGCTGTGGCAACATCGAGAACCTGGGACTCGAGGGGTTGGGCATCGAGACCGACGATCGCGGCCTCATCAAAGTTGACCAGTACTATCGGACCAGCGTGCCCAGCATCTACGCCGTCGGTGATGTCATCGGATTCCCGTCACTGGCCTCGGTCTCCATGGATCAGGGGCGCCTCGCCGCCATTCACGCCTTCCGCAAGGACAGCGTCTCCTGTCTGAATACGCTCCTGCCCTTCGGCATCTATACGATCCCCGAGGTCTCCATCGTCGGTGAAACCGAGGAATCCCTCACGGCCGCCGGCCACGAATACGAAATCGGCGTGGCCCGTTACTACGAGCTGGCCCGGGGGCAGATCATCAACGATCACGATGGCATGCTCAAGCTCATTTTCGATCTCCACTCCAAGCGGATTCTGGGCGTCCATATCATCGGCGACCGCGCCACCGAGCTGATTCATATCGGCCAGGCGGTGATGACGCTGGGCGGATCGCTGGACTACTTCGTGGATACCGTTCTGAACTACCCCACGTTGAGTGAGGCCTATAAGGTGGCGGCGATGGACGGCTTTGCCCGACTGCACTACCGCCAATAACGATCACGGAGTGGGCGAGGCGCTGCCTTCCAGTTGGACCAGCCGCTTCCTGGCGGTGGCCACTTCGGGCGCATTCGGCGACAGCGCGACGAACCGACGGTAATGCGTCACGGCGGCCTCCTTGAGGCCGTTTCGTTCGGCGATCAGCCCCTTAATCAAGTGCGGATACCCCAGGGTCGAGTCGGCGGCCAGTAACCCGCCGGCCACCGAGTCGGCCGCGGCATACAGTCCGCTCCGGTACTGGGCGACCATGAAATCGATCGCCACGTTTTTGTCGTGAGGAAACAGACCCTGCATCCTGGTGGCCAGGGCGAGCGCCTCCGGCATATTCTGGCTGTCCCGCAAATACTCGTACAACAGCGTCAGGTGTTGTTTGGCGTACGAATCGATCATGAGCAGCGTGTCGATCTGCGGGCGAGCCAGCGCGAACCGACCGATCCGCATCTGGATTCGGGCCGCCAGATCGCGCGGCTCCGACCAGTAGGGGAAACGGGCGATCACCGGATAGAGCACCCGCAGGGCCTCCTCGGTGTCCCCCTGCATCGACAACGAGGTTATGCCGCGCAGGTTGATCACCTCCGGAGACTTGAGCGGCAATTGTCGTTCCCATTCATCCGCCTTGCTGAACTCTCCGCGCGCGAAATACGCGTCGCGGAACGCCAGACAGGCGTCGCGGTACAGGGCCGGGTGCTTTTCCAGATACGGCGTCACGTAGCCGCTGGCCCGCTCGATGCATACGTACGACGGCAGGAACGCCAGCGGCGTCATCAGTGCGAAAACGGCCAACAACCCGGCCAGTCGCCGTGATGCTCGTCCGACCACAACCGCCGTCAGAATCGAAAGCGGCGCCACAAATGCCGCCAGTCGAGGAAAGTCGAAAGGTGCACCATTGACCGGATCGATCACGAACAGCGCCACCAGGCCGCCGGTCGCCAGAGCGGCCGCAAAATTGCGGATCGGCCGGTCACCCTGCTGCCCCGTAATCAATAGCCCCGTCGCCACGACCGCTAACGGTGCCGCCGTCAGCACGAGTTGCAGGATGTCCCCAACGTGCCGCATCGAAAACAGACCGTAATCGCCGAACGGATTCTTGCCGGACAGGAACATCAGGTATCGCGAAAGGGCAAATGACCCCTCGGTGACGACATAGAGCCCGCCGAGCATGGCCACGCCGACTGCCGCCGCGCCAAGCCAGGCCGCCCGGTACTTCGCGCCGCGCTGCAAAGAAGAGACAGTCGCCAGGACCGCGGCCGGCACCACAAACAGATTGCCGATATACAGCCCGACTGCCAGTATGGTGATCCCCCACATCGCCAGAAGATCGCCTCCGTGTTTCGCCTGCAGAGAACGCAAGGCGAAGGACGTCATCCAGAGTCCGGCAGCCACCACCGTTACCTCCGGACCCACCAACCCCAGAAGCACCAGCGTCTGCCCACCCAGAAGCAGGATGATTGCCAGCCAGAAGCGGCGCAGTTTATCATTGGCCAGCTGCTGAGCCAGCCGGACGGCTCCCCAGGCGGCGAGCGCCGCGAAACCGAACGAATACACGCGCCACGCGTACCACGCTACGATGTGGGGCTTTGAAGTGAACAGCGAAGTGATCTTCTTGAGAGCTACGATGAGCAGCGTACTGATCGGCTCGGACCACCGGACTACCAGCGTCTCCATTTGCGCCGTTTGCGACACGTGGAGATTGCCGCCGCCGTAGACGAAGGAGTCAAACGAAGCGGACAGGGCCAGAACAACTGCTCCCCCCAGAGCGACCGGCGCGAACCAGCGCTTCTCGATGAGCCGTGCCGCGCGATCGGTGTGGTGGTAAACGAGATGCAGCAGCCCGGCACACAGGACCATCCACGCCAGACCATACCAGAGCGGCAGGTAGCGCCAATGGACAAATGCCCAGTTGTTATCGAACAGCATGCCCCCCAGGTATCGGGCCGCCACGAAAAGACCGATGGCGATCAGGAAAAGGGAGAGAGTTGACTTTGAGATTGGGTCGCGCTGTTCCATGCTGCCTGGGGTTAGTATTCCTGACGTCCTTCCAGTGCGCGTGAGAGGGTCATGGCATCGGCATACTCGAGATCAGACCCTACCGGCAGCCCGCGCGCGATCCGCGACACCCTGACTCCCAGCGGTTTGAGCAGCCGGGACAAATATGTCGCGGTGGCTTCTCCCTCGACATTGGGGTTGGTCGCCAGAATGATCTCGGTTACTTCCGGCTTTATGCGCTCCAGCAACTGGCGGATATTCAAATCGTCGGGCCCGATGCCGCTGAGCGGGGAGAGGCGCCCGCCGAGAACATGGAACTGGCCATTGAACCCCTCCGCTTTGTCGAGCGCCGCCGCATCCGCGACTTCTTCGACAACGCAGATAACATCGCGGCGCCGTTTTGGGTCGGTGCAGACACGACAGGGATCGGACTCCGAAATATTGCAGCAAATCGAACAGAACCCCACTTTCTCCTTGACCACCCGGATCGCCTCGGCCAGTCCGTTCGCCTCTTCCTTGGACAACTTCAGGATATGAAACGCCAGTCTCGCGGCCGATTTCCGGCCGATCCCGGGTAACCGGGACAGCTCGATAATAAGCCGTTCAACCGAATCCGCCGAATCAAACATCATCATAGCCTCAGAACGGGAGGTTCAGTCCGGGGATGTTCAGGCCGCCGGTCAGCTCCGCCATCTGCTTGGCCGCCATCTCCTGGGCCTTCTGGTGCGCCTGGTTAACCGCCGCCAGGACCAGGTCCTGCAGCATCTCGACATCATTCTTGTCGACCACTTCCGGATCGATCGAAATAGAGAGGATTTCGTTCTTGCCGTTGGCGATCACCTTCACCATACCGCCGCCGGAAGAACCCTCCACTTGTGCCTGTTCCAGTCCGGCCTGGATTTCCGCCATCCGCGCCTGCATCTTCTGCACCTGTCTCATCATATCGCCCATTCCGGCCATAATCGCGCTCTCCTCTATCGACTCACTGCATTTCGTTCTCTATTCTGCTTTCTTTACCCCGATCACTTCGCCGTCCACCAGCTCCAATAGCCGCTGCAGGCGCGGTGACTCCTCCACCAACTTCTTGATATCCACCCGTGGCTGTTCCCCTTTGGCCAGCGGCGGATTGGGATGTTCCTGCGTTCGATCGATGTCGATCTTCAGTGTCACGTTCGTTCTGAAATGATCGCGCAGCGCCTTGATGATGGCGGACTGGTTGTCTGCCTTCTGCACGAGCTGCATCGAGGTTTCCCCCGAAGCATAGTACTGCAGGATGATCTGATTCTCTTTCACACCCCGGACTTCGGCCATCCGAACCTGCGAGGCCAGCATCGGATTGGCGTGGCGAAGTTCATTGAGAAATCCGTCCCAGCCGGCCTGCAGTTGTGCCAGATTCAGCAGCCGCGAGGACGTTACCGGCGGCTCCGGTGCGATTTCAC
>AMWB02165072.1_pt2 | contig 57359 bp, 45 predicted proteins | sample 200311 | NCBI WGS metagenome assembly AMWB02 (sample SAMN02737377, study PRJNA173069) | bioreactor metagenome | biome: anode biofilm in microbial fuel cells | place: USA: California | collected 2010-12-16 | reverse complement strand
GAAAATGTTTTAACTAAGACGCAACGCTAGTGTACTTTTATCTAAAAACTAAATCAAATGATTTTTAAACACTCCTTGTTATTCCTGTTTTGTTCGTTCTTTTCTTTTTATATAGTCGGGCAACAGTTAAGTACCATCGACTATTTAGATGCCACTCACTATGAAATCCATGTGAATGACATCGACTTCCAGGATCAGACAATATCGGCCTCGACAACCGTAACCCTTACACCCGTCGGGATTCCTGCTGATCTGATCACACTTGAACTGCTCGGTATATCCGATATGGACGTAACCGCGGTATATGTTGATGATGTTTTGTTACCTGTTTGGATCAGGACCGACAGTACGGTGCGATTTACCATGGATCCGCCACTTCAGCCGGGGGATACCATTGATGTGAAGCTCAATTACCATGGAAAACCATTCCATGAAGCCTGGGGAGGGTTCCATTTTTCAGGCGAATATGCATTCAATCTCGGGGTGGGCTTTGAGAGCATTCCACATAATCTGGGAAAGAGCTGGTTTCCCTGCATTGATAACTTCACCGACCGGGCGACTTACGATGTTTACTGCACGCTGCCGGCAGGAAAGATGGCCATTGGCGGGGGAAGTCTCGTGGAGGTAACTGATAACGGAGATAACACCAGCACCTACCACTGGAGTCTTCCGCAAAATGTTCCTACTTACCTGGCATCACTTGCCGCAGGTAATTATGCCCTGGTCAGCGATACATTTGCGGGGATGAATGGAAATATTCCGATCGATATTTATGTCAGGCCCCAGGATACCAATAAAGTGGCCGGCACCTTTGTTAATCTGAAAGAGATCCTGGCCATTTATGAAGACCGCATGGGGCCTTATTCCTGGGACCGTGTGGGTTATACCGGGACACAGCTCGGGGCGATGGAGCATGCCACAAATATTTTCGTCCCTCATTCGACCATCTCGGGCAACACGAGCAATGAATCGCTGATGGCCCATGAGCTGGCGCACATGTGGATGGGCGATAAAGTCACCTGTGCTTCGGCAGAGGAGATGTGGATCAACGAGGGGTGGGCCACATTTTTCGGCATGTATTACGCCCTTGCCCTTTATGGCGATGAGGATGGATACAAGCAGGAGATGCGGGCAAAACACGGGAGCGTGCTGCAATACTGCCATACTCCTTCAGGCGATGGCTCTTATTTCCCGTTGAACCAGATCCCGCAGCAATATACTTACGGCATGGCAGCCTATGATAAGGGCGCCACTGTTTGCCAGGCATTACGCTTTTATCTCGGTGACAGCCTTTTCTTTGGGGCCCTGGCTTCTTTCATCGACGAGTACGCTTTTGATGACGTGACCTCTTACCAACTGCGCGATTTCATGACCTCGTACACCGGCATTGATGTGACCGGCTTTTTTGACAATTTTATCCTGAATGCCGGTACGCCGCATTATTCTATAGATTCTTTTGCAGTGGGCCTGAATAGAAATGACCTGTATGATGTTACGGTTTATGTAAAACAGAAAAGAAAAGGACCGGCTTTCACCGGCGATGGAAATGTCATGGAAATCATGTTCATGGATGATAACTGGAACAAATTCAGCGATACGGTCCATTTTGACGGGACCTCCGGTCGTTCGGTGAAGATGGTACCTTTCATGCCTTCTGTGGTTATCGTGGATCCGGAGGAGAAAATGTGCGATGCCACGACAGATAATTACAGGACGATAAAAGTACCCGGTAATTATTCCTTTGAAAAGACCTTGTTCAGTCTTGAAGTGACTAGCATCACTGACTCGGCCTTTGTCCAGGTCACGCACAACTGGGCGCCACCCGACAGCCTTAAGCAGCCGGTGCCGGGCCTTCGTCTGTCGGACTACCGGTACTGGCGGATCGATGGCATCCTTCCCGAAGGCTTCCAAGCCACCGGAAAATTCACTTACATGGCCAATAATTACCTGGACAATACGCTGCTGGTCTCTTCGATGGATACTCTGGTTATTTTATACCGCAAAAATGCCGGCGAAGACTGGCAGGAGATTGAATTTGAGAAAGTCGGGCCGTGGAATGTGGGAAATATTTTGGTTGAAGATATCCAGGCAGGGGAGTATACGCTGGCGGTGAAGGAAGGCGGGGTTGGCAGTTACGAACCGGATTTCCCAAAGAAAAACGGAATTGAAGTCTATCCTAATCCTTCTACAGGGAACTTTATGATCAAAGCTAAAAGTGACCATGGTGGCGAATTACGGATTTACCATGATACAGGCAGTTTAATCAAGACCATGAGCATAAATGAAGGATATAACAGTGTAGTATGGACTACAGAAGGAATTTCATCGGGCCGTTACATCCTCAGCCTGGTAAACAGGCGGGGTAATCTTGAATCTTCTGCGGTGGTTGTGTTATTGAATTTATAAGTTAATTGAGATGGCATCTGAAATCGGCACATCATCCTTTCGAAAGCATCGTCTAACAAGGGATTCGGAGTTTTTGACTGCTATTTTGAGATGCCATCTGAAATACAAGTATAATCCTTTTGAAAGCAACGTCTAATAAGGGATTCGAGGTTTTTAAAAGCTATTTTGAGATGCCATCTCATGATCACTAAATTACTTGCTTAAATGAACAATTACCCCCTCCAGGAACGACCGCAAAGTAAGACCCCCCGCCTGCAATCCCTGGATGCCCTCCGTGGTTTTGATATGTTCTGGATCATGGGCGCCGAAGGGATTATCCATGCCCTGAAAGAGACCACCGGCTGGGGCTGGGCGGTTTGGATGTCGACCCAGCTCGACCATGTGCAATGGAATGGATTCAGGTTCTATGACCTGATCTTTCCACTGTTCCTTTTCCTCAGCGGGGCGACAATGCCTTTTTCGCTGACCGGGCAGCTTGAAAAGGGAGTCCCTAAAACTAAAATATACCGTCATATCCTGATCAGAGGGCTGATCCTGGTTTTGCTGGGCTGTATTTATAACGGACTGCTTCAGTTTGATTTTGCCCACCAGCGCTACGCCAGCGTCCTCGCACAGATCGGGATCGCATACGTGCTGGCCGCCATCATCTTCCTCAACACGAAATGGAAGGGGCAGCTGGCCTGGGTGGTCGGCATCGTGATTGCATACTGGGCCGCGATGAAACTGATCCCCGTCCCCGGATTCGGGCCGGGAGTCCTGACCAGGGAAGGGAGCCTGGTCACCTGGATCGATCAGCTATTGCTGCCGGGCCGGATGCATGAAGAAATCTTTGATCCGGAAGGGCTCCTGGTAAAGGTGCCGGCGACAGCAACGGCATTAATGGGTGCATTGACCGGCTGGTGGCTGAAGAGGAAGGATGTCAGCGAATACCGGAAAGTAGGGTTCATGGTTATTGCAGCCGTTGTCGGCTTTATCCTTGCTTACCTGATCGGTCTTTCATTCCCCATCAACAAAAAGCTCTGGTCATCCTCGTTTGTTTTTCAGACCGCGGCCTGCAGTATACTTCTGATGGCTTTGTTTTATCTGGTCATTGATGTCTGGAATGCCCGGAAGTGGGCTTTTTTCTTCATCGTCATCGGCATGAACCCGATCACGATTTACATGGCAACCGGCATTATCGATTTCTGGCATATTTCAGAATACTTCTTCGGCGGCTTTGCCCGATTCGCCGGAGAAGGATGGAACAATGTCATCCTCGTTACCGGGATGGTTGGGATCGAGTGGGGATTCCTGTATTTCCTCTACAGGAAGAAGATCTTTTTGAAAGTATAATGGCGCGCGATTGTATCGCGTGACTTATTTTATTTCGTTTGAAACGAAAATTTATTTACCACGCGTCAAAGACGCGCGCTTTTGGTATAAGTGAAGATAATTATTTCATCCTCTCACTCCAGAATTCATTGAAGCTACGGTTCGGGTGAGAACAGAGCCATACGGAAGTGCCGTACTCCCGGGCATGGATGTTCGAAATCTGGCCAATGAACTTTATGTCGCTGAACAGGTCCTTTACATCATCACCCATTTCATTTTCATAATTAATATAAATCGCATATTCTATATCCGGATCAAAGGATCGGGGAAGCCAGTAATAAAAGCTTTCATTGAAAGAAATCGGCTCCGGAAGGCCATATTTTTTGCCAATGACATTTATGGCCCCGGCCTGCCCGTAATTCTCGCAATAAATGATGGCTTTATCTTTTTCCGGGATTTGCCGCCAGGCTTCTGCCGCATGTTTCGTCAATTCTTCCCACCCGATCTGGTCTGCATAATCCTGTGGCAGGGAATGGATGCTTTCATCCTCGAACCTTCTGCCGATGGTCATCCCATAATGATCTTCCAGGTATTTAAAATAAGTCACTAACCCATCAGCTTTATAAACAGGAATGCCAAATGGGACACCCGGGAAAAAGATCAATATCAACAGTACAGGCAAGATAATCTTTAAAGCCAGCTTTCGAATTATCTTTTCAAAAAAAACAGCACCTCCGGCCAGCAGGTAAACCATGATCCCGTTGGTGTAGTAGCTTTTTCCCCTGAGGATTAACAGGATAAGGATCACCAGCGCTGCAGTGACTCCCATGAATCGATACTTTTTTTCTTTGAATAGAAAATATAATCCCGGTATCAGAATAATGGTACCCGGAAAGGGATTCATCAGCTGCTCTATGAGGAATGCGGAATGACTGACATGCTTAAGTTGCGTCTCATTGAGTTCCTTCATGTGGTTGATCACGGGCAGGTGATGAGAAATCTGCCAGAAAATGTTGGGAAGAAAGATGATCAGTCCGCAAACGATACCGAAGTAGAATGCTTTTTTCCTGAAAATTGAAAAATCCCTGACCAGGATAAGCGAAAAAAGAAGGCAGACCACCAGCAGCGCGATCATGTATTTATTCAGCATACCCAGGCCGGCCATGGCGCCAGTTAAAATAAGCCATTTATCTTTTCCTGTATTGATATAACGGAGGAAAAACAGCATGATCAGTGCCCAGAAGAAGATGTCAAACGCGACCGGCATGAAATAATAAAAAGAACGCAGCGCAAAGGGCATCACCAGGAGCGTGATCCCGGTTAGGATCACAGCATAGGTCCTTCCACCCAGTTCTTTGGTAATGCTGATGGCGACCAGCGTAAAAGCTCCACTGAGCAGGGCTGGTAAGATTTTTACAGCAAACAGGGAGGTGCCGAAAATCCATTGCATGACGGCAGCCAGCCAGCCTATCATTGGAGGGACTGTAGCATAACCGAATGCCGGGTGCATGCCCAGGGAAAAGTAGAGCAGTTCATCCCGGTGATATTCCAGGTTATTGTAAACCAGGAGGTGGATCAGGATGTTAAGAAGGGCTGAAATTATTGCGATCAGCCTGATGTTAAACGGTTTATCACTCAACTTAAGCAAATTCATTTAAAATATTTCGGAGGCTTCACTGGGTTTCGTCATGAAATTCCCGTTTTGTTGAAGGACCAGCTCATATTCAACAATAATATTATCCAATTTCTGCGGATCATCTTTCCCAAAGTATTCATCGCTTACAAAGCCACCCTTCAATTCACAGCCCGGGATACTTTTCATTAACTTTTCAGGATACCACCCTTTTCCATAATAAAAGAAAGTCTGATATGTACCATTGGGGATCTCAAAAGTATAAGAACTACCGGCTTTAATATATGCGTGCCTGACGACTTTACCATCGGTCTTGATCGTAACCAAAACGTCGCTGTTGGATGGTGTTTTAACCCTGATTTCGGAACATCCATACTCGGAGCATTTCGTATTAGTTCCAAAACAGGCAGAATATGGCGCAGAGCCATCCGGCAGGGAATTATGCGAGTATTTATCAATTATTTCTTGTTCATCGACAGCCTCCTGGTTTGTTGCATTAACCTGGCTTCGGGCTGTGGATATTAATGCAAAAGCCAGCAGGAACAGTAAAATGTTTTTCATGACGGGTGAAATTTGGTTAATTATATTTTCTGAAATTCATTTGATTTTATCCTTGTAAACAAATGCTATGAGAACAATCAGAATGATGAAAGGAATAATGACACAGAATATTACAGAAGCCTGAACGTAATTCAACCCGATTATCTCAAACCATTCAAGGAAAGCAACTGCTTTGTCGAAAAGCCGGTTTGAGAAATAAAGGAAATTTCTGCTGAATATTATCAGTAAGATTATAAGAAGGAAATATCCGGCCTTAAAGAAGTGTTTACCAATTAGTTTATCCAGTAGGATAAAGTAAATTAATGGTAAAACCACGAAATAAAGAATAATGTTTATTTCAGTATAGCTTAATCCGCTAATTTCCGAGATACGGATAAGGAAATGATAAACCCGGCTAAAGATTTCCGTCATTGGAATTGCAATCCGACAAAGCTTTTACGGACTACTGCACGATCTTCCAGGTCTCTTCTTCCATGACAAGCTGCTGCATGACAGCCTCTGTATAACCGTCGTTGCAAACCAGTTCAACGTTAAGAATGGCTTGCTGGGCAGTTGATCCGGGGTTGTTCGAAATAACTTTTACTTCTTTCAGCCCTTGATGTTGTTTGAAAATTTCTGCAATCGTGCCCTGGAATTCTTCAAGGTACTGTTTGTCCATATCATTTTTTTCAGCCCATCCTGAAATCATATCAGGATTTGAGTTCTTGTAATTATTCTTATTGATGGAAGAATAATAATTCTTGACCGCATCCTCTACTGTAGCAGCCTTTTTGGTGCACTGGGCCACAATCATCAACATAAAGCCAAACGCTGCAATGAGCAAAATGTTAATTAAAGTCTTTTTCATATAACTATTAAAATTAAAAATTATGAATTAAAAATTAAATTGTCAATTGTCAATTGTCAATTGTCAATGTTCAATGTTCAATGTTCAATGTTCAATGTTAATCATTTCTATTATATACCAGGTCGCCCGGGGTTTTTCTGAATAAACGATCGATGACCCATGAGGAGCTCAGGTAACTGACAAACAGCATCGCCAGTAAAATGGCAATTCCTTCAATATCCCACAAATAGAAGAAATCGAACTCATCACTGATGTCTTCGTTGTAGAGCCTTACCAGGCGCAACAGCCAGTCCATTTTAGCAATGAAGAGACAAACCAGCAGGGCCAGTATTTCCGAGGTCAGGATAAATACGAAGACCATATTTTTATAGATGGATTTGATCTCGATACCGAAAGCTTTATACGTACCGATATTCATCTTGATCTTGTTCAGGTGGTTGGCAATCATGTTCCTGACAAAGAAACTGATGCTCAGGAAGCTGAAGATGATCAGGACGAGAGAAACAGCCAGGGTCAAAATTGTAACGAAATTATAATTCTCCAGTGATTTGATCAGGCTCATTTCAAGCTCGATCTGGGTCGAATCGAAAAATGTCGCAGCAAAATCCTTCACCCGGTTCAGGCTGGAGAAACTCACACAAATGGCCTGGCGGTTTGGCGCATCAGATGATTCGTAACTTAGTGTAGGCCAGTAAAATTTAATAACGGACGCAGCATCTTTTCCATTGTCTGCAAGCAGTTTTGATATCCCGGCAGAGCTGACCAACTTGTTAAATGCATCATTTTGTTCCTGTACGGAGAGTTTTTGATCGAATTCGATCTGAGTGAAGGATGTCGGGCGATACGTCAGTGTGTATGGATACACAAAGTTTTTAGACATATCCGTTCCGGGATTGAATACAAGTTGATTGAAAGGATATTGTCCTGAATTTTTAAGTTCTGACAAGGCCTGAGTGAGTTGCCGGTTTATTTCATCTTTTTTTGCCGGGTTGATGTCAAAAATTAAATAAATCTTGTTAAGGCTATCACGTGATTTGAAGCATTCAATTTCATGATTGCGGATATTATCATAAAAATAGGGCGTCGAAATAAAATCACGTTTATCCGGAAGCTGATCCACAATGGCAGCGACCGGAATCGGGATGTCTTCCGCGTAAAGCCTGATGAATGGCGGGCTTTTTGCCGTATCATGTTTAAGAACTTCCTGAATAAGGTTGTAGGTTACAATCAGCGAATAATTGAAATCCGGTTTGATGCTGAACTCATTCGGGATATCAAATCCATGCCCAACGGCCCTGTTGTCGATCGGATCCAGAATGGTTTTAACAAGATCATCATTAGGCGGTACGGTCCGTCCGGGTATTGCGGATGAGCGCTCAAAGTGGTTCCTGAATTTGGCGTATTCATATATTGAGCTATATAGGTATTCGTCTGCTAAACTTTTATTCGTTTTATAATCCTGATAATAAATATTCTGATCCAGCATCTCAAGATCTCCGATAATGTCCGCAGTTACATAACGAACGAATGGGTCCTTCATTTGCTCATCCAGGAATCGCAAGCTGTCTTTTGCAAATCCGATGGCGAGGATCGTAATAAAGAACAGGACAAAAACCCACCAGAAATATCTTGAGTTCTTGCCTAACAGTACCTGGCATTCGGAGGTATAAAAAAGCTTCTTAAATCCGGTCTTATTCCTGTATTTTTTATAAAGTCCAATTTTCGACATAAAGAGGTCGAACCCAATAAATAAGGCGGAGAAGAACTTTTTAAGGGTGAACTTAGGCCCTTGGTTTCTTATGGTTTTTTTTGGTTCGGGTTTATCAGCAAATTCGGTCATTTACGCAAGAATTTAGTAAGTATAACATCCATTTGTTCATTCGTCAGTACTTCATCAGGAAACCCCACATGCCTCCATTTACGTTCGGGCAATTCTTCGGCTGAAGGATCGGATTCGGTCGGGGAATCGGATACATAAACTACCTTAGGATCAATGAGGCCATAATACTGGATCTCATCATTGGCATCCGTGTATTGTTTGGTTTCGATCATGACAATACGGTTTGCGAATTGCAGGGTCAGATCGATGGAGTGGGAAACGATGACTGCGCTCCGGGTGATATTATCCTGGGATTTATCAATAAGGTCACGGATCACTTTCATGAGCTTTTTGGAATTGTACACATCCAGGTTACCGGTAGGTTCATCACCAAACAAGACACTAAAGTGGGAATTGTGAGCCCGTGCAAATGTGATCCTCTGTTGCTGTCCGCCTGAAAATTCCCGGGAAGGCTCACTGAGCTTATCTCTTGGAATTTCAAGCCCATCGACAAGGGTTTGGCGGGCATGAACAACGGCACACATTTTTGTCGACCTTGCATTGCAATCAAAGTTATAGTCCGATTTATAGATGCAATTCGATTTATTACCTCCGCAAGGTACTTTATTCAAGTCGATCATTTCCGGAATAGCTGCATTTTCTTCTGCGGAAAAATTAGGCATCAGGTTGGTATTCTGGAAAATAAAGGCAAAATACTGGTCCCTTAACCTTTTTTGCAGTTCGCGCTGCTTTTTGCGTCCTTGCCAGATATCTGTGATCAGTCCTTTATTATTGATACTGAATATGTCGGATATATTTCCCTGCAACTCCCTGAGTTTAAAATTGAGGCCATTTTCATGGACCGGTGGAAGATCGCCCAATCGTTTTTCGATATAAGTGATTTCTTCAGCGGTTTCTTTTTCATGCCGGCCAAAAAATTTAAGTGACATGACATCTTCATCATTAAATGAGATGTTTTCATGTTTGAAAATAGTTTCATATGGTTCCTTGCTTGAAGCAATTGTATTGGTCATCAGGCCCAGCGTTTCAAGCAGGGTACTTTTACCCGAGCCTGATTTTCCAAAAAGGATACAAATCTCTCCTTCGGGAATCTCGAGTTCACGGATGTAAAGCACCGGATTTTTGCGGTTGTAGGAACAAACCAGGTTTTTAATTTTAAAGAGTGTCATAATAATATCCTCTATCTCAGTGAATATAATTTAGTTAGTGACGAAGGTTCGGGCAGTTTCAAGCACATCGCTGGAAGGATTGGTGATCTCATTCGGGAAATCCCTTGCATCGAGCCAGTAATACCAGTAATAACGATGGTCGGGCTTTGTCGGTTCGATATTCAGGAACGGGTACAGGGGGAATCCATCCCCGGAGAACCCGTAATTGGCAAAGCTGACATACCTGTTGGCCAGGGCACCGTAAAATGCATCTTCTTGGCTGGGAGTGATAGGAACATTTTTAAAACTAAGGAATCGGCGGATGTATGCGCTGTAGTTCTTGAAATACTGTGAGTTGAGCATATTCCTTCCGTTCATCAGGCTCTGGAGATGCCCGTTGGCAATGATTAAGTCGACGCAATGCCCGAACAGCTTATCGGCCGGAAAATCGCTTGTACGCAGAATATCACGGTTGTAAATGGTTTTAAACTCCGAAGGAGCCGGCAAACCGGTCAGGTAGGTGATATCCTGGCCAATGGAAAGATCATCAAAATCTTCATCACGGATCAGGTTAAGTTCCCGGCAAAGTATCCTCTTCCAGATATCATAGATGTGTTCACGCAAGACCTCCTCATTCTGAATCTTGCCCGGGGGAACCAGGTTGTTGATGTAATCCTGGATCTGCTGCACGTTAACATGACCGATCAGTGCTACATAGTTAAACAACGGATGCGCCGACCATTGAGGATCAAAGCAGGTGTAACCGTCCTGATAAAGCTCATTCGTGGTCATTAAAAGGATCAGGATCTCATCGAGATTAAGCCCCAGGTTCAGGCAGAAGTAAATAACCCTGGCGAAGTATTCATTTTCAGTACTTTGTCCACCTAATGCAGTTCCCAGTTTTTTAATCAAATCTTCAGTATTCACGGCAATGTTATTCAGTGCGTTGCCAAGCTCCTGCTGCAGTCGCAAAACCGAAATGCTATCCCTGGGATAAAAAGTTTGGGCAATGATGGGGAAATTCTCTGTTTTGACATTGCAAATTTTGTTGTTGCTTACATCTGTGTTGCACAGCATGTCTGACGTAACATCGAAATCGGTGGGGAAATTTTTAAAGAAAGGCAGGAAGACAGATGTTGCAGCCGGACAATTCTTTACAAAATCATTATAAGTTTTCCAAAGGCGCTGGTTTTTCTGAATGGCGATGGCCTGTGTGATCCGGTCGATCTGCCCCCTGAAATCATCATAGGCATTGCTTTCATGTTTTTTATAATGGATCTGGTATGTCAGCAGGTTGAAATTGTTTTTATTCAACAGATCAATCACCTGCGGTTCATTAATATTCGGATAGCTGGCTGCGTTATTTCCCGCATCACCGATCAGGACCATATAATTTGTATTCAGCGGATTGACGCCGAAAGTATTTATCGCTTGCTGGATTCCATAGAACATGGCTTCAGGGTGGTCACGGTCGTTTCCGTTTTTTGCGGGATCCATGGCCTGGCGGAAAAAGCTGATCATCACGTCGATATCATTACTCCAGTTACCCAGGTTAGAAACTTCCACAGGCATAGCTTCGGCTTTATCACGATAAACAACGCCACCGAAGAAATATTCAAGGCCTTTTTCATCAGCTCTATTTTGTTCGAGGATCAACCTCATGGTCTGGCTGAGGGCCTGGATGACCGAATTACGGTAAATTTCCATACTGGCGGTTGCATCGACAACAAAGAGTATATTAACAGTTTTAATATACTTGAATCCCCGGGTCAGGTCATCCCTGATCTGGGCTGCTTTCAGCGGATCGACAGATTTGGGAAGGCAATTACTTTGTGTGATGATGCCGGGGATTTCGACTTTACCGACAACCCCCACTTTAGGATATTGCTCGGTCATATTGATCCCCTGGGTCAGCAGGTAGAAACGGTTAAGACTTCCGGTCTGCCTGGCGCAATACATCGGGCTCTCACGGAAGATGATGTTTCCCTGGGCTTGAGATGGTTGATAACTGGCATTGGTGTTATAGCTGTGCGCCGGACCATCCTGCGAATAGATCCTAACCGGGTCACGGTCGCATTCTTCCCAGTTCATTTCAAGGGAGAGGTGGTGATTCCATTCCGTCAGGTATTGCAGAGAAACCCACCCTTTGACATCTTCTTTATAAGTACTGCGGCTGAGGCGGGGTTTCGTGCCCAAAAGGTAGAAATTGTTTTCCTCTTTATAAACAAACAGGATGGTGAAGTCGCGGGCATCAGCAATCTTTAACGATATGTCGCTGACAGGGCTTGAATAAAAACCTGTGGACACGGCACTGGTCTGTGTGAGATCCAACCGGTTGATCACCATCGCTTTTTTATTGAACTCGGCCTTATATTCACCGACAACCACGTCAGGCTGGCTAAGACAGTCGGACCACAGCAGCATATCTGATTTTTTAAACCAGTAGGCATGACTGTTCCAACCTTCAAGCAGGGTCGTAATACGGACATAAGAGGCCTCAACTGCCCTGATTTTATCCGCACTTTCTTCAAGGACATAAAAGGCATCCATGAATTTGAAGGATTTCTCACCGGAAAGCGATGAGGAAGCATATCCTTTTGTATTTTCTTTGGCTGCATATACCATCCAGTTTGATCCTTTAACCAGGCCTGCAGGCTGGGTGGTCAACATCATCCCCGTGCTATATTGGGGCAATGGCTTTTTAAGACAAGCCGGTTGCTCTTTTAATTGCTGGGCCTGGTTGGTGAAAAATGACATTGAAAAAGCTATAACCAGTGTAATTGTTAATCTCCGCGTTCTCATAATGAAATCTTACTATTTATTGATGAATAATCTGTTAAATTCATAATCAAAGATGTCCGGTGATTTAGGTTTTCCATCAAAAATGTCTTTTAAAGCCTGAAGTTCTTTCAGGTCGGATCCGGCATTTTCAAGGTGGGATTGCTTCAGCGGCATGTGGATATAAATATTGACATTGCCGTAATTGGATTCGAGTTTATATTCGGATACCGTATTGATGAACGATTTTATATATTCAATATAAGTATACGGCGAAGCCAGGACGATATGCAGGTTGACGTCACGGCGGGCGCACGGGATGTCATTCAGGTACTGTTTGAACAGGTCGACATCATTCAGCCATCCCTGAGGATACCAGTTATAGCAACAGGCCAGGAAGTCGGAAATGGCAGACTCGTCATCGGTATAGGTTCTTTTAACTGCACATGAATCGGCATTATAAGCTGAATACAGGAACAATTCGTGTACTTCACCGGTTCCTGTCTTCGCTATGATATCCCTGACTTCATCGATAAACTCCTTCCGGTCTAAATCTTCATAATCTTTGTAATAATTATTCACATAGAATATATCAATGGTAGGGATTTCCCGGGTGTAAAGCATGATGGATTCTTTTTCATCTTTCATGCTGTTGTAGGAAAGATCCAGGAACCGGGCATCGGGATTTTGTTCGTAATCATAGCGATAAATATCGATACCATAAGGTTTTTCAATTCTCAGGATGGCATCGCCACGTTTACGGTCATCCTGCGGCATATCCAGGGAGAGGTTGACCGTCTTACCGGCTTTGAGTGATCCTTTCTGCGAATTGCTCTTAGTTACGCCACAGAAATAATAGGGGACTCTTTTCAGGTTACCCGGGAACCGGGGATCGTTTTCGACAAAGAAACTGACTTCAAACGGTGAGGATTTGATGTTCGTCGTTTGCAGGTTGGCACAATAGACCGTTTCCGCCGTCGTATACATCTCGTTTCGGATATCGTTGAATTTTGTATTCGGAACATAAGGTACGTTAGGCCGTTTCAGGTGATAGGTCAGGCCGACATTCAATCCCCATGAGAATAAACTGTTCTTATCCCCGTAATTCAGCAGGTTGGGGCTTGTGGCCGAACCGTTTTCATCGATCAGTGCCTGGACTGAATGTTCCGTGATGAGGTCTGAGAATCCAAAGTAAAGATCGGGGCCGAAGGAGAGCGTCAGGTGTGAATTCAGGTCAAAACCGGCGATCAGTGCAGTATGTCCCATGAACATCGGCGCCAGCTCGGGTTCGATGATGCTGCTGAAATCACCTTCGGAATAATGCCTGAATCCATACTGGGGAAGATCGTGAAGTTCAACGGAATAGCCATCAAAATCATATAATCCGCTCAGGGTCATGTCCACCTTATCATTTGTGTAACTCGAACTGATGGGATACGCGAAAGTTAGACCCGCGCGAACGGCCAGGCTGGCCTTATTGAATTTCCAGATACCGGTAAAATCGATGGGAACACCAAAATAGCCGACGCGGACCGTCTGTTCGAGCCCGTCGCTCCTGACCTGCAGGGTGTACGGATCGCCATCCATATCAACCTGGTCGGCAATATCGTAACTGAAACTGCTTTTTTCCAGCGATGAATTGACATGCATGATGCTCAATCCGGGAGTGAACAGGAAGTTGAATTTCCCCTTACCAATCAGCGGGTAATTCACCTTCAACGCCACAGCCCATCCTGGATTAAAGCCGGTCTTTTCAAATTCATCATTCGTAATATTATGATTCAGGATAGAAGGTTCGATTTCAATCGATGAAGGGATGAACCGGCTAGAGCCGAGACCATCGACGAACAGGTGATCAGCCCTGTCAATGCGGATGATCTTGTAAGTTCCCGCATCGGTATAAAATAAGGTCATATAAAGTTCATCCGAAATAACCGAAGGTTCAATATAATACATGTCAAGATCGATATTCCGGGGAAAGTACTCCATCCTTTTGGTAATTATCACGTTAATGATTCCATTGTTTCTGACCCTGGTAATATCAAAATCATAAAGCGTGACCTTGTCGATGAAATATCTCTTCGAGAAGCTTTTCATGGTACGGATGTACTCATTCATCTTCATTTTTACATATTGTGTCGTATCCGGCTCATAATAAACCGGTACCTCATCGTCGAAAAACAAGCTGCGGAACTGCCCTGTCAGCTGGTTAATGGTCGTTGTATCTTCGGGGGCCAGGTTACAGACCATTTCATAATTTGCGATAAATTTTTTCAGGCGCAGGATATTCACGCTCTCCTGGCTGAATGAACCGGTATTGAACAGGAAGGTTATTAAAATTACCGGGATCGCTCTATAAAATATTTTTCTCATATTCCTTATTTCAGATTATCTATAATAAGACCTTGTCCAGCATTCTCCACATTCGCTTTCAGAAGTTTCAACCCAATATGCATTATTGATCAGATCCAGGTTGTCGAAATCATAGAAATTGTCGTTCCAATCTTCGATCAATGTTTCACTGAATGTATTTTTATTGGTATATCCCCAGCGGTAAATGGCCATCTCTTCACCAAGATAGATCAGGATGGCATTGTCTTCGGCTTTACGGATGACGTTGAAGGCAGTGTCCGGGGAATACTGAGCTTTAAGAAGGACATCCTTCACGGCGATTCCGGTGGAGCATACACGGGTACAGGCCGTGTTAAGTTCTTCGACTTTAATGGTCATATGGACAGCCGTCGCCACCTTATCCCAGTGTATGCGGATCGTTGCACCGTCAATTTGTTCCATTTCGAGGATATGTTCTTCGGGCAGCGTCCAGATGTACTGGCACGTATCGCAATAAGGGGAAACCGAATAATACAGGGCCCTTTCATCCGATACCTGGTTGCCGCAAATAATGTCCGGTCCGCTGATGGTCAGCGCTTTCGCCGGAATAATAGAAATGGTTTTTTGCGCCGAACTGCTGCATCCGAAAATATTCGTAGTGGTCAGACTTATCGTGTAAACTCCCGGATCCAGGTATTGATGATTTGGATGCTGAAATACGGATGTATTCCCGTCGCCGAAATTCCATTGCCATGAAATGATACCATATGCATCGGCAGTCAGGTCTTGAAAATTAATGAATGTGTCGGGGCAAAGGGTAAAACATTCAGATGTGACGGATAACTGGGTAACACTGAAATTTGTGGCCGGGGGCTGGATAAAGGTTACCTTGACAGGATTGCTGTTTCCAATGAAAACTTCTGTAAACCGTGCCGACAGAGCGCAACGGAATTCATATCCCGGATAATTTCCAGCTTCGGTGAGGAGAAGGGTGTCGTTATCGATTCCGGAAAATCCGGCCATATCGGTTGTCAATGGAGCCCAGCTTCCGGTCGGAGTTGCCCTGAATTCCCAGGTAAAGATCACATCCGGGCTGCTGCAGGCAATCGTGAATGAAGCTTCTTGCTGCCCCTGGCAGATGGAATCATTGACGGGCTGTTGTGTTATGATCTGTCCCCTGCAGAAAGGATAAATTGACAGGATTAACAGGAACACGAGTATTTTTCTGATCATTGGTTATGTTTATTTTGATATTATGGTCCAGTTTTATTCTATCTCTATTTATTTTTAATTCTGACATTTTTCAGGCCATTGGGGATAATATTGTAGGCGATCCCGAATTCGATCCCGAAATTGTACGGTTTAATGGATGTGGCTGCGGCTGAAATATCGCTCATTTCCCCTCCTGCCTTGACCACCATTGGGGCATCACCTCTGAAGTCAGTGACCGCATAATTGAAATAAGGTGCTATGATCCAATGGAGGCGGGCATAGCGGTCTTTACGCAGGTCGAAGGCTAGTTTGGCATGAGCGGCGAGGAAGAAAGGTTCGTAAACATCCCCGGTTTCATCGGTCAGAACAGGTTCGTACTCACCAAAACCATAGTAAGGCAGGTTGTCGATGGTCACCCCCTCGATGAATTCCCCACTCTGCGGATCCTGGAAACTACAATCCAGGCCTGTGTAAGAGATACTGCCCGAGGTGATCGTTGCAGAATTCCCCAGCAGGTAATTGAACGACACTCCTGCATGGAGCATGACTGAATTGATCTTTCGGGCTGATAAGTATCTTTTAACGACAATTGAAAGTGGAACAGAGAGGATATCAAAAGATTCTTCGGCTTTATAACCGGCAATTTCGGTCAGCAGATCGTAGTTTTCGAAGGCAAGGTCGTTCAACGGTGAAACCGTTTGATCAACAGCGGTATGAGAATATGAGCCCAGTTTCCAGTTCCATGCCAGATGGTCGTAGCCTGCGCCCAGTTCGATTCCATATTCCCACCGTCTTACTTTTCCAAAAACAGTAAATGTATCGCTGGCGAAAAGCGTATAACTTGCATGAACGCCATAATTGGCTGCCGGTTCGATGCTCAGGTCACTGAAATCGGGTAGTGCTTCAAAAGCGGCAGAGCTGAGGCCTCCATTGACCGTAAGGTTCAGGAAACTCCAGCGGTTCTGGTATTTCGGAGGTATTCCCAGGAATTCATCACCCAGCGGAATAACTTCAAGGAATTTTATTTTTGTTTGAACGGGTACTTTTTCTCCTGAAGCGAGGGTTACATTCTCTTTCGACATCCTGAACCAAAAGTTAATGCTGAAAGCACTGTCGACAGTTCCATCGCATTCAGTCCTGGATGGCGCTGAAAATTCGACGGATACCTGGGCATACGTATAAAGATCACCCCTGAATTTGTAAAAGAAATCATGGGCCACGATTTCTGATGCCATATCGATACGGATATAATCAAACCATCGCTGGGCACTGTCGACATAGGAGTTTACCGAGTAAAAAGCCGGAAAAATCGTAGAATCCAGGCAAGGACGAGGCTGATAAAAATTGGGGATCGCGTTTTCGTTTTTCCTGACCACCGTGCTGTCAAAATAATTAATGAATTTATCAATGACAACCGGATCGAACTGCTCACTTGATTCCTGGCGCAGGGTCATCATTAACAGGCAGGAGTCGACCATCTTTTTGATCTGGGTCTGGATCCGGACTTTTTCATTGACGGACATCGTAATACTCCGGCCATAGTTCCTGATGATGTCGCTATTATCTGCCGGAACCGTATCTTTCCTGCTTTGCGAAAGCAGCGGCAATGCCATCATGGCCATTAAAAAAATCAGGGAAAGTTGTCTTAAATTTTTCAGGGCTGTATTCATTGGGTGATCATGATTTTTTTATACAATGAAGTTGAATAACCTTCCAGGCGGAGAAGATAGATGCCAGCCGGCCAATCGTTGGCGTCGAGCTTGTATTCCATTCCAACAACAGAAGGATTGACCGGTATGGATGCAATCACCTGGCCGGTCAGTGTTGAGGCTGTCAGCACATAATCGTGATCTTCCACACCCGGCAGCAAAACGGTGAAATCCCCGTTGCCGGGATTCGGGTAGACCGGTAATTCATTATTGGCTACGGCCATTTTTCCTCCCGGATTATAAACATAGACATTGGACATTGTCAGGCAATTTGTGTCGCAAAGGTCAGAAGCGGTCAGCACAAAGAATTCATCCCCGTTATTCGGTGAAAAAGCATCGCCCAGGAAGCAATAAGGCTCGTCAGTCGTGAATTTCAGCACATTATTATGATACCATTCGAAATAGGTGGCTGAAACATCATCACAAACTAAAAGGTTATTGCTGTAAAGCATCATGAATGACGGATCGGGGGCCATGGTTTTCCCGATGTCGACCAGGAATTCTTTGGTGACCGAACAATTATTTTTTTCCATGGTCACCGTTATTTTACCGGTATGGATTTCGCTACCGCCGGTTCCCTCTCCGTGCCAGTGAATGGTTGCCAGGCTATTATCACCAGATATCAGTATAATTTCACCGCCCTGGATCTCATCCCAGCTTATCGCATCGTAAGTTCCGGTCAATGAGTTTATCGAATAATGAATATCCCAGTCATTATAGCAAACTTCCAGGTCGCCGGTCAGTGTAAAATCGGGAAGTGCAACCACTTCGACCGTTTTCGGGACCGTATAAACCGTTCCTTCCAGCAAATAATTATAGGTAATTGTATGAACTCCTTCACTGGTGCCAGAAGGATTGAACAGGTCTGTTTCATTGTCAACGCCAGGACCAGAAAAGTACCCACCTTCGGGGATGCCGTTCAGTTCGGTGACCTGGTCGTCACGACAGACTTTCGGTCCGATGGCCACATAATCCAGGTAAAAAATTGTGACAGAAACAATTTCGGAATATTCATCGCCAATGCCACTACGCTTGCCTTCAGACCTGAAATATAAAGTATTATATCCCGGCTGGAGACTTTCTGCAAAATCAGTTAAAAGGACTTGCCAATTAAGGTCCCTGGTCCCTTCGGGATCATCCCACACCTGTTCCCAACTTCCATCATTGAGCTTTGCATCGAGAGCAATGACTTTATCATAGCCTTCGGGATCAATCAAATCATACGCCCGGTTTAGGTTGACATCAATGCGCACATCCGTGGGGGAGTTGACAACCATGGTGTTATAAGCATATGGATCATCATTGATGGCAAGAACTGTAACCACCGGTTTGGCATAACGAATCTCAAAATTAGCCACCGTGTCGTAAGTCACTGTACTTTCAATGTATGATGCATGGAAATGGATGTTGTTCAATGTATCTTCCAGAAGGTAGGGGATGGTTGACTGACAATCGTAACGCCGGCTTGGCGGGTCGTACGAAAGAATATCACCGACAGTCCACTGGTAAGAATAATTGGCTGAGACATGAATAAAATTGTCGTCGAAATTACTGGTTCCCCAGATCGGTGTCGCAGTCCTGACATACAGTTCGACCACCCCGTTGAAAGGATCAGCAATCAGCACTTTTGGCGTTTTAAGAACAATGGTGTCAAAAGCAATGAGCTTTTCCCCCGGATAAAGGGTTTGGTCTGCCACCCCTCCCGGTGCGCTGGCCCTGGTGCCCGGCATGAGGGCTACGTAAATCAGGAGCAGTAAGGGAATAATTTTTTTGATCATAATACTGAATATGAAGAATTTAATTATTATTCTTTAATAACCCGGAACGATGATATCCGGCCATTCTTTTGTTCTGTCAAATGTATAAAATATATACCACCTTCTAATGCCTGCATGTCAACTTCAACCAACTCCGCGCCATGGTGTTCGGCTGTGACCAGCTTTTCTCCAAGGATATTGTAGACATCAATCCTTAAAAGAGATGTATGGCCTGTTTGAATGTAAACCACAGATCGTGTTGGATTTGGATACAGCAAGAAATTACTTCCCAATTCTGCGATACCGACAGTAATGGGTACCGTAATGCCAGGATTGCCGCTGCACCTGATCTTGCAGTCTTCCGTCATCACCATATCTCCTTTGATAGTAAGCAACAGGTTGTTTCCCACATGATTGCACAAATAGGTGGAATCAAGATAGAAAATGATCCCGGTCGGGTCATGCTCATATATGTTATAATCGGATGCCTGGATCACATCGTTATTGTCGGTATTGACCAGGGTGTAAATGTCGGTAATATTACTCAAATCGATCTGGGCCTGGCTACTGTGTATCATTTTCTGCGAAAAGTGAACAGAAATGGAATCGTTGCAGGTGAGGATCTTACCTTCTGAAATTGTAAAAGTCACTGATGGGATCTGGCAATTTGTTTTCAGGTCGATCCTGAGGGTTTCATCGACTGTGAATTCACAATATTCGTCTGTAGCGGCGTAAGTTATGATGAAGAAAATATCCGCCTGGCCAGGATCAATTTCAGTGATTGTAACGGTCAGGCCGGTTTCGGTCGAAACAGTGTCAATCACGATACCGTTTTGCGCCTCAATGATCCATGAATAGCTGAACATTTCGGGTTTATCGAGCAAGGTGGCATTGATCTGGAACGTATGCGGGACATTGTTAACCTCATACTTCCCATCTCCTCCGGGCAATTGGCTGGTGACTTCCAGCGACCCGATCCGGAGTTCTTTGACGGTGAAAGGCCTTATGCCAAAACCAAATTGCGACACAGACATGCTGGTGTCTTCAACCAGGAGCCGAACCAGGGCCTCACCCGGAGGAAGGTCCAGTTGCACGGTGATCTCATTCTGATTGTTTATAATCGTCTGATTATTCGGCAGGTACCAGGTATACATGTCCCAGAATCCGACCCCTTCGGTACATTTAAAGGTGAACATATCACAATCCTGATAAGCGTCGACTTTCACTGAAAGTGTATCGTTCGGTTCGCAAAGGATGACCGATGACAAATCCGGGTTGTGGGGCCCTCCGGTCACACCGATGTCATTGCGATTACTATCGCAGGCAGGCGGGAAATGGTTGTCGAAAAATACCGGATCGGGGTCGCCGTTATCAACAACCGGTTGATCACATGATACGCTGTAACAGTTTGGTCCCGTGAAGCTGACGACACTGTCGTAATTATTGTTTTCCCATATGTCGGCAAATACAAGGTCGCAGTAAAAAGCAGTGACCTTGTCATTGAAATACTCAGGCTCAAATTTGTTGCTTTTTACGTAATTCTGGAAAAGACTGTTTACAACCCAAAGATTGTTTTCCGAGAAGATGGCCTTATTATTGCCCCCGTTAAGGAATGTGCAGTTCTGGATCGGATAGGTATAGGGCGAAGGCACGGATTCCAGTCGGAAATAAACGGAGCCGTCATCCGGATTTTCAGAAAGGTTATAATCGAATACACAATTGTAAATCGCTGAATGCACTCCTTTTCCGTAAATGGAAATCGCTGAACCGACAAATTCAGCAGGAGGCTGCAGATCGCGGCATTCATTTTCTGTAAAGAGGTTCCTTTTCAGGTTCATCGGGTAATTCGCCAGGATGGCGCCGCCTTCGCGCGAATTGTTCTTGTAAAAATAATTATCGGTAAAGTAAAGCGTGTCAGTGTCTGCAGGATCTTCATTGAAGATATCGATGGCTCCACCGTGATTGTCTGATGTATTGGACTGGAAACCATTGTTTTTGATCTCACCTGAAGCGACATTATGCAGGCGAAATGCTCCGCCGTTACCGCCTACAGTTTCTTCGCTGAACGCGATATTGCCAAGCAAAATGTTATCATCAAAGTCGATTATTGCTGCATCAGCAAGGTAAATTCCACCTCCATCCATTGAGCTGTTTCCATAAAATTTCGAATCATACACCGTGAAAGAGTTCACCTGGCTTGCATATACTGCGCCTCCCTTGCATTCGTCTCCCTCAAAATTCTGATTGACTGAGTAAATATTGCCATTGTTATCCTCTCCGAGGAACACATTATCTATCTGTGAGAGATATATACCGCCGCCTTTTTGATGGGCTGAGTTGTGATACAGGTTGCTACCCCTGACCGAAAATGTTTCAACCTGTGAATCTCCGTCAAGGTGTATGGCACCCCCAGTCATTCCGGCTTCGCAGTTTCTGAAGACACATTGGTTGAAATCCGACCAAATCGTGTTTTCCATCGAAACAGCACCGCCATTTTCGAGCGTTTTGAGGTCAGTAAACCATGCGTCTGAACAATTCATGGAATCAAGACTGGACACATATAAAGCCCCTCCTTTTACAGGTTTTTCATTTCCCGTCTGTGCGATTTCAAAAGTATTTTCTATAAAATTCAAAGTTCCGGTAAGGCTGCTGTTGTAAAAGCATGCCATGCCGCCGTAATTGCGGGCCGTAATATTTTTCCAGGTGTTGTTGCTGACCAGGGCATTCTGGATCCCTTTGCCGGCGATGTTCAATGCGCCGCCATTGCTGAAGCCATGGATGTCCTCCAGGGTATTGGCTTCGAAAAACAGATTTGCCACCGGAAGATCTTCAGAGGTGATGTAAATGGCGCCGCCATCATTGCCCACTCCCGGGTTAGGGCAAATGAGGCTTGTGAAATGATTCCCAAGTACATTTGCAGTACCCACCCTGCCTGAAACCAGGCTGAAGAATCCTCCTGCGCCATTGGTCCTGAGGCCGTCAGCCACGTTATCAATAATATCAAGCTGGCTGACAAATGCGGGTGTTATAAAGGCCAGGAAGCCTCCGTCGCCGCTTGTGATGGCCTGGGCCGAACCGCTGACCTGGTTGTCGGAGATGAGAATTGTTTGTTCGCTAAGGGCTGAATTGGACTCATCAGATTCGAGAAAGAGGCTGCCACCGCCTGATCCGGCGTAGCACTCCGTAAATTCGGTGCCGGTTACCTTAAGCTCTCCTACCAGACCGGTTGCCAGAGTATAAACCGCACCTCCTTTTGTTCCGGCAAAACAATTCAGGAACCGGTTGGTATCGGCGGGCGTTGAGACGATCCAAAGAGCATCTGCGTCCTTTGCACTTTGAAGATAAAGTACGCCTCCGTTCTCATTGACCGAACGAAGATTCTGGAATGTATTACCGAGCATCCCCAGGTGGTTGATGTCGGCGACAGAAACGGAGAAAGCTCCACCGTTGCCAGCCGCAAAAACATCCTGAATCGTGTTGGCATGGATCGCGAGGGAATCGACAGGGGCGGGCGACTGGAAGAACAGAAACCCACCTGCTCCTCCGGTCTGGCCATCTGAACCAGCACCGGTAATTGTGTTTTCGGAGACATTCAGCTTCTGAGCAAAGGCATTTGCATCGCCGGATTTGATATAAATGGCACCTCCATCGCCACCGGCATAGCAATCCGTTATTTCTGTGTTCCTGATCTGCACTTCACCGATCCAACCGGCGGCATTTGCAAAAAGGCATCCTCCTGACCGCTTACTGCGGCATGATGTGAACGCGTTGGGATCACCTTCGTCAGAAGATGCCAGGGAGATGCTTTCGATATCATCGTTGCTGTGAATGAAAAACACCCCGCCGTCGGCTTCATTATCTTCCCAGGCTTCAACCTGGTTGCATTCATTCGCTGTAAGGCTGACCGGCCCGATATCGCCGGCAATGAGGTATATTCCTCCGCCTTTCCCTTCAGCCCTGATATCATTCAGCAGGTTCGACTCAATGTCTAAAGGCCCGATCGTGCCGGCATTCACGTAGATCGCACCGCCGGCCGAATTGGCCATGAGTCCATGAAAAGTATTCCGGCTAAAGGTCAGCGATTCCAAATTGGATGGGGAGAGGTAATATAAAAATCCACCTTCGAGACCCGATGCAACCATTCCAAAAGTTCCGTTTATATTACTATTGGTAATTGAAAGACTTTGTGCGCGATTGGATTTTCTTAAATTGCTCGATTCAATATAAATGGACCCGCCCTGCTTCCCCGCGTGAGACTGGCTAAAATTAGCACTGTCAATTTCTACCGTTCCGATCAAACCGTTGGCTTTGGCGTAGATGCAGCCGCCATTATCTTCACTTTCACACATCTCGAAAACATTGACTACCAGATCTTCACCCGGTATTACCCGAATGCTTTCAATGTCCTGATCACTTAACAGGCAGATCATACCACCGTCAGCCGGGGAACTATTATCGGTTTCTGCGGTAATATGGTCAAAATAATTGGAACGGAATGTCACCGGCCCGATATCGGCTGCAGCGATGTAGAAAGCACCTCCACGCCCGCCGGCTTTGATAAATCCCATTTGGTTGCCGGTAATTTCCAGGTGTTCTAAATCATCAGGCGAAGTGTAATAAAAGTATCCTCCGGTAACTCCGCTTGTCCAGTTAGGTCCATCCACTGTATTTCCAGCTATGAGGATAGATTGCGGCAGGCTTCCTGCAGCCACCGATTCAAAATAAAAATTTCCTCCGTTTCCATCTGCGTAACAATCTTCGATACTGGCACCCATGATCTCCACCTGCCCGATCAGCCTTCCTGCTTTTGCATAGAGGATCCCGCCGGAACCTTCGCTGAAACAGGTATTGAATTCACCGGGGATATCATTGAAAGGTTGAACCAACACCTTTTCGATATCCGCATTACTGGAGAGGTAGATTGCGCCTCCGTGACTGAGTTCGTTAGAGAGAAACTCATAAGTACCGGCTTCCACCCGGACTTCTCCCAGTTGGTTTGCTTTTACAAAAAGGGCAGCCGTCGAATCGGATTCGATATCGTTAAAATTACTTTGGTGAAGCAGGATCTCATTAATTTCATGCCGGGTGGAGAAATAGAAAATACCCCTGTTGCAACCAGTAAACTGTGAATTTCTGATGTTGACAGTCGAACTGAAATCAGTGGCTGTATTGCTGCGATCTTCAAAGTGGATCACCCTGTTTCCGACAGAAAATGTTTCGCCGAAACGGATGTTTTCCATATGATCGTCATTAAACAGAATGTTTTCAGGCAGCCTGAAGGCGGAGTAATATATGTAGCTTTCCGTGTCATCGAGAGAATCATCGCCGTACACGTCATTGTTATCCGATTCAAAGGTGCCGACCAGGTAAGGGACCTCACTGAGTGTATAAATCCAGATGCAGCCTCCATATTCTGCAGCCTTGTTTTCGGTGAATGTATTATTGAGAAGCCCGGTGTAGTTAATGTTATTTTCTAACAAAACGGCAATGGCGCCACCGGAGATCTCTGCGAACTCGCCGGTGAATGAATTGTTTTTCAGTTCAACCGAATCAAAGTCGTTTGTAATTTTAAGATAAACCGAACCGGCATAACGCTCGGCATGGTCCTGGCTGAACTGGCCGCCTGAGATTTTCACAACTCCTTGCTGTCCAAGGCTCTCGTATAGGATGCTTCCTCCGTTGCCCGTTTCATCGGTGCCGGAAAAGAAAAAGCTCACATTGCCGGTAAACGTGTCGGAATCCGAAATCAGCCGGTTAGACACAATGTATGCCGCGCCGGCCTTAAAGCCTTGGTTTTCGATAAAGGTATTACCCTGAAGACTCAATTCATGGCATTGGTCGGCATAAACACCGCCGGTAAGGGCTCCTCCACCCGCGGTGGCTTCATAGCCACAGTTTTCAATTCTGTTGCTGGTGAAAAGAATATCGAAAGTGCTGTTGTTTTCGGTGAAAGCAATGGTTGACACATCATTAAAGCCGTGATTCACCTGTTCGAAGCGGTTCCCGGAAATGGTCACCTCTTCAAGCTTGTCATTTTCATCAATGATCAGAGCGCCCCGCGATGATGATCCAGCAGTGTTGACAAACTCATTTTGCCCGATGTTGATCGTAAGCAGTCCCACACGGTTATCTTCGATAATGATGCCGTCTTGTTGGAAATGATAGAACTTGTTCTGCAGGATGTCGAAGCTTTCAATAAGCTGGTTGGTTGAGACATTAATGATATAAGGTCCTGAAACATTGTCGAAGCGGCAGAACTGCACCAGGTTGACCGGAGAATAAGCGCTTAATGTGATGGCGATCTCGCAATCCTGAAACCAGCAGTTTTCGATTCGGTCCATTTCATGCTGCTTGACTTTTACAGCCCCGAAGCGCTCATTTCCGGGGCGGTCGGCCACATTCTCAAATCGGCAAAACTTTACCGAAGATTCGCTTGGTTCCAGGGAGCTTTCTGTGGTGAAAAGGATACCACGCCATTTGACCGAGGGATTCTGAGCTTTGAAATAAATCGAATCGGAAGAGTTTCCGTTAGCTATGAGCGAACCATAGACTTCGAAAAAATAAGTACCCTGGAAAATTACTTCCACGCCGGGATTGATCATAAGTTGCTCGCCTGACGCCACCTCAATATTTCCCTGTACCATATAAGGAGAACCACTTTCGGTCCATGTTCCTGAAACATTACCTTCAGGGATAATCGTGTAGGCAAAGGCCGGATTATTATGATTAATTAAGGATAAGAATAGAAAAGATATGGAAATGAGAATGAACTTTTTCATAAAGTTTGGTCATTTTTCAATTTAAACGGGTAAAGTTATAAAAAGTTAGATTACTTGCTTGTTTGAAGATACCTTATTATGTAATTTAAAACCATTATTAACGACCCAGTGTCAATAAATAGTCATTTTAATTAATCATCAATCTTTGCAAAAGTGTACTTTCATCCGTTCAAACCAGCATAATATGGCCAAAAGCAGGAAAAAGCCGGCAACACGCGCCAAGACAAGGAAATCGCCTGCTCGGTCGAAAGGGAGGAAAAAGAGCGGAGGGAAAAAAAGAGGGAATATTTTCAGGCTTGTTTTTGCAGCCATAATCATCACCTTGATTGCCATCTGGATCTGGAACCCGATGTTTTATATCAATTCTTCCGACTTTATTAAAACGTATTACAGGTACCTGACCACAGAAGAAGATACGACGTTTGCCTCGACAATCCCGGAAGCGGTGCTCAGGACAGAAGCCAATTACGGTGCAGAGATCGACAAACTGGCTGCCCAGTTTGACCTTTCACCGGAATATTTGAAAGCGTTGATCATCCTTGAATGTTCCGGTTTAAAAAAGATCAAGCCGCGGTTTGAACGGCACATTTACAAAAGGCTGGTGAGCGTTAAAGCAGGCAGGCTTGACCGTCTGGAAAATATCAGGCAGGCTGACCTGAAAGATGCTTCCGATGACGCATTGAGAAATATGGCCCATTCCTGGGGACCCTTCCAGCTGATGGGATACAAATGCATCTGGCTGGATATCCCGCTCGCCGATCTCAGGGGCGAGAAAGGATTGTACTGGGCAGTGAAGTGGATCGATATGACGTATGGTGATTATGTCCGTCGCGGAAAGTATAAAGATGCCTTTCATATCCACAATACAGGCAGGCCATATCCGGAAGTCGGCCCGCCAAAGACATACGACAGGAAATACGTTCCGAACGGGCTAATGTATATGAAGTACTTTGCCGATCTTGAAAAGAAAAAGAAACCCCAATTTAACCTGCTGGGGATGAAATAATTCACCACCCAAGTTTAGCAAGCCTTTTCAGTTCATATTCATCACTGTAAAATTCCCTTTTGGATATCGGGTCATCAAGGAGCTGCCATTTTGAATCTTCCGGGAAATGATCGATGATAAAATTTTTGGGATCGGCAAAGAGGTAACGTAAATCCATCTGGTTGATATAAACTTCCTTATTGCCTTCGGTTGTCGACCCTCCGCTTCCCCAGGTAGCATCGACGAGCTTCCATTCGCCGTTGATCTTTACGGCATTCCATCCATGATTGGGCTGGGATGCGCTTTGCTGGTCAAACCCATAACCTTCGGCGAAGCCAAAAATTATTACACTTTCAATCCCAGCCGATTTGCATAATTTGTCAAAAAGCCTTGCCGTTCCTTCACAACCCGACTTTTTTGTCAGTAATGTGACTTTTGCGATGCTGTCGGTATAGTTCTTTTCAAAATTCGGATCTTCATAATAAGTGATATTAAGCGCCATCCAGTAAAAAATGGTTTCCACCGCTTCCTGGTCGTTCTGTGCGGGAATTTTCAGGTAAGCAGCCAGGTCCCGGAAATTACCTTCTACGGAATCAGGGGCATTTTTAGCATGATTGAACAGGTTTTCATGCATCGTCGCCTGACCTGTGACTCCTGTCGAAACAAAGATCGCCAGGAAGATGAAAGTAATATTCCGCAATGTTTTCATAACCGGTGTTATTATTTGGGTATTAAAAATTTGATATTAAAATTTTTGAAAGAATTATTCTGTTTGCCCGATAAAATAGTGATGGCCACCATTTTTGGATTTTTATCCGGCATAGGGCTGATCTCAAAGTTAAAACTGCCCGTTTGCCATTGATTGAACTCTTTTTCCGAAAAATTTACAAGGTATTTATGAAGCCACAATATATTCTTTCCCGTGGTTGAATCGGAGATGCTGACAATGATTTTCGAATCATTCTGATCATAAAAATCATTTTCCATCGTGATCCGGATAATTTTAACGCGCTCAAAACCGGGAATATTGCGGCTGATATCACGAAAAATTAAACTATCCTGGTTGGCAATTGTGTTCAAACTAGCGAAACTAACTTCCTTCACCGGCGTGTAATATTTTTCATTGATCTCCTTTTTCCAGAACAATCCTTTGAAACGATAATTTGTTTTCAGGAATGACTTCATGTATTTATCCTTATCCATGTAGGTCCAGTGCAAAATGTATTCTTTGTATTGATAGGCCTGGATGACATTCAACGGGATAGTCAGCAGCGAAATCGTGATGACGGTTGCTTTGACCGGTTTGGTCGTTTCATTAAAAAAAATGGCGACAGGGATGAAGAATATTGTATAGAAATCGATATAAGCCCTTAAGCCGTAGCTTGCGCCGAAATACCAGGAGTGCCAGGAAGAGAGAATGTAGGTCAGGATCAGGAAAAATGCAAGCCAGGTGAGGGCCATGTAATATTTTCGCCGGTAGACCAGCCAGATGAGGCTGAACAAGGCCAGGAGCAGGACAGGCGTATAAACGAAAAGCCCTTTTTGAAAGCTGAACAGGATATCGAAAAAGTGGGGTTTCAAGAAATTAAAGCCTTCACCCTGGTAGGAATAGATGAGGAATTCACCTGTCTGGAGAAACCAGAGCATTGACTGGATGGAGAAAACAGCGGCGATAATAAGGAAGCCGACGATTAGTTTCACCGGATTTTTGATCAGTCGAAGAGCACCTTCTTTAAGGACAGGCCAAGATTCGGCGATGAAAGGCAGGATCAGGATGATGATCACATTGACCTGGCGCAGGATCAGAATCAGACCCGCAAAAAGGCAGGCGACATAGAAATCGCTGAATCTCAAATGAATGAAATACAGTTTGATGAAATAGATAAACGCCGAAATGGCGAACAGTGAATAGACGTGGCTGAAACCGGCGTCGAAATAGGCATAGTTTGTCACACCGGTTGCCAGGACAAGCAACAGCTGGATGAAAATAATGATGTAGTGGTCAATTCCATAAAGTTCCAGGATTTTTTTCAGGAAGACCAGGGCAAGAAAAAGATAGAAGAGGGCCGCGATGAAGATGGCCGTATGAAAAGGTTTCTGATATCCGTCGGTATTATTTCCTTCCAGGTCAGTAACAGCAAGAGCGGTCAGGAAAAAAGGCAGTTCAAGAACCGCCGTCCCGCAGGCGAATTTATCCACCTTATAATCTCTATAATCGATGTAGGAAGGGATGGAGATGACGCGTTTATTAAAGACGGAGTCGGTTTTAACGGGAATATCTTTTCGGATCAGATCGTGGTAGATAAAGAATGATGGAAGATACTCGTAATATCCTCTTCCGTCGGCTTTAATATTTTTCTCAACCGGGCCGATAAAAGTAACGACGATAACGACGAACAATGCAATGATGAGTAGTTCATTGATCACTGTAAAGAAGAACCGTCGTGCCATGACTGGATTATAAAAGTCGTACTACCACTATAGTGGGACTACATAAATTAAACCGCAAGGTGTTTCAAAGCCTCGTAGACCAGAAAAGCCGGCCACACCAGCGCTTTGAGAAATCCCAGTACTCCCATCCAGAATCCGGTTGCAACAGAAATGTAATACACAGCTGCGCCGATGAGCCCGAGGCCATATACTGCGCCGGCCGGGGCATTGTTTTGAACTTTGTCTTTCATTGCAATTGTTTTTTGGTTGTTAATTTGAAGCTAAGTTCGGAAGAAAATCTGAGACAGTCATTAATAAATCGTAGTCCCACTATAGTGGTAGTACGACTTTCATAAAAACCCTATTTTTGCCGCGATATTTTTTAAATTGAAACGGCTACTCTTACAAATCACTAAATATATTTTCCTGCCCATCGGTATTTCCATCGGGTTGGTTGCCGCGACACTCCTTCTCACCAGGGAGATCAAGGAATCGCCGCGATATATCAAGAAACATATTTTTCCTTCCGACAGTATATTCATTGACCTTGACAAGCCTGTCATGGCCAGGAAGGGGAAAATCATCGACAGCCTGTTCAGTTCACTGCAGGCAAAAAACGGTTTTAACGGCACGGTGCTTTATGCGGAGAAGGGAAGATTGGTTTTCAAAAAAGCATACGGTTACGATGACTTTAAGGCTAAAAAACGGCTGACGACCTCATCGCCATTTCAACTGGCATCAGTCTCCAAAATGTTTACGGCTATGTCGGTCATGATTCTTCATGAGGAAGGACTATTGAATTATGATGATAGTGTCAGGAAATATATCCCGGAATTGCCATATCCCGGTATAACGATACGTCACTTACTTAACCACCGTTCAGGGCTGCCGGATTACATGCACTTTTCAGATAATTTCTGTGAACAATCTGTCCCACTGACCAATGAAGATATGATCCGGATCATGAAGATCAATCAGCCTCCGAAATATTTTTCCCCCGACGGAGGTTTTGATTACTGCAACTCGAACTATGCCCTGCTGGCTTCCATCGTAGAACGGATCACAGGACAACCGTTTGATCAGTTTGTCAAAGAAAGAATTTTTGATCCGGTCGGAATGAAAAATGCGTTCATTTATCGTCTTACACCGGGACAGCCGATCCCGGAGTTGGTGCCTGTCGGGGTTGCGGGCCACAAGGGAGGCCGCAGTATTCCCAGGATTGAACCCAATTTTTACCAGAATGGTGTCGTTGGCGACAAAGGAGTCTATGCATCGGTGGAAGATCTTTATAAATGGGACCAGGCATTGTATCATGAATTACTGGTTAGCGACGCCACCCTGGAAGAAGCCTTTCGACCGGGTAGCCCAAAGATTTCCAAATGGAAGGATAACTACGGATTTGGGTGGAGGCTTAAGGCCGACCGGGTAAAAACCGTATATCACTACGGATGGTGGAAGGGATTCAGGACTTATTTTATCCGCGACCTTTACCAGGAAAAGACCATTATCGTCCTTACCAATACAACCCGCTCTCTAGCATCAGGGATTCTATATGAAATCCTGGATGATAAACATTATGAACTCCCACCGATTTGCCCCAATAAACTTCCAGAAAAAAAGCAAAGGAAATCTCCGAAATAGCCTTATTATCAGTTTTTTAAAAATTAATTTTTTAAAGACCGGGTATTTTTTCAAAAATATGTGATTAATGATCAAAGTCTTTAATCTTGGGCTATACGGCTTAAGTCTGGATGATATTTTTCAAATATCCAATCGCCAGCGATTATTAACTAGTAACTACTGACGAATGACTAGTAACCAGTAACCAATAACTCAAACATGTCGGAAGCAAATGAATTAGGCAAACAGGGCGAAGAAATCGCATCAACTTTCCTTCAGCGGCAGGGATACATTATCCTTGAAACTAACTGGAGGGCGGGACGCAATGAAATAGATCTCATTGCCAAAGACAAAGATTTCCTGGTCATTGTCGAAGTTAAATCCAGGAGCAGCGATAAATTCGCTGAGCCGGAAGAAGCGGTGACCAGAGAAAAGCAGCAGGCGCTCGTCAGGGCCGCCAATGCTTATATTTTTCGAAAAAATGTAAACCTGGAGACACGGTTCGATATCATTTCCATCATCCATAATAACAATGAAACCCGGATTAATCACATCAAAGATGCTTTTTATCCAAAGCTAAGGACAGGCTGATGAATTCTTTGTTAATTTTGTGCCTGAAATAGTTACAGAAATTCATGTGTTGAATATCAGGACATCCCCTTCTGCCACTAAAACACAAAAGCACTAATTTTACACTAAAGGATAGCCTTCATAGCTTATAAGTTTTGTGAATTTTTGTGTCTTGGTGTCTTAGTGGCTGAAAAAAGCTATTTGCAATGAGTATTTTAAAGAAGAATTATTTAATATGAGTTCAGAGAAAAGCCCGCGCCAGCCCAGGAAACCGTTTCAAAATGTTGGTAAGAAGGAGCCTCAGCCAAAGCCGGAAAGAAAAAGGATAAGCAGATCTGACAGCCGGATGGAAAAACCTTACCGGCCCAAGCAGAAAGAAGACCGTCCTGCAAAGCCTTTTTTCAAAAAAGATAAACCTTATCCGGCACGAGAAGAAGGCGACAGGCCGCCGAAACGTTTTGTAAGAAAGGAAAAGCCTTATGCTGAACGTGATGACCGCAAAAGGCCTGTTAAAAGGGTCATTGAGAAAAGGAGCAGTGAGGGATCAACAGAACCGGGACGGAAGTATGCCATTCGAAAGGGAGTCAGGATTGTCCCCGGTGCCAGTGAGCCTGAAGGGATCAGGCTAAATAAATACATTGCAAATTCCGGGATTTGCTCCAGGCGTGAAGCTGATGAGCTGATCAAAGCCGGGGTTATCAAAGTGAATGGCGAAGTGATCTCCACCCTGGGTGCTAAGATAATGCCCGGGGATAAGGTGCAATACGGGGATCAGACGCTGTCCAATGAAAGAAAACGCTATCTGTTGCTTAACAAGCAGAAAGGCTATGTGACGACCACGAAAGATCCTCATGCGAAAAATACCGTAATGGAATTGATCGCAGGGGCCTGCAAAGAGAGGATATACCCGGTTGGAAGGCTCGACCGGAACACCACCGGCTTGCTGTTGTTTACCAACGACGGTGAAATGGCTAAAAAGCTGATGCACCCGAAATCAAGGATCAAAAAGCTTTATCATGTGGTGCTTGACCAGCCTTTATCACGCGCCAACATGCTGAAAATCGCCGACGGGATTGTGCTTGACGGAGAAAGAGTTGAAGTCGACAGCATTGAATATGTCGAAGATGCAGCCGACCGGCGCGAGATCGGCATGGAAATACATTCGGGGCAGAACCGGGTGATCCGAAGGATTTTCGAGGAGCTTGGACATAAGGTGGTGAAGCTTGACCGGGTAATTTACGCCGGGCTGACCAAGAAAAATCTGCCCCGCGGTACCTGGAGGTTCCTGACGGAGAAAGAAGTCATTTCACTGATGATGATGCGATAAAACCCTTTGATATGAGAGGAGATCCGAAGTTATACCGTTTGCTTGAAGAACTGGGGATCACTTTTGATTATTATGAGCATCCCCCGGCACCTACCATCGAAGAGGCCCTGAAAAACTGGAAGAATATTGATTCCACGCACTGCAAGAACATCTTCTTTCGAAATCATAAGGGCAACAGGCATTACCTGGTGATCATGGAGCATTCCCGGCCATTGGCCATCCATGACCTTGAGAAAAGGCTGAAGCAAGGAAAGCTGACTTTTGCATCCCCGGAACGAATGATGAAATATCTGGGTGTGACGCCCGGTTCAGTATCACTTTTCGGCCTTATGAATGATACCACCGATCATGTATATGTTTTCCTGGATGAAGTCCTGAAAGATGCCAAACATCTGAGTTTCCATCCCAACGACAACACAGCAAGCCTTGTCATCACCCATGAAGGTTTCATGAAGTTCCTGGAATGGTCGGGGAACGGGTTTGAGTTTACAAGATTAGAATAGAATCTTATTGGGAATTTTTGTTTGAAAAAGTATAATCATTAAGATGATTTTGAGATACTTCCAGATGCTAATTCTTTTAATCCTGTCACATTCTATCTTCGGACAACATGTATCATATTCTGCCTATCAGCTTTCTGATTCATCCCGAATTTCTTTGCTTACTGTTTCTCCAGGTAAAGAACTTTATTCCGCTTTCGGGCACACCGGTATACGAATAAAAGACTATAAAAACAATTTAGGCCTTGTCTTCAATTACGGGACCTTTGATTTCGAACAATCTGGTTTTTGTTTGAATTTTATCAAAGGTAAAATGCGGTATATGCTTTCTGTCAATACTTTTGAAGATTTCATCGTAGCATATTGTAAAGAAATGAGAAGCATTACCGAATAGCAGCTGAATTTAACAGCTCATGACCAGCAAAAAATTTTCACCTTTCTTGATAATAACGCCAAACCAGAAAACCGATATTATTTATATGATTTCTTTTGAGACAATTGCGCTACTCGCCCGCGGGATGTATTCGAAAAAACTTTAGGCGATCGAATCAATTTTCAAACAGAAAATTTGGATTTTCAAAGAAGTAAAACCTTGCATGATATGTTGAGGCAATATGTTGGCCATCGTTCCTGGGTTGATTATAGCTTTGATTTAGTTCTCGGTTTGCCGTGTGAAAAGATTGCGAGTCCCCGTGACCAGACTTTTTTACCCGATTATTTAGCTAAATATTTTGATTGTGCAATTATAGATGAAAATCCTTTAGTATTAAGAAAGGAATCTCTTACCAAATTTCCAGTACAAAAAATCAATAAGTATATAAGTCCACTCTATGTTAACCTGATCATCTTAACCTGTTTTTTGTTTATCGGAATTTTTGAAAAATGGCGGCATGTACATTTCTATTATTTGGATTTTGTTTTATTTTTCATAACAGGGTTGCTTGGAATTTTCTTTCTATCCTTATGGCTTTTTACTTCCCACAATTCTGTTCGTGAAAATCTAAATCTATTATGGTTAATTCCATCACATGCAATTGTGATTTTTGTTCTAATTTGCAAAAAGAAACCAGGATGGTTAAAGTTTTATTTTACAGGAACTTGTATCTTAATGGTTATGCTATTAATTTCCTGGAATTGGCTGCCCCAAAAATATAATATTGCAGTGATGCCTTTGTTGGCCCTAATATCTTTCCGGTCAGCCGTAATAGTATCTCATTTGAAATCAAGTTTAAAAATCGACACTAAGACATAAATGCCCTCCAAATCCTTCACTGATGATTCTCATCAGTGTGGAAAGTCTGATATCTGAGGCGTCATTCTCAATTCGTGAAATATAAGTCTTGGTTGTCCCACACTTCTGCGCAAGTTCTTCCTGGGTAAGATTTTGTTTTTTCCTGATTTCCTGAAGCATAACCCCTAATTTAAAAGCTTCAAATCTTTGTTCGTATTTTTCTCTTCCGGAGGTACCTCTTTTTCCATATTCACGATCAAGGTGTTCTTCGAATGTTACTATTTTATTTTTTGTCTTCATAATACTTCTGTTTTAATTTTTGTGCTTTTTCAATTTCCTTCTTTGGTGTCTTCCTCGATTTCTTTTGAAATCCATTTAGTAGAATTATTAATGACCCTTGATCGAAAAAGCAAATGATCCTAAATATATTATTTGATGAAATCACGCGTACTTCATAAAGATCAGTACTTGCAATATGTTTAAAATATTTTGAAGGGATGAATTTTAGATCCCTTATGATACCGATCGTCCAGTCAATTATTTCCCTAACATTTTCATTCTGTGCATTGTAAAATTTCCAGAAATCCTCCCCATAAATAAAAATCTCTCTCTGCATGCCCCTGGATTTAATTGCAAAGTTAGCTAAATAGATAACAATTATAGAAAAAGACGAAAAAATTTTGTAAACTAAAAACATTTCGTATTTTTGCGAAATACGAAAGATAATTCATGGGCTTGAAAATTTTAGTTATATGTACCGGTAACAGTTGCCGGAGCCAGATGGTGGAAGGTTTTTTGAAATCATTCGATAAAACGCTGGAAGTTTTTTCAGCCGGGACTCATCCTGCGGATAAAGTCAATCCCCACGCGGTAAAGGTGATGAAAGAGTCAGGGATTGACATCAGCCATCACGTGCCTGAATTAGTGGATCAGTACACTGACCGTGAATGGGATTATGTGATCACCGTTTGCGGAGGGGCGAAGGAAGTTTGCCCGGCATTTACCGGAAAGGTGAAGCACAGGCTTCATATCGGCTTTGATGACCCGGCTGATGCAGAGGGAAGTGAAGAAGAGATTTTAGCGATATATCGAAGAGTTCGTGATGAAATAAAAGTTGGTTTTTATGATTTTTATATAAGGATAGCACGCGGATAAACGCGAATGCAGCAGATCAAGACGGAAATAAATGCATTCCCGAATTCAACATTTATAATTTAAAATTCAACATTTAGGATATGGAAGATGTTAAAAAGATTGTACGTGAGAAGTACGGTCAGATTGCCAAAGAGAGCGAAGAGCCGGCTAAAAAGCTCACATGTAGTTGTGGATGTAAAGACACTTACACCGTTTTCAATGAGAATTATTTAGGAAAGGAGGGTTATGATCCCGATGCGGATCTGGGGCTTGGCTGTGGCATTCCAACCGACTTTGTTGCCATCAAAAAAGGTGATACAGTGATTGACCTGGGTTCCGGCGCCGGCAATGATTGCTTTGTGGCCCGTGCCCTTGTGGGTGAAGAGGGCAAGGTCATTGGCATTGATATGACCAAAGAGATGATCGAACTGGCCAGGAAGAATGCTGAAAAACTGGGGTATAAGAATGTGCAGTTTCGTTACGGCGATATTGAGAACATGCCGGTGACCTCCAAAAAAGCCGATGTGGTGATCAGCAACTGCGTGCTGAATCTTGTTCCCGATAAGGATATGGCCGTATCGGAGATATGCCGAATATTAAAGGTTGGTGGACATTTCTGCATTTCCGATATAGTGATTGAGGGAGAACTGCCTGAAAAGATCCGCGATGCGGCTGCCATGTATGCAGGCTGTGTGGCCGGTGCGCTTCAGAAAGATGAATATATGGAGCTCATCGCCAGAATGGGTTTTATCAACATCAATGTGCATAAGCTGAAAGAAATTGAAATTCCTGATGATGTTTTTGAAGAATATCTTGATAAGGACGAATTGAAAGCTTTCAGAGAATCCGGAACCGGCATTTTCACGATCACCGTTTCAGGGGAGAAACCGGCCAAAGGTTGCGTTTGCTGCGGAACCTAAACATTTCTCATTGAGCATTTTATGTTGAGCATTTCACAATAATGACATTATGAAAAGATTGTCTTTTCTTGACCGGTATCTTACTGTCTGGATAATCCTGACAATGCTTATCGGTGTTTTTTCGGGATATTTCTTTCCCGGGATCGTGGATTTCTGGAACCAATTTAATTCCGGCACCACGAATATTCCCATTGCCATCGGCCTGATCCTGATGATGTATCCGCCCCTGGCCAAGGTGAAGTATGAAGAACTGGGCGACGTTTTCCGCAATTACAAAGTCCTGGGGCTTTCGCTGGTGCAGAACTGGATCATCGGGCCGGTCTTAATGTTTGCCCTGGCCATTATTTTCCTGCCGTTCAATATCGATTACATGTACGGTCTCATCCTCATCGGGCTGGCCCGTTGCATCGCCATGGTGATTGTCTGGAACGAGCTGGCAAAGGGCGATACCGAATATGCCGCCGGACTGGTGGCCTTCAATTCCATCTTCCAGGTGCTGTTTTTCTCGGTATATGCCTGGCTATTTATCGCAGTACTGCCTGGCTGGTTCAATCTTCCGACCAATGATGCCGTCGAGCAGATCACCATAGGCCAGATCGCTAAAAGCGTTTTTATCTATTTAGGTATCCCGTTCATAGCGGGTTTTTTGACACGCTTTTTGCTGATCAGGGTAAAAAATAAAGAATGGTACCATACGAAATTCGTCCCGAAGATCAGTCCCATTACCTTGATTGCATTACTTTTCACAATCCTGGTCATGTTCTCATTGAAGGGCGAATATATTGTTCAACTTCCGCTGGATGTGGTGAGGATTGCTATTCCACTGGTCATTTATTTCCTGATCATGTTCTTTATTTCCTTCTTCCTGAGCAAAAAGGCGGGAGCGAATTACGAACAGTCGGCCACATTGTCGTTCACAGCGGCCAGCAATAATTTCGAGCTGGCCATTGCAGTCGCAATTGCAGTCTTTGGCATTAATTCCGGCGAAGCATTTGCCGCCGTGATCGGGCCTCTGGTTGAAGTTCCGGTGCTGATCAGTCTGGTGAATGTTTCCTTATGGATAAAGCGAAGATATTTTGAACCAGTTTTAGCCAAATAGTTTTTATTAAATGATTTTAAGATGAATGCCACATAGGTACAAAGACACCAAGATACACGGAAAAGTATAGTACACTAATCACAATTTTGTGACTCTCCGTGTCTCCGTGCCACTGTGGCAAAATAAATTCAAACATTCCAATGAATAATCAACAAAAAGAAATAGCCCAGATCGCACGGGCCCTGTCACACCCGGTAAGGATCTACATCCTGCAGCTTCTTGCAGGTCAGAGTTGCTGCTACAGCGGTGACCTTGCCGAAGAGTTGCCGATCGCCAGGTCAACGCTCTCGCAACACCTGAAAGCATTGAAGGACGCGGGTCTCATACAGGGGGAGATCAATCCGCCGAAGATTAAATATTGTATTAACCAGGAGAACTGGGAGAAAGCGAGATTATTAATCACGGGATTTTTCGCAAAAAATGGAGATAAGTGAGATGGCATCTTAAAATGGCTAAAAAGCTAATTTAAATGGTTATAGTATAAGTAATTATAATGATAAACTTTATCTTATGAGATGCCATCTCAATATTTCAGGAAAATTGTTATAAAATACAGAAATACAAGTAAATACGGTGGAAATTCTGATAATCTGAGATGCCATCTCAATTGATCGAAATTTCATAAAAGTTCAAAGAAAATGAAAACAATTAAAGTCCTTGGTACCGGCTGTGCAACCTGCCACAGCCTCGAAAAGATGGTCAGGAAGACAGTGGATGACCTGAAGCTGGATGCAGAGGTCGTGAAAGAAGAAGACATCATGAAGATCATCGCTTACGGTGTCAGAAGGACACCGGCGCTGGTGATCGATGAAAAAGTAGTATTGCACGGCCATGTGCCGAATGAGCAAGAATTGATACAATTGCTCACGGAGTAAATTCCATATAACGAGCACCAAAATCCAAATAGATTCCAAAAACAAATAACAAAATACAAATAAATACCAAACCTTAATGCCCATGAAAAGCCTGTTAGCCATTCTGATGTTCTTAGCTTTTCCGATTTTCGCCTTGCTAGCACAGGAAAATAACACATCCGGCAATCCGAAAGTGGAGGTTTATTATTTCCATGCCACGATGCGCTGCCCGACCTGCCTTGCCATCGAAGAACAAACCAGGAAAACCCTTGATGAGAATTTTGGCGAAGAATTAAAAGCCGGGTCGGTAAAACTGGTTGTAATGAACCTGGAGGAAATAGAGAATGAAGCCCTGGTTAAAAAATTCGAGATCGGGTGGTCCTCGCTGATCCTGTACGTTCCGGAAAGCGGAAAAACCGTTAACCTGACGGAAGATGCATTTGCGAATGCCAGGTCACATCCTGACGAATTCCGTGGAGAACTTCAAAAAGCGATTAAAGAATTAATGTAATAAGATAGCACGCGGATACCGCGGATAAAACGGATAAACGCGGATAATTAATCCGTGAAAATACGCCTAATCCGCGTCATCTGTGTGCCATAAATTCTCAAATGGGATATCTCCAGCAACTCCTCGATCAATCCCAGTGGCCAGCGCTGACTGCACTGATCCTGGGCCTTATGACTGCTATCAGTCCCTGCCCGCTGGCAACGAACATCACTGCTGTGGCATATATCGGAAAAGAGCTCAGCGATAAGCGCAGGATCTTTATTAACGGCTTGATTTACACTTTTGGACGGATCGTTTCCTATACCCTGCTCGGACTCATCATTTACTGGGGGGCCAGCCGGCTCGATATCTCCATCTTCTTCCAGAAATACCTGAATCGTTTCCTCGGGCCGCTACTTATCCTGATCGGATTGATGATGCTCGATATTTTCAGGTTTGGCTCGAAAGGAGGTGGCAAATGGATAATGCGGCTGGAGGAAAAAATTAACGTTGGCCGGTCCTGGGGCGCATTTTTACTGGGACTGCTGTTTGCCCTGGCTTTCTGTCCCTACAGCGGCATGCTTTACTTCGGCATGCTCATCCCGATCACGATTTCGAGCAGTTCAGGGCTTTACCTGCCGGTCATATTTGCCATTGCCACCGGGCTTCCGGTAATTATCATCGCATGGCTGCTTGCCTTTACAGTAAGGGGAGTGGGGAACTTTTACCAGAAGCTGAAAAGCTTTGAAGTATGGTTCCGGAGAATTGTGGCTGTCATTTTTATCCTTATTGGAATTTATTACATCTATCTCATCTATATAAAACCGCTATAAATGAAAAGTGGCATGATCAATGATCACGCGTCACAGACGCGCGCTATCAAAGGCTATCAAAATTATTGGATGTGTCTGTGAGATGCCATCTGAAATCAGGAAAACATTCTTCATAATGTTAAGTCAATCAATGTATTGTAATTGATTTCCTGGTATTTTGAGATGCCATCTCAAAACTCCCATAATTTCTTTATTATAGACACATTATCAATAATTTATGCAGGTTTTTGGTTTCATCGCAGATGCCATCTCATTTATTTTTAAATTTGATCCTAAATACCAATCCAAATGCCAATCAACCGCCGTTTGTTCGTCAGGCAACTTAGCGCAACACTGGGTGCCGCGTCGCTGGGATCCGCAATATTTCCAGGCCTTGCCCTGGGCAAAGAATTTGAAGATTTTGATTCTATGAACTTTCCTCCTCCCGATACACCCGAAGATGACTTCTGGGCCTGGGTGCAACAAAACTACACCGTCTCACCCAATATCATCAACCTGAACAATGGTGGCGTAAGCCCATCGCCCAAGCCGGTACAGGATACCTTCGAACGCTACAACCGGTATTGCAATGAGGCACCGTCTTACTACATGTGGCGTATCCTCGACCAGGGCCGCGAAGCGCTCCGGGCCGACATGGCTGCACTGGCCGGCTGCTCTCCCGAGGAAATCGCTATCGACCGTAACACCACCGAAGCCATCAACAACATTATTTACGGGCTGAACCTGCAAAAAGGAGATGAGGTTGTGCTCACAAAGCAGGACTACCCGAACGTGATCAACCTGTGGAAAATGCTGGAACAGCGAGATGGCATCGTGCTGAAATGGGTCAACCTGGAACTGCCGATGGAGGATGAGGATCTGCTGGCCCAGGCATATATCGACCAATTCACAGACAAAACCAAAGTCGTTAACGTTACCCACATCATCAACTGGATTGGACAGATCATCCCGGTGAAGAAAATTGCCGCGGAAGCACACAGGCGCGGAATAGACGTGCTTGTTGACGGAGCGCATACCTTTGCCCTGATGGATTTCAGGATCCCCGACCTTGACTGCGACTATTTTGCAACCAGCCTCCACAAATGGCTCGGCGCACCGTTCGGATCAGGTTTGCTGTATGTGAAAAAGGAAAAGATTTCGAAGATTTACCCGATCTTTCCGGATGACAAGCCCCTGGCCGACGATATTCGTAAGTTCGAACGAATGGGAACCCGTTCTTTTGCCAGTGAAATGGCGATCGGCAGCGCACTCGATTTCCATATGGCCATCGGGCCGAAGCGCAAGGAAGACCGGCTGCGTTACCTGAAGAACTACTGGATGGAACGGGTGAAGGATGTTCCGGGCGTTCATCTTCATACCTCCTTCAAACCGGAGTTTTCCTGCGTCATCGGGCTGTTTTCAATCGATGGTTATACCCCTGAAGAAATCGACAAGTTCCTGTTTGAAAAACATAAGATTCATACGGTTGGCATCGTTTGGGAAAACATATCCGGAATACGAGTAACGCCAAACGTTTACACACTGGAACGAGACCTCGACAAACTGGTCAGAGGTATAACACAGCTGGCATCACAGAAAAAATAGCATCAACCTGAAATATTTTAACCATGAAAAAGACTGGTATAAGTTTGTTTTTCATCTTCCTGCTTTTTACAGCATTTTCACAAACCGTTGATAAGAAAGTCATCCAGGCCCCGGATGCACCGAAAGCCATCGGCCCCTACAGCCAGGCGATCCTGGCAGGTAACACACTATATGTTTCAGGTAACATTGCCCTGGATCCGGAAACAGGCAAAATGGATACACTGAACCTGGAGACCGAGACCCGGCGCGTGATGTCAAACCTTGGCGCGGTACTGAAAGAAGCGGGCATGTCGTACGACAACATCGTCAAAGCCACGATCTACATGACCGACATAAAGAACTACAAACAGATCAATGCGATCTACGGAGAATATTTCAAAGCGTTGCCGCCGGCCCGGGAAGCTATCCAGGTCGTAGCCCTGCCGGCAGGGGCACACGTGGAAGTGTCTTGTGTGGCGGTGAAATGATGAATTCTGACCATTGACATTGTATTTTTTTTAGACACGCTGTTTAATTTCAGTAAATTTGTTAAAAACCTAGCATGATAACCAAGATAAAAGTATCCAATTACCGGAGCATTGGCCAAAACACAATTATTAATCTTGGCAGATTAAATGTATTTGTTGGCCAGAATGGATCTGGAAAATCAAATATAGTCGATATTATTCGGTTTATTTCCGATATAATGAGGATCGGTTTAGAGGGTGCTTTAAATAAACGGCACGGAATTAAAGCTGTTAGAAGATGGAGTTCTGGAAAGCCTTTGAATGTTTTCATTCATCTTGAAATTAAAAATAAAGAGATGTCTGGATTTTATGAATTTGAAATTGCCAGTGATAAAAAGCATGATTACGTAATTAAAGATGAAAAGGCTAGCATAACAACTAATGGAATTTTTAATTCATTTACTATCCGTAATCAGATGTGGATTAACGGGCCTGTTGGAATTCGACCCAATATAACACCAACAAATTTAGTGCTACCAATTGTTTCGGGAGATGACAGGTTTAAACCTCTAGTTGATTTCTTGAAGAATATGGATGTATATAATATCTATCCAGATAATTTGAGAAAGCCTCAAATATATGATCCAGTTAAACCTATGGAGGAGCAAGGACATAATTGGGTTTCAATACTAAAAGACCAAAAGGAAGATTCATGGAAACCTGAATTGATTGCTGCTCTTGGGAAGCTAACTAACGATATCGACGATATAGAAATCAAACAATTAAGCGGTTATCTTATCTCTAAATTTCGACATGGTTTTTCTGGAAAAAGTAAAAAAGCAAAATGGTTCGAATCTGCACAAGAATCAGATGGTACCTTGAGAATTGCAGGAATTTTAACAGCCATGCTCCAATCACCACATCTTTCCGTCATTGGTATTGAAGAACCGGAATTAACTATACATCCTGGCGCCATCCCATTAATACTTGATTTTATAAATCAAACAAAGAAAACTTCTCAAGTACTTATTACTACTCACAGTCCTGACTTATTAGATTGTTTACCTGATGGAGATGTTATTCGTGTTGTTGACCGATCAAATTCTGTTACAACGGTTGGGCCCTTAATTTCAACTCAGCTTGATGCAGTTAGAAAAGGTCTCTTTTCACTTGGAGAAATTCATAGATCTGAAGGTTTAAGGTCCCGACAATTATCACTTTTTTTCAAATGATATACATTTTAGTTGAAGGTCACGGTGATACCGGAGCTGTATCTAACCTTGTAAATAGACTTTGGAATGATCTTCAGTTACCATATATACCTATTCACACTCCAGGTATACGGTGGAAAAATTTACATCAAAGAAAGGGACTTGAAAGAGGAGTTGAATATATCAGAACAAAACATGATGCTTCTGGTTTGTTAATTGTTCGAGATGATGAAGATAATTGCCCTGTAGATGTCGTACCTACAGTGACTGGAATTCTGAGAGAATTCAATGCGCCATTTCCTATTGCCTACCATATTATGTATCGGGAATTCGAAACATTATTTTTGCCCTGTCTGCGCATCTTTGCTGGTCGTGAGATTAAATATGATTTTGGAGAAGGAAAAATTCGAATTCATCCAAAGGCAAATTTTGAAGGTGATTTTGAAAGGAATCGTGATGCAAAAGGAATAATGAGCCAATTTTTTCCTCCCGGAAAATCTTATAAACCTAGTTTAGATCAATTACCTTTAACTAGATTGATCAATTTTGAAATATTACGACAATCAGAATTAGCATGTTTTGGAACACTTGAGAGGTGTTTGAACCACCTAGCTAATAATCAAAAGAATCCTACAGTATATCCCTAGATTATATACAGATATTTCGCTTAAGCATTTTTATTTTCAAAAATTTTTAAATCTTTGTCTTACCTTAAAAAAACCGCCTTACGCCTAATCCTCCTTTTCGGTATCATCAGCCTCCTGGGCGATATCATTTACGAAGGGGCAAGGGGGGTGAACGGACCGTACCTGGAGACGCTGGGTGCGAGCGCCGCGGTTGTCGGCCTTGTTGCCGGGCTCGGGGAACTGCTGGGCTATCTCATTCGCCTTGCCAGCGGCTACTTCTCGGATAAAACAAGGGCCCACTGGTTTTTCACCATCTTCGGATACAGTTTCCTGATGGTCATCCCGCTGCTGGCGCTCACCGGTGTCTGGCAGTTCGCCGCTATTTTCATGGTTCTGGAAAGGATCGGCAAAGGGATACGAAGCCCGGCGAAGGACACGATCCTGTCGCAGGCCACCAAGCAGGTGGGTACCGGCTTCGGGTTTGCCATTGTCGAATTCCTCGACCAGATCGGGGCTACGGTTGGCCCGCTGATCTTCACCTTTTTCTTTATGAGTGTCGGACCGGGTACGAAATCCATCTCCGATTATCAGCATGGCTACAGCCTGATGTGGTTTCCGTTCATAGTCCTGATGATGGTGCTGTTCACCGCGTTTTTTATGGTGAAAAATCCGGAAGAGCTGGAAAATGCTGTTGTAAAGAAACCTCAGCCCGATAAGATCACCCGTACATTCTGGTTGTATTGCGCATTCACGTTCGTCACCACGCTTGGATTTCTGAATTTCGCCATCATCGGTTACCATCTCAAAGCCAAAGCAATCGTTAACGATGCGCAAATTCCCCTGATGTACGCGCTGGCCATGGCTGTTGATGCCGTGATCGGCCTGATTATCGGGAAATGGTATGATAAGTTGAAGATCAGGTTCGATAACGAGCATGCAGGCTTGCTCTTGTTAATCGCATTGCCCTTACTCACCGCCCCTCTTCCTTTCCTCACACTTTCATCTCATTTAACCATGATTATCTCCGGTGTTGTACTCTGGGGAATCGTTATGGGTACGCACGAAACAATTATGAAAGCGGCGATCGCGGATATTACTTCAATCAGGAAACGAGGTACGGGTTACGGGGTGTTTAATATGTTGTATGGAATTGCAATCTTTATCGGGAGCGCGGCAGCAGGATTTTTGTATGATTACTCGATAAATCTGTTGATAATAATGATGATAGTAGTGGAATTGATGGCTTTGCCGGTATTCTTTATATTGAGAAAACATTTAATAAAGCAGTAAATACTCCGTGTTAACTCTGTGTAAATCTGTGTTACTCTGTGGTGAATACCTTAAATTTCACCACGGAGTACACTAAGTTTCACAGAGTTATCACAGAGAATAAATTCCCGAACTTAAACCTTAACATTCAACACTTAACACTTCTACGCCCTATGCCCTACGCCCTATGCTATATCAATAATAAATTCCAGAGTTTCTCCGAAGCCAGCATTCATCCCTCCGATCTGGGCCTGCAGCGCGGCTATGCCATCTTCGATTATTTTCTTGAAATCAACGGTCGCATCCCGTTCTTCGACGATTACCTCGACCGGTTTTATACCTCGGCAAAGCTGCTTAACCTGGAAGTGCCGCTGAATAGGGAATTGCTAAAGGAGAAAATTGCGTACCTGCTGAAGGAGAATAAATTAATGAATTCAGGAATTAAACTTTTACTCACTGGAGGATATTCTGAAGATCTTTACTCACCTTCATCGCCGAATTTCATGATTTTTAATCTTCATTTACATCATAAACCTACGGAGTTTGGCGAGGGAGTGAAATTGATTATGCTTGATTTTCAGCGCCATATTCCTGAAGTTAAAACGACCTTTTATCTTCCTTCCATTGCCTTATTTCCGAAGATGAAAGAATACGGGGCCATCGAGGTGCTGTATCATCATAACGGGCTTATTTCAGAAACCACCCGGGCTAATTTCTTTATGATAAAAAATGGAGTACTGATCACCGCGGCATCAGGTGTTTTGAAAGGCATTACACGGAAATATGTAGTACAGGTAGCCCGGGAAATGATGCCGGTGGAAGAGCGGGAGGTTCGCCTGGATGAGATTTGGAACTGCGATGAGGCTTTCATCACCGGGACGTCGAAGCATGTTTTGCCGATTGTTGAAATTGAGGGACAGACTATCGGGAACGGTATACCCGGAATACTGACACTTGCCGTTTCAGAGGCTTTTGAGCGGTTTTTTGGTGTGAAATGATTTTGTTCTCACAGATTTTCACGGATTTAAACCACAGATTTCACGGATTTAATCAGTTAAAATAGTGTTTCTAAGGTTAATCTATAAGGAGAACAAAAGAGTGTCCTTCACATAAAGATTATTCTAATCATCGATCTTGATAAACTTTCCGATACCTGCATCGACATTACCCCTGAATCTAATAAAGTACAGCCCTGAAGGAAAATCTGCAATATCAATTTCCGCCTGTGATCCCACGATCGGTTGGATCAATATTTTGCGGCCATCCGTATTGAAGAGGATCAGTTCGCCCGGGCCGGCTGTTTCCGGTATTTTAACGTTTATTTTTTCTGCAGATGGATTAGGGGAGACATGAAGCAGAGATTCCCTTCCTGGCAAAGGATCTTCAATGCCGACGGAACATTCCAGCAGCACCTGGTCTTTGTCCTGGCAACCGGCGGCATTGCCGGTGATATTGCAGTGCGAATAGCCGAAAGTTCCGGCCAGGTACTGGCAAAAGGAAAAGATATCACATTCGGACAATTGAGGATTATTACTGATGCCGATGAACGTGATGTCGCTTGTATCTAGGTTGCTTAGCGCTGAAATATCCGTCAGCAGGGCATTCCCAACAATAGTCATCCCACCGTTCACTGAAACCAGGGAGTCCAGTCCGCTGAGGCTTGTCAGCAAAGGATTGCTGTGTATCTCGAACGTGCCGTTGATGGAAGTGACACTATTCAGCCCGGCAAGACTGGTGATATCATTTCCCTGGATATGCACGGTTCCCTGGAGATCGCTGCATTCGGGATAATCTTCCGGGAAGCCGTCGAGGTCGGCCTGGGTCTGGAAGCTGTAATTCCCGAAGGGAAGGCAGGAGAGCGAAATGCCGCATCCGTCGGCGATTTCCGGCGGATTGTTACAGCCTGGCGCATTGTTGAAGATGTTGACTTTCCCGTTGGGACTGGTCAGGTAATTACAGATAAACGGAACCTCGCAGACCGATAGCGCAGGATTTCCTGTGATCCGCAGGGCGAGGACATTTTCTTCGGAAACGTTGGCCAGTGCGGATATATCACTTAACAGGTTATTATTGGAGATAAATACATCTTCCCCGATATAGGTGAGGTTTTCCAACCCCTCCAGGCTCGAAAGTGATGGATTGGCGCTAACCAGCAAAGACCCGCCCAGGGAGGTCAGGGAAGAAAGCCCGGTGATGCTGGCCAGGTTGGCATTGGTGGTGATATACATGTATCCCCCGATCGACGTGAGGAGGCTTAGCCCGTCGAGGTTGGTGATGCTTTCCCCGTTAAATTTGACATTACCCTCAATCTGGGTACAGCCAGGGTAGTTGGCTTGAAAATTATCGATTTGCGACTGGTTGGAAAATTCGATGCCATCGGGCAGGCAGGACTGTGAATACGCGGCATTCATCAACAGCAGGACTAGGACAAATAGGCTGATTTTTTTCATGATCAATCTGGTTAAAGCTATTAATAGCTTTTTTCCCGGATTGTCATACAGGAAGGAAGTTTGATGATTACAGATCAATATCTTTGTGCCAAGAATAGCACGCGGATACCGCGGATTTATGCGGATTTACGCGAATCTACTTTGCGTTCCTTTGCGAATCCTTTGCGTAACTCTGCGGAATAGCCTATTAATTTCTCACAGATTTTCACAGATTTGGTTCACAGATTTCACGGGCCGTCCTATGATTTTAATAGAATAAAGATAAAAATGCCCAGTAGAATGATCAAAATAGCTTATATTTGCCCAGTATAATGAGTAAATAACTTAAGAAATGATACCAGTTGATAAGCTCAAAGAAATCATTAAAACCTGGGAACAGGAGGTTTTGCAAACCAATATTTTCGCCCGGGAGGTACTTCCATTCCTCAGGGAACAATTCCGAAAGCAAGTGCCGTTGGTATTGCACGGTCTCAGGCGTTCGGGGAAAACCTACCTGATGTACAAGCTGATGCAGGAATCACCCGGTTCAGTGTATATTAATTTTGAGGATGAGCGGTTCTCTGGCAGCGGCAGCGAAATTCTCGAAGAGATTTATTCGGTTTATATGGGGACAAATTCCCCGGAGCGGCCGGTCATGTTTTTAGATGAAGTACAGAATATTAAAGGATGGGAAAAATTTGTCAGCAGGCTTTCTTCAAAAGTCAAGTTTGTGGTTTCTGGATCCAATGCCACACTGATGAGCTCGGAGTACTCATCTGCTTTGACGGGCAGGCACATTCCGGTCAGGATCTATCCGCTTTCATTTTCGGAATATATTAACGCTTCAGGCATCCTTAAACCCGACCTTGATATCACTGAAATAAGGGCCAGGATGAGGGCAAAGCTGGCAGATTACATTGATTTCGGAGGATTTCCGCAGGCTTCCATGATGCAGGATAAATTTCTGTTGAAATCAACGTTTGATTCAATCATTTTCAGGGATGTGATCCCCAGGTTCAGTATTCAGAATCCTGCTGGTATTGAAGCCCTGGCAAGGTATCTGGTCTCCAATCCGGGTAAACCGGTTTCATTCAGGAAACTTGCTCCGATAGCTAATGTAAGGCATGAAGATACTGTTAAATCCTATGTCGAATATCTTGAAAAGGCTTATCTGTTCAATATCCTGCCGCGCTTTGACTATTCGATAAGGAAACAGGCCATTAACTTAAAAAAGATCTATCCGGGCGATACAAGTTTTACCAGGCATTCCGGCAGTTTATTTTCTGACGAAAGAGGAAGGCTTATAGAGACTGTTGTTTGTAATGAACTAAAACGAAAAGATAAGAGCCTTTTTTACTGGAAAGATGTTCGGGAACGGGAAGTGGATTTTGTGGTTTGTCAAGGATTGAAACCTGTTTCATTAATCCAGGTTTGTGAGAGGATTGAAGATGAAAAAGTCATGAAAAGAGAAACCAACGCCCTTTTTCTGGCAGGAGAAGAACTGGCAGTCAGTGATTTGATAATTCTAACTGAAACATCTCCCACGTTGCCCTTCCCGGAAGGCATACGGATAGTTTCTGTCCTGGATTGGTTGATGGAGTGATTTGTACTAACAGAGATTCACTATAAGCAGAGAAGATTGCGGTTTTTTTGATAGCACGCGGATACCGCGGATTTATGCGGATTTACGCGAATCTACTTTGCGTTCCATTGCGAATCCTATCCTCTTACCGTCTTCCCGTCCTCCAGTCTTCCCGTCCTACCGTCCCACCACCACCTTCTTCGCAACCACCCCGCCCGCTGTCTCCACCCGCACCAGGTAAATCCCCGGCGCCAATCCCTCCAGCGGAATCCCCACCTTCTCCTGACCACCCGACCACCCGACCACCTGGCCACTTGACCACCCGACCACCTGAGCACCCCTGCCATCAAATATCCTTATGCTCTCCACCTTCTCCAAAGACTCGATGTACAACATGTCGGACGCGGGGTTGGGGTAGATCATCAAATTTGATCGGGATTCTTCTTCCGAAATAAAAGTTTCACAAACCACACATGCTTCATTTGATAAATCACTTTCGCACTGATCACTTTCACTTTCATAAATGGCTGATACCATAAAGCAATAGAGGGTGCCAGGGATCAGTTCACCTTCCACATCAAAATAAGTAATATTCCCGGACATATAATCACAAAGCTCATAGCCGCCGCCATCGATACTGCAATAGATATTAAATCCCATCAAGTCCCTTGAGCCTTTATTTAGCAGTAAAGATTCACCGGTTTCTGATACCAGGTGGGCTGCGATGTTCCAGTTATAATCCAAATCCGGGTTGATCCAAAGCAGGGTATGCCAGCCATTTCCGTAATTTACCATGTTGCCGTAGCCATCAATAGCCGGGCCATCATCCACGCCCATCTGGTATCCGTTAGGACCGTCATTTTGGTAACCTATCCATAATTCCTGGGTGATGTCGACCGGTACTGCTGTATCAAGGGTAATGGTATCCCATTCACCGATTACAGGAGAAATCACTTCCTGGTCAACAACGAGATTACCTGCTTGTTCACCTATCCAAACCCTGACCCTGTATGTTGAACTTTCTTCATTAGGAACAAAAGCTATCTGGGTGATAGAACTACCCTCAAATTCCGATAATTGCCCCGACTCCCAGCGGGCTGCCAGGTCAAATGGTACTGGGATACCCATGCCAACCGCACTGTAATTGACCCCGTCATCCCAGTGTATCCAATCGTCGGCATTGTTGCCCCAGTCCCAGTGAAGAACGATGATCCCCTGGCTGGTGTCGCATTCTGCCGTAAGGTTGATCGGACCTTCACATTTACGGTACAAATGGATGTTATCAATGAACCAGCTTACAATATTCAATGAGTTTTCACCCAGAGCGTTAAATCTCACTTTGAACAACTCTCCCTTCGCCAGGCTGGTAATATCCAGATGTTCGGATGCCCAATCGAACCCTCCGTCTGCGTTTGAGTATGTATTTACCGTTGTCCATGTCTGATTGTCCAGGGTCCATACCTGGACCTTCATTTTTTCCAATCCATCGCCACTGAAATCATCTAACTTAATATCAAAATCCATATAGATATTGCCTTCAGTATAGGAATTGGCCTCCAGCAAATCACTTTCCAGGGAGATTGAATAATCAGTCTGGATCGGGTCCCAGGTGAACCTGGCTGCAGGAGGAGGATTGCCTTCCTGGCCGGTGATCGACCAGTTGGCCCCCTCAGTCGTCCAGTTGTTGATTTCAAAGTTACCATAGGTCCATTGTTCCATGAAAGGGAGGGAGAAGCCTTCCTGGCTCAATCCTGTTCCTGCTGAAATGAAATAAGTACAAGCAGTTAAAATAGTGTAGATCTTTTTCATGAGCGGAATTGGTTAACTATTACTAAGACAGGAATTTATTGAAGTAGGTTGCATGTTTGATTCTTTTTTCTCACAGAGGTTCACGGAGGAATTCATAGAGAGCTCAGAGTCATAATCCGCGTTGATCCGTCGCATCCGCGGTATCCGCGTGCCATTGATAGCACACGGATGCCGCAGATTATGCGGATTTACGCGGATCTTCCTTGCGCTCCTTCGCGCTTCCTCTGCGCAACTCGGCGTTATCGCCTTTATATTTCTCGCAGATTTCCGCAGATTTTAAACGCAGATCCCCGCAGATACTAATTAAATATTTCTGTTACCAATTATCTTCCCCTCTTCCCCTCTTCCCGTCCTCCCGTCTTACAGTCTTACAGTCTTCCCGTCTTATCCTCCTACCGTCTTCCCGTCCTCCCGTCTTACCGTCCCACCACCACCTTCTTCGCAACCACCCCGCCCGCTGTCTCCACCCGCACCAGGTAAATTCCCGGCGCCAGCCCCTCCAGCGGAATCCCCACCTTCTCCTGACCACCTGACCACCTGACCACCCGACCACTCGACCACCTGAGCACCTGACCACCCGACCACTCGACCACCTGAGCACCCCTGCCATCAAATATCCTTATGCTCTCCACCTTCTCCGAAGACTCAATGAAAAGCACATCAGACGCGGGATTGGGATAGATTCTCAGGGAAACATCATCCTTTAACTCCTCCATTCCAACACAAATCTCATAAGCCTCATTTGAAAAGCCGGATTCACACGTATCGTTATCAGTAATATATAAGGCCGAAACCTTGTATCCATGTAACCCAATATTACCTCCACAAATAGAATCATCAACATAAAAGTTCGTATCGGAATATGCCCGAAGGAAGTATGGATCGTCGTTATCCTGTCGGTATATGGCGTATCTTTCAGGATTCTGAGAATTTTCAATCTCATGAACAAATGCCTTGATATTCCAGTTATAATCCAAATCAGGATTAATTTCAAGTAATGTCTGCCAACCTCCGAAATTCATCATATTACCAAAACCATCAATTGCAGGACCATCATCCACTCCTGCAGGGTAGCCGGTTAAAGTGTTAACATGATAGCCAATCCATAGCTCCTGTGAAATATCAATAGCCACCGGAGTTTCCAGAATGACCATATTCCATTGGCCAATAACAGGATTCGGAACCATCTGTTTTATGACCATATTACTTGCATCAGGTCCCGTCCATATTCTGATAGAATATTCTGCCTGCTCCTCTGCTGGGAAAAATGAGACTTCGGTCACTTCAAATCCATCATAATCATCAAGTAAATCCGGTGTCCAGCGCAAAGAAGCATCAAATTCCACTTCTTCCCCTGTCCCCACTGAATTTCCTGAGTTGATTCCATCATCCCATTGAATCCAGTGATCAGGTTCATAGGGGAGATCCCAACTTAGCAATATTCCTTCCCAAGACCAACTTATAAAAGACTCCAAATTTTCTGGTGGATTGCACTCCCTGTACACATGAATATTATCGACATACCATGCCAGGATATTCAGTGAATTATCCCCAGTTGCGGCAAAGCGGATCTTAAAAACCGTATTGATCGCCTGGTCCGTAATGTCAAGATGCTCTGATATCCAGTCAAAACTTCCATCGGTATTGGTATAGGTCGAAACCGTAGCCCAGGCCTGGGTATTCCAGTTCCAGACCTGCACCAGCATTTTTTCATTGCCGGTAGGTTCCACATCGTCCAGTTTTAGTAAGAAATCCAGGTAAATGCTGCCCTCTATCAATGAATCCGCTTGCAGGGGATAACTTTCCAGGGCAACCTGGTAGTCAGTCTGGATGGGGTCCCAGGTAAATTGAGCTGCGGGAGCCGGAGATCCTTCCTGGCCAGTGAGCGACCAGTTTGGCCCGTCCACCGTCCAGTTGTTGATGTCAAAGTTTCCATAGTTCCACTGTTCCAGGAAAGGGAGGGAAAAACCCTGTCGCATCGTATAATACGCGGTCAGCGGCATGGATTCTCCGGTTTCATTGGGATAGTCGAAGGAAGAAAGATCATAAACTGCGGTCAGGTTGCAATTATATATTCCGGGCTGTCCGACCACAGGCTGATATGAAGTTGCGGAAGGCGGTAAAAAGTCAGCGAATCCTTCGGCTACATATACATTATAGCCCAGGAAATAATTGGGCAGGGCACCGTTTAAATCATAAGGCGGACAGATGATCAGCGGCTGGTTTCCCATGTCAGCCTGGTAAAAGCAGGAAGGAGGGAATGCGTAAAAATGATGCAAAACGATGTTTGAGACATCAAAATCCGACCATTGACCGTTGGAAAAATGCGTTCTCACACCATATGCATACAATCCATTATCAATCCCATCCCATTCATAATCTGCGTATTCCGATACAGAAACCGTATCCAGGATCAGCGGTTCACCCATCAGCGGTGTCTCGTTCAATTCAAAATCCGCAAACCTGGTGATTTCAAAAGAATCCATTTCCCTTGCAGGTTCATTAAAAGCCATCACCGTAGCCCGGATCATGAAATCCTGCAAGGGGGCAAGCATCCAACCGCTGTCGGAGAAATTAGTATAACTTCTGAAATACGTAGGGTTGTCGGTGTCTACACCGACCGGCGCTGCATCTGGAGACGGCGCCAATTGCTTCATGGCCAGATAAAAATCACCTTCGGCAAATTCAGCCGTCAATCCTTCAAATTCCACCCAGCCGTAATTATTGACCGTGATATCTGTCGAATCGACTACAGAACCGGGCAATCCATAAGCGCCATCGTCATCCAGGACCATAATAAGGCAAGATGTACCCAGAAAAGGCCCCGGGAATGAACCGTCACCGACATAAATACTGCCGCCGGTAACGATAAAATTATCGAAGTAGGTGATGAATTTCAACGCATTTATATAACCTGCATCCGCCCAAACAAAATAGTCGTCCGCTTCGCCATCATCGTACCATAGTTCCGGGTAATATCCGGCCGGTTCGGGCCATTCCACCCGGCACCAGGTGTCGTTGTCCATCACTGTGGCGGTCAAGGTGAAGCGGGAATTATCCGTACTTCGGGTAGGCGTGGCCCCGGATTTCAATAAAAAATCCTGTGAATGAACGGTCAATGCCGGCAGCATTAGTAAACTCAGGATATACATTAAAAACTGATTTGTTTTCATCGTTGTGTCTGGTTAATTATCAATGACGAAAGATCTCTGGCAGATAATTGTAAGACAGGGAATTATTGGGAATCGTTGCATATGGTAAACCTTTTTTTAATGACGGTAGGACTGTAGGACGGTAAGACGTCAGGACTTTAGGACTGTAGGACGGTAAGACTTTAGGACTGTAGGAAGGTAGGATGTTAAAACTTTAAAGTACGTAAGTACGAAAGTATGGTAGGGATCGGTATTGTAAAATATTAAGGATAAATTTGAGAATATGTCATGTAATATATTTTAAATGCATAAAAATACGTATATTTGTGCAGTATAATATAAATTATTCGTTATGATTCGGGATATCATCAGCAGTCAAAAAGCAGAATTAGAGGCAAAACTATCGGAAAAATATATTGCCAGGGATACCGTATTGATCTCGAAAAATTCAGGGTTGATTCAGGTGATCATTGGTCCGCGAAGAGCCGGGAAGTCTTTTTTCGCTATGCATGAGGCGGGATTAGCGGGATCATTCGGGTTTGTTAATTTTGATGATGAAAGGCTTATTGAAATCATGGATTTTGATGAGATACTCGAGGCCATTCGTTCCGTTTATTCAAATCCGCAAGTGATATTAATGGATGAAATCCAGAATTATCCGAAATGGGAGCTGGTCGTAAACAGGTTGCAACGTATGGGATTTCAATTGGTCATCACAGGTAGCAATTCCAACCTGCTTAGCCATGATTTAGCCACTCATCTGACAGGGAGGCATCTTCCAACGTATTTGTTTACCTTTTCATTCAAAGAATACCTAAGGATTTTTAGCAAAGAATCCAATGATTTTGAAAGGAAAGAGAGGTTCCTTGATTTTCTTGCCCGCGGTGGTTATCCTGAGCCCTGGATGCGGTCTCTGGACCTGAAGAGTTATTTGCAGGTATTGTTTGATTCAATTTTATTTAAGGATATTGTTAAACACCACCGGATCAGGTACGCAGGAGCACTTGAAAACATGGCCAATTGGCTGATAAGCAATATCGCATCGGATTTCTCGTATACCTCTCTGTCAAAGCAAACGCAAATTTCTAGTGTGCATACATTGCAGAATTACCTGAATTACCTTGAAAGTGCGTTTATTTTTTTCACGGTAAGCAGGTTTTCTTTTAAAGTTAAAGAACAACAAAAGTCAAATAAAAAGCTCTATTGTTTTGATAATGGTTTTTATTCAGCCAAGGCTTTTCAATTATCGCCTGACCTCGGGAAATTGCTTGAAAACCTTGTGGCTATTGAATTAAAAAGACGAGCATTGCAAAATGGATGGAATCTGTTTTACTGGAAAGGCCGTGAAAATGAAGAAGTGGATTTTGTCATTCGCCAGGGAACGGCAGTTTCTCAGCTCATCCAGGTTTGCTGGGACCCTGCTGCACAAAAAGCCAAAGAACGGGAGACGCGGGCTCTCCTGAAAGCTTCACGAGAACTTGGATGTGATCATCTGACAATCATTACATATGATTATCAGGGAATTGAAAAGAATTCCTGGTTTGGGATCGAAGGTCAGATCGAGTACGTGCCGGCTTACAAATGGCTGATCATTTGAATTTGTGACATCATGAGTCCTGAGATCATTCCCTGAATTTTACGGGAACCCGAACTTCGGCCCCGGCCCCGTTCTTATGTTCCAGGATAGCCGAAACCGTACCGGTTTTACCGGTCAGCCAGCATACGCGGATACTCCTTTTATCAGCATCCGGCAGAATCTTGCCGCCATCGACATACCATGCGGCGGTCATATCGTTGTTGAACGAAAGCGTGTATGTGGCCAGCGGCATTCCTTGCGCAACTTCCTTCGGACCGGAAATATCGGGATAGCTGAACAGTGACCGGAAATAGAATCCGGTCGACCGGTTGATGATCGTATCGATAACGGGATCGTATTTCCCGGGCTCGTATTGCGGTTCATGGCCGGCCCCGGGCAAGGTGATCAGCTCGCTGCGGATACCCAGGTGGGTAAGACGCTGGTGGACCGGATATGAGCCGTAAAGTTTGGTCATAATGTTGCTTGTAACGTTGGTATCCATATCGAGGAAAGGATAGGCGACATTGTACGGCACGATCCGGTCGGCATTGCCATGGACGCTGAGCACCGGGATATTTTCATTGCGGTCGATGATGTTCGTGTCGCTGAGCGCTCCCCAGAGATTTACAACGGCACGGACCGTATAATCCGCTACTACGCTGTTGGTGCTTTCATCCAGTCCCCCCAGGTCGACCTGGGCCCGGAAGATATTGCGGCGGCTGCTTTCAGGCCGTTCTTCATCCTTCATAAAGGCTGTATTCAATGCAGTTATGGCTCCGGCGCTGGATCCCGCGAGGAAGACCCAATTGGGATCGATGCCGTATAGATCTTTGTTGTATGCAAGGAACCGCAGGGCGGCGCGTGCATCCTGCACGGCCCGGTAGGCGGCCCGCTCCAGCGAACTCTTACTGGCCGGATTAAAACCGATCCTGTAATTTATCGCGGCGACGACGTATCCTTTCCGGGCAAAATCGCGGGCCAGCTCTTCGATCGTTTCCGTAGCCTTGTCGCCCAGAATAAACGCACCGCCATGAAGCAGCATGATGAGCGGCCGGTTGGTCCGTGTATCGCTCAAAGGCTGGTAAATGTCCATCCTGAGCGGCTGAAAATCGGTCAGGGCAAAGGAAAGCGGATCCTGGTTAAATATATGAACAATCGCTGCTTTCGTGGGATTGACATACATTTTACTCATCGCGTCGAGCAGGATCTGCTGGTAATCATAACCTTCCGTTTCGATGGGCATACTGACATAGTAGCCCGTTGCCGCGCCGTAATCAATATCCTTGGTAACGCTGGCCCGGGCGAAAACCGGCGTGGTGTAACGAAGAGGAGTTGCAGCACGGGGTTGCGGTTTTTCTTTTTCCATAAAA
>AMWB02089519.1_pt3 | contig 57596 bp, 45 predicted proteins | sample 200311 | NCBI WGS metagenome assembly AMWB02 (sample SAMN02737377, study PRJNA173069) | bioreactor metagenome | biome: anode biofilm in microbial fuel cells | place: USA: California | collected 2010-12-16 | reverse complement strand
GGTTTAGTCCGTTCAAACTTTTGCTTTGCCATGTCCAATCTCCTCAGACTGATTTAGATTTTTTTTACAGGTGACAGGCCCAAATATTCATTCCAAAAAAAATGGAGCTCACGATCGGACTTGAACCGATGGCCTCTTCCTTACCAAGGAAGTGCTCTACCTACTGAGCTACGTGAGCATGAGACGTAAAGTCGCGCTGTTTAATTTACTGCTGTTCTCTTATGGAGCGGGAAACGGGTCTCGAACCCGCAACCCTCAGCTTGGAAGGCTGATGCTCTACCAATTGAGCTATTCCCGCCTCTACGAGCCCGACCAGTGGACCCGGCTCGGCATGAACTTCCCAAAATAAATGGTGGAGGGGGGAGGATTCGAACCTCCGAAGGCGTCGCCGACAGATTTACAGTCTGTTCCCTTTGGCCGCTCGGGAACCCCTCCAAATTCACAAAGGAATTTGCTATTAAACAAGAATTAGAAATAATTTACAATGTTTTTTTTCACATCTGGAGCTGGCGATGGGACTCGAACCCGCAACCTGCTGATTACAAATCAGCTGCTCTACCAATTGAGCTACGCCAGCGAAAAGAAAACCGAAACACCGTAATCGCTTCACAGGCAAAAATCAACCTTTTTTTCACATTGTGCGGCTTTGCCGGTAAGGGACGAAGCTGCTTACAGAGTCCGAAATACCCTCAGAAACAACCTTTTCACCATTCCGACAATGGCATTTTTGTGATGAAGCGATTACGGTGTCTCTTTAAATCTCAGTGACGAAATAAAAAAATACAGCTCAAGGTGCAATAAGTTGTGGTTGTCACTAAATCGGGAAAACTCATTCCCGCGGTATGTTGGATTACCACGTGGGACACGTTTTCTCCAAGAGGAGATGATCCCAATTGTTACCTGGTACTTCTTTCCTTAGGATTACTCGTTTTCCCCGGGAGTTACCACTATGCCTCTTCATTTTTTAGAGACAAACTGGCTTTCGCGGTAAATTTCAAAAGCCATGGCAAAGGTCCGGTACACCATATGGGCGAACTTTGTATACGGCATATAGAGGAACAGCATCAGGACTGTCACCAGATGCAGATAGTAAAAAAAGTAAGCCAGCACGGGCACGCCGACCAACCGGCCAATCTCAGCACAAAGCCCGGTGACGCCTACCGCCATGATTTCCCAGATAAGGAACCAGTCGTAAAATGATCCGGTTGATCCTGATTCCGCCTCGGCTGCGGCGCGGTTTGACCAAAGAACGCCGATGCCGAAAATGAGGGCAATGGCCGCGACGTTGGCCACGATTTTCACCGGATTCATCAAGCTCATCGGGCCGTGCAGCTCGGGAAAGAAAATGCCAAGCACGTCCTGCGTAAAAGCGCTGTACGCTGTAACAAAAAGAAGAGCTATAAAGGCCAGCATCAACGGCAAATGGCCGGTTACACGATTCGCATTGGTTCCGCATTCACGAAAGCGGGTGTGAGCAAGGATTTCCTTGATCGCCGGAACCAGAAATTGCTGGATAAATTGAATAACGGAAGGCCGATAATTGGCGCTCACATTATACTGTTTTTCCATCGCCGCCCACATGGCTGATACCCCCCGGTATGCCGAGTAGACGGCAAGACCGGCGGCCGGCACCATAATAATATCGATAAACAATACATTTTTCGTCAACCAGGGCCAATCCCAATGACCGAAAAAGTGGCCGAAACCGTATGCGGCAAGATCTTCGGAAGAGGGAACATGCATTCCTCCGGATATAATCCACATAACGAGCACGATCAAGGACGGAATGCCGATAATGAGCGGCAGATTCTTTGCGCTGCTGACCATTTTCGCCAAGCCGGAAGGAAAGCCATAATGGGTATAGGCATATGCTCGAATAGCTCCGAGGACATCACCGGGTTTTGCTCCGCGAGGACAATAGGCGGTGCAGTCGCCACACTGATGACAGAGCATAACATCGGGGTCGGCAATCAACTTATCCTTGAGACCCCATTGTGCCCAGATCATTTCCTTCCGGGGAAATGGCTTTCCATCTTTGGAAAGAGGACAGACAACAGAACAGGTGGCACATTGGTAACACTTTTTCAGCGTATCTCCACCGGCACTTTTCATATACTTTATGAAGTCTAAATCAGGATTCACCTTCATCTCATTTCTCCTTTCTTGGTTATTTCACAATAACCGGCACCGAATACACCGGTATGAAAAAAACATCCCGGTAAGTTTAAGCTCATATAAAAAGTCGTTTGGCAGCGGACAGACGCTGCCAAACGACGCTACGAAACGGAATTAGAATCCCTTGAACGGATTCGGACCGAGGCCGACAATTTCTTCTACGAACTCATTTATGATTTCCGGCACCTTGTCATAATCGGTAATGGCAATCTGCCGCACCGCGCAGCGCTCAGGCTCAAGACCGAGAGATCCAAGGGTCTCACCGATATTATCCATACGTTTGTTGGCAATTTCACTGCCTTTGACAAAATGGCACTGATAGTCATCACCGTATTTGCAGCCAAGCAGAATGGCACCGTCCATACCGGACGACAGCGCATCCTTGATCCAGGCCATATTGACTGAACCGAGACAGCGCACCGGAATGAAACGAACCAAGGCATTCAAGGAATGCTTGCGCATGGCAGCCATATCGAGTGCCGGGTATGCATCGTTTTCGCAGACAAGAGCCAGAATACGGAGCTTGTCCTCATCATCATCCGGTACCTCAATGGCCTTGATCATGGAACCGATCATATCAATATTGTAATTCTTGAAACCGATGATACGCTCCGGACAAGCACCCATGCAGGTACCGCAACGACGGCAGCGGGTGGGGTTCGGTTTCGGTGTACCCTTCTCATCATCATCAAGTGCGCCGAAGGGGCACTCCTCCGTACAACGCTTACACTGGGTACATCTCTGGAAGAAAAACTCGGGAAAGGTCTGATCACCTGAACGGGGATGAACCGCCACACCACGATCAGCGCATTCCATTGCCTGGATGGCCTTCAATGCGGCGCCGGTCGCATCATCGATTGTTTCGTCCATGGGCATGGCCTTACGGACGCCGCCGCAGGTGTAGATACCTGTCCGTCGTGTTTCGTAGGGAAAACAAATAAAGTGCGAATCAGCGTATCCGTCAAAAAGGTCCAAGTCGAGGAAGGCCGGCCCTTGACGATAAGCAAGATTGATGGACGACTCATGGCATGTCGTGGGTACCATGCCGGCGGCAAGGACAACCAGATCCACATCAAGATTGAGGTCTTCACCGAGGAGGGTATCCTTGGCCGTTACCGTGCAGCCGTTTCCGGAATCCTCGACCTTGGTGACTGTGGCTTTGGTCAGGAAAATACCATCATCCTGCTGAATTCCCTTATAGAACATCTCCATGTTGCCGGGGGTGCGCATGTGCTGATAAAGGATATAGGCCTTGGCATCCGCATTGGCCTCACGCACATATTTTGCCTGTTTCAGGGCAACCATGCTGGTGACGGAGTTGGCATAGGGGAAATCCATATCATGCGCTTCCCCGCCGGGGCTCTGAATAAAGGCCACGGAATTGACACCGGCAAGCTTGCCCTCTTTCACCATTTTCTCAAACTCGGCATTGGTGACGACCTTGTCGCTGTCTTTGTAACCGAGATGCTCGAATTCACTGACATCAGCGGGAACCCAACCGGTGGCAAGAATGACGGCGCCGTATTTTTCAGCGGCAGGATCTTCTTCCATGTAATTCTTCAGACCGGCGTTGGGATCTTCCATCTGTCCCTTGGAGATGCGATCCTGTTCATCCACACCCACTTTAGCGGGAGCATCCCACTCACTCTTGGTGCCGGCTGCTTTAAATGTCGCGGAAAAATTACCGGGAGCGCCGCCGATACGTGCAACCTCGGTAGCTTTTTTGATGGTGATCTTCGCATTGCCCTCAACTTCGGCAACCAAGGCGCCGATGGTCGGCTCCTCGAGCGTCGCATAAGGAGCTTTGGTCGGGAACTGTTTTGTCCAGCCAAGTGCTTTGCCGCCGAGGGCATCGGTTTTTTCGACAAGGGTTACTTCGTACCCTGACTTGGCGGCTTCCTTGGCAGCGGTCAGACCTGCGATACCGCCACCCAACACCAGAATTTTTCTGTTCATGGTGTCAAGTTTGTAGGGTTCGGGCATTTCCGTCTTCTTCGCCTGAACGCAGGCCATGCGGACATAATCCTGGCCAACCTCTGTGTAGTATTCCTTGATCGTGTCTTCATCCCGATTATCTGAGGGCTGTTCCTTGCACCAGGCAGCCTGCTCCCGGATGTTTCCGCGAATGGTGATCTTGTCATCACCGAAATTAAACTCGTCCTGCATCACACGAGGAGAGCAGGCACAAACAACAGCGACATTCACTCCGTCATTGTTGATATCTGCTTCAATCATCTGCCGGCCGGCAGCACCGCAAAGCGCCTCATGGGTCTTTGCCTGCATGCCGTGTTCACCGGCAGCCTTTATCAAGGCGTCAACATCGAGTGCCTCACCAATTCCACATCCTGTGCAAATATATGCACCATATTTTTTATCCATTGATCTTCCTCCTACTTAGCTGCTTGAATAGCTTTCAGGGCTGCGGCGGTAGCGCTCTGGGCGCTGGTTACAACATCAGCAGCTTTTTTGGCACAACCGGCGGAAAACATACCTTTGCCTTCATTACCCACAACAAATCCATTGCTGTCGACATCAAGACCGAGAGCAGCAGCCTGAGATTTGATTGCCGGCTCCATACCGGTTGCCAGGACGCACAGATCAACTTTCTGCCGCACCTTGTCGCCGGTCACGGCATTCTCGGCAACAAGAGTAACTCCATCTGCCTCCGGGATAATATCGGCAACTTTTCCTTTGATAAAATGGGTATTGGGATCAGACATCAATTTCTCACGGAATTTTTCATATTTACCCGGTGTACGAAGATCGATGTAGAACACATAAATAGGGGCACTCGGATACCGCTCGCGGATATAGGTAATCTGCTTCATGGATGCCATGCAGCAGATATAGGAACAATATTCGAGATGATTTTCGTCACGGCTGCCGGCACACTGGACAAAACCAAAACTGGCAGGTTCCTTGTTGTCGCCGGGACGCAGGATCTGTCCGCCGGTGGGTCCGTTCGGCGCGGCAAGACGCTCCATCTGCATATTGGTAATAATGGCTTCGCTCTCGTTATATTTGAGGTTATCCATTTTGGTGGGATCATAAGGATTCCAGCCGGTTGCCCAGACGATGGAGGAAACATTCAAGGTGAATGTCTTGGATTCCATTTCCGTATCAATTGCGTCATACTTGCACGCATCCTTGATTTTAGCCAGGGTATCGGCGCTGCAGGCATTTTTATCCAGGACATATTTCATTGGAAAGGACATCTCATGCGGCCGATAAATAGCCTTGGTTTTGCCCATGCCGAAGTTGAATTCGTCAACACGCTCATCAGCACAGGCATCGGAACAAGCGCCGCAGCCCGTGCAATTATTATTCACATAACGGGGTGCGGTTTCACAGGTGACCTCATAGCTGCCTGCGGATCCGGAAACGCTTTTCACCTGGGTCATGGTGTACATGCGAATCCTGCGATTGCTCTTTACCCGTTTAAAATTGATTTCAAGTCCGCAAGACGGGGGACAAAGTTTGGGGAAATACTGATTCAGCTGCGCGACGCGGCCTCCTAGGTAGGGATTCTTTTCTATCAGAAAGACATCTTTCCCAACCTCAGCGGCTTCCAGGGCAGCTGTTAAACCGCTGATGCCGCCACCAACGACCAGCACTGCTCCTGTACCGGATGCATTCTGTTCTGTCATGCCACTCCTCCATTAGTAGGTGTTATGTTTGGAAGTTTTAAGTGTTAAGATTTCCGTTTTAAACAAGGGCGAATCTCGGCAAATGCGGTCCGCAAGATGTCAAAAACCGCCTTTAAAACCGAAAACTTAACACTTAAACAAATTATGGTTTCTTCATTTACCAGAAAGTTTCCGGCAAATCAACTTTACAAGGGTGGGCAACAACTTTTTTATTAAATATACCCCCCCATACTAAAATCTCCAGGCACCTCGACTCAGGTACCTGGAGATTTTATTTTTCAAGACGTTAATTTGCTAATGCAAATCAGATCCACGGATCGGTCTCGACGATGTTGATGCATTTAACCTTCTCGCATTTCCACTCTTTGGTATTCGGGTCAAAGGTGGAGTTTACGAATACTTTCCAGTTCTCGTCATCACAGGTCGGGAAGTCTGATCTGTAGTAGAAGCCGGGGTAGCGGCTTTCTTTACGGAACTCGATGTGACGGATATGAGCCTCAACACACCAGATGCGGTGGTAGTTTTCCCATGCACGCATAAGCTCATGCAGGTCGCCGGCTGCCATCAACTCAGCATCTTCACGAAGCATGCGGAGAAGGTCAAGGCAGATGTTCAGCAGCTTGCCGGAGGTCATGTAGTAGGTAGCAACACCGCCGCCGTACTCGTCGGTAGCTTTCATGAGTCGCATCATGATACCGGCGGGCTTGCAGTAGTTGGGGTTAACGTTGGCTGCGGTGGATGCGCCGACAAACTCAAGGTAACGTTTAACCGGTGCGTAGATCTCATCGGCCAGCTCCTGAGCGGTTTGTTTCAGCTCGGGCTTGAAGGATGCATTGTCACGGCAGAATTTAACCATCTGCTTGGCGACGATACGACCCTCAGCATGAGACCCTGAAGAAAATTTATGTCCGGAAGCACCAACGCCGTCACCGGCGGTGAAGAGACCGTCAACAGTGGTCATCCTGTTGTAGCCCCATTTGTACTGATGTGCACGGGTACCGTCAACAGTCGGAACCCAGTCTTCGTTCGGACCGGAAGTCCAGATACCGCAGCAGCCTGAGTGAGAACCAAGCATGTAGGGTTCGGTCGGCATGATCTCGGAACCGACTTTCTCGGGCTCGATGTTCATACCTGCCCACAGACCGGCCTGACCAACGGACATATCAAGGAAGTCTTCCCATGCCTCGGACTCGAGGTGTTTCCAGTATTTTTTAACAGCCTTCTCATCCATGCCTTTGGCGCGGCGATCATCCAGGAAGGCGTTCAAAGCAACGTCGGTAGCCATGTAGATCGGACCGCGACCAGCCTTCAGCTCATTCAGCATCAGGTGGTTACGCAGACAGGTGGGGGTAACGGCGGATGCGCCGTAAGGCATAAATTTTGCCAGTTCTTCTTTTACGGAATCACTGTTTGCATAGAACTCGCCCAGACCGTTCTGTACTTTGGCCTTGAAGAGAAGGAACCATGCACCAACCGGGCCGTAACCGTCTTTGAAACGGGCGGGGGTGAAGCGGTTTTCCATCATGGTCAGGGTAGCACCTACCTGAGCACACATGGTGTAGGTAGAACCTGCGTTCCATACGGGGTACCAGGCGCGACCCTTGCCTTCACCGGTGGACCGGGGACGGAAGATGTTAACCGCACCACCGCAGGCTACGAGAGCGGTTTTGCATTTGAAAACATGAACTTTGTTTTCACGGGTGGAGAAACCTACCGCACCGGCAATCTGGTTCGGTTTGTTCTTGTCCAGCAGCATTTTAACGATGAAAACACGCTCAAGGCAGTTTTCCTCGCCCAGTGCGGTTTTAGCAGGCTCGGCAACGATGCACTTGTAGGACTCACCGTTGATCATGATCTGCCATTTACCGGTACGAACCGGCTCACCGCCTTCACGCAGTGTTTTTGCAGGCTGAGCACCGTCAAGGGTTTCGCCGTCCGCATCTTTCTTCCAGATGGGCAGACCCCACTCCTCAAACAGCTTTACAGACTCGTCAACGTGACGGCCGAGGTCATAGATCAGGTCCTCGCGAACAACGCCCATCAGGTCGTTACGGACCATCTTTACGTAGTTCTCGATCGGATTGCTGCCGATGTAGGTATTGATTGCGGAAAGACCCTGGGCAACAGCACCGGAACGCTCCATGGATGCTTTGTCGCAAAGGATGATTTTCATGCCAGCGGGTGCCCATTTCTTGATCTCGAAAGCAGCGCCGCAAGCAGCCATACCGCCGCCAACGATCAGAACATCACATTCATGCTCCTTGATTTCGGGATTTGCAACGGCAGGCAGTTCGCCAAGTGGTTTATTAGGTAATGCCATATTCTATCTCCTTAAAATAGTCTTAAGTAAACAATGAACCTTAACTGAGAAACTTAATTATTTCGCAAGTTTGGTCGGCTGCGGCAGTGCAGACTCGAGGAGCAGACATTCATCATCGAGGTTGGAGCCAGTCTGGCCGACATAGGCATTGGCAGCACCTTCAGCAGTTGTACGGATGGGGAATTTGAAGCGTTTGATGTTGCCATTACGAAATTTAACCGTCCACATAATGGAATCAGAGCTTCTCATCGGATGAACCTGGCCGCCCATCGGTACGAAGTCATCATAACCGCGTACCATGATAGCACCCTGGGGGCAGATCTTAACACATGAGTAGCATTCCCAGCATGCATCGGGCTCCTGGTTGTAGGCCCGCATCTCCTCTTTGTTGAGAACCATCAGGTCGTTGGGGCAGATGTACATACATGCTGTTTTGTCACCGCCCTTGCAACCGTCACATTTGGAAGGATCTACATAGCTTGGCATTAATTTACCTCCTCAATTGGGTTGATTAGTTTGATTCCACAAAATGCGAAATCGGTTTTTTTATATTACCTGTGCTAAACCAACGTAAAACCACAATGCCAAAAAATGAGGGGTCACTCATTTTCTGAATCATTTGTTCTATAAATTTTCGCCCTGCAAATGTCAAGAAAAAAAGTCTGGCTGAAATTCCACTTTTCCGACCAGCCCTGACTTGTCGTTTTTTTTCAGTTTGACAACCTCGACCAGGATGATTAATTTCCGAAGGAATTGTGCAAGAACACAAAACTATATATACCGATAACAGAGGAATTACAATGACGGATACGGATAAAAACCTTTTTGGTTACGATAAAAACCCCACCAACATCCTTCCCCAGAAATATACCCTGGACAGCAAAATAAAATTCCGCTGCCATCCCGGTGTTTCCTGCTTCACCGCCTGTTGCGGCAATATCGATATCATCCTCACTCCTTTTGACATTCTGCGACTGAGAAAATATCTCAACTTGCCGGCTTCTGAGTTTCTGCTCAGATTTACCACCCCCATCTATATTGAAAAAACGGACATGCCCGGGGTGAAAATTCACCTTGATGAAAACGGCCGCTGCCCGTTTGTCACCGACGAAGGATGCACCATCTATCCCGAGCGACCTTCCGCCTGCCGTTATTATCCGGTGGGCATGGCCAATTTCCATGAAGGAGGCGAAGAAGGCGTTGAGTCTGAAAGATTTTTCTTTCTCGTCAAGGAAGCCCACTGCAAGGGCCATGAGGAAGACAAGGAATGGACCATCCGCGAATGGCGAGCCGATCAGGGCGTTGATCTGTGCGATGAGATGAACAAGGAATGGCTTGAACTTGTCATGCGCCGCAAATCATTCGGCTTCCAGGCGACACTCAGCGAGCAGGCCAAAAAGATATTTTTCATGGTGAGCACCGATCTTGACAAATTCAAGGAGTTCATTTTCAACAGCTCCTTCCTTGACACCTATGAAATTGAACAGGCAACGCTTGACGCGATCAAGGAGGACGACATAGCCCTGCTGAAGTTTTCTTTCAAGTACCTTGCCTCTTCGCTCTTCGGCACCAACGACCTCAAAATCAGGGAAGAAAAAATCAAGGCAAAGTCTGCCGAGATGAAGGAAAAACGGGTGGAGAAGGAAAAAGAGGCGATCCGCACCTTCGAAGAACTCAAGGCCGAGCGCGATCGGCTGCAGGAAAAACTGGAAAAGCAGAAGAAACAATAATTTCTCCCTCATCGATACAAGACACACATACAAAAGACCGCGGCACGTGTTGTCGTGGTCTTTTGTATGTGCGAGCAAAAATCAGGTCCCCTTCCTCCCCTGAATTAACGGACAGCAACCGCTGTCGTAAATTCGAACTTTCCGCCAGCCGGGGCACCACCGGCGGCACCAGATGGCGCCAATCCTCTTTTCGGTCGACCGAGACCATCAGCAGATTCAGCTTGCAACAGCGCGAAGTCTCGGGTGTTTGCATCACCGACCATGACACCATGGCGACCAGAAACTCTCTGGCAATGAAGGGGTTCAGAAAAACGGTCTATGCGTCGTTTTCGGCGTGGAATACACCACAAGCCGGGGCTATTTTCTTCTCGTCGGCCCATTCAAGGAACTGCGCCGAGGGTTGCCCGCCGATAAACACCTGCGCCGCGTCACCTCATCCGCAGCCGCAACGATCTGATTCCCGCCCTGCAAAGCTGCTCGTATCTTCCCGAGATCAACTCCGGGAATCCCGGTATTCTCAAGGAAAATCAGGCTGCCTGATTCGCTCGTCGGCCTCGACACCTCCCCCCTGGTTTGACTTTTGCTCCCATTTCCTATACCATTGCAGTATCCTTGAAATCGAACGGAACGCGACTTCGACCCCGTTTTTCACAATCACTCTTGAAAACGAATCAACCTCAAGGAACAATGATTTTCTCAATCGGCGAAATCGTCTGGGATATTTTCGGCGACAAAAAGATCCTGGGCGGCGCTCCGCTTAATGTGGCCTACCATCTCGCCAACCTTGACCGCCAGGCCGGGCTGATAAGCCGCATCGGCTGTGACTCGCCGGCGGATCTCGCCATTCAGCAAATTTCCGATATCGGCCTTGACACCTGCTACATCCAGCACGATCCGCGTCTGCCGACCGGTCGGGTCATCGTGACCCTTTCCGCACAGGGCCAGCCCGCTTTTGACATCATCGCTCCCGCAGCCTGGGACGAAATTGATTCCGGCCTTTTTCCCACCGCTTTTACAGAGAAACCGTATCACCTGGTCTTCGGCAGCCTGGCCCAGCGCAACTCCGTAAGCCGAGCCGCCATCCGCTCTCTCTGGCAAAATGCCGAGCTGCTTTTTTATGATGTGAACCTGCGCCCGCCCTTCACACCAAAGGAAACAGTTTCCCCCTCCCTGACCGTGGCTGACGTGGTGAAACTCAACGATACCGAACTTGATCAGGTTGCGGACTGGTGCGACATTGCACCCGGCCGGCCGCAAAAAAGAGCGGAAGATCTTTTCAACCGCTTCGATCTTCTTGCCCTGGTTGTGACCCTGGGAGAAAAAGGAGCAATGCTGATCAGCACGGACGGCATTTATACTCATCCCGGTTTCCCGGTGCAGGTGACAGACACGGTTGGCGCGGGGGACGCCTTTTTCGCCACGCTTATCGACGGCATCATCGACAAGCTGCCCTGGCGCTTGTGCCTGGAACGGGCAAACAAACGCGGCTCTTTTGTTGCCGGTCGCCGCGGCGCCACCCCGTCAATGTCGGATTTCAAATTTTAACCCGGACAAGGCGGATCACCATGAATAACTCAGGCCTCTACCTGCAACTCTTCAGCGTTCACGGACTCATCCGCGGCGAATCTCCCCAACTCGGCTATGACGCCGACACCGGCGGTCAGGTCAAATATGTCCTGGAACTGGCCCGCGCCTTGGGCGACCATCCCGAGGTCGGCCAGGTCGACCTTTTCACCCGGTTGATCGAGGAAAAGCACCTTTCCCCGATTTACGCCGCACCCATGGAGCAGATCAGCAAAAATGCCCGCATTATTCGCATCCAGTGCGGCGGCAAAAAATACATCCGCAAGGAGCTTCTCTGGCCCCATCTTGATGAATTTATCGACAAGACCTTGAAATTGATCAAGGCACAGGCCCGCATTCCCGACATCTTCCACGGTCACTATGCCGACGCGGGTTATGTTGCAATGGAATTGTCCTCGGCGTTCAACAAACCATTTATTTTTACCGGCCATTCCCTGGGACGTAATAAAAAAGCCAAACTGCTGGACAACGACATCTCTCAGTCCGAGATCGACAAACGATACAAAATGGAAACCCGGATCAGCGTCGAAGAGGAAATACTCAAAAAAGCCGAACTGATTATTACCAGCACCAGCCAGGAAATCGAAAAACAGTACGGACTTTACAACAACTCGGCAGGGAAAAATTTCACTGTTATCCCTCCCGGCATCGATCTTGACATCTTTTATCCCTATTATCACAACCAGCTTGCCGCAAAGGAACAAAATGAACCGAGCAAACAGATACGCATGACATTGCTTCGCGAACTGCAGCGCTTCTGGCCCGACCCGCAAAAACCTTTTATCCTGGCTCTCTGCCGGCCTGATCAACGGAAAAACATTTCCGGATTGATCGAGGCATACGGCACGGACCCAGACCTGCGGGCCATGGCAAACCTGGCCATTTTTGCAGGCATCCGCAAGGACATCATGGACATGGAAGACAACGAGCGTAATGTGCTGACCGACATGCTGTTGAAAATGGATTTTTATGATCTTTACGGCAAGCTCGCCATCCCGAAAAAACATGACTTTGCCACCGAGGTTCCCGAACTGTACCGGCTTTGCGCCGACAGCGGCGGCGTTTTCGTCAACCCGGCCATGGTCGAACCCTTCGGCCTGACCCTGATCGAGGCCTCGGCCTGCGGATTGCCGATTATCGCCACCAATGACGGCGGCCCGGTTGATATTGTCTCCAACTGCCAAAACGGCGCCCTGGTGGATGTCACCCAACCGAAAAAAATTGCCGAAGCCATCAAAGAACTGCTCGTTGATCAGGAAAAATGGGAGGCATGCTCGCGCAACGGCATTAACGGCGTGCGCAAACATTACTCATGGGCCTTCCACTGTGAACGAACCATCGATCACATCAAGGGGCTGCTCCCCGAACACTTCGCCCATCACACAAAGGAACAACAAAAAGCCGCGACAAAAGAGCCCTTCGGCAGCAGGCTCACCGCCGTTAACAAACTCCTCATCACTGATGTGGACAACACCCTGGTGGGAGACCCCGAAAGCCTGAACGACCTGTTGGAACTGCTCGACAAGAACCGCGAAACCATCGGCTGGGGTGTTTCAACCGGTCGCAGCCTGGAAATGACATTGGAGATCATGACCGATCAAAGCATCCCTATTCCCGATATCCTCATCTGCTCCGTGGGCACGGAAATTTATTATGGGCCAAGCCTGAGAATCGACAAGGGATGGCAACAGCATCTCAGTCACAGCTGGAAACCTGAAGAAATCAGAAACACCATGAGTGGTCTTGATTTTCTCAACCCCCAGGGAGGAGAAGGACAACGGCGCTACAAACTGAGCTATTACATGGAGGACAAGCCGGAACTGCTGCAAATGGTATTTCAGGCCCTGAAAGACGCCAGACTTCGCTGCAATGTCATCTTTTCCCACGGACGCTTTCTCGATATCCTGCCCCATCGAGCCTCCAAGGGCAAGGCCGTCAGATACCTCAAATATAAATGGGAGATTGCAGCGGAAGACATCATGGTGGCCGGTGATTCCGGCAACGATGAAGACATGCTGCGCAGCCAGTGCTGCGGACTGGTGGTGGCCAATCACAGCAAGGAACTGAACCATCTGCACGGACGGTCGCGCATTTTTTTCAGCAAGCGCAAACATGCCGGCGGCATCATTGACGGCCTGACCCATTTCAAATTTCTTTGATGCCCGACAATTCAGACGAAACAATTCGTCACATGAAAGGGTTTTCAATCGTCCGCCTTGCCAATAATAGGAATTTTCTATTTGACCCATAGGGTTTTTTTTGGTAAATAGTGCCGATTACAATTTACCAACCCCTTTCACCGAAAAAAAATGAAACATTTCATCCGTCCATCATACTGAAGGTTACGCCTGATAAGCCGCCCGGTCCGGGTAGCGATCATGACAGGGGCACTGCCTTCTCTTCCCCTTCCCTTGCTGAGCAGATCCAGCACCTGAAGGAATTTCCTGTTTTCAGGGTCGCAGAAGGCAAAAAGCCTGTTTTTCTCAGGCACGAAATGCATCTGAACCATGAAGGAGGAAGTTCTCGTGAATACCCCAGTTTCAAACAACCAGGTCAATTCCGCCAGCGGCGCGGTCCTGGTGGTCGGCGGCGGAGTAGCCGGAGTCCAGGCGGCTCTTGACCTCTCCGCCCTTGGCTATAAGGTTTATCTGGTGGAAAAAAGTTCGGCCGTCGGCGGCGTCATGGCCCGGCTGGACAAAACGTTTCCCACCAATGACTGCTCCCTTTGCATCCTCGCGCCGAAACTGGTGGAGGCCGGTCGGGACGGCAACATCGTTATTCTCACCAAATCAGAACTTGATTCCCTGGCAGGGGAAGCCGGCAACTTCATCGCCAGGATAAAAAAACAGCCTCGCTATATTGATGAAGAGGTCTGCACCGGCTGCGGGCAATGCACCCTTTATTGCCTCAAGCAAATCAATGACGATTACAACGAGAATCTTTGCCGCACCGCCGCCGCTCATATTGATTACTCCCAGGCGGTGCCCGCCAGCTACCATATCGACCCCAAAAGCTGCTTGCGGCTCAATTTTGACACCTGCGGCCTCTGCGCCGTGGCCTGCAGGGCAGGCGCCATCCGCTTTGACGACCAAGAGCAAATCCTGAACCTTACGGTCGGTGCGGTGGTGCTGGCACCGGGCTTCGGTCGAGTTAGCGAAAAGGTACTCCGCTCCTACGGCTGGGGAAAGTTCGCCGATGTGGTGACCGCCTTCGAGCATGAACGCCTGATGTGCGCCAGCGGCCCCACCGGCGGCGAGATCGTCCGGCCCTCCGACGAAAAACATCCGAAGAAAATCGCCTTTCTCCAGTGTATCGGCTCCCGCGATGAAAATTGCGGCAACAATTACTGCTCCTCGGTCTGCTGCATGTATGCCGTCAAACAGGCAACCCTGGCCCGCGAGCATGACCCTGACACAGAAATAACCCTCTTCTACATGGATGTCCGCACCCACGGCAAGGGCTTTGACGCAGCGCGGGAGCGGGCGGTGTCGGAAAAAGGTTTTCGGGTCATTTACAGTCGACCGCCCCGCGTTGAGGGTGTCTTCAGCGGCGGTCTGCTGCTGACCTGGATTGATGATACAGGACGGCATTATTACGAAAAATTTGACCTGGTGGTGCTCTCCCAGGGCCTCGAAGCTCCGGATGACGCTGAAAATATCGCCCGCGCCGCCGGCATCGACTTAAACCGCTACCAGTTTGCCATGACCGATTCTTTCGCGCCGCTAGCCGCCAGTCGGCCCGGGGTCTACGTCATCGGTGCCTTCCAGGGACCAAAGGATATTCCGGACAGCGTGACCCAGGCAGGCGGCGCGGCAGGCCTCTGCGCCGGACTGCTGACTGAAGCCAGAAACAGTGAAACAGTGGTGCCGTCCTACCCGCGGGAAAAAATTATCGAGGGACAGGAGCCGCGGGTCGGAGTTTTTGTCTGCCACTGTGGCATCAACATCGGCGGAGTGGTCAATGTCCCGGTGGTCCGCGACTATGCGCAAACATTGCCCAACGTGGTTTACGCCACCGACAATCTTTACAGCTGTTCCCAGGATGCCCAAAAACACCTGATCGACATCATCACCGAACACCGGTTGAACCGACTGGTTGTCGCCGCCTGCACCCCCCGCACCCATGAACCGCTTTTCCAGGCAACCATGCGCGAGGCCGGACTGAATCGCGCACTTTTTGAAATGGCCAATATCAGAGATCAGTGCTCCTGGGTCCACATGCATGAACCCTCGGCGGCGACGGATAAAGCGAAAGACCTGGTGCGGATGGCAGTTGCCAAGGCGTCCCTGCTGTCACCCCTAAAGGAGGAGGCATTGCCGGTTACCCCATCGGCCTTAGTTGTCGGAGGCGGCCTGGCAGGAATGAGCGCGGCTCTCACCATAGCGAATCAGGGTTTCCCCTGCACCCTGGTGGAGAAAAAGACGAAGCTGGGCGGACGGACCCTGCTGTTGACCCAGGACCGCTACGGCAATGATCCCCGAAAAAAAATCGCGCAACTGATCTCCAAAGTCACCAACCACCCGAAAATCAAGGTTTATACCGAAACGTCACTTACCGCCATTTCCGGCTACGTGGGCAACTTCACCTCCACCATTACGGCTGCGGACAGAAGCGAGGTCATCAATCACGGCGTGATAGTGCTGGCCACCGGCGGCCGCCCCTACCAGCCGACCCAGTACGGATACGGCACATCCCGGAGAATCCTGACCGCGCTAGAGCTGGAAAAGAGGTTGGCCGTCAAACGACCGCTTCCTATTTCATGCCGGAACATTGTCATGATCCAGTGCGTCGGCTCACGGGGCCAGGATCTCGCCTATTGCAGCCGGGTATGCTGCGGCCAGGCGGTGAAAAACGCCCTGCGACTGAAGGAACGACTCCCGGAAGCCTCAATAACCATACTGTTTCGTGATATGCGCACTTATGGGTTCATGGAAGACGATTACCGGAAGGCGCGGGAAATGGGTATCATCTTTACACGCTTCACGGCGGATGCAATTCCCGAGGTGTCCGTCGGAAAAAACGCACAAAGCAACCCGATGGTCAGATATCGTGATCCGATACTGGGAGAGGAGGTTGAAAGGCAGGCGGATTTGCTCGTCCTGTCCGTGGGTATTGTGCCGGAGGATACCGACTCCCTCGCCAAGATGCTCAAGGTACCGGTCACCGCGGACAATTTTTTCCTGGAGGCCCATGTCAAACTACGGCCGGTCGATTTGCCGGTTGACGGCGTCTATGTCTGCGGCCTGGCCCATTCCCCCAAATCCATCGATGAGACAATAAGTCAGGCCCAGGCGGCCGCCGGGCGCGCGTGCCAACCCCTGGCCCACGGCTTCATCACCCCCGAACCCATAGTCTCCCATGTTGATCCGCAAAAATGCATCGGTTGCGGGGCCTGTGAATTCTTCTGCCCCTATAAGGCTATCCATATCTACAAGGAAGGAAAACTGCGCAAGGCCGGCACCATAACCGCATCGTGCAAGGGCTGCGGGGTTTGCGCCGCCCGCTGTCCGACTCTGGCCATCGACATGGGACGTTTTACCTTCGAGGGGATCATGTCCCAGATCCATGCATTTCACCCTGGAGAAACAAAAGAATGAGCAATGAATATCGCCCCCACATCCTCGGTTTTTTGTGCAACTGGTGCTGCTACACCGCCGCTGATTCGGCAGGGGTGGGCCGCTACCAGTATCCCCCCAATCTACGAATCATCCGCATCATGTGCACGGGTCGGCTCGACCCTTGCTTTCCCCTGGAGGGCCTGGCCAATGGCGCTGACGGTATTTTTGTCGGCGGCTGTCACCCTGGCGAATGCCATTACCAGGACGGCAATTATCACGCCCTGGTGTCAGCCGCCCTGGTGCATGAGCTGCTTGCCCGGCTGGACATTGCCCCGGAGCGATTCCTCATCGACTGGGCATCCGCCGCGGAGGGCCCAAATTTTGTCAAGATCATCACCTCCTTTACCGGAAGGGTTGCCGAACTCGGCCCCCTGGGCAGGGCTGAAGGCAAGGCCCGGAACTCCTTGCGGCAGCAATTGAAACAAGCGGCAGAGGCGGCCCGTGGCCGTAAAATCCGCACCGGACTTATCAATGCATCGAAAGAAATGATGAAATCACGCAATTTTTCCCGTAACAACGTCGCCGCTCTGGTGCGGAATGCCTGCGGCAAGGCGCTGACTGAACCGACATGAAAAACGCATCTGCTTCAAGCCCTTCCGCCCATGATGCGGGAGAAACCGTTAACCTGTCACAGGAGATCATGAAATGAAGAAAGAAAACAATCAGTCAAATGAAGTCAATGTGAGCCGGAGAAATCTTTTGGCTGAAACCGGGAAAATCGCGGTCGGCGCCGCTCTTCTCTCAGCCGGTGGCGGGTTGCTCAACAGAGCCGGCGCCGCTGATGCGCCGAAGCAGACTCCTTGGGGATATGTCAAACTTGACCCTCGGAAAACGGCCGATCTGGCCTATGAAAACTGGTACAAGCATTACTGCTGTTACGCGGTTACCGCCGCCATCGTCGACCAGCTTCGAGAAAAAGTCGGCGGCGCTTACCAGCATCTGCCGGCCGAGGCTTTTATCTGGGGCCACGGCGGCGCGGTTGGCTGGGGCACTCTCTGCGGCACCCTGAACGGCGCGGGAATTGTCACCAGTTTCGCCGCCGGCAAGGAAGGCGAAGCAATTTTAAACGATGTCATCGCCTGGTATGGCGACACCGAACTGCCGATATACAAACCGGCAAATCCCAAGGCCACCTTCAAAAGCACCAATATCAGCGACTCGCCGCTTTGCCATGTGTCAGTTGGAAAATGGATGAAGAAAGAAGGGGTGTCCCTCAAGAGTCCGGAACGAAAAGACCGCTGCGCCCGGGTTGCGGCGGATGTTGCATATCACACCGTGGTTCTGCTCAACAAATGGGCGGACGGAACGTACGAAGCGGAACACGGTTCGCAATCAGCGGAATACGGCATTACCGCCCAGAACAACTGCACGGAATGTCATGGCAATGACGTCCCCGAGCCCAAGGAAATATAACCAGGGATGAAGGTCGGACATGGGTTGTACGTTGCAATGTCGCCGCTCCGCATGTCCGGCCTTTTCTTTTCTATTTTTACCTACCAAGGAGAAAACATGATCGAACTGACAGCTGTTGCAGAAAAAAAGATAAAACAATACCTGACAGAAAACAACATTGATTCAGCGGTGCGCGTTTTTGCCATGAACGGTTGTTCCGGACCATCACTGGGGCTTTCTCTGGACGAGCAGAAGGAAGGCGACAGTGTCACGGAAATAGGCTCGCTGCGAATTCTCATCCGCAGCGACCTGACCGACATGTGCGGAAAGGTCAAAATCGACTTCATTGAGCCTTCCCGTTCCGGATGCGGTTGCGGGACAGGTGCCGGCGGTGGCTTTTCCCTTTCCTCCGAACGACCCCTTCCCCATTCCGGCGGAAGTTGCGAAGGCACCTGTTCGAGCAAGAGTTGTGGCTGCTAAACAAAACCCTTTCCTTTCCCACGGCACTGGAGAACACTCTGAGCAAAAGCAGTCGCCCGGAAGATTTCCATATCCGGGATCAGTGTGTTCTCTTTGCCTTTCAATGAGACGCAGGAAGTGTTTTAGGGGACGCCGAGGGTCGCCGCCTGCCTTTTGAATTGCAGGTTATAAAACATTTCAAGATATCTTCCGGTTTCCTGCCGCTCCAGATTGGTGGCGAACTTCCAGAACCCGTAGATACAGGAGAGCGACACCAGCCGGTTTGCATAACGCGCCCAGGTATATTTCGCCTGCACCCGGTTTATCGCTCCCTGGGAGAGGGCATGCCAATATGCCTCATCGGTTTCGCATTGTTCAAAAAATTCGGCAATGATTTCCGCCGCCCGTTCGCCATGGTTCGGATCGATATGAAACCCGGAGACCCCGTTTTCGATAATTTCCAGCGGCCCGCCATATCGAGTGGCAAAGGTGGGCAGCCCCGAGGCCATGGACTCGATCACCGTCAACCCGAAGGCCTCGAAAAAAGCAGGCTGCACAAATGCACCGCGGCGATCGGCGATATAGCGGTAAATTTCGCCGGACAGGTTCTTTTCCAGACGCACCCCGAGCCAGCGCACCTGATTGTCAAGACCATACCGGTCAAAAAGATCGTGCATCAATCGGATCTGCGCCTGCTCTTCATGGTCGGATGACAGGGCGGGATCTATTGCCCCACCGACCACCAGCAGATTTGCCTGGCTGCGCAGCCGCTCACTTTCGCCATACCACGCAACAAGTCCGGTCAGATTTTTGATTTTATCCAGTCGGGCCATGGTGAACAGTAACGGCTTTTCCGGGTCCGCCAGCATGCCCCGCCCATCCGGTCTGTCCGCCCCTCCAAACAAAAGCTCACTGATCTCATCATGCAGGTGGCCATGGCGTCGCTCTTCATCAAAATAGGGAAAATAGACATCCTCATCCGCGCCGGGCGAAACGATGTTGAACTTGGGATCAAAAACATCAATACCGTCAATCACCCGATAGAGGCCGGGCATGGTAAAGGTGGCATAACTTTCATACTGGCCTACGATCGCTTCACTTCCGGCTATTTCCTGATAGGTGCTGGTTATGATGAAGTCAGCCGCATTCATGGCAATGAGGTCGGCGGTAAACTGACAGGAAAAATGATATTTTTCCTCCATGTCCCGCCAGTAGAGAGCTGAAAAGAGATATTTGGTCTTCTCCAAGGCATGGGCGATATTACACTGGGTGACCCCCAGGGCATGAGAAAGAAGATAGGCCACCAGATTGCCGTCCGAATAGTTGCCGATAATCAGATCAGGACGACAACCGAGCTCCGATATTATTTCTTCCTTCACATCAGCGGCAAAGCGTTCGAGAAACGGCCAGATTTCAAAACGGGAAATCCAGTGCGGAATCACTTGGCCTGTCGCGCTGCGGAAAGGAACGCGAAGAATGTGCACGTTTTCCGTGCCAAAAACCTTTTCCACCCGCTGATCACAGGTGGTTTCACCCGCCTCGGGAATCAATCGGGTAACAATGAGAATGCGGGGAATCACATCAAGTCCCTGCTCATGGATCCGTCGGCGCATCTCCTTCTCCAGAGCCCTGACCTGATCGAGGATATAGACCACTTGTCCGCCGGTATCCGGCAGGCCCAACACGTTTTCCTGCCCGAAATAGCCGTGGGGCGAGAGAATAACGATATTGAAAATCATGGGAATGCGGCTGAAGAATTTTTCAATGGCCCGATAATCCGGTGCTTCCAGTATGTCGGCCAGCAGACTGAAATTTTCGGCAATTCGTTTTCCCGTTCTTCCCCAGCCCGGTTCAAAGCCTATTTTACCTAAAAAACCAGCGAGTTCGGACCATGGCGTCTCTTCACCGAATTTTTCAAGATGCTCCATGGCCAGTCGAAGAGAATTCTGCAGGGATTCGACACTGTTTATCTGATTGCTGATCATGAAGGGAACGCCCTGGTGGCTGTGCACCCGCAGAAAGGACAAAATCAGCTCATCCCCCCTGGTCAGATCATGCGAAAGCCTGCCGCTTAATCGCCGATTCAGGTACTCAACGCCGCGGCCGATGGAGCGTGTCTGGCTCATTTTCGGGAAATTCCGCTCAAATGGCCCCAGATCGATTTCCAGCTGCCAGTCTCCGCTGTGACAGCCGACAACACTCTCCTTGACGCGGAGAAATTCTGCGATGGTGATCTCGTTTACGTCCAGGGTTTCAAGATGGAAACGGAAATATTGCCAATGGGCGACACGGGGCCGCACCTCAAAACAAAACCACGGGTGGACCACGGTGGCCTCCTGGGTCTTGGAAATCATTTCCGCCAGAGGGGAATCAAGGTATTCGCCGGCACAATACTCCCGACAAAAAACTTTGCATTCGTCCCACAAATCGGAATGAAGGAAAAGGGTTTTGCCGCTTTTGCGATAACGGTCAAAAAGCGCGGCTACAGTTTCTCTGTTTTGACTGATGAATTGGGCCAGGTCCCTGGCAAGCATTTCTCCTCCTTTTGTTTTAAGATGACGACCAGCGGACATTGAATGTTCAAAAAGGTACCACATGCTCCCGGCTGAAACAACTCAGAAGGGAAATTCAATGACGAATTCCGTTCCCTGCCCCTCCTCGCTCACCACGGAAATTTTCCCATGATGGCCGTCAATGATATTTTTAACAATGGCGAGCCCTAAACCGGTCCCCCTGTTTTTCTTCGTATAAAACGGAGTGAAAATCTGGGCAATCATCTCGGCGGACATGCCCGATCCCGTGTCGGCGACTGTTACCACGACTCTTTTCTTCTCAGGGGCCAGGCAGCTGGTGATAAATATCGCCCCCCCTTCCTCCATTGCCTGGACCGCGTTGACCAGGATATTGAGAAACGCCTGGTACAGCAGATCAAAGTCTCCCTGAATTTTCGGCAGATCCTCCCCGTAATTCGCCTGGACCTCAATATCCAGACTCCGGAACTCCTGCGCCATGAAATCCAACACCCTGAGCAGCACCTCGTTGATGTTCATTTCCTTTAAAAGGGGCTGCTGGGGACGGGCGAAGTCCAAAAATTCACGGACAATGCGATCCAGCCGACTTGTTTCCTGAACAATGATATCCGCCAGATGTCCGTTTTCCGGCGCTATTTTGCCGAGCCTTTTCCCCAGGATCTCCGCCGTGCTCCTGATAATGCCCAGTGGATTTTTTATCTCATGGGAAACCGATGCCACCATCTTGCCAAGCGACGCCAACCGTTCCGCATGATTCAGCTTGACTTCCAGCCTGCTTCGCTCGTCGGCCCTGGCCTCGATGATACGATCAGCCCTGGCAACGATAAAACGCAGGGCCAGAAAGAGTCCGCCCATGATAACAAAAGAAGTCAAAATAATCGTCAACTGCAACTGGATCAGATCCTCGACCTCATCGGTCAGGTCTTGAACGATCTCGATGACCCCCATGACATCCCTGGTGGGGCTGAACGGTTTTTCCTTCCGCAGGGGAATAAAGGTTCGCAACTGGCATGCGGTTTTGTCCGACCCCCACAGGAAATTAAAAAGAGGGCCTTTTATTTTGAGCGCCGAGATGCTTTCCCCATTGAGTGCCCGCTGGTACTCCTGCTGGCCGACACCTTTCTTGCCGACAAGTTCGCTGATGGTGCTGTAGGAAATCTGATTTTCCTTTTTGGAAAAAATGGTGACGGAATGAATGTTCATCCCATGGGTGGCACTGCGGACCACCCGGTCGAGCTGTTGAAACTGCCGGGGATCTTCCACGGCGATCTGACGGTTCTGCAAGGCAAGGGGCAGCACAAACTGCTGAAAAACCTGATGCCCGATATTTTCCGCCAAAACCATGGTATATGCCTTACTGCGCTCAAGCAGAACATTTTTGGCATAATTTGAAATAACAAAAGAAAGCACCAACGAGGTGACAAGAATCACCCCCAGACTGGTAAAGGAGAAAAACTTCACCAGCCGGAACGGCTTCAGGTTGACCATGTCGCCGTCCGTATTATTTACCATGACACACTCCGCAACGTCTGCATTTGACGGTATCACAGGCAGCCGTCTTTTTTGCAACGAGCGCCCTTTGATATTCAGCCCACAGGTAGTCCCGCCTGACCCCGTGATCAACCACGTCCCACGGAAAAACCTCATCGCGCTGCCGGGACCGGGTATACTCCTCCGCGTCAACACCATGCAGCCGGAAAAGTTGGCGCCAGTTTTTCTCCGACGCAGCCAAATGCAGGAGCAAGCCTCCCACCCTTCTGTCACCACGAGCCAGCACCGCCTGAAAAAAAGCGTTGTCCGGCTTGTCGACATTCAAATGGAGATTTGACTGACCCGAGAAACGGCCGCGCAGGTACTGAATTTTTTTCTTCAATGCGGGAACACCGGCAAATTGTGCGTATTGAAAAGGGGTCCAGGCCTTGGGCACAAAACAGTTGAGACTCACCGTCAGGGCGGCAAGCAGCCCCCTCGCCCTGCCCACCCCGCCGATTCGCTCGCGGATCCTGAAGGTGAAATCAACAAGCTCTTCGAGATCCTCATCCGTTTCCGTGGGCAGACCCACCATAAAATAAAGCTTTAAATTGGTCACCCCCGCCCCCACCAAAAGCTCGGCGGCACGGAGCACGTCTTCCTCGGCAAGCCCTTTGTTGATAACCCGCCGCAGCCGTTCCGAGCCGCCGTCCGGGGCGATGGCCGCTGTTTTCAAACCGCTTGCCCGCAACAGTGAAACAAGTTCCGGGCCCAGGGCGTCCGCTCGCAGCGAGGAAAAGGAAAGAGAACAGGAGGAACCGATCAATGTCTCGGCAAGTCGGGCCAGCTCATGCGGCCGGGCCATTTCCATGCCGAGCAGTCCGACCCTCTGTACCTCATCGCCTTTTTCAGCCAGGGCCGCGGTTATGGCCTCGACATCCCACAGCCTCGGCGGACGGTAAACAAATCCCGCGGCGCAAAAACGGCAGCCCCGGCTGCAGCCGCGTCCCAGTTCAATGAGAAAAAGATCGGAAAATTCCGTGTCCGGCGTCAGCAACTGGGAGTGCCCTGCTGTTCCGCAATCCGATAACGTGGCCTTGCGCACCGGAAACGGGACATTATGCCGAACGGAAATTGAGGCGAGTCGCCCGTCATTGCCGGAAATCATCTCATAGAAACGCGGGACGTAACAGTTCCCGACATTTTTCGCCATATCAACAAGCAACTCTTCCCGACCGGCAAAACCTTTGTCCCGAGCGACAAGCAGCCTTTCCAGCACCGCGCCCAGCACCGGTTCGGCCTCGCCGAGCACAAACATATCGATAAAGGGGGCCAGGGGTTCGGGGTTGATGAAGGTTGCGACACCACCGGCAATAACCAGCGGATTTCCCGGTTCAATTCCGCCCGCGCTGTCCCGAGCCGCAGCCAACGGTGCAATGCCGCCTTTGACAAGCAGCCGGATGAGATTGACATAATCCTGCTCAAAACTGAGTGCGCAGAGAATAACGGGAAAATCGGATACGGGACGGGAAGATTCGATTGACCGGGGAGCAGCTGCTCCCTCCGGCAGAAAGATCCGTTCGCAGACAATGGCGGGATGCTCATTGACAAGACGGTAGACAAGCTGCATGCCCAGATTCGACATGCCCAGCCTGTAAACATTGGGAAAGAGAAGCGCGACCGGCAGCCTTCCCGTCCACTTTTTGCGAATGGTGCCGGTTTCGTGGACTGACGGGCTATAGCCTCTCATGCAAATCTCTACAAGCTGTGTGTTGTGTTCACCTGAAAAGACTTCGACGTCATCTCTTCACCGACAAAAAAACGGTTAATTTTCGTTGCGGCGCATGAATGTCGGCTCGTCCAGTTCATCCTCGTCGAATATGTTGATCTTATAGGATTTTTTTTTGGGCTCCTGGGACATAAAACCGTTTACCGTCTGAGGAAGCTTTTCCTCGTTGACAAAGGAGAATTTGCCGTTCACCGGTTTGACCTCCGGTTTTTTCACCAGTTGGGTCACTTTTTCCGGCAGGGGTTCAAGCTCCTCTTCCACCCGGATACCGGTGGCAACCACGGTCACCCGCAGCTCATCGCCCAGGGAATCATCAAAAATGACGCCCAGGATGATGTTGGCATCATCATGCACTTCTTCATAAATCTTGCTGGTGGCCTCGGTCACTTCCGCCATGGTCAAGGTATCCTCCCTGGCGGAAATATTCACCAGCACACCCTTGGCCCCGTCAATACTGATGTCCTGCAGCAACGGGCTGGCTATGGCCATATTGACCGCCTCAATCGCCCGGTTTTCACCCACGCTTACCCCGGCCCCCATCAGCGCCGGACCCATTTCGTTCATCACCGTGCGCACATCGGCGAAATCAGGGTTGATATAGCCGGGCAGGTTGATGAGATCGGTGATCCCCTTGACCGCCTGCACCAGCACATTGTCGGCCATTTTCATGCCGTCGAGAAATTTGGTGTTTTTCTGGGTCAGGGAAAGAATACGGTCATTGGGAATGGTGATAATGGTGTCCACATGTTTTTTCAGCTGCTCCCAGCCGGCCTCGGCATTTTTCATCCGCGCCTTGCCCTCGAAAACAAAGGGCTTGGTTACGACCGCCACGGTCAGCGCGCCCAGCTCCTTGCTCATCTTGGCCACAATGGGTGCAGCGCCGGTGCCGGTGCCGCCGCCAAGTCCGGCGGTGATGAACACCATGTCACAACCTTTCAAGCAGCTGCGGATGGCATCGAGACTCTCTTCCGCGGATTCCCGGCCTTTCTCCGGTTTCGCCCCTGCGCCCAGGCCTTTGCTGACCGTGGGACCGAGCTGCAGTTTGATATCCGCCTTGGAATGTTCCAATGCCTGCAAATCCGTATTCGCGGCAATAAATTCAACACCCTGAAGTTTGCTTTCAACCATGGTGTTCACGGCGTTTCCCCCGCCGCCGCCAATGCCGAAGACCTTAATCTTGGCCCGCGATGATTCTTCCGCCATTTTGAACTCCATACCGACCCCCTTCTCACTTATGCCGCCCAACATTGCCACCCCTAAAAAGAGACATCATCCATGATACAACTAAACCACTAACATCTCTATATTATTTTTCCGAAAAGACCTTTAATTTTTCTGGCCAGCCCGCCTATCCCCTTTGTACCACGATCCCTGATGCCTCTTTCGTTCTCGCACTTCATGCCGTATATCACCAGACCGACCCCGGTGGCGCATTGCGGCGTGTTGACCACATCAGTCACTCCGCCGATATTGCGCGGATAGCCGATGCGGACCGCCAGGTCGAATATCTGTTCAGCAAGATCGGAAATATGGGTCAGCATTGCCGTGCCGCCGGTCAGGACAAGCCCGGCGTTCACCATATGCTTGGTGCCGGAATTGACCAGTTCGTGGTTGATCAGACTGAGCATCTCCTCCACCCGGGGCTCCAGTATTTCGCCCATTACCCGTTGGGACAGCTTGCGCGATTTCCTGCCCCCGACACTGGGCACTTCGATCGCCTGATCTTTATCGATCATGGAAGAAACGGCACAGCCGTAATTTTCCTTCAACTTTTCCGCGGCCTTTAAAGGCGTCCGCAGTCCGATGGACAGATCATTGGTCAGATTGTGCCCGCCGATGCCGAGCACATAGGTGCGCTGAATGCAATTTTCCGCAAACACCGCCAGATCCGATGTTCCTCCTCCGATATCAATCAATGCCACGCCCAGCTCTTTTTCTTCCGGGGTCAGCACCGCTTCAGCCGAGGCAATGGGTTCCAGCACGACATCATCGACTTCCAGTCCCGCCCGATTGCAGCACTTGATGATATTGTGCACGGCGGTCACCGAACCGGTGACGATATGCACCTTCGCCTCCAACCGCACCCCGGTCATCCCCAGGGGATCCTGAATGCCTCCCTGTCCGTCCACCTTGAATTCCTGGGGCAGAACATGAATGACCTCCTGATCCTGTCCCAGGGGAATCGCCTTGGCGTTTTCAACCACCTTATCGATTTCTTCCTGGCGAATCTCCCGATTCTTCACGGCAATGACGCCGTCACTGTTAACTCCGGTGACGTGACTGCCGGCAATTCCCACATAAACGGACGAGATATTGCACCCGGCCATCATTTCCGCTTCCGCCACCGCTTTTTTAATGGAATTGACCGTGCTTTCAATATTGACGACGACCCCTTTGCGCAGCCCGACGGAAGGGTGCGTGCCGACGCCGATTATATCAACCTGATTATCGAGCACCTCACCGACAACGGCACAGATTTTCGTCGTGCCGATATCGAGACCGACAACCAATTCCCCTCTTTCCTGATTCGCCATATTGTTCCTCAAAACGCAGCCTTATCTTCTCCCAAATCGAGCGATTCAGGATTCAGCAAAACGAACGAGCACCCGGTTTTGTTTTTTCTCTTCAGAATCAATGCCCGCCATGTAATTCAAATCAATAAACGTGGCCTGCTCAAATTGATTTTTCCGATAGATCCAGGAAAGCACACGGGTTAATTGACTATATTTCTTTTTCATCTCCCCGCTGCCGAGCCATATCGGGAAGGCGTTGTCCGCCATGAAAAGAACGAGTCCCCCTTCCGGCGTCACGTGAATCTCCGAAATATTTTGTTTCGGCAGCGTCACCGAGCCGTTGCCGGCCAGAAAAATAAACTGCAACGCCTCCCGCAGCCTTTCCTGCCCGTTATTTTCCCCTTCCCATTTTTCCAGGCCGGTTATAACCGGAAAATCATGGTCATCCTCGGGCGTCGCCTCGGCAAACACCTCGCCGTTGCCGTCAACATAGAAAAGCCCTGCTTTCTTGCTTACCAGGGCAACGGCCACCCGCTCCTTGATGACGACAGACACCTTGTTCGGCCAGTTTCTCGCGACCTCGGCTTTTCCAATCCAGTCCTGCTCTTCAAGCTGCTTCCGGATGCGACCGGTTCGTATTGCCCACAAATTCGTCTGCACGTCAAGCCCTGTGCAGGCAAGAATCTGGGTTGCCGTCATTCGTTCACAGCCGGAAACCTTCACCTCTTCGATCTGAAAAAAAACAGTCCGGCTGAGGCCCTGGTATGCGGCAAAAAGAAAGACGACAACGACACAAACCACGCCCAAGCCAACACCCGCCGTTTTCAGCAGATGCTCCCCGGACCAGCTTTTTTCCCCGGCCCGCTGTACCTGCAATCCTCTTTTTGTTCTTTTCATGGCATCATTCTTCCACAGCAAGAGAGCGTAAAGAAGGCATGACGCATTCCATGCCCAGCATTCTGACTTCCGGCTCAAGCCACACACCGGATTGTTCTTTCACCTTCGCCTGCACAAGCTCCATCAGCAGCACGATTTCGCCGGCCGTCGCCCCGCCGGTGTTGACAATGAAATTGGCATGAACCGGCGAGACCATGGCCGCACCCACCGACACACCTTTCAGCCCCGCCTCATCAATCAGCTGCCCGGCGGATTTACCCTTGCACGGATTTTTAAAAAACGAACCGCCGCTTGCCACCATGTGCGGCTGCCGCTCCTTGCGCAATTCCTGGTAATGCACGCACCTGCCCCGTATTGTTTCCGGATCATCCGACTGCAGGCGAAAATAGCCTTCCAGGGCTATTATTCCTTTTTTTTCTCCCCATGTCCGGTAGGCGAAGTGCATTTCTTCGGTTTTTTTCACCGAGCAGCACCCCCTGCCGTTCATCACCGTCACCAGGGCGAGAACATCTTTCATTTCTTTTTGCCACGCCCCGGCATTCATCACGATCGCACCGCCGACGCTGCCGGGAATTCCAACGGCAAACTCCAGGCCGCTCAATCCATGCCGCGCCGTCCAGTTGACCAGCCGACCCAGGCCGCAGCCCGCTTCCACCCGGACAAGCGCCCCATCCGCATACTGGTGGTCCACCTCAATGGCCCCGTAATCACGACCAAGGACAATCACCACGCCCTTTACCCCTTGATCCGCCACCAGCACATTACTGCCGCGGCCAAGCAAATGCCAGGGAACATTGATTTTTCGCAAACCCTGAATGAGCAGCGAAAGTTCATTGCGCCCCCGGGGAAAAACAATCGCTTCAGCCGGGCCGCCGACCTTGAAGGTGGTGTAAGCAGCCATGGAGGCATTCCAGTGAACCTCGCCGTTCCAGAAATCAGCTATCCCGTCGTTGAACAGGTCGGCCCAGTCCGGTTTTTTTGCTTCATTGCCGGCAGGCGAGGTCGTTTCGCCTTCATTAACCCCGCGTGTCTTTACTCCACCCATATGCCTTCGACCTCTGCATTTGCCTGATCCGACGCCGTCCCGGCAACCACCGGCAAAACACAATCACCGCTCAGGACAATGCGGCGACAATCTGCTCACCGGCCTGCCAGATATCACCGGCTCCCAGGCTGAGCACGACATCCCCTTCTTCCAGCACGGGCAGTACCAACGCGGCAACATCATCAATCTTTTCCGCCAAAAAGACCTGACGTTGTCCATGCTCCTTGATCCCGACCATCAGGCTTTCCGCAGTGACTCCCGGGATGGGCTTTTCACTGGCAGGATAAATTTCCGTCAAAAAAAGCACATCCGCATCATGAAAGGCGGTACAGAACTCCTTGAACAGTCCCTGCGTGCGCGAATAACGATGCGGCTGAAACATGACGACAATTCGGCGGCTCGGCCAGGCATCGCGGATGGAGGACAGTGTCGCCTTGATTTCCGTCGGATGATGGCCGTAATCATCAATAACCGTTATTCCCCGGACGTCACCCTTAATCTGCAGACGCCGCTGCACCCCGGAAAACGAGGCAAGGGCTTCCACTATTCGGGCAAAGGGAATCTGCAGCTCCAGACCGACCGCCAGGGCGGCAATGCTGTTCAACACATTGTGCCTGCCCGGAAATGCCAGTCGCACCTCACCCAGCACCTCGCTGCCCCGGCAAACCTCGTAACGGGTGGTCAATCCTTCCGTCCTGATCAAGCGACCGCTGTAATCCGCCTGAGTCGTCAACCCATAGGTGATAACCCTTTTCTTGATATGCGGCAGCAGCGAGGCGATATTGTCGTCATCAAGACAGACCACGGCCACTCCATAAAAAGGAATCTTGTTGATGAACTCCAGAAAAACGTGCTTGATTTGATGAATATTTTCATAAAAATCAAGATGTTCCAGATCAATGTTGGTTACCACCTCAATCACCGGCGAAAGCTGGAGAAAAGAACCGTCGCTTTCATCCGCCTCCGCCACCAGAAACTCTCCTTCGCCAAGCTTGGCATTGGTGCCGAGGCTGTTGACCTTTCCGCCGATCACCACCGTCGGGTCAAAACCTGCCTGGCCGAGAATCCAGCCGACCAGGGAGGTGGTGGATGTCTTGCCGTGGCTGCCGGCCACGGCAATACCGAATTTCTTAAGCCGCATGAGCTCAGCCAGCATTTCCGCCCTGGGGATTACCGGAATAAAGGCCGCGCGCGCCGCGATCACCTCCGGATTGTCTTCTTTCACTGCCGAAGAAATAACCACCACATCGGCATTTTCCACCCATGCCCCTTCATGGCCTTTATGGATCCTGCCGCCGAGAGCAGCCAGTCTTCTGGTGATGTCGGTTTCACGCAGGTCGGATCCGCTCACCTTGTAGCCGAGATTCAGGAGCAGTTCGGCGATGCCGCTCATACCGATGCCGCCGATGCCGACAAAATGAATATGTTTCGTTTTATTATACAATGTTTTATTTAACCCAGTCGCCGATTCGATACCGGCGCGTTTGCATTCATCTTATTGTATGAGGTTCACACACTGCGCAACAATTTCCCCTGTCGCATCGGGCCGGGCGAATTTTTTTGCCGCCCGCCCCATTTGGGCCATTTTTTCCGGGTCATTGATCAGTTTGCCGATGGCATCGGCCAGTTTTCCCGGGGTCAACGCATCCTGGTCAAAAAGCTGCGCAGCCCCACCCCGCACCAGATATTCTCCGTTTTTGCGCTGATGATCATCCGCAGCAAAGGGATAGGGAATGAGGATCATGGGCAGTCCAAACAGGGTCATTTCGGCAAGCGATGTGGCTCCGGCCCGGGACACCACCAGATCGGCCCCGGCGTACAAGCCCGCCATATCGTCAAAAAAAGGCGCGACCTCCGCCTCAACCCCGTTCTCTCTGTAGCCCTCGCCAACCATTATTTCATCCGCCGGCCCGGTTTGGTGGATAATCTTCAAACCCTCCATCGTGCCCTTCATCAACAACTCCATGGCCTCCACCATCAGGGTATTGATCCGATGCGCGCCAAGGCTGCCGCCGAGTACCAGCAAAGTTTTCTTTTTTCTTACCGGAAGTGCCGCTGCAGCAGCCCTCATCAATTCTTGCCGCAACGGGTTGCCGGTCAATACGCATTTTTCCGGGGGAAAATATCGTTCACTGCCCGGAATGGAAAGAAAGACCCGATCAACCATTCTGCCCAGCTTGCGATTTGCCATGCCGGGAACAGAATTCTGTTCATGAATACAGGTCGGAACCCCCAGAAGTCTTGCCGCCAGCAACACCGGACCGGTCACGTATCCTCCCACGCCCAGCACTACCCGCGGCCGGAATGCGCGCATCAGCCGTGCCGCGGCAAATGTCGCCAGGGGGAGCTGCACCATTGCCGACATTTTCTGCCAAAGGGATTTCCCCTTTAAGCCGGCGCAGCGAATTGAGGTTTTCGTGAACTTTTTCCCGGCCAGCACCCGTTCATCGGTGGGACGTCCGGTGCCGACAAAAAGCACCTCGCTGCCTGGATACCGCGCCATGACCTCTTCGGCCACCGCTATGCCGGGAAAAAGATGACCTCCGGTTCCTCCGCCGCTGACAACAATTCGAATCTCCCTCCGCCCCATCATGGTTTGCTTCTTTTCACATCCGCAAGTCGGCTGTTTTTTCAAGCCTGTACTCAAAAGCCATTTTTATTTCCGCCATGGTTTCCTGGTAGCAGTTCGGGCAATATCCATATGAAAAATTTTTCTCATTTTCATCCTTGATCGGCACCCACCGCCCCTCACGTTCATTTCGCCTGCAGCGACAGCATATTTTTTCCATTTTCCCCTTCCCAGTGACACAGCATCATTTTTCAGTTACACTTCGGTCATTTTTCAATTGCGTCCCGGTGGTCATTTCTCAAACGACCACTGCCGAGCTGCAAAAACATGCAAACAAACCAATCAGCTCCGTTCATGCAAACGTTTCACTTCAAGCTGAAATTTTTCCCCCCTGTCCGCATAACTTTTAAACATATCAAAACTCGCACAGGCCGGTGAAAGAAGCACGGCATCACCGGTTTGCGCGGCACGGCAGGCTTTTTCCACCGCATCACGCAGGCTGTCCGCCATTTTTATCTCCGTCAGTCCGGCCAATGAGTGCGCCATTTTCTCCCGGGCCTCGCCGATGAGCACCATTGTTTTCACCCTGGCGCGAATGCTGTCGGCAAGATAACGGTAATCACCACCCTTATCTCGTCCCCCGGCGATAAGTATCACCGGCTGGGTCATGCCGTCCAGGGCCGATTTCACCGCCCCGACATTGGTGGCCTTGGAGTCGTCGATATAGGTCACCCCGTTTATTTCCGCCACCCGGTAAAGTCGATGTGCCGGACGCTGGAAGCGCAGCAGACCTTCCTGCACAATTTCCGGGGAACAGCCCATCAACCTGGCGGCAAGCACCGCTGCCATGGCATTTTCACTGTTCGGCGATTTCCCGAGACTTTCCGGCAACCGATATCTTTCCCCCTCCATGGTGCCGCGCAGGACGATCTCATTCTCCTCCGCTCCGGCGCAGGCGCCGTTTCCGTCGTCAAGTTTGTGTCCAAACCAGAATTTTTCCGCCGTCACGGAAAAATTCGGCAGGTTACGCAAGGTTTCCCGATCGTCAACATTGAGAATGGCGGCATCATCCGGCTTCTGATTCATGAAAATTTTCATTTTCGACGCAGCATAATCAGCGTACGATGCATACCGGTCAAGATGATCCGGACTGATGTTCAACAACAGCGCCACACCTGGCCTGAAGTCTCCCGCCGTATCGAGCTGGTAACTGCTCACCTCCAGCACCGCCACCTCTGCATCCTGCTCCCCCAGCAGGTATTCGGTGAGCGGAGTTCCGATGTTGCCCCCGAGAAATACCTTGCGGCCTGCGAAAACCAGCAAGTCGTTGATCAACTGGGTAACGGTTGTTTTCCCGTTGGTGCCGGTCACGGCGACAATCGGTATTTGCAGAAACGCCGCAGCCATCCCCAGTTCGCCTATTATCTCCTTGCCCGCCGTCCGGGCGGCGCAAAGCTCTTTCATATCCAACGGCACTCCGGGGCTGACCACGATAAAATCAGCTTCAAGAAAGTGCGCCGGGCTATGACCGCCCGTTTCACAGGGCACCTTATTGACCAGCAACCAATCGACCAGCTCCCTGTCAAGGGAAGTTTCCGGCGACTTTTCACTGAGCATTACCCGCGCGCCCATTTTATGCAGCATTTTCAGGGCGGCGAATCCGGATTTTGCCGAACCGACCACCAGAACCTTGCAACCGGCCGGATTCTTTTTCAATTTATCTATCAATTCCATCGATGTTACCTGAGCTTCAAGGTTGCCAGGGCCATCAGGCCGAGGATGATGGAAATGATCCAAAAGCGGATCACCACTTTCGGCTCCTGCCAGCCTTTTTTTTCAAAATGGTGATGGAACGGCGCCATGAGAAAAATCCTTTTGCCGCCGGAAATCTTGAAATAACCGACTTGAAGGATGACGGAAATCGCTTCCATGACAAAAACGCCCCCCACCAGCACCAGCAAGATTTCCTGCTTGGTGATAACCGCCACGATACCGAGGGCGCCGCCGATGGACAAAGAACCCACATCCCCCATGAAGACCTGGGCGGGAAATGCGTTGAACCAGAGAAAACCGAGACTTGCCCCGGCCAGGGCCCCGCAGAAAACAGTCACTTCGCCTGCTCCGTGCACAAAAGGAATCTGCAGATAAGCAGCCAGCCCCGCATGCCCGGCCAGATAGGAAAAAAGCAGGTAGACGCCGCTTGTCACCACCGTGGGGCCGGTGGCCAGACCGTCAAGTCCGTCGGTGAGGTTGACGGCATTGGATGCCCCGGCAACCACCAGCACCATGAACAGCAGGTAAAACCAGCCAAGTTCCGGTTGGATGTCCTTTAAAAAAGGAAAACTCAGCGAGGTATCAAAACCCGGCTGATTCAACAAAATTGCCCCGACCGTCATTGCTCCGGCTATCTGCAGCACCATTTTCGCCTTGCCGCTCAGCCCCTTGCTGTTCTTCTTTTTTATCTTCCGGTAGTCATCGATGCCGCCTATTGCCGCATACCAGAGGGTCAGCGCCAGTATCAACCAGACATACAGATTGGTCAGATCAACCCACAGCAGGGTGGACATCGTTACCGAACCGATGATGAGCAATCCACCCATGGTCGGTACCCCGCGTTTGCTGAAATGGGATTCCGGCCCGTCATCCCGCACCACCTGTCCGACCTGCCTGCTCTTCATGAAGGCGATAAACCGGGGTCCGAGGATGATGGTAATCAGAAACCCGGTGACAATAGCGCCGATACAACGGAAGGTAATGTACCGAAATACATTAAATCCGCCGAACAGGGTATGAAGAGGATAAAGCAGATGATAAAGCATGGCTTGCCGCGCTTAGAGTCTCTTGTCGAGCTGCTCGATAATGGTTTCCATCCTCATGCCCCGTGATCCCTTGACCAGCACATAATCTCCTTTTTCCAGTTCGCCCAGGGCGATCAGCTTGACGATGGAATCAACGATCTCCTCCTTGCTTTCCAACTGCCGGGCCTGCTTCATGGTCATTCGTGCATCCAGCGCCCCTTCGACCACCTTCCTGGCAAACTCGCCGATGGCAAAAAGATAATCAAACCCTTTACAGGCTACCGTTTCACCCAAGCGGCGGTGCTCCTTTTCGCTCTCGCTGCCCAGTTCCAGCATATCACCCAGCACGGCAACAATTTTTCTGTTTTTCTTCATCCCCTTCACCGCGTTCAAGGCGGCGAGCATGGAGGAAGGATTGGCGTTGTAACAGTCATTGACCACCTTCAGCCCGCCGACGTTTACCACCTGCAGACGTTTGTCATAAGGCATGAATGCAATCAGTCCGTTGACTATCTGCTCCATGCGGCATCCGGCCGCATGCGCCATGGCTGCCGCGGCCAGCGCATTGCCGACATTATGCTCGCCGAGGCCGTGCAGATGAATGCGGTTTTTGCACTGTCCGACATGCAGGGTAAAGAGCATTCCTTCTTCGCCGAGATTCTTGACGTGGGTGGCCCGGATAAATGCCTTGCGGGTCAAACCGAAGGTGATCTGTTCCTGGGGGCATTCCCTGGCCAGCTCACGCACATGCTTGTCATCGACATTGACACAGAACTTGGCCCATGTCTTGCCGCCCCGGAAGAGTTCCCCCTTGGCCCTCGCCACCCCATTGATGGTCCGCAGTCCGGCCAGATGCGCGCCCTGGACATTGATGATGCAGGCGATATCAGGGTCGGCTATCTCCGTCATCCTGGCAATTTCCCCGGGCCGGTTCATCCCCATTTCCAGCACCGCCACGTCATGGCGGGAATCGACCCGCAGCAGGGACAGCGGCATGCCGATGAGATTGTTCAGGTTGCCTTCGGTTTTCAGCACATTGTATTCCTGCTTGAGAATCGACGCGCACATCTCCTTAACCGTGGTTTTGCCGGAACTGCCGGTTACGGCAATGACCTGCAGATTAGCCATCAGCGCCCGGCGGTAAGCGGCGAGATCACCCAGGGCCCGCAGTGGGTCCGGCACCAGAATGACCGGCACCGGCACGGCCATTTCAGGAACCGACCCGACAACAATTCCAGCCGCTCCTTTTTTTATCGCTTCCGGAATGAACTGCTGCCCGTCAAAGCGATCACCGGACAATGCAAGAAAAAGATCCCCCGGCTGCAGCGTCCGGCTATCGGTGGAAATTGCCCGAAACTTGGCATCGGCCGGGCCGGAAACAAACCGCCCTCCCGTGGCCATCAACACCTGGCTTAATGACCAGACCGGATCCTGCATCGTATTAAACCCGTAGCCGAAATCTGTAATCGACCGGCCGGTTGCATGCCGGCAAAACTCTTTCTCCGGACTTCTTCCAAGTTCCATGACCCATTCTCCTTTTTCACTTATGCTGCTTTTCCGGTTTTACGCAGCTGCTCTCGGGCCTGCTGCCGGTCATCAAAAACAAACTTTTTGTCGCCAATGATCTGATAGCACTCGTGTCCCTTGCCGCTTATCAGGACGACATCACCTTTGGACGCGCCGCATACGGCAATCCTGATCGCTTCCGCCCGGTCCTCGACAACATCATACCCCTTGCGGTCGACGGTCTGGAGAAGCCGCGCCGCGTCGATCTTCTCCAGACCGACCAGGCGCACCCCTTTTTCTATTTCCTCAAGAATCCCGGCAGGAGCTTCACTGCGGGGATTGTCCGAGGTGATCACCACCACATCCGCCATGCGGCCCGCGACATTCCCCATCAGCGCTCGCTTTCCCCGATCGCGATCCCCGCCGCAGCCGAAGACGACGATCAACCGGGCAGGATTGAGTTCCCGCAGGGTTTGCAGCACCTTTTCCAGGGCATCCGGCGTATGGGCATAATCAACAAATACCGAGAATTCTTCCTTGCCGGCCTGTCCATCCCCTTCATCGGCAACCACCCTTTCCAGCCGACCGGGAACCCCATGAAGCCGGCCGATTCCAGAGCTGATTGCAGTCGGCGCAAAACCAAGGGCCACTCCGCAACCGATGACCCCAACGATATTTTTGAGATTAAATTCTCCCACCAGCGGACTCTTCACCGCGAGCGTCCATGCCGGCGCAGCGACATGGGCGGTTATACCCTGCAGATCAAAATGAAATTGTTCGACTGCGATGTCGCCTGCTCCGATTCCGCAGGTATAACATTTGCGGCCCGATTGCCCCAGCACATCAGTCAACCTTTCGATCCAGCCCGCCTGACCCGACATTGCTTGCGGGTCGCTGTCCAGAACAAGCACCCCGCGCCCGCCATTTTTCAGATAATCGGCAAACAACTTTTCCTTGGCGCAGAAATAATTTTCCATGGTGCCGTGAAAATCGAGATGATCCCTGCTGATGTTGGTGAAAAGCGCCACGTCAAAAAGCAAGCCGTTGACCCGGTGCTGGGCCAGGGCATGGGAAGAAACCTCCATCACCACGTGGGTGACCCCGGCTTCCCGCATCCGCCAAAGCAGCTTCTGCAGCTCCACCGGCTGCGGCGTGGTGAGCGATGCCGGGGTTTCATGCCCCTGGAAACGCACGGCAACGGTGCCGATGACTCCGGGGGTGCCGCCGCTTGCCCGGATCACGGATTCCAGCAGATAGCTGCTGGTGGTTTTGCCGTTTGTTCCGGTGATTCCGATCATGGTCATCCGACTGCCGGGATAATCATAAAATGCAGCGGCAAGAATGCCAAGTGCCTGGGAGGTATCCTTCACTCGAATCATCGGCACCGTCCAGTCTTCCCGCATGTCCTGCGATACAAGAACCGCGGCACACCCGTTTTCCAACGCGTTTCCGATATAGCGATGACCGTCCACCCGCATGCCGGCAACGGCGACAAACAGCATTCCCGCCCCGGCAGCGCGGGAATCATCCGTAATGCCGCTTATCATGACCTGATCCGCGCCATTCGGGCAGGATATGCCGAGGGCCTCGCAAAGCGTGCCCAGTGTCTTCCCCAGCGTTTTTTCCATGAACAACCTACTTTGACTCCGCCTGCAACACGACCACGCTTCCCTTCCGCACCCTGCTTCCCTTGGGCGGATGTTGTCGTGTTACCGCGCCTGACCCTTCAACCACCACTTTGACGTGATAGCGATCCAGCTCCTGCAGCGCCTTGCGCAGGCTCATGCCGCGCAGGTCAATCATAACGTCCTTTTCTTTGTCCTCGGCCGGTTTGACTTCCCCGCCGATCCTCCCCCCCTGGCGGAGCCATTCCTGAAACAGCGATTCCCGTGACGTTTTCAAGGAGACCGCGCGGCGACCTTCTCTTTGCATATGGAGCCTCAACGCCTTTTCCATGAAAATGGTTGCATGCTGTTTAAACGGGGAGAAACCCTCGATATCAACCCGGGCATCATCGGCAAGCAGCAGCAGGACAAGTTGCGGCACCGATGCGGGGGCGGCTGCCAGGACGACGCCGTTACAGCGGATACTTTTGGGAATCCTGCCGCCTTTGACCGGTGTTTGCGCACCAGGGATCGGGGTAACCGCATGCGGAATGGAAGCGATTGCTCCCTCCTGCTCCTCCGATGCAGAGTCGTTTTTCACCGGCTGCAGCATCTCCGCGGTCAGTACGTTCGCGCCCCGCGGCATTGATTCACGCAAAAAACGAATAAGGTCACGGCTCGCTTCCGCGCCTATGACCTTATTTTCCCCGGCAGATGCCTGCCATTTTTCCTCCTGCCCCTCATTTGCAATCGATGCCTTCATGAAATGCGGCACAATTTTGTCACCCCCATTCAGCATCGAGGCAAACAGACACAAATGTGAAATTCCGGTTTTTTCCCCGCCGTTACTGCCCGGCAAATCAATGGTGCATCCCCCCGTATCGTCAAAATAATCGTCAAAATCGCTCAGTGTTGCGACAGCCTCCTCGGACAAAGCACCGGCCAGCCACTCCGATACATATCCGCCATCAGGGAGCTCCACCCACTCCGGCTTCAGCGGCCCGCCGTGAACTATTTTCATTTTCCGCGGCACCAGATGTTTGATTTCATCCGCCTCGCCGGGTTCCGATCCGTCGAGAGAGATGTTCTCCTCAAAGGCTGCACCGACTTTAAAAATCATGGACAGCATGCCCGGCTCCACCACGCCGGAAAGCAGTTTGTCTTCCCGGTCCATCGCGCCGCCGGAGACTTCCATGTCGACAAAGGAAGGAAATCTGCTCCAGGCCAGCACCTCGCCGGTCCGCGCGTCCATCAGCAGGGAATTCACCCCGGTGCGGTTGTTCGCCGATTCGCCATCGTGCCCCGTTATTTTTTCCAGCAGTTGGGCCATTTCCTGCTCCAGAAGCTTCTGGATTTTCACATCAAGGGAAAGAAGCAGATCCTTGCCCTTTGCGCCCTGTTTTCCACCCGTGCCCTCCGGCGGAACGCCGAACAGCAAGCCGTCATAAAAATATTCGATGCCGGACAGGCCGTGCCCGTCTTTCACTTCACCGATGATATGGGCCGTTTCCTGACGATGCGGATAATACCGTTGTTCCTGTTCATAAAAATAAACGCCGGGAAGCTTCAACTCCCGAACCTGACGAGCCTTTTCAGGCGGGATATATTTTACCAGCCACTTGTAGCTCCGTTGGGTTTTCACTTCAGTGAGCACCCTTTGCTCATCAAGATCAAGCGCTCTTGCCAGCTTCAGGACGGTTTTTTCGATATCATCAAATTCCAGCGGCTTGACATAAATTGAGTTGACATTGAAACTCAGGGCCAGTTCATGATAATTCCGATCGAAAATCGTTTTGCGCTTGACCTCATCCTTCCCGGCCGGCACGGCGACCTTCTTTTCCTGCCGGCCCACCGGCTTCACTTCGGGAGCAGGCGCATTGTCCCGGCTGAAATACCACCAGACCAGCAGGGAAGCTACTGCTGCCGCGGTAATGACGCCCAGCATGATCAGTCTTTTTTTATTTTCCGCCTGCCTGTCTTTTTCTCCTCTTTTCCGCCAGCCGTCAAGAATGGGGCTTCTGCCTTTTTTCATCTACCTCGGCACCCTGACAACAAGCCCACCCCCAAGATCCTTTTCATCCGGTGGATACAGAGCAAGCCTGCTCGCGGCAACCACCTCAATGCGACTGCGGGAAAAAAGTTTGTTTTTTTGCCCGATCAGCTCAGAGTGTTGCTTCTGCAGTTCCTGTTTTCTCACCATTTCGGCGGCCATGTCCCCCAGTCCGCGTTTTATGCTCCAGGAAAACCAGCAACTGCCCACCAAAGCCATGAGGGTGGCGGCGATTACCACCCCGCCGCACAACTTCCAGAACCAGCCGTTCAAGACCACATCCCGGCTTACTTTTTGCCGGACAACTCTTCTGCCGATGGCGACCCCATACCGTGACGTATACCCTGTTATCATTTCTCCTCCCCCTTCTGCCTTTTCTACGACCCCATCATCATTTCAGCCACCCGCATCCTGGCGCTTCTCGCCCTGGGGTTAGCCAGCAACTCCCTTTCATCAGCCATGACCGGTTTTGTGGTCAGCGTCGTCAATTTCGGATTATTGCGAAAGGCATTTTTCACCAGACGGTCCTCCAGCGAATGAAAGGAAATGATGCAGACACGGCCACCCGGTTTGACGATCTCATCCAGGTCGGCCAGAATTTTCTCCAGATTGTCCAACTCCTTGTTCACCGCTATCCGAAGCGCCTGAAACACCTTTGTCGCCACATGAATCTTTTTCGGCCGGAAGCGGCGCGGAATCGCATCCTCGACTATTTCCACCAGCTGAGCGGTGGTTGCAAACGGCGTTCGCTTGCGGTACTCAACCACCCGTGAGGCGATGCGGCGCGCCTGCCGCTCTTCGCCGTAATAAAAAAAGATGTCGGCCAGCTCCCCTTCGGCGGCTCGGTTGAGCAAATCCGCCGCTGTTTCCGCCGATCGACAATCCATGCGCATGTCCAGGGGCTCGGAACCCTGAAAGGTAAACCCCCGGCCGCTGACATCAAGCTGCATGGAAGAAAGCCCGAGATCAAGGAGCAGACCGTCCACCCCGGCCTCTCCCTGTTCTTCAAGCACGGCGCGGATTTCGGCAAAATTCCGCCGGACAATGGTAATGCGGGCCCCATACTCCCCCAGGTTTTCGCCGGCCCGGCGAACGGCCTCTTCATCCCAGTCAAACCCTATCACCCTGCCGCCGGGACCGCTGGCCGCAAGGATTGCCCCGCTATGACCGCCAAGCCCCAGATTGCCGTCCACATAAAGCCCGCCATCCCTGGGCGCCAGATAGCGGATAACCGCATCCAGTAGAACCGGCTGATGGACCGGCGGCATCTTCTTCACCTAAAAGAGGCCGAGGTCATGGAGTGTCGCATCAAAAGCGTCAAAATCCTGCTCCGTCATGATGCTCTCAGCCTCCCAGGTCTCCTTGTCCCAAATCTCAAAAAAAGGGCCCATGCCGTTCATCACCACATCCTTTTTCAGATTGAGGAGGTTACGGAGATGCACGGGAAGGAGAATGCGGCTGTTCTTATCTATCTGACACTCAATGGAACCACCGATGAGATACCGGATCATCTTCTGAAAACGCGGATCCTTTTTCTCCTTGTCCAGCAGGGTGGCCTCCATTTTCTCCCACTCGGGAAGAGGATAAATCCGGAGACAGTTGCGCCAGGGCGGAGTTATCAACAGCCGATCATCGTAGTCGCGCAGCAACACATCACGGAAGCGGGACGGCACATTCAGTCTTCCCTTGCCGTCAAGCGCATGCTCCGATCTGCCGCGAAAACGGCTCGGTTGATTTCTTACAAATTGCTCACTCATGTCCCTTTACACCCCTGCTCACCCTTTTACCCCACTTTACACCACAATACGATACTTATACGAAGCAAAGAACAAAAGTGTCAAGAAGAAATATAAAGGAAAACTGGGACAACAACAGGGAAAAAGGAGGTCAGACAGAGCTGCTCACCATATATTGTGCCATTTTCTTTTCAGCGCGCAATATATGGTAAAGAACAGCTCAATGAAAGAAAAATCGGCGGAAGAAAAAAAATTTTGCCTGAGTGGGTACAAAGTGGAGGGTACTTCCGGGAAAAGGGAAATCGTCAGATGATAACCGTGCGGCGAATGTAGTTGACGATATCGTCGGCGCTGTCCAATACCTGAAAAATAAAGAGATCGTCTTCCTTGATATTGCCGGCGGCAAGCAAGGTGGAACGCATCCACTCAACCAGGCCGGCCCAGTAATCCTTGCCGACGAGAACAATGGGAAAGGGCTTGATGCGTCTGGTCTGAATCAGGGTAATGGCCTCGAAAAGCTCATCCATGGTGCCGAATCCGCCCGGCATGGCGATAAAGGCCATGGCATACTTGATCAGCATCACCTTGCGGACGAAAAAATACTTGAATTCAAGGGGAAGATTGGCGTACTTGTTCCCTTCCTGTTCAAAGGGGAGACTGATGTTTAAACCGATGGACAGGGCGCCCACCTCGGCGGCGCCGCGATTCCCCGCCTCCATGATGCCGGGGCCGCCGCCGGTCATGATGGCATAGCCGCTTTCCGCCAGCCGCCGGCTTATCTCCACGGCGAGCTGGTAATAGGGGTCGTCCTCCGGGGTACGGGCCGAACCGAAAACCGAAACCACCGGCCTCTTGACCGCGGCCAGGGAATCGAAGCCGTCGACGAATTCGGACATGATGCGAAAAAGCCGCCAGGAGTCCCCTGCCTTGAAATTATCCAGCCAGTACTGCTGATTCTCCCCGTTACCGCTATATTTCATCTTCATCCATCAAACTCCGTCCGATTAAATTCATCCGCGGGCCCGCGCCAGCGCAGCCAACCCGTTCGCCGCCCGCGGATGCCCCGGGTCCGCCCGCAGAATCTTTTTGTACATCTTCTCCGCCAGTCCGGTTTTGCCCCGCTTTTCATAAAGAAGGGCCAAGCGGCAAAGCAACTCCGGGTTCCGACCGGAAAGGGCCAGGCCTTTGCGGAGGGCCCGCAACGCCTCATCATCCCTTTCCAGCGCAAGCAGCACAAAACCAAGGCGAGACCAATGCCGCCAATCGGCCCCATCCAGCTCAACCGCCTGCCGACAAAGGGAAAGGGCTATCTCACCGCCTTGTTTTTCCCTGCAGTAAAGCTCCCCCAGCATGCTGAGCGCTGCGGCATCCCGGGGATTATGGCGCACCGCCTTCTGCAGACTGATCATGGCCTGCACGTTTTCGCCAAGCCCCTTGCGGGCCTCGCCGAGGAAGCGATAAACGGCTCCGTGGCTTATATCCCGCGTGCCGACCGGCCCCACCTGCTCACCTTTGCCCAGCACCTTGACCGCTTCACCATAGCGCCCCACCTTGCAATACAGTTTGCCGAGCTGGAGCAGCAGGTCGAAATTGGTGTCGTCAAGCGTAAGCGCCTGTTCAAAACTTTCCAAGGCCGGCCCTTCCTGATGACAGGCCAGATAGGCGAATCCCAGATTGAACAGGGCCATGAAATTGAGCGGATCATGACCAAGCACCTGCTGAAAAAGGGGGATGGCCTTTTTATAAAGATTCATCTGCGCAAAACTGACGCCGAGACTGTTGAGCAGATTGATGTTGTGCGGATCAAGCCGCAGCCCAAGCCTGTACTCACGCACCGCCCTGGCCGGATCTCCCTCGTTGTAAAATATATCACCGCTGATGTTCAGGCTGACGCCGCTGAAAAATGTCACGGAGCCTGCCCCGAAGAAACCGGTATGAACCAGCGCCTTGCGGCAATTTGCCGGCAATTCCGCTTTTTTGAAATTGCCCTGCGGATAAAGGGCCCCGCCGATGGAGAAGCTGAGATTTGGCTCCCTGGCCCGCAGCTGGAAATCCCGGCACCATGCCTCGGCTTTTTCCAGGCCGGCATTTTCAAGAAACACAAAGGCCTCCTGATCATCGATCCGCACCATCGGCTCATCAACACATTCATCCCAGGGCACAACAAGACCTTCCCGCATCTGGTCCGGATGAAGCAGTATCAGGGCGAACCGATCGGCATCCCGCCACAGCTTCTTCAACTCAAAGAAAACCCGGGCGGAAGGCGGGCACAGGGGGTGGGCGCCCCGGCCGCTCATGGCCTGAAAGGAACAAAGGGCGAAGGGTCCGCGCTTCCTGGCAATTCCCAGGGCATCCCAGGCCTGTTCGAGCAACAGCCGGGCATCCGCTTGCCCGCTTTCTCCCTCTCGGGTGCTGATGCCGATACGGCTTCGCGCCACCCCTTCCCTCTTCAGCCAGCGCAACAACATGTCCGCGAGCTTCATGGCCTGTGCCTCACCGGTCTTTTCCAGAACAAAGGCGAAAATACCGTTGCCGAGATGACACAGCGTGCAGAGGTGACCAATGAGCGATTCCAGAAAGGATGCGCTGCCGGCAATAAGCGCCATGGCCTGCGCCGCATCCCTGGCCCGCGGGTGAATTTCCAGCAGGGAAAGGGAAAAAGGCGCGGACTCGCCTTCTTCGACCTGGGTCTCGCACAGGTCCCGCAGCCTTCTTTCCAGAAAAACGATATTAGGCAAACCGGTGACCGGATCAAGCAGCGACTGCCTGGCCGGCTTCAGCAGGCGGGAGACAAGCCGGCTTTTTTCCAACAGCACGGGCGAAGAGGCCTCCTGAAACGTTCCCTTGTCCCCGTCGAGGATCGCAACCCCCACCAGGGACTCTCCACTCCACAAGGGAAGAAAAAGCCGGTCCGCTTCTCCACTTTCCACCACCGGCTTCAGCTCGTTGCGAACCATCTCCACCCCGGCCTGCCGGTCGGGGCCCATCGCCCCGGTCGGGCCGGCGCCGGCGAAACCAACCTGCCGGCACGAAAAAAAGAGGGAAACGATATCGGCAAACTCCAAAGAAAAAAGATCGAGATCCGCCTCCACCAGCTCTTTGACGCTGCAGTCAAAAGGAAAAGTCATGACGTCTCCACCTCAAAAACGGCCAGCAGCACGGAGGCCAAGGGTGCAATTTCATCATCAGCCACCGTGCGCATATCGAGCAGATACCCCTCATCAACGATGCGGCCGATCACCGGCAGCTCATTGTCCCGCAATTTTCTTTCCAGATCGCTCATCTTCATGAAAAGCGGCCGCAGAACCACCGCGCGGCTCGGCAAATCCTGCTCCGGCATGGCGCCGCCACCCACACGGGAGGTCGCGGCCTCGATCCCCACCCGACAGACCTCGCCAAGTCTTTTTTTGATCCGGCGCGACAGCCGCGACGCCCGTTGTTCAATGGTGCGCAGCGGCATCCCCATCATGGCCAGGGTGGGGATTTTCACCAGTGCCTGCTCCTCGTCGGCATAAAGCCGCAGAACCGCCTCCAGGGCCGCCAGGGTAAATTTGTCGATGCGCAGGGCCCGATTAAGCGGATTGCGCTTGATGGTCTGGATAATTTCCCGCTTACCGACAATGAGACCCGCCTGCGGACCGCCAAGCAGCTTGTCGCCGCTGAAGGTAACCACGTCGACCCCCGCCTGCACGGCTTCGCCCACCGTCGGCTCCTTTTCCAGGCCGAACCGGGTCAGATCAACCAGGCTGCCGCTGCCCAGATCATCCATGACCGGCAGGCCATGCCTGCGGCCCAGATCCACCAATTCCGACAACGACACTTCGGAAGTAAAGCCGATGATGCGGTAGTTGCTCATGTGCACCTTCAGCAGCAGGGCGGTCTCAGCGCAGATCGCCTGTTCGTAATCGCGCAGATGGGTCCGGTTGGTGGCGCCCACCTCCCGCAGCCGGGCGCCGCTTTTTTCCATCACCTCGGGGATGCGGAATGAACCGCCGATTTCAACCAGCTGGCCGCGGGAAACAATCACCTCCCGCCCCTTGGCCAGGGCATCGAGACAAAGCAGCACCGCGGCGGCATTATTGTTCACCACCAGTCCGGCCTCGGCCCCGGTCAATTCACAAAGCAGATCCTCCACCAGGCTGTAGCGGCTGCCCCTTTTCCCGGTGGCAAGATCAAATTCAAGGTTGGAATAACGGCTGCCGGCCCTGACAAGTCCATCCATGGCCTCCCACGGCAGAAGCGAGCGGCCCATGTTGGTATGAACAATAACTCCGGTGGCATTGATCACCCGGCGAAAATTCGGGGTCAGCTTATCGCGCAGCCGCTTTTCGAATTTCGCCGACAAGACTTCCCTGGACAGATCCGTGTCCCGGCGGGGGCTCCCACTCAGGATCTCTTGCCGCTCAATCGCCAGCACCTCCCGGACGGCGCCCTTGACAAACCGTGCCGGGGCATCAACAGTGCCCAGCCAACCCAGGAATTCATCCACCTTCGGAATTGCCCGCAACAGCTCCTGCACCGGCGGCTCATTCTCTTTTCCCTTTATCCGTCCCCCCATGTTCCCTCCGCAAAATTCCAATAAGAAAGCATCATCGGCTACTTTAACCGTAAAAAGATGAACAGGGCAAAATAATTCAGAAATTGCTCCAAAAAAATGGCCGGATCAGGCGGGCAAGAAAAAACGTGCGCATTTTTCTTGAAAGGCATGGCAAGGATTTTTGATTTGCTGAAAAAATCATGCGGGCAAAAAATCAGACGAGCATCTTCTTCACTTTCCCAAGTAATTTCGCCGAGGTAAAAGGTTTGACGATGAACTCGACAGACCCGAACACATCGCCGTATTTTCCCATGGACGGCTTCAGATAGGCGGACATGAACAAGACCCGCGTCCCCGGATAGGTGCGCTTGAAAGCCAGGGCCACCTCCTCGCCTCCCATCTCCGGCATGACGACATCGGTAAGCAGCAGATCGACATTCCCCCTGGAGATTTCCGCCAATTCCAGCCCCATCCTGCCGCTGGGGGCGGTCAGCACCTGGTAGCCGACGGGGACGAGCATCGACTCCACCAACCGCAACATATCCGGGTCATCATCAATGACAAGAATCCTGGAAAGATTGTCTTTTTTTTTCATTTCATCCTTTTCTCCGCAACTCCGCTGCCGATTCGAAACGTTATGTCTGGTTTCCGATCCCCCGGATCCCCGGCGAAACCGACAGCCGCATCCCTTGATACCACAAAACAAGCGCTGTTTCCGCAAAAATCCTTCACGTCCCGCCCCCCTGATCATGGGGGTTGCTCGCCGCATGATAATCCGCAAGCCGCCGGTAAAGGGAACGACGGAAGACAACCGTCGTCGCGGCGAGATTCCGCAAAGCCAGCCAGCGCCATGCCCGGAACTCGCCGCTTAACGCAAGATCAATGACGTTTTCGTCGCGCAACCTGAAAAAAAACCAGTACAACACCTGGCCGCGCCCGGTTTTTTTGCTCCGGACATGGGGAGGCAGCTCATAGGCCAGGGGTTCCGGATACGCGGTGACGAGCGCAAGCGCCGCCGCCGGAATTCCCGTTTCTTCCCGGATTTCCCGCAGAACCCCCTGCAGCGGCTCCTCTTCCGCCTCAAGTCCACCCTGGGGAAGCTGCCAGGCACCCGCCGTATCGACCCGCTCAAAGGCCAGCACCCGCCCTTTTCCGTCGCTGATGACCGCCCCCACCCCGGCCCTGAAATACTGCCCGTCACCCGTCATGCGACCGCCCTCTTTTCCCCGCGCGTTTCAGCGTGGCGACGTATAAATTCTCCACTTTTTTCCTGGCCCATGGGGTTTTACGCAAAAATTTGAGGCTGGACGCCACGGATGGGTCGCTGGTGAAACAGCGGACAGCGATGCGTTTGCCCAGCGCCTCCCAGCCGTAATGGTCAACCAGGCTGGTGATGACCTGCTCCAGGGTGACGCCGTGCAAGGGGTTATTGGCCTGCTGCTCACTCATGAATGATTTCGTCCTTACAAGTAAAAAAATCAAAAAACCGCTGCCGCCATATTCGTCCGTGCGGGGCGACCGGCCCGACGGCGACACTTTCTTTTTCCGGCATCATGATATATGGTGCGCAATGATTCCTCATCACGAAGATGGTATTACCCCATCTTTCCTTCATAAACTCAGTACAGCAAAAGATCAGGCAAAAGTCAAACCATGACCGACACGGAGCAGATATACAAACTGACCATCGAATATGACGGCGGCCGCTACAGCGGCTGGCAGAAGCAGGCCGACGCCCGTACCGTCCAAGGCGCCCTGCAGCATGCCGCGGAAACCCTCGTGGGCGGCCCGGTTGATATTCAGGGAAACGGCCGCACCGATGCCGGGGTTCACGCCCTGCGCTTCACCGCCCACCTGGCCGCCACCGCAAGCCTTGAGCCCGGCACCCTGTCGGCGGAACTCAATGAGCTGCTGCCCCACGACATCACCGTGCTGGAGGCAAAAAAAGCGGGGCCGCGCTTTCATGCCAGACATCACTGCGTGGCCCGCGGCTACCTCTACCAGATCACCACCCGCAAAAGCGCTTTCTGCCGCCGCTATACCTGGTGGATTAAAGAACCGCTGGACCTGCGGGCCATGGCCGGGGCCGCGGAGCTGATGAAGGGCATGCATGATTTCTCCTCGTTTACCGACAGGAAGGCGCTGAAGAACAAATCACCCCTGGTGCTGCTGGAAAAAATCCAGGTGGCAAAAAAAGACGATGTCATCCTGATCCGCATCGTCGGCTCCCACTTCCTTTGGAAAATGGTGCGCCGCATGGTCGGCGTCCTGGCGGCGGTCGGCCTGCACACCCTGACAAATGAAGACGTTGGTCGCTTTCTGCGGGAACCGGTCAATCTGTCGCCATACACCGCCCCGGCCCAGGCGCTCTTTTTTGAACAATGCTTTTACAACCGGGAAGAAACAGACGCCTTTCTTGCCGATGACACCATCAGCCCCTGCTTTTTCTGAGCGGCCCCATGGGGGCTGCGGTGGACGCCCCGCGCTTGCCGGCACGGCCTTGCGACCCGCCCCTGCCCCCCCAAACGCGCCTCGCTGCCGCCGGGGGGCAGCTTCGCCTTGTCCTCCGACGCCACCCAGACAAAATGAAACTGCGGTTTTTTCCCCTTATGGGCCGCAACCCGGAAACGGCTGACCTGAAAGCCGCACCGCATCAAGACCTGCTCAAAATGCGCGCTCGGCTTGGCCGACCAGACCGCCAGACAGCCCTGTGCCCGCAGGGCGCGACGACAGGCCCACAGCCCCTCATAGCCGTACAGCCGACGGTTGCCCGCATCGGTCATGGCGTCAGGGCCATTATCGATATCCAGTAAAATCGCATCGAAACTGTTCCTGGAAGCGGCGATAAGCTCGACGATATCACCCGTTTTGATTTCAACCCGCTCATCGGTAAGCGGCCGGCCGTTCAGTTCCCCGAAAAACTCGCGATTCCATTCGATGACGTCGGCCAGCAGCTCTCCCACCACCACCTGGGCGTCGGCCCCCAGCACATCAAGCGCCTGACGCAGGGTATACCCCATGCCCAAACCGCCGATGAGAACCCTGCTCCCCCGGCATCCGGCCAGATGGGCGCACCCCAGCCGCGCCAGGGCCAGCTCGGATTCATGCCGACGGCTGTGCATCAAATCCTCGCCGTTGACCAGGATGGAAAAATCCCGGTCATGCCGATAAAGCACCATTTCCCCGCCGTCCGGCGTCAAGGCGGCGGCCACTTTTATTCTCGGCTTCACGATGTCGTCTCCTTGCCCGGCTTCTTAGCGTTTTTCGCCTTGCCTGGTCAGAAATTTATCCAGACTGCCGGCAAAAGATCGCCGATCCCTCGGGCTTATCGCCGGCGGTCCCCCTGTCTCGATGCCGCTTGCCCGCAACCCATCCATAAAGTCCCTCATTCCCAGACAAACCCCGATGTTGTCGGATGAATAGAGTTCGCCGCGCGGATTGAGGGCATACCCGCCCTTACCGACCACCTCGGCCGCCAGGGGGATATCAGCGGTAATCACCAGATCACCGGGACCGAGCCTTTTCACGATCTCATTGTCGGCAACATCACGACCGGAGGCAACGTGCACGGAACTGATCCAGGGAGATGCCGGTACGCGCATCGGCTGATTGGCCACCAGCGTCAGCCGCACCCCGGTGCGTTCCGCGGCGCGAAACAAAATGTCCTTGATGACCGCCGGGCAGGCATCGGCGTCGACCCATATTTGCATTGCATGTCGTCTCGTTGTTTCATGGCTGAAAAAAAAGGAAACGAATTAAATCCCCTTTAATCCGCCTCCTTAAACCGCTTCTCTGCTCTGCATGCTGGAAGGAAATGCATTTATGCGCGCAAAATTGTCTTGTCAAGCAAAAAATATTGAAGTATCCGACAGATAACGCCTATATGAAGTCAGAGATTGATATTTTTCCGACTCTGCCGCCCAAAATGGAGTTCACAAACCACGGAAGGCTTCTTTCCGTATGGGAGAGTTCCATGAACGACAAAAAATCATTCCGGGCAACCTTGCCGGGCATATTGACCGGATTCGCCGCAGTAATAACGGCCATCGGTACCATAATTGCCATTTTTTACCAAGGGGGAGTGGACGGAGAGAAAGCCGAAAAAGAATTTGGCATTTTGGCCGCGCCCATTCCCGAGCATCCGGCATGCGGCAGTGTCGTCAGGTCGATTGCGGACACGGAATACCTTGTTCTCAATTGGCTGCCGGTAGACGGCGCTTCAACCTATACCGTGGAAGTGGATTGTTTTGGCTGCGGGCAGTACCCCGACAAATGGCACAGCCAGTCCGGCACCCCTTGGCATATCAAGCCCGGCATGGGGAGAAGAACCCCGCAAAATCCAATATATAGCTCAAAGGTACATATGAAACTCCACCAGGCCGGCGGCACGTCTTTGCGTTGGCGAGTGTGGGCCGTCGATGCCGAGGGGCGGGACGGCAAAAAAAGCGCCTGGTGCCAACTTGCCTTTACCGGGAGTTTCCCATCGGTTCGCGGGGGCAACCCACGATAACCGATGGACCCATGGAAGCCCAACGATGCATCATCTGTTTTTCTGGTCGGGATGACAGCGCCCGCAGCCGTTCATGGGAAAGGCAACCGTCATATGGCACGTGCCGCAGTACAAACCGTAAAGATTCTTTTCCTTGTCAAACTCCACCGTCCCAATCTGTTCGATGGTGAAGATGTCCGGATGGCAGTTGGCACAATCAAGCCACAGCACATGGGAATCATGGGGAAAAACCACCAGAATTCTCGGGGATGTGGTCGTCCAGCGCAAGGATTTTTTCAGGTGCTCGGGAAGAGGCATGCTTGGCCCTTTCCCCTCTTCGGCAAGAGAATTGCGGGGGGCGATGATCCCCTGCCGGACGGCTTCCACCCAGTTGACCCCGTCACCGTAGTCCTGAACCGGGAGATTGCCGCCGCTCGGCATGTAATCCTTTTTGGCCACATAATTCCCCTGTTTGTCCACTTTCACGTGGCAGAGGTTGCAGGCATATTCAACGGAAAAGGCCGTGGTTCCGTTGTGGCAGGCCCCGCAATAGAGCCCGTCCAGATATCCCTCCCTGGTTATGCCGCTTGCCCCCTTTTTCATGGCAAACTCAAGCTCTACATGACAGACGCGGCAGGTAAACATGGCCCGATGGCTCTTATGGGAAAAGACCACCGGGTCCATGTGGTGCTTCTCGCTGCGCTCGCGCAAGATCAGATCGCCATAGGTTTCCGCGGGCCCGCGATACAGCGCCATGTCGAGCAGTTTTTCCAGTTCGACCCGCGGCAGGGAGTCGGACGTGTATTGTTTTTCAAAAATCGGATTTCCCGGTTCATCCATTTCCTGTTGGGCCAGAAATTGATCGAAATTGCGCGTATCGCCGCAACCATGCAGCAGCCAAACAAAAAAAGCAAAGGCCCAGGGCCCGACAAAAAACGTTTTCCGCTTGACCAGGGCCTCTTTTATCCCAGGGAAAGACATGGAATCCCCCGCCTATTGACCGGCAACCGGTTTGGCATGACAGTGAGAACAATCGTTTAAGGCAAAGGCGATCGTGCCGTGACAGCGGCCGCAAAATTTCCCCTGGGTTATTTCCTTCATCGACATCTCCGTTTTGCCGCTTTCCAAGGCAAAGGTGTCAGGATGGCACATGCCGCAGCCGGACCACACCACGTGTTTTTTGTGCGAAAAAACAATGTCCGGCAGGCCGGGCAGGGAGGGCGATCGCGGTTCGTCACGGTTGTTCACCATCTTCGCATCTTTCTGGAGAGAAATTCCATCCAGAAAATCCTTGAGCTTGATGAGGCCCTCCTCTTCCGCCTTCATCCAGTCGATCTTGTTGCCGTAGATTGCCGGCGGCATGGTTTTCTTGAATTTGTGAAAGTCCCGTTTCGCCTGCTGTTCGAGCTCATCCGCGTGCCGGGAGTCTTTCGGATGGCACCTGGTGCAGGTTTCCAGACCGAACGCTTCCTTGCCGTTATGGCAGGCGCCGCAGTACATGCCGTTTTTGTTGTCTTCTTCCAGGATACCTGTTCCGTTTGCCTGCTGGGAAAACTCGAGATCCACGTGGCAAAGCCGGCAGGTGTATAAGCCGCGATGGGTCCAATGACGAAAGGTGACCGGCAACGCGTTGTCTTTGCCGGTGTTGCTGAAGACGACATTTCCGTATTCATGACTTTTTGTTGCGGCAAAGGCCTGAGCCGCCCAGCACAGCATGAAACAGAAAAAAATCAGGACCACGTTATACAATGTCTTTACCGGTGTTTCCTGCACCATAATTTCCCCTCCGGAGAGCTTTGTTGCACGGGATGCATCGCTGCATGCCTCTCATTTTGCCGAGGCCGTTATTTTTTCCGATTCTCCTGTTGTAGAATTTTCCCGGCAAATGGTCAAGTAGGCAAATTTACCCACCGCAGATATCCCTTTTTTTTCACCCCATCTTCCCCTGCGGCATAACACCTGCCCCGTAATGCATGCAAAATTCCGGAATAATGAACCGGCAGAGCAAATTTCGCCATGGCCCTTGCGCTGCAGCCGGAGACGGCAGGCTTTCCATGCCCGGTTTCTGCTTCGGTTTTTTTGCTGATTCATTCCTTGTCGGTGGGAATTGCGTGCCTAATTCCTCAAATCCGGAAACAATCTCTCCGCCTCCCAAACAGGGGAATCAAGCTGGCTTGACGCAGTATCATTTCAATATTACTTAGAAAAAAATTTATCTTTGTGTTTTTACGTTCTCAAAACCAAACTTTGTCGACAAAAAATCCGCTTTTCCGGATTTTTTATTCCAAGAAAGATCTGCCTGTAACACGGGTCGATACAGCCACACAGCTCAACGTCCTGGAATAACAGCCTATTTTCCCCTTGAGGCCAATGGAACACTTTTTGCTAGCCTAATAAAAGCAATAGTTTTGTTAAACTTGCAGAAACGCAACCTCAACCTGTGGAGAAATGAAAAAATGAAAAAAATCTTAACCTGCATGGCAGTTGGCCTTGGATTGACGCTTGGAGCCGGCCTTGCTTCAGCCGCCTTCATCACCGACACGGTTCAATACAACACCGGCTTTTTCGTTCCCGACCAGGCTTCAACCTACTCTTCCCCCTACTACCGCTGGTACAACGAAGATTGGGGATGGACCCACAATGCAATCGCCTCTTCGTTCAACTCCGCCACCTTGAACATCAGCGCCTGGGATGTCGACGCCGGCGGATACGACGGCGAAGTTGATGTCATCTCCGCCTGGGACACAGACACTGCTTCGTGGATGGAGCTCGGCTCCTTGCAGGGCCTGAATGGAGACTGGGGGTACACAACCTTTGTCCTTTCGTCCGCGCTCTACAACGAAATCGCCGAGGGGCTGCAGGTCTCGATCGATATCGACTCAACCCATGATTATGATTACTGGGCGGTTGCCTTGTCAAAATCAGTTCTCGCCCTGGACGGCGCCACACTGCCCGATCCCGATCCGGGAACCGACCCTGTTCCCGAACCCGCCACCATGCTGCTGTTCGGCACAGGGCTTGCCGGTCTTGCCGGCGCTCGCGCGCGCAGAAAAAAAGCCTGATTTCAGCCAACCGAGATCATATTCACCACCCGCCGTCTTTTGTCGACGGTGGGCGGTGAATGGCTGACTTGCCCCTGACAGACAAAAAAAAGGGACAGGATTTTCCCCCGCCCCCTTTCCCGGCCTTCCCTTTTTCCCGGCGCATCGCCGAGCGTTTCTGATCGTACTGTTGAAAACCCACATTTTTTTTTGCTGAAAAAACGGCTTTATCGGCATTTCCGCAATAAAGCCGACCATGGCGATCCCCCGCGCGGGTGGCGGGCGAACAACCCGGGAAACAGCAGCCGCTTATGCTTCAGGGGGCGACACAAGGGGCAACAGAATAATGAAACGGGTCATCCCGTCCTTGACCTCAATATCGATATTGCCGTGATTGGTGTGGACAAAACGGTTGATGATATTAAGCCCCCGCCCTTTCACCGTGCCCAGGCGCATCTGCTCCAACCGCTCCGGAGCAATCTCGCCCGAATTTTCAATGATCAGCTCGGCCATGCCCTTCCTGCGGGCGATGCGCACGCCCACCTCTCCCCCATGCGCGGCGGTAACGGCTCGCACCGCATTGCCGAACAGATTGTCAAGCACCCGCTCCAGGGCGAAACGGGAACAGGAAACAAAGACATCATTTTCCACTTCCGGTTCGCACACCGTGACGTTTTTGAATTTCGATTCCCTGGCAACCTCTTCGATGATGTGCCGGCGGTAACGGACCACCTCGGCCAGATCAATAACCGTCTCGCGGCCCTCGCCGGTCATGGCCTGGGCCAGATCCTGCATACGGGCTCCCTCCCGGGCCATGATATCCAGATAGAACTTGAGTTTGCCGCGCACCTCTTCCAGATCATCGCGGTCCAGAAGTTTTCTGGCCCGGTTGGCGAAACCGGCCACCGCGACGGCGGGATTCTTGATATCATGGAGAATGTCGCCGAAAAATTCCAACCTGGAGGCCTTCATGATCTCCTTGCCGAAAAAGGTCAGCAGCTCGATTTCCTCGTCGGAAAAAACAAATTTCTGATTGGTGGCGTAAAAGGTCAGCAGATGACTCACCTGCCCGTCAACGCCGAGCGGAATGAGCAGGATGGAATGGATCTGCTGCTCGGCGGTGAATTTTTGCAGTTTCCGGCTGAGCAGCGAACTGTTCGGCGGGTCCTTGATCAGCACATAGGAATTGGTGATCCGTTCATGCTCCGTATCACCCGGCGGCCGTATGCCGTTGATCGCCGCATCGAAATAGGGATGGTGGCTCACGGTAAAACTGTGGCCCTCGTCATGGTAACAGCTATCCTGCGGGTAGGCCGCCTCCAGGTTGATATAGTGCTGATCCGGGGAAACGGTGAAAAGTGAACAGTTGCGCACGTCAAGCAGCTCGCGGATTTCCGGGATGAGCAGGACAAAAAGATCCTTCAGCTTGATGCCTTCCCTGCGGCTCAATTTGACAAATATCTTGTTGACGATGGTTTCCTTGCGCCGGTTCAACTCCTCCAGATCGAGGATCTTCTTTTTGGCCAGCACAAAGCTGATGCGCCGGGCCAGCACTTCGGCATGGATGACCTCCAGCTTATCGAATTTCCTGTTGTCCTCCCGGTAATAAATCTGCAGGGAGCCGAGCAGGGTGTCGCCCGATGGTTTGGGCAGCGGCATGAAGAGGGGGACGGCCAACAGGGAATTGAAGCCCCATGCCTTGACGATTTCCTTGTTCTGGTACAATGGATCCTTCAGTATGCTGGAGACGGTGATGGAACGGCGCTCCTGCACCACCAGGCCGGAGATGGTATTTTTTACCGGAATAATGGAAAGACGGTTATAGTCGTCCACCCCGTAAGCGCCGAAACTGATGAGCCACAAGGATTCCGGATCGAAAACCCTGATGGTCGCCGCGTCCGCCGCCAGGTTCTGCACGATTCTTTCCGCGGCAAGCTGCAGAATTTCCCGCACCGTCAACCGGGGATCGATGGACATGATCTCTTCGGTTTCCTGGATTATGGTGGACAGGAACCAGGATTGATACTCGGACTCGACCGCGCCCAGCAATTGCTGCAACTGTTCGGCAGTCAATTTATCGTGCTGAAGAAGAAGATGCCGGCTGAAAAACTCTTCCAGTTTCTTGTCCATGCAGGTCTCCTGACAGGGTGTTTGCTTTTCTTTTATCTTATACCAAAGCCCGGTCAACTTACTAGTTTTTCTGTAAAATAATTTTGACGCCGACTCCTGCTTGACGCGATCCGCGGCAAAAGATAGAGTAACCGAACAATGAATACAGTTATCCTGCTGGTTTCCCACGACTGCCGCCTGACCGGCGCAACTCCCGAACTGACCGGCGTCCTGAAAAAAAAGCTGACCCTGGTCAACCCCAAGTACCGGGATGCGCTGAAGTACGCCCGCTGGATAGGCAAGAGTCTGAAAAAGGAACTTCACTTCTACGACCTATGCGGCCCGGACATCCGTTTTCCCCGGGGATTCGCCAACCAGGCGGTGCTGCTGTGCCGCCAATCCGGTTTCGAGGTTACCATTGAGGACAAACGGCGGGAGCTCCCGCCAATGGATCTCTCTTTCCGGGGGGAACTGCGCCCCTACCAGCAGGCGGCCTGCTCCGCCATGCTGGCCCGGGATTTCGGCGTGCTGGAGGCGGCCACCGGCAGCGGCAAGACGGTGATGGCCGCCGCCGTCATCGCCGGCCGCAAGCAGCCGGCCCTTATCCTGGTTCATACCAAGGAGCTGCTTTACCAGTGGCGGGAGCGCATGGAAAAATTTCTGGGGCTGACGCCGGGCTTGATCGGCGACGGCTCGTTTGCGCCGGCGCCGGTGACAATCGGCATCATACATTCGGTGCGCAAACACCTGACAAAACTCCCGCCCCTGTTCGGCCACATCATTGTCGACGAGGCCCACCGCACGCCAAGCTCCATGTTCACCGAAATCATCACCAGGTTCGACTGCCGCTACATGCTGGGGCTGACCGCCACCCCCTTTCGCCGCGACGGCCTGACCGAGCTGATCGGCTGGCACATCGGCGACCTGGTTCACCGGGTTTCCGGCCGTGAGCTTGACCGGCAGGGCGCGGTGCTGAAACCGATCATCCTCCAGCGCCCCACCTCGTTCACCTTCAACTACCGGCGCAACTACCATGACCTGATGACCGCGCTTACCGCAAATCCGGCCCGCAATGAATTGATTGTCAATGATATCGTCAACGAAGCGGCCAAGGATTGCGGCACCGTCCTGGTGGTTTCCGACCGGGTGTCCCACTGTGAAACCATCTGCTCCATGCTGGAACAACGAGGAGAGCAGCCCCTGTTGCTCACCGGCAGGACAGCGGGCGAGGAACGCGGCGAGATTGTCCGTCGCGTCCAACAGGGCGAGGTGCGGGTGCTGGTGGCAACCATCCAGCTCATCGGCGAAGGATTTGACTGTCCCGGCCTTACCAGCCTCTTTCTCTGCACCCCGATCAAATTCGAAGGCCGCCTGACCCAGGTGATCGGCCGCATCCTGCGTCCGGCGGTGGACAAGCAGCCCATGGTCTATGACTACGTTGACCCGGTGGGTGTGCTAAAGGCATCCGCCAGGACGCGTCGGCAGCTCTACGAGCTGACCCTGGTTTCCTGAGTCCCTCCATGCCGGTTCCCCGCCCATGAACGCAATCGAAAAGGCCCTTTCCTCCCTGGCCGTCTCCGCAAGCCTTGCGGAAATAGGCGCCGCCCTGGCGCATGGGCCCGTTGTGCTCTGCGCCCCGCCCGGCTCCGGTAAAACCACCGGCGTGCCCCTTGCCCTGCTGGACCAGCCATGGCTTGCCGGTAAAAAAATCATCATGCTGGAACCGAGGCGGCTCGCCGCCCGGGCGGCGGCAGCCAGAATGAGCGCGCTGCTCGGCGAGGAAATCGGCGGAACCGTTGGTTATCGCATCCGCCTTGACCGCAAGATCTCCGCCCGTACCCGCATCGAGGTGGTAACCGAGGGCATTCTCACCCGCCGCATCCAGCAGGACCCGGAACTGGCCGATATCGGCCTGGTTATTTTCGACGAATTTCACGAACGCTCCCTGCACGCCGACCTGGCCCTTGCCCTTTGCCTGGATCTTTGC
>AMWB02138243.1_pt1 | contig 57692 bp, 51 predicted proteins | sample 200311 | NCBI WGS metagenome assembly AMWB02 (sample SAMN02737377, study PRJNA173069) | bioreactor metagenome | biome: anode biofilm in microbial fuel cells | place: USA: California | collected 2010-12-16 | reverse complement strand
ACAGAATAGTGCAAAGTGCCTGCAAAATAGTGATTGAGCCGATATTTGAAGCCCGCCTTAATGAGAACAGCTACGGCTACCGTCCCCGAAGAGGGGCCTCCAAGGCGGTACATCAAATTGAACGCTTGATCAAGCAGGGGTATTCACATGTTTACGACGCGGATTTGAAAGGGTATTTCGATGCGATTCCCCACAATCGACTTCTGGAGAAAATCGAAAAGCGAATCAGTGACAGCAGTATGATGGCGCTGATCCGCAAAATCCTGAGAGCACCGGTAGCTGAGGTCAGTGCGAACGGAAAAACCATCATCACGAAATCAGGATGCGGCACCCCCCAGGGTGGTGTCATATCGCCCTTGTTTGCAAACATTTACCTGAATGACTTTAGCGAATTGATCAACACCCGGACACCGTGCCGGATGATATCCTATGCCGATGACTTTGTAATCGTAAATCGGAAGCCGTTCACGGATATCCAGCTTCAGTGGGTCAGAAATAAGCTGAAAGCAGAGGGACTAACGATCAATGAGACGAAGACCCAAGTGGTAGATATGCGCGAGCATCGAGCGGAATTTGACTTTTTGGGCTTCAATTTCAAGATCGTGCCATGCATGTTGAGAAAAGGTAATTGGTATTTGAAAATACAGCCCGGAAAAAAGAGTCAAAAGAAATTCAAAGGCACTATTCGAGATATTGTCAAACATCGTACCTCAAGGAATTTAGAGGAACTGATAAGGGCGGTGAATCCTGTAATCCGCGGGTGGAGGAACTATTTTTCCCAATGCGGATATCCGAAACGTGTATTTTTTAAGATGGATTGGTTCATTGTTGCCAGGTTTTATCGATGGTCCCAACGGCGCAGTCAGAGGCGCAGCAAGTGTCTGGCACCGGATGCGTTGAGAACTCTAAGGAAAAACGGCTTAGAGCTTTTCGTTGCCCCTTATTGACAGCCCCTGTGAAGGGTACATGGTGAAGAAACAAAACAGAGCCGGATGAGGGAAAACTTCATGTCCGGAATCGACGAGGGGGGACAGGATAAGCTGGACGGCGAAGCCTGACTCCTACTCTACTTTGAGAATATCCTGATAATCCGTGGATGCATATTAGCTGCCGCGATCCGTATGGTGCAAAAGGGCCTGTCCCGGGTCGCGCTTTCCGAGGGCCATCCGCAACGCGTCGATCACCAGTTCACGAGTCATCCTGGAGGAAGCGGACCACCCGACAACTTCACCGTTGTAAAGATCCAGGAGTACGGCCAGGTAAAGCCACCCTTCGCTGGTAGAGATGTAGGTGATATCGCCGACCCATGCGCGGTCGGGAGCATCGATGGAAAAGTCCTGATTCAGGAGGTTTGGCGCTACCGGAAGGCTGTGCCTGGAGTTGGTCGACGCTTTGAACTTCTTTTTCGTCCTGGATCGAATGCCGGCTTCACGCATGATGCGGGCAACGCGGTTTTTTCCGCACCGAACGCCGTCCTCGACAAGATCCTGATGAATTCTTGGTGATCCATATATCTCGTGGCTTGCTTTATGGAGGACACGTATTTTGTCTTCCAACGCACGGTTTTCAATGCTTCGGCGGCTTTCGGGCCGGCTTCGCCACGCGTAATATCCAGAGCGGGAGACGTTGAGCAGCCTGCACATGCGGCCCACTTTGAATGCCCCCCGGTGGTCAGAGATGAACCGATATTTCATTTCTGATCCTCCGCAAAGTAGGCCAGTGCTTTTTTTAAGATGTCACGCTCCTCTTTGACGCGTTCCAGCTCCCGCTTGAGGCGGCGAAGTGCCTCATCGTCAGGCTTGAGCTTTCCCTTGCCGGGGAAAGCGTTCAGAGGATCGTCTGAAAGCTGTTTTTTCCAACGACGAAGGACACTGTAATCGACTCCGAGGTTCCGGGAGGCCTCGGCGATACTGTACCCCTTCTCGGTGATTAGTCGCACGGCCTCCATCTTGAATTCGCGCGTGTAGCTCTTTCTCTTTTTTTCTGACATCGGAACACCTCCTATTGCCCATATACCCTGGGCTTTTTAAGGTGTCCACTTTTTTAGGGTAACTTCAATTTGCCTAATTCAACGGCATTGAAATTACGCTTGTTTAGGGATTAGTTTTTTCATCATACACTTGACACTATTACTGAAGATTACTTTGCTTTTTTCGCGCTTTTTTTTCTAACAGACAGTTTGTCGTAAAGTCCTTTTTGATGCCTATTTATGAAAAGGTCATACTCTCCAAATGCTACCATCGTTCTTTTATTTTTAAGCAATGGACCTATTACGGTTTCAGCCCCACCAAGATCCGGGCAAGGGTTAATCTCGATGATTATGGGGTCACCAGATTCATCAAGCGCTATATCTGCCCCAAGCATACGATAAAATGAGAAAAACTTCTGGATTTTTTCGACTATTTCAACAACCCGATCCCACTCTGGTATAAAAAAATCACCGAACAAAAGACCCGTCTTTGGATGCTTCAAATATCTAATACCATTTTTATCAAAGCCATATTCATAGAGTCGTCCGGTTTTGCAATCAATTCCAACTGCAATACCGCCTGCACTATAATTATCTACATAGGAATCACCAATGCCAAATCGCAGGAACCCACCCAGCAAAACAATGTCATTGTTCTTGCTGATCATAGTAATTACGCGAACAGTATTCACAGATTGTGATGAAAATGCTTCCATTCTTTTGTCCTGAACCACCATCTCTTGAACGATATAATCTGTTTTTATTTCATAAGTATGGATGGATTCTATTTTATTTGGCAATTTAATGGAAACATCATCATCCCTACGTACAGCAATGGCAGCTCCAATTCCCGAATTACCGCATACAGGTTTGAGGAATAACCAGCCATTCTCTGAGTTACGGCACCAGGAAATTAGTTTCTCTTTATAATCCTCTAACGGGCTTATAGTTCCATATGTATACGGAGTTTTAATACCTATATGTCTGCAAAGCTGTTCGCATACCGCCTTGTCTCGAAATAAAATTCTATACTCTTCCTTTTGAACTTTCCGTTTCAACTTGTCTCGATGATAAGCATCATAATTTGATCCATAATAAAACTTCCATTCCATTTTTTCTGTTTCCCACAACCTGCAAGGCAAATAGTGACCTGGAAATGTCTTGTAGGAAAAAAATAGCTCCAGCATGTCGCATGCCACTGCAATCCGGGGTTTTTTACAATCCTTAAATTGCAGTACATTCAGATAATACTTGCAAAGTGAGAAAAACTGAAAAAACCGGTCGACAATAGGAATGGATCTAAACATTACCTTCGTATCTCTCTATTAAGATAATAAGATATGACCAATATTCTATCAAACCTTGCCTACCCCCAGGCAGAAAATAAAATACTGAGAGATAGGCCATTACACAAAATGGAAGTGCGATGATCACGGCAAGAAAGTCAGGAGTATAGTACATTGGTTTAATTACCAACAGGTAACAAATGCACATAAAAGTACTGGAAATGAAAGGTTTGGCAATAGCGTTATAAAAATCGCGTGTTTTCACTGACGTATTCTTAAACGCGTACATTAGTGACGGGTGGAGGATCAAGTATGTTGCGATACAATATGCAGCGGCCACTCCTTTTGCCCCCCATGGAAGTCCGCATATAAATGAAGCAACCACGACAGCGGCTTCCATGATTCCCAACCAGAATAATCTTTGCCCCTGGCCGCTTGCCATAATGACCGTTTGACGAAGGCTAACAACTGGCTGAATAAAACCGGCAATTGCGAGAATACTGAAAAGTTCGACAGAGCCCAACCAACGAACACCTAAAACCAACCTGATAATATTTTCTGAACAAATAAACAAAAAAGCAATAATAGGCATGGAAAGGAAGGCCACAACAGAGCAATACTTGATGAAGTATGATCGAAACAGAATAGCGTCACTCTGAAGCTTGCTCATAGCTGGAAAAGCAACGCTGTTCAGCGGCCATCTAATGTTGCGGATCGGAAGCATCATCAATTCATAGGCTTTGTTATATAGGCCAAGTTGCTCTGAGCCCCAAAACTTCCCGATGAGGATATTGTCCACATTTCGGTGGAGGTACATCACCAGGTCAAATCCGGCAACATTTGCACCAAAACGAATGAGTTGACGAATTCCACTTGATTTTCGAAAAAAGCTTGGACGAAAGGGATATGCAACCCACAAAGATACTGTAGTCCATGCGCTTGTGACCAAGCCACCTGCAACCAAGGCCCAATAGCCCCATCCGGCGAACCCCATGCCCACTGACACGATAATACCGACGATTAATGCCGATATGTTGATAATTTCCAGTCTACCAAAGAGCATCTGCTTGGTCATTAATGCTTTGTGCTGGGTGCCCAAGCCATTTAGTATGGAATTCAAAGAAATAGCGATTGCGATAAGGGTTAACTGAGATTTACCATAAAACCACGCTATCAATGGTGCCAAACCAACTGTGATCATCATGAGAAACGCGCCAATTCCAGTATTAATCCAAAACAAGGCGCTAATTTGCTCGTTTGTTATATCATGTTTTTGTATGGTCGCGCTTGAAAGACCCATGCTATTGAATACACCAATAAAACCTGTTACAGACGTAACCATAGCAACCAATCCATAATCTTCCGGGGTCAACAACCGAGCAAGAATCACAACGGAAATTAACGTGATGGCCATATTTAGGATTCGACTAATTAATGTAATGGCACCACTTTTTATTGATCGACATTTTAAATCTATCGATGAGATCTCAATACTTGCCATGATTTCCCCTGTGATTACGATGCTTCTTGGAACACACGGCTAAAAAGAGAAGAGTTGCCATAAGCTGGGTTCCAAATGATATAATTGTACTTTCTGCAATATTCTGGACTGCAGTCATGATCAATAGACAAATCCAAAGAACACTCCAATCAAACGCTTCGTCCATTCTCTTGACGGCTTCCATAGAACAATAAATTAAAAAGATAGTTAATAGCATTAGCCCGAAAGAGCCTATATTGAGGATCGTATCGAGGTATCCATTGTGTGCGTGGCTAGAAGTATGGCTTCGCACCTCATCCGTCCAAAAGCCGCCAAATCCGTACCCAAAAACAGGCTTCTTCAGGGCATATGGAACAAGGAACGCCCAAATAGCGGTTCGATCCGTCAGAGTCTCATCCCGACCGAATGTTGATGATATATCCACAATACTCAGTTTACCAATAAATGGCGTAACCGCTCCATACAATATAATTGAAAATATACATAATCTTATTAGTATTGATGCGCCTACACCAAAATGCCCTCCAAACTTTCTCGTCCATAAAAATCCTAAGAATGCCATTAATCCGACGATCAATGAAATAGTTGAAGTCGCGGAGTATGTAGGTGTATGATTTGGCCCTAAGAAAAGCCAAGCTGTCAAAAATAGGAGAAATAGCTCAACATAGATCTGGTAGCCTGTAGCAGCAATATCGTGCCCTCTCCACCTCCTCATCAGTGTCCACACAAGGAAAAAAAACGAAAAAAAACAGAGAGTACATAAACTGTTCTTCTGTGTTGTGACACCAATCCACATTAGATTGCCTGACCACCGCCCATATGTAACTCCTATATGTGGATAATACTTGATTAACATTACTGAAAACGGAATAAGTATATAAATGATTCTTGTGAAAAGGCATTGCAATGCATATAAAGGCCTTTTCTCCGTAGATAGTAGGAAAGCCATTGTCAATGCAATTACCTCTCTTATCCATCGTTTGAATGATGAAAAGGGAATATCAGACCATAAAGTGCTGATCAACATATAGCCAATTAACAATGTAATCCAGGGATTCTCATGAATGGCATGGTACCAGTTGAACTGCTTCTTCGAGAGTATTATGAGACCGATACAGAATATTGCAAAGAGTACAGTTCTATCCAGAGGACTTCCGGCCTCCATATCCACCCCACCAACGCCAAACCATACCGCCAACGGTTTAGTTGAGATGATGAGCATATAAACCGTGGGAATCGACAATGCATTAGACACCTCGGGAAACTGTTTCCGACTAAGTTTGAGCAGAAAAAGCACAAATACGGTAACGAAAATTAATGCAATTTGAGGTGGCATTTGAGTCTGTTACGGACTTCGAAGTGATTTCAACTGCAGGGCGAGACCATCTTTGAAAAATACAGATCTTGCAGTCTGCCCGAAAAAATAGTTAGAGCTCTTTGCTCTATTTAAAAAGCTGTTTTTGCTACAAGAAACCTATCAGCAAAGTATGTTTTTAATGTCAACCTCAATAGCCATAACCCAGATAATCCACAAGTCATTAAGATAATAGTACAAGGTTCCGGGACAGGGAAAAAATGTATAGTCCCCCGTGTATGAAATTCAGATTCAAAAGTAAGACAATTGTCTAATTCAGGGATCCATGTATTATATGAATATCTTCCCCATGAATCTACACTAGTACCTCTCAGATATTCATCCTCAAGGCCTTGACCATAATCAGCATGATATAACGCCCAAATTCCGGACAAAATTCCATCCGTAAAATGCAGCTGTGAACTTTCCAAAGGATTAAGTATAAAACCCCATAAACTCAGGCCGGGGTAATTTAGCTGCCACGTCTGATACTCATCTGGAATTGGACTTGTATCTGGCCATTCCGACATTTGTATAGTATAATTTCCATTAGTTGGAATATTTTTATCATCATATATTACCGACCCAAAAACTCTTTCTCCCACTCTTGCTGTAGGATAAGAAGCCAACGCCGCGATTGGATCGTAATTTTCAGAGAAACTAATGCTATCGATTTCAATATAAAATTTTTGATCTATTATGGTCGCATCAGCCAGCTCAACCGCAATAAACAAGAAAAACATCGCTACCATTTCAAGCACATGTTCCATTTTCATAGTTGCATCTTTCTCCTTCACAATAAGGTTGGGGGGCCAATTACCGCTCAGAAAGGACGCCGCAATCAATTGCCAAGGTTGTGCGCCTAATGATCCAACCTGGTTGAGAATCATAGAGTGGTAACCGAGTATACAATCAAGAATTAGTGATGCTTTTCATCGCCTCGTTTAGAGATTGGGCAATATAATGGACAGTATTTTGTTTGAGTCTGTGATGGCTTGGAATGACAAGCACTCTCTGTGCAATCAGTTCTGCGATTGGGCAGTCTCCCGCATAGCCATAGTGTATTGCCGCAAGGTGTGCAATCATTTTGTAAGGCTGCGATGTATCGATTTGGCGGTTGTAAAGAAAGGATGCGACCCGATCTCGTATCTCGTTAGAAGGAAAGAGAATTGGGAACATGAAACGGTTATAAAATGCAGCTGACTTTTCCATGCAAAACATTTTAGAGTCCAAATTCAGAGTCTCTAAATAGTAATCAGCGTATGCTCTTTGCCGTTTTATTGCAAAATCAAGCCGCGTCAGTCGCGCATTTGCATGCATGAAATCCGCCCTGTAAATCTGGCTCAAAGAGAGAGGCGATTGAGCTGAAAAGTCAACACGTTTGTTGTAGATCCGCCATATATGATGCCCATAAATTCCATATAAAGGGTTACTGCGAAGGAGGGATCGAATGTAAGTTTCTAATACATGAACACACTCTGCTTTCAGAGTATGGGCAGGCATTTCGGCAATAAGTTGATTGAGGCGTGAGTAAATGATAGGGTCACCTGAGAAGATGGCGCCCCCCTCTCCCACAGAAAGATACTTGCCCAATCGAAAACTGAATACGGAAACCGTACCGAACGACCCAGCCATTCGGCCGTCGATCCTGCTGCCAAGTGCCTGTGCGCAATCCTCGATAAGCGGTTTTCCGTTCGCTGCCTCATCCAGGCCGGTCATGTCGCACATATTACCAAACATGTGAACCGCAATAACCGCATCCACCTGGCTTGATTTTACACCCAAGTCTTCAGGCGACATACAAAAGGTTGTGGGATCAACATCGATAAAACATAGCGAATAGCCAGCAGATTTAACTGCTTTAAAAACCACCGGACAGCAGTAGAGAGGGACCGCTATCCGTGCGTTAGCAGGCAAATCCAGGGCCTTTAGGGCTGAAACGATACCGGCCCTGCCAGACCTTATGGGAATGCAGTCTCCAACTTTAGGCATGTGAAAAATTTCATTCTTTTTCTCCCGCCTTAGCGCGGCTGCTAAACCCTTGGCAACATCTATAAGACCATACTCCCAATTCTCGGTTGGTTGTAGATTAGACATGATAGATCCTCAAGATTTGATGCAACAAGTCTTATATTCACATGACCGTTTAGTTCTGCAGCTTGTGGCGCTCATTATCTACGATATCCCCGCCCCTTTGAACACGAACGGCAAGGTTATATGCCATAAAACCAAAGGGGCGAAGCGAGTATTTCCATATATAGCCTTGCTTGAGTTTGGCTCCAAACCGCCTCTTCACGGAATTGATCGCATACTGTTTTGATCCCTTTTCAGGGGCAATCCTTGCTCCCATAAAGTCATAACGCTGAACCCCAAGTTCCTTGAACAAGCGCATTGATTCCCAGAATAGCATTTTGATCGCACCTTGATGCTGGTTGGCAACATTTCCTCCATAAACCGCGTAGGCGCTGTATTCACTAAAAGCAAAAACAACATAGCTTTGAATGACGCCCATGTAATCAGCAACCAAAGTCCTTCCATTACTACCAAGTCCATTTACATAACGTTTGAAGGCATTGTAGCTCATGAACGGGAATTTAGATCTCTTATAGGTATCCACGACAAGCTGATATCCGACATCAAGATAGTCTGTACCGCTGAGGATACTGACGCCATCCTTTGATGCCGTATTGATATTTTGGCGGGTGATTCTTCTAATGTTTCGCCAGAGGACATCTTCAGGTTGTGTTAAATCAATGATATAGCTTCCGTATGGAGCAGCATCGGCCATATCTGGGTATGTACGGAAAATTGCATTCGCGGTTGCCGGTATGATCATATGTGCACCGATTGATCGGAAATAATCAACGGTGTAATTTAAAAATGATCTCTCTTCATCGACAGATAGCTCTTTCCCAAAAAAAATCGTCTCAACCTGGAAACGGACCATGCGAAAAGTCGCTTTTCGTATGATTACATAGGGCAATATGCATCTTAGTTCACCTGCCTCGTCAATACCTCCCAGCCAACCATGTTCATCCCCAACAGACTTCAAGAATGACTCACAGGCAAAAATTGGAAGACCAGGATGCCACTTGATTTCAACTGGCACTGCTCGCATCCCAGTTTTCTCTATCCTTTTGTTATCCCTCTGCATTTGTGGTATACTCCCGTGAAATTGGTAACCCCAACACCTTTCATCTTTAGCAATGCCAATATGGAATCGAGCGTATCCGAATCAATGAGATCTTTGGTGTGCCCGATTGCCACAATGGGTCTAAACACTTTAGGGTTACCCAAATCTTCGCTAAACAACTCATTCAATGTGTATCTAAGCTCTTCCTTCGTCATCTGGCCCAAATCGAACTTCAAAGGATATCGAAATCTAAGGAAGTCCTTGAGGCGATTCCGTATCTTTCTTCCCGTCTGAACTACTGAAGAAATGTTCCCCTGCATGCCTACCCGCTTTGATGTAAACATGGCCCAGATTGAAACCATTCGGCTATGTATTGGCAACTCAATCAGACCCCCGTCAGGATCAGGCAAATTAACGTTCTCCGTAAACCGCCAGAAATGACCATTCTTAAGCGATGGACGGTAATCCAAATCGTGTTGATTCCACAACCCACCTTTGTACACGGATGAATCTATTTTGATCCCCTTATCTGCCAAGACATCAGCCAAAGGGTAAGATGGCTGAAAGAGCAAATGACCGGCTCGAAAAGAAAAAGGGATAAAATCGGCATCACCCAATATGTTACGCAAGTAGGCGATTGCACGATCAACGATCTGAATGATTCTTTGTCGCGGCAGCGTGCATAGATTGTAATCGCTGAGATCGAGGAGCCATTTACCGTCCTCATGCCGAGCGTTATACCACCAGGGATGAATGTGAAGCCCTATTTCGAACCCCTCGGCATAAAACTGACGTAATTGATGCTTTACCAGATCGATGTATGGGTCGGTTGCACCTTCTTCGATCATCTCTAGTTCTGCAACGTCAGGAAAAACTACGAAACGTGCATTCCACTTCTTAAAAATGGATGCAAGTTTTTCAGCCGGATCGTATACCAATTCTTTGAGAGACCCATTCCCGTTCCCAAAAATCTCATAGTCAATAGTGAAGATAAATTCAATCATGTGTGTTTCATAAGGGTTGCCAAAGCGAGTAACATCCATGCCTGCGACCAGCGCATGTAGGCTATTTTGTTTTTGTAATGAGGGGTTGCCTGATAATTAAAATACCCACGTTTATTCCAAAGATTGGTCACGGTCCATTGAAAAACGGCGTGGGCTGTTGTCATGCTGGTTTCATCAAGATCGCGAAACGCGCATAGGGTAATGATACTCTGCGCAGCACTGTGGATATCGATGGGATAGAGGCGGTCATGGAAATATTTGGGTGCGCCGTCTTCCTGGAAAAAATGCTTCCGATAAAACTCGAAGCCAAGTCGGATATGGGGCACAAATTCATCTGTTTTGAGGTATCGGCTGATCTCTGAAAGGGCGCAAAGGTTGTATCCGGTGTGGAAATTGTCAATCCATCGCTGGGTTGGGTGCTCTCCGTAATACCAGGAGCCATCCTCCGCTTGTTTGGCCGCCGTGTATTGACAGACCTTGAGAGCTGGTTCGAGAAGTGCCCGGTCACCCGTGTATCGATACACCCTGGAGAGGAATGCCGCACCCAGTAAATTGGCGTTGTGGACTCTGGACAGGCTGGACGGCGTGGGGTAACAGAGACTGGCGATCGAATCTCCCTGAGTCCAGTAGAGTTCATTTGAGATATAGCTGGCTGCACTTCTGGCCATTTCAAGGCACTCCGGCCCAGCTCCGAATTCATAGGCGTCCAAGAGCGCGTTGGCGACGAACGTGGTGCATACTAAGTTTGGGGCGCCTTGGGGTACCAGTATCGTCCGCGTCTGCCAAGGGAAGCTGTATCCCCAGCACCAGTATGGGGTGCCGGGAGAGCGAAGCGCCTTGATGGATTCAATCAGTTCAGGAATCTCCCCCTCTTTTGCAACTCCCAGGTTGGAAAGCTTGATTAGGGATGTCAGAAAAAGGGCAAGTCCTTTCGGGTTTTGTGTTTTGGGAACCAGGAGGAGAGGCCGGAGGTTGACGGGGCTGCGTTTCATCGCCTGAATCAAGACCAGTCGGGGGATCCGGTAATCGAGAAACGGCAGGATCTGGAAAATACGGCTGTTCAGGGCATCATAAGGGTCCCAGCCGGCCCAATTTTCACTTCGGCAGTAGGAAAGGAGGGTTAGCGTGATTTTTTTTATGGAAACGGGATTCACAACAACATGCGATGGATTGTGGGTCATCGTCTATAATCCATCGTCCATCATCTCATCTATTGCCCCCACAATCTGCGTAAGAGCGACCAATTCACCAAAGTCGGCCTTCTTTTTTTTCCCCCGTTTCTCCGCCTTGATTTTTGTTTCAACGTCATCCACCGTTTCGATCAGCGTCAGCCGGCCGGTATCCGATAGATATTTATCAACGGCCCCGATCTTGCCCCGAAAGATGCTGTATACCGGCACACCCAAAGCTGCTGCTTCGCGGTTCATGGTGCCGCCGCCGCTGATCACAAGGTCAGAATACCAGATCAGGTCCAGCCCGTTGACCACTTTCTCCGGTATCACGATCTTTCGATCCCGATACCAGCCCGGCCAGTTGCTGATGATCATCTCCTTCTGCGATTTCTCATTTCGCGGCAGAATGACCATCACTGACTCCGGAATGGTGCCGATAAAATCAACCGCGGCGGAAAATAGTTTTTCGCTTTCCGGATTGTGGTAGTGGGCCTCGTTGGCAGGCGGCCGGATGGTGACGATCAACTGATCTTCGGTGATCCGCAGTTGATCCAGCACAGCGGGGTCGGGGGTAAACGACGACACATAGACATCCTCTTTCAAGCCATGGTAACCTCGAATCCCCTTGATGAAATGCCTGGCTGTTTCAGGGTTGTGGATGACCTCCGGGGCCATGCCGAGGGTTGGCTTGATAAAGGAGAAAATCCTTGCATGCTCGTAGTCGAACAGAAGAATGGATGGAATGCGAAGAAGCCAGGATATCAGAATCAACGGCCGGGATCCGTGGGAAATGGAGAGATCGGGTTTTTCCCCAACCACCGTTGGCATCAGCATAAGGCTGCGAAGGAGCGTGCCCAGTACCTTGATGATCTTGTTGGCCCCGTAATGCTTTCCGACGATCTTATGGGACAGGTGGTAATATTCCGCAAGACCGCAGACCTGGAAACAGTCGCGGGTGGTGATCACCATATGATGCCCGCTCTCCTCCAGCTTCTGGATAATGGGGAAGAAAAAGGGAACATGAGGGGAATTATCTAAATCAATCCAAATTTTTTTTGTTTTTTTCATCGGAAAAATGTTTTTCACAAAATTTCGCCGCCTCTCTGGGAAGAACGTGCCAGTATTCCCCGGCATAGGTCTGCCGGATGTACTCCAGAAAATCCTGATACAAAGAAACCGGGTAGGTTTCCAGTTTAGGCTTTTCGTCCGCAAACTGCATATAATCCGGATGGGAGTTCAACAGCACCATCCCTCCTTTTTTCGCAATCCAGTCCAGCTTTTGCTTCCAGATGGCGTTGGTTCGCTCCTGGAGCATGATGAAGAGGGTATGGTCCTGTGGCAGTGTATAGGGCAGCTCAACATAGCCCCTGGATGCCTGATGATTTCGGATCCAGAGCGGAAACACCGTTTCCACGGCATCGGGCTGAGGCTCAAAGGGGTCGGTGTCAAAAGTGGAGGTGTCGTGGGTGATGTCGAGGGCGTGCATCCAATCGAGGTTATGATGCATGGAGGGCGAGGTGAAGCCTTCGGCGTTCCACGCCTTGAGGTATTCGTTGATACGAACGGCGCGTTCATCGAATATTTTCCTGGAGGAAAAGAGCCTGCCGTCGTGGTTCAGCCCGTGGACGCAGACCTCGAATCCGTTTGCTGCAATCTCCTGGCGCACCTTTTCGGATACTGTATATTTTTCGGGTACAAAATTGAAAGACGATCTGAACCCCATCCGCTTTTCCAGCGCCAAGAGCTTCAGGGCCTTGTCATGCCCGGCCTGAGTGTCGACATCGTGGGAAAGCACCAGGCAGAACTGCTTGCCTTCCGGCCAGCCCGGCCAGTTCGGCGGCGGGTTTCCGGCATTTGGGTCGATGGGCCAGATGTGGCTGTACAGCTTTCTTTTCCGCTTGACCCAAATCCGCCGCAGAAAGATCTGGAGATGTCGAGGGATTACCGGCTTGAGATTGTAATAGAGTTTTCGATATATCATGGTCTGGCTACGGTTCGACGTCAACCTACATGCCGGTACAGCGCCCTGCCTATCAACCTCAATGCAGGTTCGGGAAGGTTTTTCATCAACTGATGAGAATTCATGGGGCTATTGGCAGCCGTCATAAAAGAAGATGTCACTGGATCAAATCGATGGTAATGCAGGGTGGCCTCCTTTCCGCCCCATCCCCGCTTGAACCGGAGTAGTCCGTCGTGATCCATGTCCGTCCGCCCAAAATCGAGGGATTCCATTCCCTTTCGGGTATACCACCGTATGCTCTCCCACATCACGAGGTTGTTGGGCCGCAGGTGGAGTGCGTTGGAATCTGAGGCGCCGTATTTATAGACGGCGGCGTTGCCGAAATGAAGGAAGACAGCCCCGGCGACATTGCTGCCGCGATGGGATGCCAGGGCGACGATGCCCATTCCTTTCGAGATGACATGCTCGTGGAGTTTGCGGAAAAACAGGAAGGGCTGTGGTGGGCGGCCATGTTTTTTGCGGGTCATGCAATGGAGGCGGTAGAAGAATGCGATAGACGAACGCGAATTCGAAAAACGGACCTCAACCCCTTCCCGGGCCGCTTTGGCAATGTTCCTTTTGTGGCTGTTTTTCAGCGCGGCGAATAATCTCTCTTCTCCGATTGAAAGGCCTAATTGGTGTCCGTAATACGAGCAAAACGGTTTGGGTGAAATACCTGCACTTCTCAATTCGAGAAACTTCCATCGCCGGTTCCCGGCGTAGGATATGGCTGCTGCTATCAGCGGCTGCAGATGGTCCGGATTCCGAATCAGCGGTGGGCAGACGTCCGAAAACGGCAGCGACACCCCTCTTTTGCCGGTCAAAAAACTCCGGATTTCCATGACCGGCAGGATGCCGGTCCACCGGCTGTTTTGCTTCAGGGCAACAAATTGCGGCGTATATCCGTAAGATTCGAACAACACCCTGCTCCACCCCGCGCTGTGAAAAATGGCGGCACCGGGAAACTCGCGAACCATTTTATCCCAGCCGGCCTGTTCGAGGGGATTCAGAATGTCGATCATGGGCGTGGAGATATGCTGCTAATGATGAGTTTTATCGCTATGACATCGGGTGTAGAAAGAGGCGGGCTCAGTTTTTCAGGAAGACAGTCTCGTTGGCCTTTTTCCCGATCTTGAATACGGGCGTTTTCGAGCCGCCGGAAGATGAATCGGCATTGGCTTGAGAATCATTCTTTTCTCCGGATTCGTCACCATTATCATCATTACCAAACGGGCTTTGGGTCAGATCGTCATGAGCTTCCTGAACGATCTCGGGAGTGATCTTCCGCTTCTCGAGGCCGTACCCAATGAGAAGGGCATTGTCGCAGAGCATGTTGATCTTTCGGGGGATACCGCCTGAATATTCCCATATCAGATCCAGGCTCTCATCGCTGAAGAGGCCTTTCCCGCCGGCGATTTCCAGCCGGTGGGCAATGTAGCTCAAAGTCTCCTCCCGGCCGAGCGGCGCCAGGTATCGCCTGAGGTTGATTCTCTGGGCCAGCTGGCGCAGGCGGTGGTCCTTAAGCTTCTTTTCCAGCTCCGGCTGGCCGGAGAAGACAATCTGAACCAGCTTTCCGGCCCTTGATTCGATATTCGAAAGGAGCCGGTAATTTTCAAGGGTCTGGTGGTCCAGGTTCTGGGCTTCGTCGATCAACACGGCGACATTCTGATGTTTTCCGGCCTGAAATTCGGCAAATTCCTTGATTCTGCCGAACAGCTTCGCCTCTGAAACCCGCATGGCGGGACTCGATATCTTCAGTTCCTCGGCCACCATTTTGAGCTGCTCGGAAAAGTCCGTGTTCGTATAGAAAATGAAAGCGAACCGGGTGGTTTCCGCAAGCTCTTCCATGGCCGCCCTCAACAAGGTGGTTTTGCCGGTGCCCACCTCGCCGACAAGCACCAAAACGCCCCTGCGCTCCTGGATGCCGTAAACGAGAGCTGCCAGCGCTTCCTGATGGCTGGGCGGCAGGAACAGAAATTTGGGGTTCGACGTGACATCGAAGGGTTTTTCGGATAATCCGTAGAATTGGGTATACATGGCCTCAGGCCGTTCGCTTAAGGTCTTGGCGATTCCGTAATACGTCCGATATCTGCGTTACGCTTCATCCCTCGTCACTGCGGCGTACTGCAAGTACGCCTCATTCCTCGGGATTCGCAAGCCTTGATCTCGAACGTATTACGAAACCGTCGGGAATGGTCTTTTCAGGAAGCCATTGCGCTTTTCATTCCTGAAAACATGAACGTCTGAATGGCGGTGCAGACCTTGGCGATCTGCTCGCTGGTCATTTCCGGAAACATGGGTAAGGATACAATCTCTGTAGCACATTTTTCCGCAACGGGGAAGCTGCCCTCCTGAAGGTCCAGCCCGGCGTAGGCTTCCTGCAGGTGGATGGGCACGGGGTAGTGGATGCCGCAGTGGATCTCCTGCGCGTTCAGGAATGCCAACAACTGGTCCCGGCGATCGTTCCGGACGGCGTAGACGTGGTAGACGTGCCTGGCATCGGGCCGCTCCGCCGGCAGCAAGACGCCGTCCACATGCTTCAACCGGTCATGATATGCCTTTGCGGCCCGGCGGCGTCCATTGTTCCACCGGTCGATATACCGGAGCTTGACGCTCAAGACCGCCCCCTGGATGCCGTCCATCCGGCTGTTCCAGCCGATCACCTGGTGGTGGTACTTGGCCCGCTGGCCGTGATCGCGGAAGATCCGAATCTTTTGCGCAAGGGCCTGGTCATTAGTAACGACCGCCCCGGCTTCACCATATGCGCCCAGGTTCTTCCCGGGGTAGAAGCTGAAGCAGCCGGCATGGCCGACGGAACCGGCGATTCTGCCGTTGTCCATGGCGCCGTGGGACTGGGAAGCGTCTTCGATCACCGCGAGGCCGTATTTCTCGGCGGCCGCCATGATCGGCGTCATATCCGCCATCTGCCCGTAGAGGTGGACGGGAATGACGGCCTTGATCGGACGTTTCGAAACGGTGTTCGTGAGCGTTCGGGTGTTGCCGTCGAACGTGCATTGGTCCGATAGGAACGCGCCGAGCTTTTCCGGATCCATGTTGAAGCTGCGCTCGTCGATGTCCACGAACACGGGATGGGCGCCGCAGAAGCTGATGGCCTCCGCCGTGGCGATAAAGGTATTGGGAACGGTGATGACCTCGTCGCCCGGGCCTACGCCCAGGGCGATGAGCGCCGTCCAGAGGGCGTCGGTGCCGCTGCCGACGCCGACGGCGTATTTACGGCCGCAATAGGCCGCCCATTCCTGTTCGAATTTTTCGACAAAAGGACCGCCGGCGAATGCGCAGCTTTTCACGACCGCCTGAATGGCGGCGTCGATCTCTTCCTGGATGGATTCGTACTGGGATTTCAGGTCAAGAAACGGTACGGTCATATCTGCCCCGTGTTATGATGGGAAAAGGTTTGAAGATCAGATCCGACGGATGACCCTGGCGGGGTTTCCCGCCACGATGGTGTCCGGCGGCACATTTTTCGTCACTACGGCGCCGGCGCCGACGATGGCGTTTTCACCGATCTCGACCCCGCCGATGATGGTGGCGCCGGACCCGATGGAGGCGCCCTTTCTCACGACGGTAGGCACCACCTCCCAGTCCTCATCGTTCTGCAGGCCGCCGTCCGGCGCCGTGGCCCGAGGATAGAGGTCGTTCACAAACGAGACATTGTGCCCGACAAAGACGTTGTCTTCGATGGTGACGCCTTCGCAGACGAAGGTGTGGCTGGAGATCTTGCAGTTTTTTCCGATCGCGGCGTTTTTCTGCACCTCGACAAAGCAGCCGATTTGGCTGTTATCGCCGATAGTACACCCGTAAAGATTGACGAAACCGAAAATTTTGACGTCGCTGCCGAGGATGACATCGGGGGAGATTCTGCGACCGACTTCTTTCTGAAGATCGATAAAATGTTGCGGATCTGAAAAATGACCGAGGTCTTGCATACGTCCAATCTCTACAAAGACAGGGTGAATGTGCGGATCTTCTTCAAGGGGAGTCGATATCTATTTTGGCGCCGCTGTTCTTGAGCGATTTACTCGAGGCCTCGAGCACCTGCACGACCTGCAGGCCCTGTGCGGCCGACGTCAGGGGTTCGGTTCCGCTGTTGATACAATCGATAAAGTGCTGGCATTCCGTCTTGAGGGGTTCGGCCTGGGTGACGTAGGGACAGTAGATATCGCCGTAATGATAGGAATAGTGAAATTCGGCGAACGTATCGTAATGCGGCGGAACCGAGACCCGTTTGTCGTAAACCCGTATCTTTTCAATCGGCTCGTTGTCGTCGAACAGGATCATCCGACGGTTGCCGACAAAGGTCATGCGGCGCACCTTGTTCGGATCGAGCCAGCTGGTTTGGATGGTCGCAAAGCCGCCGTTGTGGAAATTGAGCGACATGTTGGTCACGTCCTCGATGCCGGGATTGATGTGCGATTTCCCCTGGCAGTTGACGCTCAGGGGTGAAGAACCGGTGACATAAAGTGCAATGGAGATGTCGTGCGGCGCAAGATCCCAGGCCACATTGATATCTTTTTGAAACAGGCCCAGATTGAGGCGCTGGGAACTGATATAGAGAAGATCCCCAATATCCCCATAATCGATGATCTCTTTGATTCTTCGAATGATCGGCGAATAAATATAGGTGTGACCGACCATCAGCATGAGGCCTTTTTCAGCAGCCGTCTCGATAAGTTCACGGCATTGCGCCGAGGTCGAGGCCATGGGCTTTTCGATCAAGACATGTTTGCCTGCCGCCAATGCCGCTTTGGCAAGATCGAAGTGCGTCCAGACCGGGGTGGCAATCGCAACGGCATCGATGTCGGCGTCATCGAGCAGCAACTGAAACTGATCGGTGATTTCAAGATCGGGATATACACCCTTGACATGCTTCAACCGGTCGGCGCTGGCATCGCAGGCAAACTTGACGCGGCAGTTGGAAAGAGAGGCGAAGTTGCGAATGAGATTCGGCCCCCAATAGCCGCATCCCACAATCCCCAGTCCTATTTTAGCGCGCATCTGTTTTTTTCTTTCCACTCTCTTTTCCTCTATTCCCGTCTTTTTCCGAGCGCCCATCCATAACCTGAATAAACAACGCGGGAATCGTCATGAACATAATAAACAGATCCCTCAAGAGCGTTCGGTTCTTGCCGTACCTCGCGTCAAAACGCACCATCTCGATAAAACTCGTTCTGTTCTTGCCGCTCACCTGCCAAAGCCCGGTGAGGCCGGGTTTGGAATCGAATCTTTCATGCTGCCAGACGCTGTATTCCGCTGCCTCGTACGCCAGGCAGGGACGGGGCCCGACCAGGCTCATATCGCCCATGATCACATTGAACAGCTGCGGCAGTTCGTCTAAACCGGTCGCTCGAAGAATTTTTGCAAAGGGTATGATTCTTTGGTCTTCATTATCCAGTTTCTGCATCGCCGCGGTATCGTTTTTAATGAGGGCCTTCAGGTATTCTTGGTGGCATTCGGTCTCGGCACACTCGTGCATCGTCCTGAATTTCCATAAAATGAAAGGCTTTCTGCGAAATCCGATCCGCTCCTGTTTGAAAAAGACAGGGCCATGCGATACGATTTTGATATAGGCGCCGATGCATAAAAAAAGCGGCAGCAGTAAGATCAGTCCTGAGACGGCGCCGATAATGTCCAACACCCGCTTCCATATTGGTTCCGGTCGGATAAAGCTGCAATCAGTGGAATTCAACCTGATCATACGCGTTCCAAGAGGATTGTTTTTTCTTTCCACGGGTTCGATGTTGGTGCGGAGAGCCTCAGTCATGGTGCTCGTTTTGTCGGGATAGGCGGATGTATTGTGCTTGGGGTAGACCTGAATGTCGATTGACAAGGTAGCCGGATCCATTTTTTGCACGATTTCATTCGCCAGGACGCGGGCGCCGGACTCATCGGTATCGGGTAATAAAACGCCCAGCTTATGACCTTTATACCACCCTATCTCATCGGTCGACCGCAAACGAACCTTTAAAAAATTCGTCAATTTTTCATACACAGGTTTTTTTTTGGTATTCACGGCCTCAAACAGTAGAATACAAAACCGAAAGCCGTTTCGATGCGTTCGTAAACGTTCTCTTTCTAAAATTCCACAAAACCTTTTTTCTGAAGAAATCGAACATAATACACCACCTTTAAACTTAAAAGGGCATGTTAAATTTGAGAAAAAACTCATATTCAACCTCTTTCAAACCTTCAGCATGTTGAGTTCTTTATTCCTTCATTCAAAAGACTTCATACCTCAATACCAAATTGCATACAGAGTCGTAAGATATAGCTCCGCATTCTCGGGTCACCGAAAATTTCAAGGTAACAAATTGAAATTATTTGAATATCGTTTTGACCGGAGGTCACAAAAAAATTTTGTATCCTGCCGCGTCTGACTTTTTTTATCTATGTTGAACGTCGGCCACAGCGTCACTGTCATGACGCCCATGGTCAAAAGGATGAGATCCGAAAGACTATCCCTTATATCATCCAATGGCCTGCAGAAAACATTTTTCAGGAATTTCCGCCGTGCATTCCCGCTTTGCCATGGGAATCATGTAAAGACAGTCCAAACAGAAGCAAAAAAAATGCCAATACGTAAATAGATACCTATAAAACCGCTATTCATTATGATTCAGACGCGTTAGTTTCAAATCAAAACACGCGAAGCCGTCATTTTTCACAAGGCTGCAGCGGATAAAAACAACATTTGCCTGGAATGTCCAAAAATTGTCATCGATAGCTTCGAATCTTCCGGTTATTGGAACAACTTTATCCCCTGACGGGGAGCGAGAACAACCGAAAGGATACCGCGATTATCGGTATAATCTTCGGTATCGCGCGTAGAATCAAGATTCACGAAAAGATAATCGAGCCTGACGCTCATCCACGGCAGGGCCTGGATCGCTATTCCGCAGCCGGCCTGCCAGATGGTATCTTCTCTTTCCGGCGTTTGGTCGGTATACTGATTCAGACGATAACCGGCGATGATGTTGCCGACGACCAGACGGCTCAATTGATGGCTGAGGGTGCCGTTTGCGCCATAGTAAGGATTGAAACCGAGGTTTTCCGCCCCATACGAAGCCTGATTCACCCCGGCCTCTCCGGTGAGCGTAATGGAACTGCCTTCCGCCCAGTTATAAACCACCTCGAGGTTTCCGACAATGCCGTCATCATCAGCGCTCTTGTCGTTATTACGATAGAAATACCCAACGCTCGCGGCATAGAAGACATTTTGCTGTTGCTGCCAGGTAAATCCGACGAGTGGACTGTACAAGCTGTAATCTTCGCCTTCATCGAGATAATCGGTATAGACGTGGCCATATTCGACATAGGCATCGAAGTGGCGGCCGAAGCGCCGGATCAGCCTGATCCGGGCTTCCGTATCATTGAAATCCTCGGAAACATCAAACTCGCTGATGGTATAGCTTCCTTCGAGCTCGACAGCGACCTGATTGGGCGAAAGCCAGTAGGTCATCAACAAGCTGGGTCGCTGATAGGACTTATCCTCGATCGTGGGATCATCGTTTTTAAGAAAATAGTACGCATACCGCAGCGCAACGACATCGTCCGCACCAAAGCGGTTGACGATGCCGACGGCGGCCGTATTGGTGATATAAGGGTTTCTTCCCCGCCTTACGGTGGTGTCGATGTCGGAAAGCGGGTCTTCGGTTCGCAGAAATGCATCACTGAATTCAAACTGGAGGCCGCTTGCAACCTCCAGTCGGCCATTCAGGGCGGCATCATGGCGCCAGTAGTTGTTCTCGGGGAAACGGACGTAGGATGAATAGGCAGGATTATACGAGAGGAGAAGTTCACCGGTCTGTTCGGTTAAACGCAACTCGAGACCGGGGTTAATCGCCGCATTGACATCATATTCTTTATTGACGGCGCTTAAATAGATATTGTCGTCATAAACGATGTTAGCGGCAATATGGGGATTGAGGGTCACCTCCGCATGCGCCGGAGAAAGGGCGGCCAACAACCATGAAATCAGCAGAAACCAGAATGAACCACTACGAAAATCAGACCGATGGAATAACGACGCGATACGACAAATCTTTGGTATACGCAAAGTCGACAAAGATAAAAGATTCACAAAAAGATACCTTTACCTTCAAAAAGAATGGGAGCCGCCGAAAAGAGCAACCTTTCGATTGGGTGTATATCCGTACATCGATTGTGATGGATTTCTTCAATCAGATGGATGACAATTTATTTCTGGGTATCCAAACCAACGTCGTGACCGTTCGCTTTTCATCTCGTACGATAATGATGCGGTATCATCAACCATCGGCATCTTAGGATTTGAAGCATGCTACCATAATGTTGGACCCAAGGTAAAGGAATTTAAATTCGCTTAAAATTTAAACCGTGTTTCACCCTGGATGGGAATAATTTCTGTATTTGTTTTGTCTTCGAGCGTATATTCATGCCGTGACAATGTAGTGAGCGCACGATAACGACTTTTTAAATTTTCCTGTAGGAGCTTAAAAAGCTCGAAGATTAAATGATCGCGCCCCCCGCGTTCATCCAAAAGATAGCGTATTTTATTTTCGAGGTAATCGATCCTGTTTTCGAGCCAATCGACCTTCTGTTCGATCGAGAGGTGACGGCTCATTGACGAGGGCATGCCTGTTTTGTCCAAGTCTGTGTAAAAACTTTCACTCTTGGCCTCGGCATCGCTAAATCCCCCGAGATCCCTCTCGCGAATAACCGATTCTATAATCTCCTTATCTATCTTCTTTATGCTGTCCGCGAACCCGTAGACGAGGGCCGTATCGCATAAAATATTGATAAGTCTCGGAATGCCCCGCGAATAGGAATAAATTGCCGAGATCGCCTCTTCCATGAATATATCGAGATTTTTCGCGCCTGCGATTTTAAGGCGATATTCGATATAAGCTTCCACCTCTTCCGGATCCAGCCCGCTGATATGATAATGGACGGAAACCCGCTGGGCGAGTTGTTCAAGCGCTTTTTGACGCAGCTTGTATCTCAGCTCGGGCTGACCGACCAGAATGACCTGGAAAAGATGCTGCTTGTCCAATTCAAAATTAGAGAGCATCCGAACCTGTTCCAGGGCGTCCATGCTGAGATTCTGCGCTTCGTCGATGATCAGGATCACCCTTTTCCGAAGCGTATATTGATCGACAAGGAACTGATAAAAAGCCGTCATCAACTCGGATTCATCCAGTCCCTTGATTTCGATCTCAAAATCCTGGCACAGCATTTTCAACAGATTGCCGGGTTTGATCAACGTATTGTTGATGAGAGCGGTATTGACATTTCCTTCAATTTTTTCAAGAAGATAATTGATCAGCGTTGTTTTCCCGGAACCGATCTCGCCGGTAATGACAACAAAACCTTTATTTTCAACGATACCGTATTCCAGATGGGTATAGGCACTTTCATGCGCCTTGCTCATAAAGAGATATGCCGGGTCGGAGAGAATCTGAAAAGGCTTTTCGTTCAGCCCATAAAATTTTTCATACATGGTTGTGTCAGGTAGTTCTCGATTTGTTTAATATCATGCCGATCATTTGTTTTTCATCGAGAAGCTTGATCGCTCTTCTGATGTCATCGGCGGTCGTTTTATCTTCTTCAACAACGAACAGAACACTGTCCACGAATTTAGACAATTCAACAGGATCAGCGCAGGTAAGAATCGCGGGGGTATCGAAAATCACGATCCTGTCTTTATAACGCAGCTTCAGTTCCTTGACGAGTTGCTCCATCTGGGGGGAACCCAACAACTCTGATGAATTGTGCAAATAGGTTCCTCCCGGCAGAATCGTCAATTTTTCGATTCCCGGGTTGATCAACACCTCGTCCAGCCCGCTCTTGCCCAGCAATACGTCCGCCAGGCCCTTTTCCACGGTGACGTTAAAAAAGTCCTTGGCAAAATCATAATGATTTTTTGCCGGGTTCTTGAGATCGGTATCAACGATGAGAACGGTTTTGTCCAGCTCCTGCGCGATACTGACGCCTAAATTGATGCTTGTAAACGATTTCCCCTCGCCGGGGTTGGCGCTGGTAATCATAATGGTGTTGGCGCCGCTTTTTTCCAGCTTGCTCAATACCTGGGATCGCAGTGTCTTGAACTGGTCATTAATTTTAAACGCTGAAAAAAGCGCAAAGATCTTGCTTTTGCGGAGCAGGTCATGGGAAACCGGCTGCACCTGGGTATTGGAGTAGCTGACATTCACTTCGCGCCGTGACAATGAAATGTCATCCGGAGTTTCACGTCGCAACGCAGGCTTTTCATCCGCCGTTGGAGGATGAAAAACATTCACTTTTTCAGGGTGATGAAATTGAATGTCAGCGTATTCGTTTTTTGCCTTTTCTAAAGCTTTTTTTAGTTTACTCATGTTTGCGTCACATACTTTTTGCATTTTTTAGAATTATATTCCATATGTCGTTCACAGGCATCAGATAAAGATCCACAATCTTTGCGCCGATCACGATGATTCCAAAAACCGCCCCAACCCATACCAGGCCGCGCAACATACTTCTCATTTTTTCTTCTTTGGTGTTTACATTGGAAATCACCGTGAGTACCGGAACACTCACCAGATCCGTCAGCTCATGTTCATTTTTGATCGAATGGTCAAAAAACTCCCGGATGGCCGCGACACCAAAACCGAGCCCTGAGGCCAGCACGAAACCAAGAAGCATGATAGCGATACGATTGGGTTTATACGGCTCCGTGGGAAGGTACGCAGGACTCTTTATCTCGAACCGCTGCCCGTGGCGCCCTTCTTCCATTCCTCGGGCGACATTCGCAGTCATCAATTTATTCATGATCTCATCATACTTACGCTTGGTTATGGTATAATCTCTCGTCAATTCATTATACTCTTTTTCAACACGCGGCGCATTTTCAATTCGTTGTCGGTATTTGGCGAGGTTTTCCTGGATATTTTGTTTATCCAACATCAGGTTGCCGATGGATGAATTTATAGCTGCAATCTGGGTCGTTAAATTGATATACATTGGATTGTCAGGCATCTCCTGCGCCATAGTCCGGGTGTTGCCGCTTCTGCGATTTTGCCTGATCGACTTCTGCAGGATATCGATCTCCTTTTCCAGCTTGATGACATCCGGATGTTTCGACCCATACCGGCCTTTCATGGCGGCGAGCTCCACTCTCAAACTGTCCAGCCGTTTAATTTCCTCCTGGGAAGTTCCGCCGCCGCCGACCTGACCTTCTAATTTTGCAATTTCTCTTTTTATCTTTTTCACATCCGGGTGTTTATCAGACAAAACAGATTGCAGACTGATGAGTTGAAGACGCAGATACTTTAATTGCTCTGAAGGATTTCTGGCGACATTCTGACCATCAACCTTGATGGGCAACAGCGGATCGACCGTCATCTTCTGGCCTTCGAGATTTATCTTTTTTTCCTGATAATCCCGAATCTGCATATTAACCTGATCGAGTTCGCGTTCCAGTCTTGCAACCGATTCCAGATTGACGATGCTGTGCTCGGGCAGCACGCCAAAGTTCTCATTTTTAAACTCCGTTATTTTTTTTTCATATGCCTGAATCTGTTTCTTGAGCGACTCCGCTTCCACCATGAGGAAATTTGTGGTGGCACTGGTAATTTCTTCCTTTATTTTCAAGTCCTCTTCCAGAAACAGCTCGCCCAATCTGTTGGTCACCTTCTGTACGGTTTCAGGAGCCGCGCCTTCATATGCCAACACAAAGGCAATCGTGGCAGACATGGGCTTACCGGTTTTTGGATCGGTAAAACCTACACTTTCCGTTTCCAAGGTAACGGCTTCCAGCATGGCTACCACGGCTGCGGGCATACCTTCTGTTTCCCGTATTTCGGGATAAAGATTAAAATTTTTAATGATTTCTTTCAGCCGATCATTACCGAGCACTTGACGTTTAACGGTATTTAAACGTTCTTCCGCATACGAGGTGATGGTGGACTGCACCAGATTTTCGGGTATCTGCTGTTCTTTAATAAGGATCGTCGTCTCCGCGCGATAGGTCGACGGCAGGGTGAGCGCGAGAATCACGGAAAATAATAGTACAATCAAAAAAACGAATATAAAAGATTTCTTACGTCTTCGTATAAAACTTTTTACATCTTTCCACTCTAAGACTTGTTTTGCCATGACTTCATCTGCCTAAATATTTATAAGTTTACAAAGCTTTCGGAAAGCCGAATTCAAAAACAACCCACACGCGATTGCGTTGTTTATCGGGATTATCGTCCAGGGCATTATCATAATCTATTGTATAACTATACGCCAAATTCACGGAATGATTCTCAGTCAGCATATATTTTAACGATGGAATAATATCAAAATAATATGTGGCGTTATCGAAAGAAGAGTAATTATCCTCATTGGTGACATAGAAATCACCCTTCAGCTCAAAAAAGAGACGATCATCGAGCAGCTGCTTCAACCTGTAGTAAAACCTCGACACATTCACCGGCCTGCCGCTGGATGCCGTTCCTACATCGTGCTTGAAACCGAAATCCATGACATTGGTTTCCCCGCGTTTTGTCAACCAGATATCCGCGGTCGCGCCCCAAACACTATTATCCCCTCTGTTGCTGTTATTGAATGTTTCATCCGTATATCTCATACCGACGTCGGTGGAGAGGCTCAAGGTTTCCGTAAAGACATGCTCCCATACCAGTGCGGCATTATAGCTGTCGTAATCGCTTTCATCGGAAGTATTCTGGGTATAGGAAAAACGCGGCCCCAGTCGATCTTTCTGGTTTTTCAGAGAATGCAGATAGATGAACTCGAACATATTCCTCTCATAATCCGCATTTCCCGTAAAATCATAATCATTTTTTAAATATCTATATTTGAAATATACATCAGACACCTCCGTCAATTGATAGGCCAGCCTGGCCAAAGCCTTATACCGTCTTCTTTCTGAATAGAAATTTTCAATGCCCTGATCACCGATGAATTCAGTGCCCGGATCAATAGTCGGATCTCCAAAATCCAGCGGCCTCGATTCAAGACTGAAATCCTTGATGAAGTTAAATTTCCCATTGACGAGAAGCCGTTCAGTAACCTTATACTTCCCGCTGATATCAAAATAATAATCTTCCCTATCATAATCAGTCTCGGTAAAATATCTTTTGAATATAACACTTGCAAAAGAATGGAGCTGCAGCAGATCCGTCTTGTAATCAATTTTCAAGGCGGGATCGATATTCACGAGGAAATCATCAATTTTATCATTTCTCAGGAACAAAATGTTGTCGTTATACTCTCCTGAGAAGATAATATACGGGGTATATATGAAGTTTTGGGCTGAAGCCGATATCGGCATAAAAAAACCGGATACCAGGATCAACCCAACAAGTAGGGATCTATTTTTATTCATAATTTCTGCACCTAACTTTTCAAGATAGATTTATATCCCGGTATGATAGTTAAGGCTACGGAACAACGACAACATCTCCTCGTTGAATGATGATATTTTGCCGCAGGTTTTCTCCTTTGAGAACTTCTTTATAATTGAAAGGCAATTTAATGAGATTATCTTTTTCTCTGCGCAGAATATGAATACTGGTTTCCGAGGCAAACGGGTTCAGCCCTTCAGCCATTGCCAGCAGCTGCATCACGCTGGTGTCCATAAAAATGGGAAACGCGCCTGGCTTATTAACCTTGCCGATGACATAGCCCTTCATACTGTTGATTTCCAGAAGCATCACCGTCACAACCGCATCCTGCACGTATTCTTTGAGTTTTTTGGTAACATTTTTTTGTATGTCCGAAACAGTCATATTCTGGATATTGATATCACCGATCAACGGAAATGAGATGACACCATCCGGAGGGACCACCACTTTTCTGCTCAGGCTTTCGTCTTTCCATACGGAAATTTCCAAAACGTCGCCCGGACCGACTTTATAGCCGACTTCGGCAGCATAGGTATTGACAACACAGATGAACATCAGAATGGCGGCAACCGTAATACTTTTAAGTTTCATCCTTCGCTCCTTTTGGTAATTGATTGATTAATGATCCTTGGCATTGTTTCGTTCGTCTAAAAAACCTGACAAAAGATTTTCAGGTGGTTCTTAAGTGGAGATACCTCTGTTCGCTTTTTTTATCAACGTACTGATGGATGACCCGGTGTTAGGCAACATTCATCATATTATGATATATGGATACCAATCTTTCTATAATGATTGCCCCATCGAATTTTTCAGCTACAATTTTCATGCTTTTTTGACCCATCACACCGCGGCACGCTTTGGATTCGATCAATTCCTTGAGTGCTGAGTTTAATTTTTCCGTATCACCCGGATCGATCAGGATTCCGTTGAGCCCGTCATCCACCATCTCCGGAATGCCTGCCACGCGCGTAGAAATTATGGGCAGCCCATAGGCCATAGCTTCCAGGATCGACATCGGCATTTGTTCATGATATGAAGGCAGGATATAAATATCGGCATTTGAAAGATAGCTTTTCTTGACATCTCCCGAAACCCACCCCGGCACGCTTACAACATCATTCAATACATTTCGTTCGACAATTTTTTTTACCTCTTCAACATCGCCATTCCCGGCAATGATGAATTTCACCCTTTTTTTCTCATAATAAGAGCGTTGTTCTTTAATACAGTGCAGTAGGTCGTAAGTGCCTTTTCTTAAAGACAGCTCACCAAGAAACAGTACAGTCAACGCCCCATCAGATTTCCTAACGGTCCTTCTTTCAGGCGGGCAGGCAGGATTGAACAATTTGACAACAGTTGCTTTTTTGGAGATCGACGCCATCTTGGCCTTCCAGCGATCGGAAAGAACAATAACCACATCAGCCGCGGCAAGCATCCTGCGCGCAAGCCAGCGATTAACCGCTCGTTTTGTTATGAAATCCTCGAAGTCGGATCCATGGATCTGCGCTATCACTTTGCAACGAAAAAGCTTGGCTATTCCCACCAAAACGAGCTTTCGATAAAAGCTTCCTCTATGTGAAACATGAAAATGACAAATGTCCACTTTATTTATCAACAATATTTTCAAGGATTTGAAGATACAGATCAGAAATAGGATGATCTTGCTTCTCTTCGTTCCATCCCGCGTTGTAGGGATAAAAATAAGTGAGACTTTTTTTTGTAATCCGGCCTTCAAATATGCCAGAACAACAAAGGATATGCCGCCCTTCAGGTCGAGATCAGGGCCAAACATGACAACCCGTGGCTTATATTTCATAAAGGCATTATGCGTCATTGTAACAGGGTTTAATAAAAATTGAATTTTAATAATATCATACACATTTTGCAATCAATTTTTATTTTTACGGCCTAAAATTATAAAATTTATTATGTCATTTTTACAGGAAAGCATTTTAATGATAACAATATTATGCTATTAGCTTTCTATTCTCAGGTATTGCAGATAGATCATCGGTGGCAGCGCCGGTCGCACCATCATTTTCAACTCATCTGCTCGATAAGCTCTTTTGAATGTTTTATATGCGCAGGCGTGGATGCACCGAACAATATCGATTGAACGCCCTCAAGTTCACAAACGTATTTTATTGCCTCTGCGGGAGGAACAGCTCCAGCCGCTAACACCTGCATCGCTATCGCTCTGACTTTTTTTTCCTTAAGCGTCGTTTCATAGGCTTCCCTGCCGCCGGACATGCGAAATCCTATTTTATTGATCGAGCTGCAAATGATAGGATTTTCTATTGAAGTACGTTCTAAAACATTGATCAGCATCGGTAAATTCATCGTGATAAATCCTGCTTCGGCATGATACCTTTCTCGAACATAATCGTGAAATGCCACAAAAAACTCCGTCATGCCCAAGCCCAGGATCAGATCCGTTACGACATTCTGCAGAAAAACCACCGGGGTTTCTATGCCTGAAAACATTTTCATTTCAAAATCCACCAGCAACTTCATCATGGAGATGTAGTCTTTTCGCGCCAAGGCCATACCGCCTTTTGCCATGGTGGCCATGAAGTTACCCGGTAAAAATTTTTTTAATGCCCCTATCGGTCCTAATTCCGTAACGGCATTATTGTATTTGTGGGCATACGGCATGCAAGGATATATCTTGAAACCCTGGTAGCGATCTGAATTATTTCGAAGATGATCGCAAATGTCGGCTATTCTATCGTGCGTGGTACACATAAACGTGCGCAAACCAATATCATACGCATAGTCTAAAATCTTTATTATGGATGAATTGTCTTTAAATTTAATCGATTGCGCTCGCGCCTTCTCTTCCGATAGATGGTTGATTCCAAAAAATTGATTATCGCCAAATAATATTCTATCCATCTAATTGCTCTCCGCATTATTTGCATCTTTTTTTATCAATTCAATGACTTTATCCGTGCATAAAGAGTTCTCGAATGAATTTATATTGTCGGTTCTGTTGTCCTTTATACATTTTATGAATGCATCGATTTGGGATGAGTATTCTTCGCCGCGCAGATAAAAATTCACAGACGGTGTTACATCTGTTATCCACTTGGTATTCCAACCTTTTTCTAGATTCTCTGCTGCGTTTGCTTCTGTTAGATATATTCTTATCTCCAGGGCATCAGCGACTATTTTGCCTTTTTTCCCTTGAACAGTGATCTGTGTAGTCATTTTTCTATAAGATTCATCGCTCCAGTTGACGGAGAGTCTTCCGATGACGCCGTTTTCATGGAGTAAGGTCGAGTAGACTGCATCTTCGACATCCTTGGAAAATATTGACTGCAGAATGGAGCCCTTTACTTGATACGGCATCCCAATTAAAAAATTTACAAGGTTAATCACATGAGCCGCGTAGTCATACAAACAGCCGCCACCTTCTTTACGGTATGATCGCCAGGTATCGGTTTGCTCCTTTAACACTACAGGCCCGTATGCCTCTCCGTAATAATGATGGATATCCCCGATTATTCCTTTATTTAAGAGAGATTTGACTTCCTGGTAGGTTGAAATAAAACGATAATGGTAACCTGTCTGGGAAACGAGGTTTTTTTTCCTGGCCAGTTCTACGAGAAGTTCGCTTTCATGCGATTCAAGACACAACGGTTTTTCAACAAACACATGACACCCATTATTCATCGCATATTGTGCAATTTCAAAATGGGATTTCGTAGGGGTTGCGACAAATATGCAGTCTGGTTGAACTTCCTTGATCAATTTTTTATAATCTTTAAAGCATTTCATCTTTGCATATTTGGCAATAGCGGACAATAAGAACTTAGAGGTATCACAAACCGCGACTGATTCCACATCCGGATGAGCATTTAGAATGGAACAATGAGAAACTCCCATTTTACCAAGACCGATCAGACCCACTTTTATCATAATAACAAGCTTTCTCCTATTTTATAACTTCCTGTCTCTCGTAATTTCACAGTCCACTTGCGTATATATTAACAATCTGCTCCTTGATGAGATTATAAGCGTCTTTTCCTTTATCTCTTAAATTAGTTTTATGATTTTTTTTACGGTATGTTCTCATATAGTCCAACGCTGTCTCGGCATCCAGATCTTTCTGATGGATCATATAGCCGTGCTTTATCAAGTATTTATCTACATCGAGAAGATCATCCTGATAAATGGAAATCGTGGGAATACCTAAAAAAGCCAGTTCTCGGGTCATTGTCCCGCCGGCACCGATAAAAAGAGCACAGTCCATTACAATATCATTTAAATTTAGCGGCTTATCCGGTATATAAATATTTTTGAATTCTTTTTTCTTAAAATACTGCTTCTGTTCGCTGTCTCGTGGCAACAAGACAATATCGGATTTTTTCATTAAATCTAACACCAATGCGTCCAAGAAATTAGTTTTACCTTTATAATACTGTGCGGTCCTGGGCTCGGGTCTGATATATATCTTTTTTGTTTCCTTTTGGGTAACATGCATATCCCACAGATAAATTCCCTCTTTGATCCCAGGATATTGAACAATTTTGCTCTGCCTTGCTCCCTGCCCAATGATTTTTTGAATATCGAGAAACTCGGGGATCATGATTTTGTCTGCAAACAAAAAGGCAGGAACGTTTCCAAGGGCATGCTCGTTATCGTTCATATAAATCGATTTTATACCCAGCAACCATGCCGTGAGAGGAGAATGAAATGAACTCTGTGAAATCGCCATATCTGGATTGCATTTTTTCAAAAATCGAAAAAGCTCAAGAACCCTTATGGGATAGCCATATATTTTCCGCTGCAGGCTCGCTCCATAATGCTTACCGATGACAGTATAATTCAACCCATGCAACTGAAGAAGTTCGATTGTATTCGCAAGAGGCCTGCACGTGATAATTACCTCATGATCTTCCTGCAATTCACGAATCATTGAATAAAAAAGATTGATGTGTGGTGAATTTGACAGATCAAACCATATCTTCATAATCAATATTCCTCACAAATACCTTGACTAGACCGTACAAGTATGTTTTTTTTAGATTTTTTTGAAGAGCAACACCCTTTTCAGTTTTCACATAGAAACTATACCATCGCTCCATTCTTCCCAATTGAATTATTTTCAAATAAGTACGTGCTAAGAGCATAGAACATCCATGCTTGCGACCACCGCATATAAGGTATCTTTGATGTGAAATATTTATTAATCTGATAATAAAAGAAACCTTCTTCTGCTTGCATATTATGAATCGTCCAGATTAAAACCTTATCAACCAACGCTTTACACTCTTTAAATTTTCCTGTTTTACTGAGGGTGATCACCAACTGGGCCGGACTGTGAATGTCGATTGGATACACGGAATTATTGTAATACATCGGTATACCGGCATCCGTAAATAAGTTATTAATATAATATTCGAATCCTTTTTTCAGATTACCATCAAACGAATCGTCCCCAGAGAATTTCATATATTCTGAAATACCCTCCAGATTGAATCCTGTATGGAAACTATCCACCCAGTTCTGAAAAGGTCTGGCGCCATATGTCCATGAACCATCTTTTTTCTGATGTGCGCAACAATATTTAACTGATTTTTCAGCTTCTTCCAGTAATATTTTTTCTCTCGTCAAGCTATACACGCGCGAGAGAAACCTGCTTCCTAATAAGGATGCATTAAATATGGCACTTTTATCCAGCATTGAATAAGAAAAAATAAAATTTCCATCACTTGAATATGTTCGATTTAAATCTTTGAGGATAAAATCACACGTACTCCGCGCAGTGACCAGTAATTTTTCATCTCTCAACAACTCATATGCGTCGAGTAAAGCATTGGCCACGAATGTTGATACTACAATTGTCGGGGTATATTTAGGTTGAACAAACGGCCTTGCTTCCCAGTCAAAATTATACCCCCAGCAAGCACCACTAAAACCATTTGATATTACGGCTAAAATTTTATCAATAAAGAAATGGATTTTATCGAGGATCGTTTTATCGGCCTCCATTTTATATAACTTACAGTAGCTCGATAAAAACAGACCTAGCGCTTTAGGGTTGTAATCTTTTTTAACGCCGACGACATGTCTTAAATTTACAGGGGATCGCTTGAAAAACTGGATCCACATCAGTCTTGTTAAATGGGAACTGCTGATCAACGGTAACGCATTAAACAACTCACTGGTTAAACCATCAAAAGGATCATATCCTTTGAACCCTTCTTTTTCACAATAACGCATTAATTTAAAAAACGATTTTTCTATTTTTTCCTGCATCGCAATTTATCCCTCAACTTTTTTGCCAATTTCTTGCTTTCTGTGAAGCCGGATCAACTCACGTGATGTCGTCTCAGGTCCTTAAATTCTCATGGTCGCCAGGTTCTTCATGTTTATCTCAAAAGTGCTGAAGATATGTCTCTATGCAAAACAGCCCAGGTCACCGGCGCGGAGAAAAATCCGATACCCGCAAATTCACCATGCTGAGAAATAATAGAACCATAAGGTTTTCGGTGAAAAAATATAAACGTCGGGATAAAGAAGGGTCGTAACGTCGCCGGTTCAATTCGGTCGTCATCAATCGCACACGTTCCTCGACATTCAATCTACATATCGAACATGAGCAACTGCAACCCTGTCCCAAAATATGGCCGGGTATCGACGTCGTTCATCATTTGCGTGAAAAGGAGTAAGGACTTGTATGAAGATTGTCAGGTACGTCGCACCGGAAAGGAGGGATATGAAAATATGGATGTTATTCCGGCACCGGCTTTGAAACAAACGCCGGTGCCGGAATAACCGTTAAAGCCAGATATTGTAATCAGATTGAAAACCGTTCTTCTCCATTACTTGTTCGGAACCAGCCTCAATGTAGGGGGATTCAGAGAAGAACTGACATTAGACTTACTTCCTCCTCCTCCTCCTTGTGGCGCTACGTCATTATATGATGAATTCTGGTTGCCGACGCGTATTTCATCATAGTAGACCGTGATTTTGTCTGAAGACCTTGAATAAATTCCCATTTTGAAATATGGCGGCACCTTATCATTATAGCAATTTGGACCTTTATCATCCGCAATCAATTGCCCATTCATCCACATCTTGAAAAAAGGATTTCCACTGTTAACGTAATTAAATTTGAAATTCATGACGATGTCATTCCATGCGCCTTTTTTTAACACCGGGGTTCGATAGTATTGATGACGGGTCAAGTTGCCATTGTAGCACAGGTTATCCGTAGCCTTGATACTTAAATCAAAAGCATTTGTGTTGTTATTCAGATAGCATGCCACCAGCGGACCTGGTGTGCCCTTCTCGCATGAATCATTGACCCCATGAAACTGTCCTAAAAGCCCCCACTCTCCCTTTTTTTTATCTGGAAAAGAAAAATCCTTGGGAATGTATATACTATATCCCATCCAATATTCCTGATTCCAGGCGAAATTTTTAATGCGTGTTGGAGCCTTGAGTCCGCGCAGGGTAAGCTCGGTACGCGTTCCACTGTTCAGCAATTTTGAAGGAGAATAAACAAATTTATAACTTTTATTTCCGGCCCGCGATTGCTCAGAGGAAACACTTAATGCCTGACTACCATAATCAGTACGCTTCACCCAATCGCTCGATGTATTTGGCGCATCTTCCGCATCATCATAAAAAACCACGCCTGCTAACGATAGTTTTGCTCCCAATAGCAAAAAGGCTACCAGGGCAAAGGCTATAAAATTTTTCATTTTCCACTCCTTTAATTTAGTAAATTATACTTGAACCAACGATAGGGCAAGCCTACAGATGTCCGTTCCTAAAAACGAGGAATTTTATCACATTTTCTGAACAAAGCCGCAGACCCGGTTCATCCGGAAACAAAAACAAGATGATATGGAGTGTTAACAACCTATCGTAATTCATATTATTTAAGTAAATTAAAGGGTATTCAAAATTGGATATTACGGGGATACCGACAGGGAAGATTAATTTACAGCCGGGTTACGTTATTTATTTTTGCTGAAACCATAATAATGAATGCCGGAGGATTTAACATCACTGAGATTTTGTATCTTGCCTTGCAAGATCAGATTGATGCCATCAATAAGCTTGTAAAATTGCATTCGCGCCCGTCCGATTCTTCGCGCCGGTCCCCGGTATGTTGTTGTGTAGCCAAGCTCGCTCAACAATTCACAGGAAATCTCTTCGATGGCGTGTTGAACGGCGGGACTCATGCGCGTTTCATATTTACGCGTATTGTTTTGAACGATAAAAGCCTTGCCCTTTGCATCACCGAATTTTTCCGAGGGTCTGGAAAGCGTCAGCATATCTTTTACAAATTCAATCCCCAGAAATTCACAGACAGCTTTCATTTCGCGCTCCGGTTCTGTCAGAAGTGCCTCATATCTGACTTCGAGATACCCTCTTACCGACTCCCCGTCGCTCCTCGCCTTGTTCACATAATCGACCCATCTTTGAGCGCCGCGCAACATATTTTTTTTCCAGGCATGATTGAGCGACAGGCAATAATCACGAACATCGCGGATAATATGAATGATCTGCGCATGGGGATATATTTTTTTGATGAGCGGTATATGAACAAGATATGAAGGGGTTTTATCTCCCCAGATGACATCGGCGTTTTTATCAATATTGAGGTGCGTCCGAAGAAGACCTTCGAAGACACCTGCCGTATCGAAGCTATCGCAAGCCTGATACCAATCCAGGACATTTACGAGACGGTTACTTTTCAGGCGGATACGCATGTAACGAGACCGCAGGTTTTTTTGATAAAACTTAGAAAAAATATCAAAATTGCCGAGATCACCATACCGCGACCAATTTCGGTACCACAACGGAAGAAACACGGTCTCCACCGGATCGATACTTACCTTTGGATGCTGGTTCAGCAAGTTGCGCAACAACTTTGTACCCGACCTTGGCATCCCAACGATAAACAGCGGCCCTCTGTTGATTTTTTCAATCATGTAAAGATCCTTTCCAGCACCTGCCGGTCTGTACTCCGATTATTTAATGGCCGGAAAAATTATAATACGAGTTCAATAGATCGATGGCCCAAACTTAATTGAGAGTGGTTTTATATCCTAATGCGCGATTCGTCGCCCCGCCTATTTTTGTAAAATACTGGAGATCCGAGGAAGACAAATTGTCTTTCCATACCTCATCCAGGTGAATTTTAGAAGAGCTTCGAAAACGCATATTATTTCCGTTGAGCACATGATGTGAAACACGCATAAAATCGAGCATGGTACTTTCATATTCCAGTTCTATAAAATCACAGATCCTGCGCAAGGTAAGTTCCGGGCTTGTTGCAAGATCTTCATATTTTACTACAATAAATCCGTTAGCGGGAATATACCGCTTTATCAAGGTTAGCGCTCTTTTATTTTGGTTCAGCCAGGGCATCAAACTTTCCCGCTTGGATCGCCCTCTTTTGATATTCGAGTAAAAGACACCCCGGCCGTCTCGTATGAGAAGTATCAGTTTCACCTTTCGGGGCTCTTTAAGATATAACTTAACCCCCTTCAGGTAGTCCTTGGATGAGTCAACTACATACTCAAGATGCCGGAGATTCATTACCGTATCGTAAAGTTTAAAATTATTATAAAAACCTTGATCAATCGGATTTTTTATACATTCAAACAAAGAGAAGCCGCCAACGAGATCAGCGTAGGCGAGCGCCCGATAAAATGTTCTTTTTAAATTGTAAACGCGCGTCTGGTGATGCTTATCCACGATGACGCTGGCATTAATAAATCCCAAATTTAACGCATAAGGATTTTTGAACAAATTAACGCCCATCTCTTTACCCAAAGAATATATTACATCTTTCCACAACACGCATTTATCGACGGCATGACCACACATGCATTCAGTTTTCAAGGCTATATTTTTTGGCAGTTGCGTGATTTCTCCGAGGGATGCGATTTTCGAGTGAGCGCCGAGAAGGAGGTCAAGAAGGGTTGAACCTGAATGCCCCGCAGCGCATATGAATATATATTTTCCCATTAATTATTCCTGTTTTGAATACCGCTCAGCATGAAGTGTTTTTAGAAATTTAACACTTCAATCTTTCATTATACGTTTTTTCGACCTTATCTGCAATAATCGAATAAGCCCGATTCTGAAACACCCAATCTCTTCCCATTTGTCCCATTTTCTTATTAATATCGGGATGCTTCAATAAATATAGAATGGCGTCGGCAAACTTATCTTCCCGATATGGCACACAGAGACCCCCGCCGCTACTTTCAATGACGCGCCTCTGCTCCGGGTGATCATTGGCGACCACTGCCTTGGCGAGCGCCATATATTCAATTAATTTTGTGGGGGACGTTGAATTCAAAATGGGGGTCGGATAGAATGGAGAGACACATACATCAGCCTTTTTTACAATTGACAAAGCTTTTTGCCGTTCTAAAAAACCTGTAAAGGCCACCGCGTCAAGGATACCGAGATCCTCGGCCTCTCTTTTTAGAAAATCAATGTCTTCATCAGTTTCTCCCGCCCCTACGAGATAGAGCTGTGCATTCGGGATGTCCTTTAATAATATAGCGAATGTTCTGATCATGAAATCTATTCTTCGCAACTTCATCAAGGTACCCAGATAAACTATTATAGGAGTGTGACCATTATCATGGGCCTCGTCAGTCGACCTCTCGGCAGCATATTGATCAGCATCGAACCCCATCGGAATGACAGTCATCTTATTCAGAAGAATGCCTTCAGCCTGAATATCTTTTTTCATTTGTTCGCTTTGAACGAATATATGATCTGAATTCGCCATTATCAACCTGTAAATCAAAAACTTGTAAATCAAGCCTCTTATCAGATAGATGATGGGATATCGCGCTGATTTCATGCTGGTCTCGTACAATGAGGCTTCCGCGAAAGGATAGGAAAGCCAGTAAAAATATGGTATATTAAGTATCTTAGCCATGGCCAGATATAGCAATCCCGTAAAGAATCGATCTTTCACCTGAATGATGTCATAGTGTTTTGTAAACAAAAGTCGAATACAAAACACATTATGCAAAAATCCAATCCAGTGTTTGTGGATACGATGGATCAGTTTTTCTCCATTGTTGGTTGCGCCGACCCATGCATGTCCACCTGACCATTGCGTCGTAAATCCTCTGTTGCAGTCATCCTGTGATTGCAACACCCAATCGACGGCAAGTCCCTTTTTTACCATTTCCTTTCCAAAAAGAACCGCGACATCGACCCTGAACGGAGGATATTTATCCCGTGTAATAAATAATACTTTCAATTGATTTTAGCTTTACTTTTTTATCTTTTGTCATGAATTATTGTATAAAATTCAATAACCCAACTGTCCGAAAAACGCATTTAACTATCTATCTTCATAGTGTTTCTTCTCTTTGAGCCACATAATGTCTTGCGGCGAGAAATCCAGAGAGATAACAAAACGGATACATAAGTTCGTTTTTTGTAATAAGATTTTGATATGGTATTCCTATAAACAAAACAATAACAACACCCAACCAGCCCAGGCTGATCAAGCCTGAAAGATTGTTTTGCTTCCTCAATTTTAGCGCATCCATGAAAGTCAAAAGGAAAAACCAAACAATATATAAAATCCCCAATAAACCGATTTCCCAAATAAAATGTGCTACGCCGGTTTTTTGCCCACCCAGCCGCACGTACTCCCCGGTATAATCACCTTGAAATTTTTTGGAAAAAGAAACAGCTGCATTCCCAATGCCTACGCCCCACACCAATCTAAAAAAATCATCGGCATTTTTTTCATATGCATAAATGATCGAATCCACCCTGTGGACCTCGGTTTCACTACCTCCCATCACTTGCTCCGCTTCTTTTCCTTTGTACAGATAATCGATCACCTTCTCAGTAGTATAAAATTGTACCACATCCATGCGTCCTGAATACATTACTTTATAGAAATAAGGAAAGCTAATGATCATTAGAATCGAAGCGGGAAGCACTGCCGCGATAATTTTAATGCGTGACTCCCGCCTAACTCCAAAAATCGTCGGCATCATGATCGCGAAGGGAAGTAGAATAATGGTGGACTTGGTTTCATTGATCGCAGTCGGTAAAAACAATAGAATGGCGATTAAAATAAAAGTCTTGGTGGAGATTCTCTTTTTGAGGTAAAATCCGATTAAAACCGCAATCGTACAAACCAAGAACAGCGTCAATATCGGAGCGGATGTCAAGGTTCCTGCGATATAGTCACCTGTGGCTATGCCTTTATATTCTACAAATCTTTGATATAACGCCAATGGAAATTGTAACAGCGCCATGCATAGCAGCGCAATGAGATGGCCTCTCATCTCCTTGTCCGATATATCATATATCATCGGCAAAAAATAAAATGGTAGAAATTTAAAATAAGTTCTTATTCCACCAAGAACGGCAAGCGGCTGTACATGGTTTCCGATTAAACCGATAGAAATATGTACCGCAAATGCAACATAAAAAAACAGATAGCGAGGTTGCATTTTAATTTTTCTGTATAAAGCGAAATACAATACAACCCCTACCCCCACCATTATGGAGATCATTTCAGGTAATATTGACAGAAGCTTTATTTCCAATCCGATTTTTTTAAATGCAAACTCGCCGATATAAACCGTTATAAATAATAGATAAACTAAGTATTTCATAAATTTTCGATTATCAAAACCCGTTAATATTATTGAAAAACAAAATGATCTATCAATGCTTTCAAAGCGATTACGATGTATCAGCGTGGCGCATTGAATATACGGATAATTTTGTCCATATTCTTAGTCGAAAAATAATTCGTCGCGAAGGCGAGAGCATTCACACCCATTTTTTTTCTCAGATCGTGGTCATTGATCAATAAAGATACATCGTGTTTAAGCTGTTCAACGCTTCCTGAAACCAGGCCCAATCCATGATTTTTTATCAAGTGGTCCGGATCTACCTTTAGGCTCACCACAGGCACTTCACGAAACCAAGCCTGAATGAAAGTATTCGGAAACCCTTCACGCTCACTCGTATTGACAAAAATATGTGATCTAGATAAAATTTCGTTTATAACGTCCTGACTTTGAAAGCCTAAATATTGCAGTCGTGTCGCTCCTTCAATGAGCTCTGTATAGTGCCTGCGTTTGCGGTGGTTCCCTTGCATGGCACCTATCATCTTGAATTTTACATTCGGAACATCTTGAAGTTCCCTGGCCAGGCGAATAAAAATTTCCGGTTGCTTCATATCCTTGAGGTTTGCCACCCACACCACCGTGATGGTGTCATCCTTTGTAAGCGGTTCACGTGCGGGAGGGTGGAAATTTGGAATGACTGCCGACGGCGTGCGCATAAAGTTGTTTTCAAGCAGGCGTTTTTGATCCTCGGTTTGAGCAATGATATGGGTTGCATGCCTGATACCGTAATTCAAAACAGCTCTTTCCATTTGACGATAGAAGAGTAATCTGGAGAAAGACAGCCTGGGTGGCTCAACATCATATTCATGCGCTATATGCCATACCATCCGGCAATGATGTTTACCGGCGTAATGTGCTGCAATTCCGGTCTGTGCACATCCTACTCTTTGATAGATGATATCCGGATCGATGCGTTTTAGAATGCCCGGCAGCATCGCCAGTTCAAAAAAATGACGATGGATTCCTTGGCGGTGGGATCCTATATATCTATAATGAACAAGCTGATAGCCGGTAGCTGTATAATTCGGATCGACCCCTCGCGTTAAATAAAAAATTTCATATTTCCCCAGTTTTTGAAGTTCTTCAATGATACATTTGGCTTGATATTGGGAACCTCCCATGACCTGGCTCCAGTGTCTGGGCATTAAAATACATAGGCGTTGTCTGTGCGTACGTTTCATATCGACATGACATTCCTGATAAAAGATCAATCCAATATACTTTTGGCCTGGTCGTAGAAAGGAAGACAGAGCGAGCTGACAAAGCTTTGCTCTTTACGTGTCAGCTGGTTTTTCTTATCTGTACTTTTTTTATGGATATATTGACAATACCGATCCCGAAACTCGAGATCGATGGACCGATAAAGTTTTTTCAGCTGATATTGCGGGTCATTTACCAATTCATCATATTCAACCACGATAATTTTCCCGTCTTCCAGTGTTTTCTTAAGCTCGAAAAGCTGCGAAATCTTACCGTTATAGGATAAACAGGCCTTGATAATTTTTGGAATTCCGAGCATTCCGAATCGTTCATATCTCCTGGTCAACCGCTCATCCAATAACGCCGCTCCACATGCCCGGAAAAGTTCGTTAAGCGTCCATCTGCGCCAATTGTACAGCAAAGAATAAACGACCGAGAAAGGATTTCTCAACACCCAAACGATTTTATAGCCGCCGTCATGCTCAAAATATTCACGATAACATTCGTTCAGATATGTCGTTTGAAAACAAAATCGTCCTTGCAGATTATTTTTTACCTCGCCGGACAGGATCAGCGCAGCGTCCAGCTCCTCATCTTTGCCAAACCAATAATTTGTCATGCCTTCGCTTAGCGTAATCACCCTGGAAAGCATTGTGGTTCCCGAACGTTGACATCCGGTTATCAGTACAGCGTCCGGGAATTCGTCTAAGCGACTCAGCAACGAACATCCTCGCGGTCTTATCGTTCGGGCAAATTGCTTCCATGTCTTGATTTTACAATTCTTCGAGTCCATTGATTCTCTGATTTCTTTCGTCTGGTAGGATCTTTGCGATATTGCATTATCTATAGAGCGTTATGAATCATATGCCGCCTATCTCCGTCGGCATGTTCCACACACACATAATAGCTCATGACATTTATTATAGAATAAATTCAGCCCAATCACGCAACCGTCTTTGAGGACGCGATTTTTAGGAATTTTCTTTTTTTATCAGAAGCTTATCGATATTTTCCTTGATGCGTTGGCCCGTTTTTTCCCAACTGTATTTATCTCTGATGGAGAGGTAGCCATTGCGGCCAAAATTTTTACATTTTGCAGGATCACTCAAAAGTTCTATCAATCTCTGAGATAACTGCTTGATATCATTGTGATCGACTAAATAACCATTTTCACCGTCCGTTACAATGTCAGGCAAGGCACCGATTTTCGTCGCCACGATGGGAAGTCTATGCGCAAATGCCTCTAAAAATACGATCCCAAACGGTTCGAGCCTGGTTGGCAGACAAAATACGGATGCATCTTTATAATATTGCGGCACGGTAGAAAGCGGCACTTTTCCGATCACATGGCAGTGATCAATATTCAGCTTTGGAGAACATCCAACTATCGTCAGATGGGCGTCCGGGTGGATTTTCAATACCAATTTGAATGCTTCCAGAAGCTCTGGACCCCCTTTTCTTTCCCAATCGACGCCAACAAACAGAATATGCTTTTTCGAAAATCTTTTATCATCGATCTCTTCATGGGCACCTGTCGATATATTACTTCCGCAATACACCGTCGCGACTTTTTCTGGTCGACAGTGATAGTGATCGATTAAAGATTTCGTGATGTTGCGGCTCATTGTAAATACCAATGATGCATTCTGATAGATGCTTTTCTCTAAAGACAGCCAGAAAGGAGGATAAAGATGTTTTCTATTGAAGGAAGGGTAATAGAGATTCGCTAAATTGGTATGATCGGTATAAACAAAATGGGGAATACCGGGAACACTCGCATCAAAAATGGATTGGGTTTGAAATGTAAATGCATACTGATTTTTTTCCAAACATTGTGCCGTGTGATGTTTGACTTTGAAAAACATATAGGGAGTTCTGACTAAGCATGCTTTAAGTTTTCTTGTACCGAGGAGAATGCTCATCCCATATGTTTTCATGCAGGATATAATATTAACGGGATCTCTATAGTCGGCTATATCATCGTATATATCCAGGGTATCGATCTGGTAATCAAAAAACTGTCTTTGAAGGATAGCCAACAGGATTACATTGATATTCGAAAAATGACCCGTTTTAATAAAAGCGATTTTTTTTTTATTGGCCATGTTTTAGCCTGGATCTTCTTACCGCTGTGTTACATTATTTTCTGTTTTGACAACAAGAGCTTCTTTGTAAACATCCAAATAGTGTCGGGCGATATCCATCCAATCATAGGATTTCGCTATTTTTTTCCCTGTCTCGGTCAATGACTTACGTTTGCTGCTGTCTTTCAGAATGGTGTTGATTACGTCTGCCATATGCCGGGGGGAATTCGGCGGAACAAGATACCCTGTTTTACCATTCTCGATGAGATCCCTGTTCCCTGAAATATCGGATGCGATAATCGGCAGCCCTGAAGCCATGGCCTCAATCACGGCCAGTGAGAGTCCTTCGGAGCCCTCGCTCATTCCCGCGGAGACATATATCGTGCTGCTTGCATAAATCGCAGCCAATAAATCGTTTTTGTCGGACGCATTCTTTTCATAAAGGAAGTATGGGAATTCTATCGATCCCAATAAAAATATTCTATCCGACAGCGACAATTCAGCGATTAACGGCTTTAATGGGTCTGTATTTCTTCCGACGATCATTAAATACGTATCGGGATGCTGTTTTAAAATCATCGGCATCGATCGGATAAGAACATCCTGACCTTTCCTTGGGTGATAATTGCCCACTGTCACAATAAGGAAGGATGAGCTCTTTACCCCAAGCCATTTTCTTACATCAAACGCTGAGGATGATTGAAAACGGGTAAAATCAACACCATTGGATATCCTCCGAATCTTTCCTGGATTCGCTCCCGCTTCCACTAAAGATTTCTCAATACTGTCGCTTATTGCTGTGCATAAATCTGCTTTCGTTATCGCATACTCTATTTTTTTTCTCCACACCGGATTGAGTCTGTGGCCAAAACCAATTTCCGGAATAATGTTGATATCAACTCCATGCGGTGTGATAATCAACGGAATTTTAAGCTTTTCTTTTAAAAGTGCAGAGATATATCCCGAGGGAAACGTATTGTGTGCATGCAGGACATCACACCCCCATAAATACATATCCAATAAAGCTTCAATAAACATCAGCCGCTCTTTGAACAATCCGCCGAGTTGAGGCCATCGATGGACCGTATACTCAAGCCGAAACCTTCTGTGTTTTAAAAACCCGCTGGGACCGAGGACACGAACCTGATGGCCCATTCTTTTATAGGCACGTGCCAGGTAATGCACCACAAGTTCTCGCCCACCTATATTTGGCAAAAAACTATTTGAATATAGAACAATTTTCATGAAGCATCCTCTGGGGATATTCGGATATATCGTTTTTCAAGCGATAGGTAAAGCCGGTCAAGCATCTGGTCCATTACAACAGCTTACATAAAGATTTTTAATTTGATCGGCAACCAGCGGCCAGTTGAATTGCAATGACCGCTCCCGCCCTGCTTGCGCCATTGCATCGAGAAGATCGGTTTTCGCCTCCAGGGCTGCAACGGCTTCTGCAATTGATACCACATCCTTTTTTGGCACCAGAATAGCGGAGGCCTCGTTGATGTAGTCGTATACCCCATCGACAGCGGTGGTAATGATCGGTAATCCGCAGGCCATTGCCTCGAGCAGCGTGTTGTTGGCGGTTGACCCCAGCAGGGGAAACAATAAAATATCTGATTCCCGGTAAAGATCGAGAAGGGCCTCGTCTGAAATGCCTGACAGACAGCTGATATTTTTTATGTTTTCAAAATGATGGTGGTTTTTTGTGGAAGTGACGACCGTAAGCGAGAATTTTATGCCTTGACGGTTCATGTACACGGCCGATTTTGCCAGAGTCTCGAAATCTCTTAAATGGGTTCCGACAAATAAACATCGAAGATGCTTCGTGTTGTTCTTTGAAAGCGATGAGGGTGTAAAATAGTCCGTATCGATGCCGTGGGGGATATATACAACTTTTTCCGGTCCGAGTATATCGGAGAAAAAATCGATCTGCGATCTGGAAACGACAACGGCAATGTCAATATGCCTGAGATGTTCTCTGGCCCTGACCACGTTTTTGAACTTGTCGGGCGGGGTGTGAAAGGTGCACATGATTTTATGGTCGGCAATTTTTTTCATCCATCCCAGATACCGATATGAATTTTCACCATAGAGGAAGTGGAATATTTTCGTGCGCCGGCCTCTCCAACGCCATGCCGCCGTTAATTCCTGATAAAGATTGTCATGGTGATACCACTGAGAGCCTGAGCGTCTGATCAACCGCCGTAAACCGCGTACTATAATCCGCTGGTGTATTTTCGATTTTCCAGGGGGTTGGATAATATCTGCATCGAGATAATCAGCCAATCGATGATAACCTGAAGGAGCGGCATGGTTGGCCATGCGATGCACAATGAGACTGACCTGATGTTCCGATTTCATCTATCCATTCCATCGATCCGATAAACCGCATCCGCAGGCATCTGAAAGTTAACCAGGTATTCGGTTTTCATGTCGTCAACCCGTACGTCGCTCTCAAACGGATACAATTTTTCAGAATTTTCAAACAATGCCTCGTCTAAAAATCATAGACGATATCCCGTGCTTTGTGAGTAAATTTTGCTTTAAAATTGATCAACGTTTCTTTCCATACGGCGGATTTTAACCGTTTTCGATCCAGAGGGTATCCGAGTGAAATCAGTTTTTCATGGTGAAACGACCAGAATTGTTCATCTTTTTGTGATAGCCTTGCCTGCGCGAGAAACCGATAATACTGTTTAAGGCGCACCTGAATTCTTTTCTTGAGATCTTCCTCCGTGAGAAAATGCGGTCCATATTCCTTCAGGAATTGGATATGTTCAGGCAACAGTTTGTTCAATGCCTGATTCCGGGTGGTTTGTGAATCGTCATGCATCCGATGAAACGTCAGGACCTGATGCACAAAACCGAAATCCGAAATCTTTAACAGCGCGTAGCATGCGGTGTGATCGAGAAGCTGCTGGTAACGCTCGTTATAAAGGGGATGTTGCGACCGAACGAGATCGGAACGGAGCAGCAGCGCGGATGGAGAACCGAATAAATAGGGGATTTGCCCCATGAGGGTGCGCCTGCAGACTGTCTTACCGGACATGACAGGGGTACCAAAGGGAACACCGCCGTCCCCGCCGACGTAGTCACCTTCCTGAATATAGGAGCTGACGATCCCTGCAGAGGCATTTCTTTCGGCCAGCAGCACCATTTTTTCGAGACAATCTTCAAACAGCCAATCATCGGCATGGACAATCTTACAGTACCGGCTCTTCCTGCCAAGCTGCGCTATCGTATAATTCCAGTTGTCGGCGATACTCAATACGGAAGTATTATGAAGAGCGCGTATCCGGGAATCTTTCCGCGCGTACTGATCGACAATCCGCGGGGTATCATCCGAGCTGCAGTTGTCAACGATAACATATTCCCAGTCCTGCCAGGACTGGTTCAGCACGCTTTCAATGCACTCCGCAATGTACCGCCCGCCGTTATATACCGGCGTCAATACACTCACCAGCGGCCGTCCCGTGGTCATAGGTCACTCCTCATTTTAACGACTTTCGCCGGCTGCCCCACTGCAATGGCATGATCCGGAATATTTTCGGATACCAGGGCTCCGGCGCCGATAACGGCTCCTTTTCCAATGCTTACCCCACTCAAAACGATGACGCCATAGCCCAGCCACACGTCGTCGCCAATGACGATATCCCCCTTGCTCTGCAGGGGCTGCTCGCGGATGGTGCGACCGGGTTTGAAACCATGGTCATAGGAATAGAGTGCGCAGCCGGGCGCCATATCGACGCCGCTGCCGATATGAATGGCGCCGACGTATGCGTTGATCTGGCAGCGCGGCTGAATCCAGGTGCGGGCACCGATGTCAAGCGAGCCGTTCCAGCCGGTTTCAAGGGCGCAATCACGCAGTACGGCGACACGGTCACCCAGATGCATCGGCCCGCCGTCTGTATTCTGGTATAGAACAACGCGGTCGCCGATTAAAACATGCCGGCCCATCCGCAGATCCGCATGGTACACGGTGGCACTGGGGGTGATAAATCCACGGGGATGAAGCTGCGCCACCATTGCCGCCGCCTTATGCGGAGGTGCCGTCATGCCGACCAGTCTGGCGCTGATGCGCCCGATCGGCGTCGGGCCGGCAAATTTCAGCCAGAACCGCATCCAGCGACGGCGCATCCGGCCGACGGTGACATACGTATGATGATGTCGATATATTTCCGTCATATGCTTTCATCGAACAAAACAGCACGTCTCATGCCCGCCTCCCGGATCATCCAACGGTTGAAACTGTAGCTGCCGATCAGCAGAGCAAGGCCCACCAGAATGGATGTTTCCTCCATGAAAGCTGTTGCCGTTATATCTCGTGGGATCAGAAGCGACAACATGATCAGCACAAAAGGAATGATTCGTCCCACGCCCATTTTGAGTATCATCAACAGACGGCGCCGTCTGAGTCGCCCTGGACCCCGAAAGACCAACAGTCCCCAGGCGACCGAGTTCAAGAAGATTAACGCAATTTCCCCGATAAGATATCGATCGCCGATGAACCCATGCAATGATTCGAACAGCAATATGCAGCCCATACCGGAAATCAAGGCATTGGATAGAATCATGATGACGAGAAGCGGCGAACGCCACGGCTCGATTGCAGCGGATCGGTGCACGACCATTGCCTGACAGATCAAAAAGCCAAGCGCGACGACGGCCATGGCGATCCGCCATCCGGAAGCGGGTACCATCCTATCGGCTGCGGCAAAAATTAAAAAGAGAACGAAACATACCGTCTCCCGGGACATCCATGCGTGCGCAACACCTCTGAACACGCGGTATCCCCGTAATGGGCGCCCGGCTTCCCATGCCACTGCGAGCAGGCCCGTCATCATCAACAGCGCCGCAAGGGGCGCCACCCGGATATGTTGAGGGGAAACATCCATGTTGGTCATGAAAAAAGAGATCAGGTAATAACCGGCGCCGGTACCCCCCAGGAAAAAATTGACCGACGCCGCCCATCCCCACTCTTTTTGCCGCTCAGGAGGGAGTATGCACAGCATGTTCGTATGTCTTTGAATCCGTTGCGGACAAAGGAATGTAATACACTGCCGGATCATTGCCCGACCCTTGATTTAACTGGACGTGGGGATTATCCCGAAGTAATATGGATACATTGCTTTCCGGGTCATTCAGGTCTCCGAAATAGAGCGCTTCCCCGATACAATGCCGTACGCATATCGGCGTGGCTTCCGCATCGATGCCCGGCACCAGGTTTTTTTCGCGGCCGCTGTCAATCCGTTGACTGCAGAAATCACATTTGGTGCAGATCCCTATGATGACGGGTTTATCCCGAGGCGCATCACCCGACGCGGGTACATGCCGGTCTCCGGCAATCGATCGGGCACGGTACGGGCATGCCAGGATACACGCCCCACAGCCGATGCACCGGTCCCGGTCGATCACGACAATGCCGTCCGGCCGCTGTTGCGTTGCCCCGGTCGGACATACCTTCACGCAGGAAGGGTGCCGACATTGCATACATCCCATGGAAAGATACAGCCGGTGACCGGGATCTTCCCCCAGGCGTTTCTCGATGACCCGCCGCCATTGTGCGGCCAGCGGCACCTCATTGAATTGGGCGCAGGTTTCCTTGCATGCCCCGCATCCGATGCATTTTCTGAGATCGATCACCATTCCCCACCGCGCCAGACTCATCTTTTCAATCTCTCCCTGATATGATCGGCGAGTCTTACCGTCATCGCGACGATGGTTAAAATCGGATTGGCATAACCGGTGGTCGGAAAAACCCCCGGTCCGGCAATGTATAGATTGGACAGGCCGTGAACCCGGGAATCGGTGTCGACTACCCCGTACCTGGGATCTTCGTGCATGCGGGTCGTCCCCATTTGATGCCATCCCCCCGTAATTTTTTCGGGAGCCGTAAACGCGTTCAGTTCACTGTAGAGCCGTCCGAATCCGGACGCGCCGAGCGCCGCATCCATAATGCGCTGCGATCGCACCGCGCTCTGGATATCGATATCCGCCAGCTGCCAGTTCAAGGCGATGCGCCGCTGCCCCAGCTGATCCAGCTGATCGGTCAGCACAACACGGCTGTCCGGATTCGGAGACTGTTCGCTCATATTTTCGAGCCAGTATGCATGAACGCTGTGTTTGCTGAAGTGATGCATCACATCCCGCCGGATTTTATGCACCGCGGAAACGCAGATGTCATCGATGCCTTTCACCATATCGAAGACATGCCTGCCGATATCCGGCGGCACCTTGCGCTCCGACAGAAGACCGCGTAATATTTTAAAGGACTTTACGCCCTTTGAAGCAACCTTGGGATACATGGCAGCCGCCAGCATCGATGTCAGCATTACCCGCGGATTGAGCTGCGTCACAAAATTGAGCAGTTTCTCCTTCCGAATGGTCGCTTCCGTAAGGGCGATCTTGCCGACCACCGGGACCTGATTGACCTGATGAACCTGATTGTAAAATGCGGTGCGGGCAATGACAGCCGGATCGAACGGCACAATATATCCCAGTCTGAAATGAGGGTGTTCCATAAAGTACCGACCGACCACCTCGTTCTGATTTCCCAGACCTTCCCGCTGCACCCGGTTCGATAACAAGAGCAGGCGCGGTGTTTCCAGACCTCCCAACGCCAGTATGACGATACGCGCCTTTACATGAAAGGTCGGCCCGTGCAGACAGGAAACCTTTACGCCGGAAGCGGTGCGGGCATTTTCATCGGTTTCGATATCGACGACATTGGCATACAGATAGGTCTTGATATTGGCGGCGCCGATAATGCGTTCGAGATAAATCCTGAGGAAGGGATCCTTCGCGCAGAACTTGAACATGACCGTCTGCAGCCGCCTGTCATGGAATTCAAACGGCTTACGTCCTTCAGTGTCTACCCAGTCCTCAGGCGCATAGCTGATCGGATCCACCCTGCAGATCTGTTGCGCGCGGTCGTAATATGGATCCAGATGCTTCTTATTGAACGGCCACCCGCTGTGCGGCACCCATGATTTTTTTTCGAAATCGATGGGATCGAGCGGCCGCACCCGCGCACCGAGTCCGCCATCCCCCAGCTTGAGGAGCCACCGGTTGCAGCATCCGCCCAGGAATCGCGCACGCGACGAGGCAAGAGCAAAATAAGGCCTACCGACGTTCTCCCCGGCATTCAGCGCATGGGATTCACGATCGGGTTTCCGCCCGCCGCTCTCAAGAAGTGCGACCGTAAATCCCTGATCGACGAATTCATGGGCCAGCGTGATGCCGGCCGTACCGGCACCAACGATACAAACGTCGGTCAGGATTTCAGTTTGGTTCGGTATGGTTCGGGAATCGATCAGCATTGCATCTTTGAAGATTCAATCGGATAAGGAGATCGGACAGTGGTGCATTTCACGGTTCAGGAAAATACGTGGAATATCCGGCGACAGCCTCTGGTGAAAAAGCTGTGAAAATGTTTTTCATCGACAGCAGCCAGAGGACCGATGGTCCTTGATCTCCAGTGCTCCATTTTTCTTCTTTTTTCAAAATCATCGATTTTTCGATGGATGGCCTGTACAAGATCGTCCCGGCCGACCCGGGCCAGAGGCTCAAGCAGCTCCTGGTAGAGGGGCAGGGTATTCTGATGTATGGTCACCGAAGCATCGATGCGTTCGACGGACACATCCTGATCGGAGAACGCGGCGGCCCGCTCCAAAACACCGCAGCCTACCAAAGCCAGCATCGTCCGCACACATTTCTCACAAACACCGCAATTGAGCATTCCTCTCTGGTATGTGCGGAAATCGTTGCATACCCTCAGATTATCCAGCCCGACCTGCCAGTCCGAAATGATCCTTGTTTTTTCGAATCTGGAAAAATTGATCCCTTCGTGCTTGATACGAAGATCACTGCTGCTGTAGTAGGGATTGACGAGAGGATGGGAGCTGTAGGGCATCAGATTGGGTATATCATGGCACGAATTGATCGAAAAAAGGGTAAACCGGTTGGACAATGCATGAATGGCCGCCCCGAAAGTGGCCCCCATGTACTGCGACAGCCAGAAACTGCCCCAGAAGTCTCTGTCTTTTTCCGGTCCCATCCCGCGGATATTGGTATACAACGGAATCAATTCGATCCCTGCATCGAGGGCGATATTTTTGAGGTTTTTCAAAACATGCCCGAAACTGATATCATCCCGAACCTCCAGCCCGTAAATGATAAAACCGTCACGAATGCGGCCGGGATGCGCCGACGGATAATTCAGGTGATTATGCCGCAGCGTCGCCAGGGAATCGATGCCTCCGGAAAACAAAAATCCGGCGCGTTCCGGCGGTGCCTGCGCGCCGGCTTCCTTGAACGACTTCACCTCGATAGGGATCAGCTTGCGGCCTTTTTCATAACACCACAAAACGATCCAGCTCAAGGCAACCTCTAAATTCTCGAGCAGATGCGGACAGACGGCGCCGTCGACCCATATCCGCCGTTCCCCGAAATAGATCGCGGGCAAGGCGCCGGCGATTAAAAACGCATGGGGATCCGGCACCAGGCCAGCGCCGTATGGCTCCGTCGTTTCAAAATACAGCCCTTGTGCGGGCCGCCCGCAGTCTTCCCAGATGATTGTTGCTGAAACACGTGTGCGGTCATTGTGCCGGGTCAAACTGAAATCTTGTATTTTCATCACCAGGCTCCGATAGAGATTCCTGATCAATGCATCATGACGATGCCTTGGGAACAGACATTTGCAACAGCCGCTTTTTCAGATAACGAAGCTTGCCGTTCAGATATTTTTGATCAGCCATCCTGATATATTCCCAGGCGTTCCTGGGGGTACCCAGGGCGCGGCCAAGCGAAATATCAATCGATTTGGCCAGATCGGACCGGCCGCATTTGTGTAAGGCGATGATCATTTCAAGATAGTCATCGGCCAAGCCGGGTTTTATCTTGAGATTTTTGACATGATCCACTGTCAGATAATCGATCGGAAAAGACCTCGTTTTGTCCAACGCCCCTACCGCCGTCAGAGCCAGCATGGTACGCAGGCATTTTTCACAACGCCCGCAATTATCACCGGGCCAGTTAGGTTGACACACGCGGATATTCTGAAGCGCGACCGGCCAGCGGGCAACAATCTCCGTTTTTGCCAGACGTCCATGGGTCAGCCCCACATGCCGTACGCGCAGATTGTAGCTGCTGTAGTTCGGATCGGTAAGCGGATGAGATCCAAACCGCTTGAACATGGTTTGATTGAGAAGGGCCAGGCCCGGCACACTATCGCTTGCCGAAATCGACACCGAATGAAGCCGACCGGAAACGGCATGGGAGACGGCCCCCAATATGGCACCGTGAAATTTCTCGATGAAAAACGATGTTGACTCATCGAGAGATCGCAGGTTCGTGTAAACCGGCAGCAAAGAGATGTTTGCGTCGTCCGTGACCTCGGACAAGGCGGACCGGGTTGCTTCAAAGGTTTCCGGCCGATTGTCCGACTCGACATTCTGACCGTAGATCAGAATGCCGTCCCGGTAATATTCCGGATGTGATTTGGGATAACGATGATGGTTATCGCGCAATAATGCAAGCGAATCGATCCCGCCGGAAAAAAAGAGCGCCGCCCGCCCGGGGCTGTCGATGGGCCGGGGATGTTTTTCCACCTCCGCCTCGATGCTGAGCCGCGGCTCATCCGGCGCATACCACAGCCGCATGTACGCCATCACCGTTTCGAGTCCGTCACGCAGTTCAGGACACAGCGGGCTGTCGATCAGCAGGCGCTTCTCTCCATGGCGCAGTGCCGGAAATATGCAACCGGCGGCATAGGGCGCCGCACCGGGATTCAGGTAGTGGGCGAAACGATCGAGCGTCGCAAAATAGATCTCCTGATTCTCCCTGGCCGTATTTTCCCAGATGACGGTGGCGACAATGGCCGGTCTTCCGTCGTGAGATCCCCGATGGATGTTTTCTACTCTCATGTTATCCGTTGGAATTTTGCGGTGTCAGGATCGTTCATCCTGTTCGCCTTGGAAGGTGGTTGTCCATTTCAGCATCGGGCGAAGAATGCCCGGCATGGTTTTTTTATAGTCTCCGCGAGCGGTCTCACCCCCGAAGCTGTCGATGACATTGAACGATACCGCATTGCGTTCGGCGAATTGAATGCCGTCCGGGTTCAAGGTGATCATGAAGCAGTTGATAAAAAAGACGCCTTCGTTGAGCATATTGCCGGGGATGACGGCCGTACTGATATAGCGGCCTTTATCGCGCGGCCGTTTGCGCCACTCGGGATCGATATCCACACTGATGAAAGCACACTGATTCTTCTCATTGTTCAATCCGAAGTGCGGCAAGATCAGTTGTCCGGATGCCAACACATCGTATTCCATCTCCACCACAATCGGCTTTCGGATATCAAACGATTCAGCCACATCTCCATCAGGTGTTTTTACCCGGATCGCCCTCAAACGCGTAATGGACCCGCGGGGTGCGCGATGAGGATCCTTCCATTCCCGCGCACCGGTCGTGCCCAGATCCGACTTGAGATACAGATTGACGATCTGTGCCGACTGACCGTCGGCGACAACCCGGCCGTCTTCCAGGAGAAGTGAGCGGCTGCAAAGACGCGAGACCGCTTTCATATTGTGCGACACGAATAAAACCGTACGGCCCGATTTTCCGACATCATCCATTTTGTTGAGACACTTTTCCTGAAAATCCGCATCCCCGACCGCCAGCACCTCATCGATAATGAGGATATCCGGCTCGAGGTGGGCCGCCACGGAAAAAGCCAATCGAACACGCATGCCGCTCGAGTACCGTTTCACCGGAGTGTCGATAAAGCGTTCGATGCCGGAAAACTCAATAATATCATCTAACTTTTCATCGATTTCCTGCTTTCGCATTCCCAGGATGGTGCCATTCAAATAGATATTTTCTCTTCCTGTCAGCTCCTGATGAAAACCGGTACCGACCTCCAACAGGCTGGAAATTCGTCCGCGAATTACCGCTCGGCCGTCGGTTGGGTAGGTAATGCGCGAAATAATCTTCAACAATGTCGATTTGCCCGCGCCGTTACGTCCGATAATACCGACAACCTCGCCGACCTTCACATTGAAGGAGACATCCCTCAGTGCCCAGAGAACATCCTCATGCTTGGCCATGTCCGCTTCGTTTGCTTTCAACACATCTTCAAAACGATACAGGCTGCGATATTTGCGAAAATTGTTCAGCGGTTTTTTTAAAAAATCAAATATGACCGCGCTCACATTATCACGTAACTGCTGCTTAACCCCGATGCGATAAATCTTTGTAATGTTTTCAACTTGAACTGCGTATTCAGAAGAGTTCATTTTTCCACTTTGAAAAAGATTTGATTAAATGACATCCACGAAAATCTGCTCCATCCGTTTGAAGTAGATGGCGCCCATGATAAAAACAACGCCGGCGGTAATCATCCCCGGCCATATATAGGACCAGGCAAACGGCGTGCCCAGGAAGCAGGCGCGAAATCCTTCAATAACGCCGACCAGCGGGTTAAACGAATATATGACACGATACTTCGCCGGAATGGAAGATGCTGAATAGACAACAGGAGCTGTATAAATCAGCATTCGGACGACAAATGTCATCGCATGCTTGACATCGCGAAACCGAATGGCAAGCGATGAAAGCCACATTCCCACGGCCGATGAGGTGATGATCATCATGGCGATAAATATGGGAAGAAGCAGAATATTCCATGTCAGCGGTATCCGGTAAAACAGCATGACGGCCGCCACAATCAATATGGATACCGCGAAATCGACCAACCGCGACAAAATCGGCGTCAGCGGAAACAACAAGCGTGGAAAGTAGATTTTCCCTAATACATTCTGGTAAACAATCATACTCTGGCTGCTTTGTATCATCGTCTCCGATATATACGTCCACGGGACGATCGCCACGGTAGCGTAAAGGAAATAAGGGATGCCGTCGGTTGGCACCCGGGCGATCTTGCCAAAGACGATGGTAAAAACAACGATCTGAATCAAGGGCTGCAGAATCGCCCAGAAAAAACCGAGGACCGTCTGGGCATAAAGAACCTTGATATCCCGCCAGACCAGGAAAAAGAAAAGATCACGATATTCCGTAAGTTCCCTGAAATCCTCGATTCGCCAACCGGAAACCGGTTGTATGACAATCTCTCTTTGAACTCTGTTCTCAACACTCATTAAGATATACCTGTTCCTACGGCTACCTGTTCGTCAAGTTCCGCATGATTGATGGGTCCTTGTTTAGGATCGTGCCGGTCCTCTTTTTCGTCAGGGTGTGTCAAGCCCGGTTATGGCACCAGAACGAATCTGACCGCATCCGCACACGTGCTGGCGGGATCGGGCTGTGAGGTGATCGTGACTTTATAAGTCGTTCCGGCCACAAACGTATATGTTCCAAGATCATTCCATCGTCCGCCGTTGATCTGTTGATTGATCACCCGCCGGCTCTGGCCGTCTCGGTGCTGAACGAGCACCGGGATACTGCTGCTGCGGCTGGTATACTGCGTCCACCACATCGCCACCTGGTATTGGCCGCTCCTTGCCGGCGTGAACAACCAGTTGAATGTGGTTCCATCCCGGCTCCACAAAGAATCCGCCCCATAGGGATCCGGTCCGCCGGAAACAGGCCATGTGCCTGTACGCGATGTTTTCGCGTCTCGGTTGTCGATGATGACTTGACTTGGTGCGCCTGTCACCGTTACGGAGAGATCGACGGGCGCGGACCATCTCCCTACATCGTTTTGCACGCGCAGCGATATGTCATGGTTGCCGGCGCTCAATGTCGATGTAAAGCTCTTGGCATAACTGAGAATGCCATCGATATCGGACCGCCATTCATATGCACCGATCGTATGGTCGGGGTCATAGCCATATCCTTTAAAACCGACACTGCTCCCAACGACGGCTGGGTTAGGGGAAACATTATCAATATACGCCCCGAACCGTTCGATGGCTTCAAACCACATGCGGGCGATCTCTTTGAGACCCTGGCCGTTGGGATGGATATTGTCATAATATAGTTCGTCATAACGGTGCAGGCGGGTCGATGGATCGATCGCGCTGAAATACTGGTAAAAACTCGGCATGGGCAATGTTATCCGGTTCGTCGGAATGGCCCTCAGTTCCGAGATGACCTCATTGTATTCTTTGATCAGGATATTGAGGGCGCCCTGCTCCGGATTGGTATAGGGAGGTTTGCCGAACAACCCGAGCGCAATCGGCGCTTTGGCAATGGCAACCTCTACCCCGGCATTATTGCATGCCGTAACGATCTGCTGCATATAATCTTTGTAACTCTTTGCGTAACCGGGGCTGCCGGGCGTCAGGCCTTTGCCGCTCGGTATCTTCTGAGCGGCATCGTTGACGCCGTATTGAACGATGCACAATTCCGCGTCCGGATATTTTGCCAGAATCGACTGAATGGAAGCCGCGCCGTTTTTGACCGTCGTTCCCGGCACCCCCTCATTGGCGACCAGGAACGGTGTTCCGGTGGAGGAATATTCATCCGTCAACAGGTCATTCAGAACAGGTGGATATCCGCCGCCGGTCACACGTCCGTCCTGAGAGTTATCATCACTCAGATCATCATCGCCATATCCCGTCGTATTGCTGTCTCCTACAGCGATGATGCATCGGCCGCCCACCCCTACATGAGAGACCCTTCCGCTGATCACACCCGCGATCGGCTTGCCCGCGCCGTCAACAACAACGGCCTCGACCGTATGCTCTCCCACCGGGGTGTTCGGAAACGAGGCCGCGTATGGATAATCGCTGTCAATCACCGATTTCTCGGATGCGGTGCCCTTGTCACGGATAAATTTTACCGCCCAGGTAGACGCCAGATGGGCCGCGGTAGCGGTCACATTCAAGTTTTGAGAACGCTGCAGGTGATAATTCTGGGGCGATACGATATTGACGAAAGGAACGGAGTCGAGCAATGTAAATCTGACCGCGTCCGCACATGTACTCGTTGGTGCGGGCTGGGCCGTGACGGTGATCGCATACTTCGTACCGGCATTGAACCGGAACGAATCGATCAGATTCCACTTGCCGCCGTTGGTCTGCTGGTTGATGAAACGCGTCTCCGATCCTCCCGAAAATGTGATATGCACGGGAACGTTTGTGCTTCTGCTGGGCCATTGCGTCCACCACATCGAAAATGCGTAGGTTCCCGATACCGGCGGCGTAAAAAACCATGTATATGTTGCGCCGTCGCGGTTCCATATCGATGTCGCGCCATACGGGCTCAAACCGCCTGAAAGACCCCATGTTCCCGTATGCGATGTCGCCTGATCTCCATTGTCAATGATGATGTCCGGATCGACGGGCGCGATGGGAACGAACCGGACCGCATCAACAGAGGTACTCGTGGGTCCGGCCTGAGACGTCACGGTAATGTCGTAACGAATCCCTTTGACAAAAGGATAAGAGGCAATGACATTCCATTTTCCGCCGCCGGACTGCTGGTTGATGAATCGGGTGTCGGTCCCTCCGGAAAATTCGATATCCACCGGGACGTTCGTGCTCCTCGAGGGGTATACCGTCCACCACATGGAAACCTCGTAGGTGCCCGTGGCAGGCGGCGTGAAGGTCCATGTATAGGTGTTGCCGTCCCGGCCCCATAACGATGTTGCCCCGTACTGACCGGTCGCCCCGGAAACCCCCCAGACTCCCGTAAAAGAAGTCTCCGGCGCACCGTTGTCGATGATGATATCACCATGTGCCGCACCGACGCCAAAACAACTGAAAATCACCGACAGAAGACATAGAAAAGCGATGGTAGTTCTATAATATATTTTCATTATTTCAGCTCCTTACACATGTATCCGGTTCCGCTGACTTCCAGGGTCCTCAATAACGGTGACATCAGATTGCAGATAAACGGTGCGACAAATCGATCGGAAACAAAGGTCGGTGTCTGCCATGGTTCAGAGTTGATCCGCCAGCAGCCCCCTCAATTTTTCAA